>Ga0163199_1000304_pt1 | contig 31312 bp, 34 predicted proteins | sample PL_2010_150m_FD_113537 | JGI IMG/M metagenome (GOLD analysis project Ga0163199, IMG submission 113537) | Freshwater microbial communities from Powell Lake, British Columbia, Canada to study Microbial Dark Matter (Phase II) - PL_2010_150m | ecosystem: Environmental > Aquatic > Freshwater > Lake ...
CGTAAAGCTGCCCATGCCGTTGAGGCAGCCGCCGATCACCGGGTCGCCGGGGTCTTTCGCCGCCGGCAGCGCTTCGCCGGTAATCATCGCCTCGTTGACGCTGGAATGCCCTTCCAGCACCGTGCCGTCGGTCGGGATGCGCTCGCCGGGACGCACCCGCAGGATGTCGCCGAGCACCACCTCGTCGATGCCCACCGTGAATTCGCGACCATCGCGCAGCACCGTGGCGGTTTCCGGCTGCAATTCGATCAGCTTGCGGATCGCATCGCTGGCGCGGCCCTTGGCTTTTTCCTCCCAGTAGCGCCCGAGCAGCACGAAGGCGAGGATGCTGGCGGCAGCCTCGAAATAAACGTGGTGATGCGGTCGCACCAGGCCGGGCAGGCTGTAGACATAAGCCGCCCCGGCGCCCAGCGCGATCAGGGTATCCATGTTGGCGGCGCGTTGCCGCGCCAGCATTTGCGCCTTCTTGAAGATTTCCGCGCCGGGGCCGAACATCACCGCGCTGGTCAGCGTAAATTCAACCAAGCGCAATAGCGGCGAGCGGTGCATAACCATGCCCAGCACGGCTACCGGCACCGCCAACGCGGCGGCGACCTGCAAGCGGCGCCTGGCTTGCGCCAGCAGCGCCCTTTCCCGTTCCACCAGCAAGCGGCGTTGCGCCAGCGTGTCCATCGGGCGCGGCGTGTAGCCTAGCCGTGCGACCAGCGCGGAGACGTCCTCGCGGCCTAGCGCGCCGGACACGCTGGCGCTGCCGGCGGCATAATTGACGCTGGCGCTTTTCACCCGCGGGTCGCGCTTCAGGCTCATCTCGATCAGCAGCGCGCAGGAAGCGCAGGTCATCCCCTCCAGCGCCACGTTGCATTCCTGCAGCGGGCCGGCGGGTGCGACGGCGGGCGGCGCCACAACCGGCTTCCTGGCCGAAATATTGCCGATCACCGCGTCCAGCGTGGCAAGCAGCCGGGCTTCCGGCAACCGCGCCGAATCGTAATGCAACGTCACCGAGCCGATTGCCGGCACGCTGCGCACCTCCTTGATTTCCGGGCGCTTCCTGAGCAGGATTTCGAGGATGTAGCAGCGCTCAGGGTTCTTCGCAAGCCACGGCGAAACGATGCGCAGGCGGCGCGACAGGCGGTGCGCCACGCTAAAGCGGGCAGGAACGGCGGACAGGTCGCTCATGGTTTTTTGGCGGCTTGCTTGCGGTAGCGCACCAGCAGGAACACCAGGTAGAACGTGCTGAACCAGGCGTTGCGGTACTTGATCGGGCTTTTCAGCCATTTCTGGGTAATCATTTCCCAGTGCACCTTGATCAGGTAAAAGACCACGATGTCATTGAAAAAATTGATCGCCGCCTTTTCTGAAAAAACGTTCTGCAACATCGGTTGATGCTGGATTTGCAGCGCGGCGAAACGCGACAGCAGTTGGGCCTTGGTCTTCAGGCCGGTGAATTTCGCCTGCGCCTGGTCGCGTTTGTCCTTCAGCCATTGCAAGGGCCGGGCGACGCGCAGTTTTTGCGCCAGCGACGCGACGCTGGCCTCGCGCTGCATCTGCGCCGCCGGCGCAGTCAACGCGCCATGCAGGCAACGCGCCACAGCGTGCAGGCTGCACGCATGGCGGTCATAAAACACCGATAGTTTGCGCTGGCGGCGGTACAGCGTGACGCGGTACACCCCGGCCAAGCCGCGCAGACTATCCTCCAGCGCGCCGGCATAGGGCTCCTCGCACAACAGCGCGGGAAGGGCAAAACGCACATGCCCGTCGCCGCGATAGCGCACGACGATCTGCCGGGCCAGCGCGTCCGGGTGGAAAACGTCACTCATGGAACCCCCTTTTTACGGTTAACGCTTATTCCGGCTTGGCGGCTTCCGGCTGCGCTTCTTGTTCCTTGGCTTCTTCGACCAGGTCGGCGAGATTTTCCTTCTGTTGCAGCAGGAAATCCTTGCCCATGCCGCTGGCCTTGGAAAGCGCCAGCACGATTTCGTCCTGGTGCTTGTGCAGGTAATAGCCGGCGACCACCCCGGCGGCGAGCAGCACCAGCGGGTTGCGCAGCAGCGCGCCGCCCAGCAGGCTGCGCCCGGCAACATAGCCGGTAGCGGCCACCATCGCGCCCTTGGCGAGCGGGCTGGCGGAACCCATCATCTGCGGCATGTTCTTCGCTGCTTCGTCCATCATGTTCATGGTGTTTCTCCTTTGGCAGGTTGTGTTTCGTTGGGTGCAGGTTCGTTTTCGTGGAGCATTTGGTAGATGCCGAGGCAGCCGTCGCAGCAGAATTGCAGGCGTTTTTCCGCACTGTCCAGATAGAACGGCTTGACGCCGATATCCAGACCGCACAGGTCGCAGGCACGATTGTCATTCATTATAGCAACTCGCCGGCGAGCCTATCGAAGGTCGCCTCGTCGGCCTCTCCCACCACCTTGGCCTTGATGGTACCGTCGGCGCCGACGAAATAGGTGGTCGGCAAGCCGACCACGCCGTATTGCCGGGCGATGGCCGATTTCTCGTCGAGCAGCGCCGGGTAGCCGACGCCGATTTTTTGGATGAACGCGGCAACCGCTTCCTTGTCCTGGCCGGCATTCACCGCCAGCACTTGCAGCCCCTGAGCGCGGCGGCGCTGGTAAACCTTGTCGATGGCCTTCATCTCGCCTTCGCAGTAACGGCACCAGTCGGCCCAGAAGCGGATCACCACCGGCTTGCCGCGTAAATCCTCGGGGAAGCGCACCGTGGAACCGTCCAGGCGGATCGCGGAAAACCCCGGCGCGATGCTGCCGGTGTTGAGCTTGGGCGCGCCGCCGTCGCAGGCGGCAAGCATCAGGGTCAGGAGCAAAAAGATCAGGGTGCGCAACATTTCAGCCTTCGAGCAGGATCAGGTTGGAATGCACCATCATAACCGTCGCCACGGCGGTGAACAAAGCGAAACCGGTCGCCGCGATCCACGACAGCCGCCGCGCGATGCCCGGCACGATGACGGCCAGGCTGGCGACGCGGGCGAAGGGTTGCAGCGCGCCGACACCCAACCCGGCGGCGGTGGCGGCGAACAGCGGCAGATACAGCCAGTAGCCCTGGTAATCGTATTCCGGCTTGAGCAGGCAGAACGGGCAGTGATGGTGCGGGTGTTCGTAGACATACAGCGAGACGAACGACAAAATGCCGGCCAGCGCGGCGACGAAGGCGAGGGCGGAAAACAGGGCGACGAGGTAGCCGCTGACCCTCGTGCTTGGCCAAACGCTCCCCCCTTTGCAAAAGGGGGGCTGGGGGGGATTTTGCAGTGTGGGTTTCGCGACCAACCACCGTGAAATCCCCCCTGCCCCCCTTTCATAAAGGTGGGTAGCGCTTTGGGGACTTTGATGGTTCATGTCGGAGTTTCTTGGGTGAAGGGCGCGTGCATGGATAATCGCGGCGGCAATGGCCGCGGCCAGCGCTCCGTAGAACAACGCCAGCGCCTGTCGCGGCGGCATGGCCGCGGCATCGCCGGTGAGCGTCTTGGCATCCCCGGAAAACAGGCTGCCGCAGCAGGAGGTGATGACATCGGCCTTGAGGTTGAGGAAATACTCGAGTTGCAAGCCGAAAGCCAGCGCGACGAAAGGCAGGATGCCGAGCAGCAGACTATATTTTACCTTTACCAGCGGGTAGTCGTAAGCACGGCTATCGGCGTGGTTGACCACCAGCCAGGCGGCGGCCAGGAAAAACACGCCGATTTGCGCGATCAGCGCCGGGAAGCCGAATTCGTTGGCATTCAGGGTACCCACCGCGCACATCGCGCCGACGAACATCAGCGCCATCTTGTCGGCGTTGAACACGAACAACAGCAGCGCGACCAACTGGGTGGCGAAGACGAAGGCCAGCAGCGTGGACATCAGGTAGGTGCGCCGTTCCAGGCGCAACTGGCGCTCCGAACCGCTGGTGATGTCCCAGTGGCGCACCAGCTCCCAGGCGAACGGCGCGGCGGCGGCCAGCAACGCGACGCTGACTGCGGAAGCCAGCAACAGCGCGATGATCGCCGGCTGGAACAGCATTATTTCTCCGCCACCACCAAGTGGCCGTCGCGCAAATTGACTACCCTGTCGACCACCGCCGATTCGACCACCAGCGGGTCGTGGCTGGTCAGCAGCACGGTCTTGCCCTGCTCCTTGAGGCTTTCCAAAATCATCATGAATTCGCGCGACAGCGCGGTGTCGAGGTTGGCGGTCGGCTCGTCGGCGATCACCACCTGCGGGTCGTTGATCATCGCGCGGGCAATCGCGACGCGCTGCTGCTCGCCGCCGGACAGCCATTCGACGCGGGCGTGGCGGCGGTGGCCGAGCTTGAGCGAGTCCAGCAGGGTTTCGGCGCGCTCGTGCAGCGCGCGCCAATCGCCGCCGAGCGGGTAGGCCGGCAGCATGACGTTGTCACGCGCGCTGAGTCCTTTGATCAGGTTGAATTGCTGGAACACGAAACCGAAAGTGCTGCGGCGGATTTCGGTGAGGAAGCGCTCCGGCAAGCCCGAGATGTCGCGCTCCGCGAGATGCACGCGGCCGCTGGTGGGGCGCGCCAGGCAGCCGATGATGGTCAGCAGCGTGCTCTTGCCCGAACCGCTCGGGCCGCACAAGGCGGTCACCCGTTGCGCCTGGATTTCCAGGTCGATGCCGTTGAGCGCCCAGAACTCGTTTTCGTGTCCCTGGTTGTAGGCCTTGCGGATGTTGGTGAGTTTAATCATGTCACCCTCGCATCACCGCGTCCGGGTCGGTAATCGCCGCGCGCCAGATCGGCACGATGGTCGCCACCGTGTAGGGGAAGACCGTGAAGAAAAACAGCGTGGCGACCTGGAAACCGTCTACCACCGGCACCAGTTCGAAACGCGGATAGAGCACCGCCCAGCCTTTCAACACCGGCTCGAACAGTCCCGAGGAAAAGCGGAACACATGCAGATAGGCGGCGATATAGCCGAGCAGGAACGCGGTCAGCGAGATCAGCGCGCCTTCCCAGAATTTCATCTTGAGCACGTCGCCGGTTTCCCAGCCGATCGCCTTGAGGATGCCGATTTCGCGTTTTTCCTCGGCGGACAGCCCTGAGGCTTTTTCCCAGGCGAAGATCGCGAAGGCGAAAATGCTGCCGGAGAGCAGCACCAGCACGATGCCTTCGCGCCAGTTGAAGATCGATTCGTAGGTGCGCAGCACTTCCTCGCGCAGGATAGGGCGCGAATCGGGCAGGGTTTCGGCGAGCTTGGCGGCGATGTTGCGCACCTCCTGCGGGTTGGCCACCGACAGCGCGATGTCGGTGTAATGCCCGGCGGGAATCTCGAAAAAGGCGCGGTAATCGGCTTCGGAGAGCAAAATCAGGTCGGCGCTGACCAGTTCCGCCGAGTGCGGCAGCACTTCCGCCACCGCGAACGAGAACAGCCGTCCCGAGTAGGAACGGAAGGAAATCAGGTTGCCGGGCAGCAAGCCGCGCTCGCGCGCCACCGCCGCGCCGACTTTGATCTTGCCGGCGGCGACCGGTTTTGCCGTCGGCACCATGAAGGTGTAGTTGGCCTTGACCACCGCATCGTAATAGTAGCCCCACAGCCGCCCTTCCTTCTTCTGCACGCCGCGGATGCGCCCGAGCTTTTCCAGATAGCCGGGCGGGATCAGGTCGTGGCGGCCGGCGACCATGCGCTGGACGATGACTTCGGGCGAGTTTTGCAGCACCTGCGCGGCCTCAAAGCGCAAGGCGTGGGTGTACAGCATCACCGAAGCGAGCAGGAACACGATCAGCGTGTAGACCAGCAGCAGGCCGAGGTTCTTCAGCTTGCGCCGGGCCAGCGACGCCAGCGTGAAATCAATCAGTGCTTGTTGTTTTTCGATCCAGGTTTTCATAGGAGGCAGCAAGGTTACGCGGCGGCGCCAGCAAAGAGCCGCTGGGGAAATGTTCGAGGCCCAGCGGATGATCCTGGAAGGCGCTGTGCAGATCGGCCTGGGACGGGTGGCGCGTATAGCGGGCTTCGGTAAACAGGCACAGGTCGGTCAGCCCCAATTGTTCCACCAGTCGCCCGTTCGTCGCCAGCAGCGCGGCGTGCTCGGGCCGGCGGGAGGCCGCATCGGCGAAGGTCAGCAGGAACGCCGCCACGAGGCAAACAAGGAAGACGAAAGCGCGCCGGGAATTTCTCGATAGCATGGGCGGGAATCAGCGCAACAGCTTGCGCACGCTGTCGACCACTTTCGCCGCGTTGGCGCCGTATTCGATTTCCCCCGCCAGTCGCCCATCGGGATCGATCACGTAGGTCTGGGCGGAGTGGTCCACCACGTAACTGCCATCCGGTCGCGGCGCCTGGCGGACAAAGCCGGCGCCGTAGGCGCGCGTCAGCGCGGCGATTTGTTCGGGGGTGCCGGTGGCGCCGAGCATGTCGGGGTGGAAATAGGCGGTGTATTCCTTGAGCTTGGCCGGGGTGTCGCGTTGCGGGTCCACCGACACATACAGCAGGCGCAACTTGGCGCGTTCCTGCGGGGACAGCTTGGTCAGCGCCTGGGCGCCCGCCGCCATGGACGCCGGGCATACGTCGGGGCAATTGGTGTAGCCGAAGTACAGCAGCACCACTTTGCCGCGCAGATCGCGCAACGAGATCGGCCCATCGGCGGTTTGCAACGTGAAATCGCCGCCTGCCGGGCGCTCCGCCAACGGACGCAGGGTGCCATGCCCGGTATTGCGCTGTTGCGCCCACCATACCGCGCCGGCCAGGCCGAGCGCGATGGCGAGCACTACCAGGGCCAGGCGTCGGTTCATCGGCGCTGGCGTCAAACCCGGTTCGAAGCGCGCATCAACGCACCGCGCAACGCGATGGTCAGGCTCGATCCGAGGCCGACGCGCTGTGCCAGCGCCGGCAGGATGATCAGCGAAGCCAGCGCGAAGCCGGCGCCCAGCAGCAGCGAGGTCATTTCAAGGTCGTTGCGGGAAGCCGCAACCGGTTGGGATGCTTTCATGATGGTCGTCCTTTTGTTCTTTACCCGAGGTAACGCCGCATCGAAGGCACGGCGCCGAGACATGTCCGCCCGCACACGGGCAGACAGGAACATCAGGCGAGCGTGGGCGGGCCGCGTTTATGCGCGGCAGACCAGGAGAGCAGGGGGTCGGGAACGAACTGCCGGGCGCTGACGACGACCAGCGCCGTTACCGGCGTAGCGAACAGGGTGGCCGAGGATCCGGCGGGGGCCGGCGGCGTATCGGCGGACAGGCAGAACGGGCAGTGCTTGATGCCGTGCGCGGCGGAAGGGTCGCTGCTGTCGTTTTGGGACACCAGCACCTTCTTGAGGCCGAAGCTGGTACACATCTCCACCACCGCCACGCCCTTGCCCGCCGCCAGCGCGTAGGACAACGTCGGCGCGAGCGCGTTGAGCAACACCGCGAACAACGCGATGAAGGCGGAACGGCGCATGAGGCTGCGGGTTATGTCGGCGATGGAGGTCATGGGAAAGAAAATAATAGCAAACTCCAGGCATGTTTGCGATGTGTGCCGAGGTAATATTTTTCGGCTCTGTTTTTCGGGGGCTGCCCAAAAAGCGCCCACTTATTCTTGGCTCTATCAGCGAAAAAGGCTGCGGCGTGCTGTCACATGAATTGGTGGCCGGTTGCCAGCAATCGATACGCTTCGGGATCGCGGTAGGCTAATTACCAGCGCTCAGTTCGATACATCCTCAACGCGCTTTCTAAAGACTGGCAGCCGGAATGGCGAGAATGCGTTCATCCAGCCAGCGCGGTCGTTCGTCGTTATTGATTACCAGCCCCAGAGGGCAGTCGTGGGTCACCACAAACTCCGAAAGCGAACGCAAGGCGCGTTTGCAGGACTGCTGCGTCAACTTGATTTCCACCGGCAGAAGGTGGGCGCTGCCAAATTGTCCTTCCAGAATCAGGTCGATCTCCGCCCCGCCGCGCGTCCGGTAATGAAAGGGTTCCACGTCAATTCCGGCGTTTTCGAAGCCCCTCAATAAAGTTTCCACCACCATGCCCTCCCACGATTTCCCGACCGATGGATGGGTGGAAAGCATGTTGTGATCCTGGATTCGCAACAACCGATGCAACAGGCCGCTATCCCGCAGAAAGCCCTTGGGGTGCTTGACCAGTTGCTTCGCAGCAGAGCGATCCCAAGCGGGAATATGCCGCCACAGAAAAGTATCGTGGGCGATGCTCAACCAGTCGCGCACGGTGGGTTCGCTTATCCCCAGCGTTCTGGCGATGTCGGCGTTATTGAGAATATTCCCGGAAAGCTGGCTGAGCAGGGCGATGAACTGCCGGTAGCGATCCCGGTTCAGGTTTGGGAACAACGCACCGATGTCCCGAAGCAAATAAGCATCAATATAATGGCGATACCACAGACTGCGGAATTCTTCATCTGCGCTCAGCCAAGGCTCTGGATAGCCGCCTTGAAACCAGTAGTCTCGAACCTGCAACACTGTCAGGCGCGAAACTGCGGCAGCCTGGATGTCGGCAATCGACGCGCCCTCGGCCAGCGCAGGGTAAAGACGGGACGGAGGCAGTTGCCACGCCTCCGCCAAACTCAGCGGCGCCATTTCCAAACGCGCCACCCGACCGGCCAGACTATCTGAAATCTGTTTGACCAACTCCGGCGAACTGGAGCCTGACAGCAAAAACCGTCCCTTCCTGGAACGATCCCGGTCAATCGCCACGCGCAGAGCAGAAAACAAAGGCGGTGCCAACTGCGCTTCGTCAATCACCACTTTATCGCCATGCAAGCGGAAGAACAAATCGGGATCGGCCAGCAGTTGCTGGCGATCCGTCGAATTCTCCATATCAAAGCGTTGCCATTCACCGGGAAGCGTGCTCAGTAACGTCGTTTTGCCGCATTGCCGCACACCGGTTAACACGACGCAGGGGAAGTGCGCCAGCAATGTTTGCAGATGGGATTGAATATGCCGTGAAATCATTGATGTAATTTCTAAATGCGCGCTTTAGTAATTACATGATTCTAGCGGGTTATCGCTAAAAATCAACACCCTGTAAGGCGCAATATTCGGACGCGCCCCAGGCGCTACGCTTAGTGACACCCGTCACCAACCTGAACAATTTTCCCCATAGCGCGATTGCCCTGAGAGCGTCGCTCTTGGTGGCTTTTTCTGGATCGGCGCTGATTTTCACACAGTCGTGCCATATGGCACAGATAGCCATCTCGCAACACATTGTTTTCATTGATTGCAGCCCTGGCACAACAATCGCTGGACGTCAAGTTTCGTCAATCGACCATCTTCAGACGATAACCCGCGCAACCCATGCCCGAATCCAGCAACTTCATCGCCAATCTTTATCGCCGACATTTCGGCGAGCTACGCGCCTTTCTGTCGCGGCGGGTAGGTTGCCACGAGATGGCCGCCGAATTGACGCATGACACCTTCATTCGCGTCATGAGTTATGAAACCGGCGAACCGCTGGGCAACTCGCGCGCCCTGCTATATCGCATTGCCGGCAATCTGGCGATAGATCACCATCGCGCCAACCCGATACGCCACGAGTGCATCGACGATTTCCACCATGACGAGCAGTTCTCCAGCGATTTGAACGACCCCGCGCGGGTGGTTTGCGCGCGCCAGCAACTGGACAGGCTGCGCAGGGTCATCGAAGGCTTGCCGCCGCAATGCCGGCGCGCCTTCGTGCTGCACAAGTTCGAGGGGCGCTCTCATGCCGAAATTGCCGCAGAATTCGGCGTCACCCGCAACGCCGTCGAAAAACTGCTGATCCGCGCACTCGTCCAGTTGCGCCGGCACATGGTCTGATCCGCTACACTGGCGATATGACCGAGAACACCCAAGCGGAACCCCAGGAAAACCCCTTCGAAGAACAGGCGGCCGCATGGTTTTTGCGCATCCAGGAAGGCAATTGCAGCGACGCCGAGCGGCAGGAATTCGCAGCCTGGCTGGCGGCAAATCCAGACCACCGCCGCGAATATCAACAATACGTCCAACTTTGGAACAATCTCGACCAGGTGGGCGGCATATCGGCGGCGACACGCAGCAGGAAGGCGCGCAGCGGCATCGCCTTGGTGGCATTGGCCGTGATTCTCGGCGCAGCGCAGCAGGTCACCAGCCGCGAGGAAGTCATTACCACTGCCCTGGGTCAACGGCAGCATATCGTGCTGGCGGACGGCACGGCGGTGGACATGAACACCGCCACCGTGCTCCGGGTGGCGATGTCCGGCTTCACCCGAAAAGTCACGCTGGAGCGGGGCGAAGCGCTGTTCGAGGTGGCGCATGGCGCCCTGCGCCCTTTCGAGGTATATGCCGGAAACGCCACCTTGCGCGACATCGGCACCTCGTTCAACGTCGCCCGCGAAAACGACAAAACCATCGTGGCCGTCCTCGAAGGCGAAGTGCAAATCCGCCTCGATAACCCGACCAGCGCTGCCGCCACCCTGCGCGGCGGGGAGCAGCTTGCCTATTCCGCGCGCGGCCTGTCGGAAATTTCCCCGCTGGATGCCGCAACGGCGACCGCCTGGCGCGATGGCCGGCTGGTTTTTCACGACACGCCGCTCGCTGAAGTGGTCCGCCAGATCAACCGCTACCACACGCGCCAGGTCGTGCTGGCGGATGCCCGCTTGAGCGGCCTGAAAGTCAGCGGCGAATTCAATGCCGATGACCGTGCAGGGCTGATCCGGGCATTGAAAATATTGTTCCCGCTACGCAGCGAAGAGCGCGGCGAGGTCACCACGCTCTTTCCCTTGCGCCAAGGGCGGGCGGGATAAACCTGTCCCTGTTGTAGCCATTCTGGATAGGCGTAAATCAGACTCCGAAAATATCCGAATGGGTGCCCGTGTGGACGAGCCAGAGGTTTGCGTCGTCGGCTTTGTAGAGCAGCAGCCAGTCCGGCTCGATATGCAAATCGCGGTAGTTTTTCCAGTCGCCCTTCAGAGGGTGGTCTTTAAGCTCGCGCGGCAACGCCTGGCGTGTTGCCAGCAGATCGATGACCATGCGCAGCTTCGCCGTATCCTTGCCGCGCCGTTTTGCAAGCGCCACGGCCTTGTCGAATTTGCGGGTGGTATGAAGCGCGCGCGGACTCATCAGATGCCGAGTGTGCGGTACAGGTCGGCGGCGCTGGCGTGCGTCGTAACATCCCCCTGCTCGACGGCTTCAATCGCCGCGATTGTTTCCGCATTCGGCATTTCCTGGCGGGCAATGTATGACCGCATCAGGTCGCGCACGATCTGTGCGGCAGGACGATGCAGGGTTGCCGCCACCGCCATGAATTGGTCGCGTAACTCTGGCTCCATCTTGATGGACATTTGCACTTCCTTGGACATGGCTGTTTTCCTATATTGGGTGGGATTAATGGCAATCTAATGGATGTATTACATCACGTCAACAGGTATCTATTGGATACCTGATAGGCAAAAGTGTCACTCTCCCCAAAAAATATTTTTCCTGCGCATGTCAGGTTTTTCTCCCCATTTTCGTCTCATGAGGGGTAAGCCGGTCTTTATGACGGAAACCCATCCAAAACTCGAAATATTCAGGAGAAGGAAATGCGGAAAAAATTATTGGCGGTTTTGCTGGCTTCGCTGTTCGTCGGCAACGTCTGGGCGGAAGATAAAACCATCAAGATCGCGCCGCAGGCGATGCCCGCCGCGCTGCACAGCCTCGCCAGCCAGACCGGCATCCAATTGTTGTTTTCCGCAGAGGCGCTGAAAGGCATTGAGGCCAAGGCGTTCAGCGGCACCATGAGCGCGGAAGACGCGCTGGCGCGCCTGCTGGCCGGGACGGGTTACACCTTCCAGGCGAGCGGGAAAGGGACTTATGTGATCAAAGCCGCGCCACCGGTGCCGGTGGAAAAAGTGACCAAACTCGGCGAAATCGTCGTGACAGCCACCCGCACCGCCAACCCCGTGGAAAAAGTGCCCGCCTCGGTAAGCGTGGTTACCCAGGAAGATTTCGAAGAAGCACAGGCCGCGACCGTGTCCCAGGTAATGAAAAAACTGCCCAACGTGGATTTTGGCGGCGGGCCAAGGGTCAATGGGGAAGCCCCCGCCATCCGGGGCGTCCTTGGCCCCTCGGTTACTTTGCTGGTGGACGGCGCCCGCCAGAACGACACCACATCGCCAGGCCTGAAGTCGCCGCTTTTCCTCGATCCCTACTTTCTACGCCAGGCCGAGGTGTTGCGCGGTTCAGCCTCCTCGCTCTACGGCTCGGGCGGCAATGGGGGCGTCATGACCTTCACAACGTATTCCGCGCACGATTTGCTGGCTCCCGGGCAACCCGTCGGCGGCGGCGCCAGATTGGCTTACGGCGATGCGGACAAATCGACGCGCATCAACGCCCGTCTCTATGGTGGCAACGACGTGGCCGACGGGCTGATCGCCCTTGGCAGCCACCACTGGAACAAGATTCGCCAGGGCGGCGGGAGCTATCTCGATCCCAACGACGGCGAATCCTCGACGGGCCTGATCAAGCTGGGAATCCAGCCCGCAGCGGATGGACGAATTGAGCTTTCGCACCAGTTCTACAAGAGCGACAACCTGCAAGTAAATAACGCCCAGGCCACCGAGTACCGCACCGACAATCTGCCGCTCGACAAGCCGGCGGTACAAATGGTTCATGTCGATCAGGCGAGCACGGTACTGAAAGGCACGCTGGGCGACGCAGGCGGCACACCCGCCCTCGCGGCGACTCTCTACAAAACGACATTGCAGTACGAGTCCGACCGCAGCCCCGATCCGGCGATCACCAACGTCCTCTACAGCAGCACCAAAACGGACACCTACGGCGCGAGCCTGCAAGGCACCCATGTCCTCGACGGGGGCGGCTGGGGGCGGCACCGCCTGACGGCGGGAGTCGACTGGTTCAAGGACAAGCAAACGGCGGTAAGTGCCACGGCGGCCAACCCCTCCGCGCCAAGTTCGGTGACGCGGAACGGCACGCGCGATGTTACGGGCGTGTTCGTACAGGACGAAATCGCCCTGGGTGGCGGCTGGAGCCTGACTCCCAGCCTGCGTTCAGATCATTACGAAGCGTCCCTGGAAGGCGGCAGCCTGCCGGACAACAGCGCCAGCCAGGCATCGCCCAAAATTGCTGTGGCGTGGCAGGACGGCGGCGGCCTGATGCTCTATGGCAATCTGGGCGAAGCCTTCCGCGCGCCCACTGTGGTGGAGCTCTATCAGGATTTCACCGGTTTCGGCCTGACCAATTTTCTGCCGAATGCGAACCTGAAGCCGGAGATTGACCGAACGCTGGAAGTTGGAGCCAACTTCAAGCGCAAGGCCATCTTCGCCGATGGCGACACCATGAGGTGGAGAGTCGCGCTATTCGACTCCCGCGTCACCGACCTGATCTACAACACGAACCTGGGCGGGATGACGCCCACCGGCTCCACACCCGCCCAACAGGCCAGCTACGCGGCCAACTGCGCAGCCACGGGGCTGAACTGCAAGGTACAGTGGCAAAACGTGGCGGACGCGAAACGCGCAGGCGGCGAGATCGAGGGCGGCTACACCCTGGACAAATGGCAGTTCAATGCCGCCTACAGCCGGGTGCGCGTCGAAAGCCGGGGCAATGGCGACAAGCTCTTCTCGCCGCCGGACAAGCTGACCGTGCAGATTCGCCGCCAGCTTCCCGCGCAAGGCATGACCGTCTTCTGGAACACTACCGGCATCGCCGCGCAAGACTACGACACCACCGTACTGCGCCGCCGCCCTGGCTATGCCATCCATGACCTGTTCGCCAGTTGGATGCCCGGGGGGCAGAAATTCAAGCTCGATGCCGGCGTCACCAACCTGTTCGACAAGCGCTACGCGGCCTACCAGTCTTCCAATGCCTACGCCTATACCTACCAGGAAGGGCGCAGCCTGAAACTGGCCGTGAGTGCCGATTTCTAAAGGGAGCCGCAATGAATCGACGCGAATGGTTGAAGCTTTCACTGCTCGCCGGCGCGGGCCTAGTCGTGCCGGCTGCGCAGGCGGCCTGCGACAAGGAAACCGATCGCACACCAGCGCAGTTCCTGCCGAAGTTTCCGCCCGATCCGGCGCCACAGGAAAATGACATTGAGAAATACCCAACCTGTCCTTACTGCGGCATGGATCGCCGCTACAATCACCGCGCCCGTATGCTGATCCATTATGGCAACGACCTGCCGGATCCGCTCTGTTCCATCCATTGCGGCGCCATCAGCCTGGCGATCAATCTCTCCCTCGATCCCAAGGCGATCTACGTTGGCGACAACGCCAGCGAGACCGATCCATGTCCGCTGGTCGAAGTGGGCAAAGCCACCTTCCTGGTCGGTAGCGACCTGCCGGGCGTCATGACCTGGAACAGCAAGGTGGCTTACAGCAGCGCCGTAGCAGCCACCGCCGCACAGAAGGAGCATGGCGGACAACTCATGAACTTCCAGCAGACGCTGAAAGCCTCGTTCGCCGATCTCGCCGATGACCTCGAACGCATGCGCAAGAACCGCGAAGAGCGCCGCAGGCGCGCGGCGAAACGGAAAGAGGGCGGATGATGAGAACCTTTGTGTTCATAACCAGCCTGCTGTGGCTGACGAATGTCAGTGCCGCCTCTTTTAGAGACTGTATCGACTGCCCGGAAATGGAAGTTTTGCCGGCTGGAAATTTCCAGATGGGCGAAACCGGACGCCGCAACGCGATGCCGGCGCACACCGTCACGCTGCCCGCCTTCGCCATCGGCAAGCACGAAGTTACCCAAGGCGAGTGGAAGGCCGTCATGGGCGACAATCCGAGCAAAATCGCCGCCTGCAGCGATACCTGCCCGGTGGAGAACATAAGCTGGCATGATGCCCAAGAGTACGTAAAACGCCTCAGCGCCAGGACGGGAAAGCGTTACCGTCTGCCGACCGAAGCCGAATGGGAGTACGCCTGCCGTGCGGGAGGGGAGCATGACTACTGTGGGGGCGGCGAAGCAGACAAACTCGCCTGGTCAGGCGATCAATATGGCGGCATCCACCCAGTCGGGCAAAAACAGTCCAATGCTTGGGGGCTATACGACATGAGCGGCAACGTCTGGGAATGGGTACAGGACTGCATGCACCCGGACTACAAGGGCGCACCGGTCGATGGGGCGGCTTGGGAGGCACCCGACTGCAAGAGCCGCGTCCTGCGCGGCGGCTCCTGGCTGAGTGGGCCGCAATACAGCCGCGCCGCTCTGCGCTTCGGCTTTACGCCGAACTTCCGCGCTGGCGACTTCGGCTTCCGGGTCGCCAGGAACCTGGAATAATCCGCGCAGGAAAGCGCGCTAAAGCTGTTCCACGCCGGGCAGCGCAGCCATGCGCCGGTCGAAGGTGCGGGTATGGCTACAGCCTGCGTGAAGTGCTTTGGCGACGACCAGGCAATCGGGGAAGCCGATGCCGGCGGTCTCGTAATTTGCCAGCGCGTCACGCACGGCAGCGGGCGATTCGAGTTTGACGGTGGCGTTGTCGAGCAGGGCGCGCACGGTGTTGGCGATGTCGGAACGATCCAGCCGGTAGCTGCGTTCCAGTGTCCAGCACAGTTCGACCAGCACGATGTCGGCCACGAACAGTTCGCCATCCTTGCTGCCGCAGGCGTCGAACACGGCCTTGGCGCGCAGCGCCTGCGCTTCGTCGTCGCGGGTGACGAGACGCACCAGGACATTGGTGTCGAGGGCGATCACTGCGGCGGCGTCCGGTTGCGCGAGTCCACTGCCCCGGCAATGCCTTCGTCCATGGCCTCGATGCTGAGCGGTGCGGCGCCGGGGCGACGCACCAGGCCGAACAGATTATCTGCGCCGCGCGCCAGCACCCGTACCCGCAGGGTGCCATCGCCCAGAAACTCGAAGTCGAGCTTGCTGCCCGGCACGATCCCGCTCCTGTCACGGATTTCCTTGGGTACGGTGACCTGCCCCTTGTCTGTTACGGTCGCCAGCATGATGCCTCCGCTTGTTGGTGAAATTCCGACCTATTCTTGCAGGTAAGAAAATAAACGTCAACAACCAGAAATCATGCAAGTAAGAATATTATTGCTTTTCAAATTCAAACTGGAAGGATACTGAACATGGAACAAGGTCTCGGTTTTGCGCATTTCCTCACCCAGGCCGACGCGCTCGGGCGCGGGGTGCTGGTGTTGCTGCTCGCGCTTTCGGTGGCGAGCTGGTATCTGATGGTCACCAAGGGATTGGGCAACGTTCTCGCCGGGCGGCGCGCCGACGATTTTCTCAGGCGCTTCTGGGAAGCCGATTCGTTGCACGAGGTCAACATCACGCTGGACCGCCATCCGCTGGATAACGCTTTCGCCGAACTGGCGCAGCAAGTGCTGAAAGCGGCGGACGACAGCGAGCGCCACGGCTTGCAGAAGCTGGCAGCGGCAGGTGGGGTGGGCGAATTCCTGACACGGGTGCTGCGCAACGGCATCGACCAGGAAGCAGCACGGGTGGAGCACGGGTGGCGCACGGGCTGACCGTACTCGCCTCGGCGAGGTCGGCGGCGCCCTACGTCGGCCTGTTCGGCACGGTGTGGGGTATTTACCACGCGCTGGTGAATATCGGCCTTTCCGGCCAGGGAACCCTGGACAAGGTCGCCGGGCCGGTGGGCGAGGCGCTGATCATGACGGCGCTCGGCCTGGCGGTGGCGATTCCGGCGGTGCTGGCCTACAACGCCTTCAACCGGCGCAACCGCATGTGGCTGGCGCGGCTCGACGCCTTCGCCCACGATCTGTACGCGCTGACTACCGTCGGGGCGAAGAGCAACAGTTCCGCCAGGGAGGCATAGCCATGGCTATCGGCAGCTTCACGTCGCCAAGCCCCAATGGCAGACATCAACGTGGTGCCGCTGGTGGATGTGATGCTGGTGTTGCTGGTGATTTTCATCGTCACCGCGCCGCTGCTCACCCATTCGGTAAAGATCGACCTGCCCAAGGCATCGAGCAATCCCAACATCACCAAGCCGGAGCATATCGAGTTCGCCATCCGCGCGGGCGGCGAACTGTACTGGAACGGGGAGCCGGTCAATCCAGCGGCGTTGCCGCCGCGCTTCGCCGCAGAAGCGCGCAAGCGACCGCAGCCGGAACTACATATCCGCGCCGACCGGCTGGCGCATTACGAACTGTTGGCACAGGTGATGTCGGGGGCGGCCAAGGCCGGGCTGGTGCGGATCGGGTTCGTTACCGAGCCGGAGTAAGAAGATTCGGTGATCGGGGGCAGGAACCGGGCTGGCCGCTTATTCTTCGTAAATCTTGTTGCGCGCCTTATACAGTGCGATGTGCCAGACGGCGAAGCCGAGCAGCGCCACTCCGGCCAGGGGATGATAGCGCATCGCTTGGCGCCCGCGCACCATCGCCGACCACACCAGCACGCCCATCGCCGCGCCCATGCCGGCTTTCGCCAGGGTGCGCTGTGTCGCGACGGAAGGAAGCTTGCTGGCGGTTTTAGTCGGTTTCACAGGTTTTTCCATGGCGGGACTTTCACTGAAGTTCTTTAAGGTGGGCGGCAAACTAGCACCGTGGGCAAACGGCTGTCAACTTGCCACAACCAATCCGAATCCTGTGCCATCAGATTTGTCGCGCAATATCAATGCATTGCGTCAAACGTGCGCTGTGCGATATGGCGCAGTCGCGCCATATCGCACAGCGCACGGAATGGCAACTAATTGATTTCGTGGCGATCATCTTTGGCACGCGGCTTGCGTAGCCTGTAGGGCTAAATATTTTGCATGTCTCAATTAAAAGGAACCTCATGAAAATCAGAACTCTGCTAACCCTGCCAGCGGTTACCCTGCTCGCCGGCAATGCCTTTGCCGCCGACACCGCCAAGCCGGCGCGTCTCGAAGAAGTCATCGTCACCGCGCCGATGATGGCGGAACCACTGACCGTGGTTACCGATCCCAAGGCGCCGCGTCAGCCGATTCCGGCGCACGACGGGGCGGATTACCTGAAAAATATTCCCGGTTTCTCGGTGATCCGCAAGGGCGGCACCGACGGCGATCCGGTGTTGCGCGGCATGGCGGCCTCGCGCCTGAACATCCTGCTCGACGGCGAAATGATCCTGGGCGGCTGCGGCAACCGCATGGATCCGCCGACGGCTTACATCTTCCCCGAATCCTACGACCGCGTTACCGTCATCAAAGGCCCGCAAAGCGTGCAGTACGGGCCGGGCAGCTCCGCCGGCACGGTGTTGTTCGAACGCACCATCAAGCGCTTCGACCAGCCGGGTGTGAAGTTCAACGGCAGCCTGACCGCCGGCAGTTTCGGGCGTAACGACCAAGTGGCCGACTTCCGCGCCGGCACGCCGGATTATTACGTCCAAGGCACAGGAACCCGCACCGACGCCAGCGATTACGAGGACGGCAACGGCAAGAAGGTCCATTCCGCCTACACCCGCTGGAGCACCAACGGCGCAGTGGGCTGGACGCCGGACGCCAATACCCGCCTGGAACTGTCCGGCGCGCATAGCGACGGCGAGGCCGCCTACGGCGACCGCAGCATGGACGGGGTCAAGTTCGCTCGCGACAACGTCGGTTTGAAATTCGAGAAAAACAAGATTTCGCAACTGGTCGACAAGATCGAAGCCCAGCTTTATTACAACTATGTCGATCATGTGATGGACAACTACTCCTTGCGTTCGGTGACCAGCACCGCGGCGAAAATGATCAGCAATCCCGACCGCGAAACCGTCGGCGGCCGCGCGGCGCTGGGCTTGCGTTTCAGCGACGCGACCAAGGCGACCCTCGGCGTCGACTACCAGTCCAACAAGCACACTTTGCGGACCGGCATGGGCGCCACGGCGGAAAGCTACAGCAGCAAGGTGCGTAGCGAAGATGCCAATTTCCGCAACTACGGCTTGTTCGGCGAATTGACCCATTACCTGAGCCAGCAGGACAAACTGATCGGCGGCCTGCGCGCCGATAACTGGAACGCCCAGGACAAGCGCGCCACGCTGACCATCGGCACCGGCATGGCCGCACAAACCGTCGCCAATCCGACCGCCAACCAGGAACGCAGCAGCACGCTGACCAGCGGCTTCGGTCGTTACGAGCACGACCTCGCCGGCACGCCTGCCACGCTCTATGCCGGCCTCGGCCATACCGAACGTTTCCCGGATTACTGGGAACTGATTTCGGCCACCAAGGAAAGCGCGACCACCCTGAGCGCCTTCAACTCCCGCCCGGAAAAAACCAACCAGCTCGATGTCGGGATGGTCTATAACAGCGGCAAACTGTCCGCCTCGCTGTCCGGCTTCTATAGCAAGATCGACGACTACCTGATGGTCCAGTCGAATTACGCCAAGGCCGCCTTGACGGGCATGGGAAGCCGCACCGCCGCCATCGTCCGTAACGTCGACGCCACCACTTGGGGCGGCGAAGCAGGTGTCGCCTACGCGCTTACCGACGTATGGAAAGTCGATGCCACGCTGGCCTATGTGCATGGCGACAACGACAGCGACGGCACGCCGCTGGCCCAATTGCCGCCGTTGGAAGGCCGTCTGGGACTGGGCTACGACAACAAGGTATGGTCGCTCGGCGCGCTGCTGCGTCTGGTGTCGGAGCAAGACCGCATCGACGTGAACAAGGGCAACATCGTCGGCCAGGACATCGGCAAAACCGCCGGTTTCGGCATCTTCTCGCTGAATGCCGGCTACCGTCCGAAAAAGGGCGTGCTGGTCAGCGGCGGCATCGACAACCTGTTCGACAAGACCTACGCCGAACATATCAGCCGTGCCGGCGCGATGGTTGCCGGCTTCGACCAGACTGTGCGGATCAACGAACCGGGCCGCACCGCCTGGCTCAAGTTGAACGTTGCGCTCGACTAAGCGAAAGTAAAATCTCCTGCGATTATTTAAGAGCTTGTCCGTAAATAACGCTCAGGTCTGAGCACGACCACCTCACCAGTTCCTTCCTCCTGTAAGGGGGAAGGTTAGGATGGGGGTGCGGCGGTGGCATAAGCGATATGCCTCCTTTTTCCACCTTTCTACCCCCATCCCGGCCTTCCCCCTTAACAGGAGGAAGGAGCAAACCGGCACCACCCGAATAATTAGCGCCGTAAATTATTTACGGAAAAGCTCAAAGCCCGTCCTTGCGACGGGCTTTTTTTATGCCCGCAGCCAAATCGCCGCGAAGTGTGTGCCATGACACACCTTGCGCCAGACCACACGGACAACACGGGTAATGCTGCGTCAGCGGATTTTCCCCAAAATCGCTGAACGCCTTCAGCCGCCTTGCTTTGCGACACATTTCGCTTGCTGATCATTATCTGGCATCGTTTTTGCGATAAGCGAATAGTTGACTTTTGTCATTACCGAGGAGATTTCCATGAAGAACCGCCCCGTTACTTTGTTTTCCCGTCTGGCAGGTGTTCTGGCGATGAGCGCGCTGGGTCTGTCGCTGGCCGCCCCCGATGCGCTGGCCGATGCCGCTCAGGATTTCGGGCGCGCCGCCACCGCCCACCGCCAAGGCGACTATCAGACCGCCGCCAAACTGTGGCGCCCGCTTGCCGAAAAAGGCTTGGTGAATGCCCAGTTCAACCTCGGTCAAATGTACCGTTACGGCGACGGCGTGGCGCAAGACTATAGCGAGGCGCTCAAGTGGTACCGCAAGGCGGCGGAGCAGGGCGACAAGGAATCGCAATTCAATCTCGGTTCGATGTACCTTAACGGCGATGGCGTCGCCAAAGACGAGAAGGAGGCGCACCGCTGGTTCACCTTGAACCGTGTGCAGCATCACCACCATCACCACAGTGCGCAATATCAGGAATGGGTGAAACAAGCGGCGGCGATCTTGGGCGAGGACGAACGCCGCGTCGCGTATCAAGTTTCCCGCCGCGAAGGCGACAAAGTGCTCGCCGATCTGCGCGCCCGCGCCGGCCTGCCGCAAACCGGCGCAATATCGCTGGCGTTGAATCAGCAGGCAGCGCACTGAACTGCCCCGTTTTTCCGCCTCCAACCTGATAGCCCGTCTTCGCGACGGGCTTTTTTGTTTGCCGGCTAAATATGCCGGTATAATATTTTTTCCTGAAACAACCCGAAACCGGTACCACATGGAACAGTATCACGGCACCACCATTCTTTCCGCGCGGCGCGGCACGCAGGTCGCCATGGGCGGCGACGGCCAAGTAACGCTGGGCAACCTGGTGATCAAGGCCACCGCGCGCAAGGTACGCCGCCTCTACCACGACAAGATCCTCGCCGGGTTCGCCGGCGGTACCGCCGATGCCTTCACCCTGTTCGAACGCTTCGAGGCCAAGCTGGAAAAGCACCAGGGACATTTGCTGCGCAGCGCGGTGGAACTCGCCAAGGACTGGCGCACCGACCGCATCCTGCGCCGCCTGGAAGCGATGCTGGCGGTAGCCGACCGCGAATGTTCGTTGATCATCACCGGCAACGGCGATGTGCTGGAACCGGAATACGGCCTGGTCGCCATCGGCAGTGGCGGCGCTTACGCCCAATCGGCGGCGCGCGCCCTGCTTGAGAACACCGATCAGACGCCGACCGAGATCGTCAAGAAATCGCTGACCATTGCGGCGGACGTGTGCATTTACACCAACCAGAACCATGTGATTGAGATTCTTGAGTGATGGGCAATGAGGAATGGGTGATGGGTAAAAAACCTGCCCCCATTACCCATCGCCCATTACCCATCACTGTGAGCGCATAGCGAACCATGACCCAAATGACTCCTCAGGAAATCGTCCACGAACTGGACAAGCACATCATCGGCCAGCAGGCCGCCAAGAAGGCCGTCGCCATCGCGCTGCGCAACCGCTGGCGGCGCCAGCAGGTGGCGGAGCCGCTGCGCCAGGAAATCACCCCGAAGAACATCCTGATGATCGGCCCCACCGGCGTCGGCAAGACCGAGATCGCGCGCCGCCTGGCCAAACTCGCCAATGCGCCGTTCATCAAGGTGGAGGCGACCAAGTTCACCGAGGTCGGCTACGTCGGGCGCGATGTCGATTCGATCATCCGCGACCTGGTGGAAATGTCGATCAAGCAGACCCGCGAACAGGAAACCCGCAAGGTGCGTCACCGCGCCGAGGAAATGGCGGAAGAGCGCGTGCTCGACGCCTTACTGCCGCCGGCGCGCGATAGCGGTTGGGGGGCTGAGCCCGAGCGCAACACCGAGGAAAGCGCCACCCGCAGCAAGTTCCGCAAAATGATGCGCGAAGGCAAGCTTGACGACAAGGAAATTGACATTGAAGTCGCGGCGATGCAGGCGCACATGGAAATCCTCGCCCCGCCGGGAATGGAAGACCTCACCTCGCAAATCCAGGGGATGTTCCAGAACATGAGCAGCAACCGCACCAAGACGCGCAAACTGAAAATCGTCGAGGCGCTCAAACTGCTCACCGAGGAAGAGGCGCTCAAATTGGTCAACGACGAGGAGATGAAACTCCAGGCGGTCGCCAACGTCGAGCAGAACGGCATCGTGTTCCTCGACGAGATCGACAAGATCACCAGCCGTTCCGAATCTTCCGGCGCCGACGTGTCGCGCCAGGGCGTGCAGCGCGACCTGCTGCCGCTGGTGGAAGGCACCACCGTGACCACCAAGTACGGGATGATCAAGACCGACCACATCCTGTTCATTTGCAGCGGCGCCTTTCATCTCGCCAAACCGTCCGACCTGATCCCCGAACTACAAGGACGCTTGCCGATCCGCGTCGAACTGGATTCCCTGAGCGTATCCGACTTCGAGCAAATCCTCACCAACACCGATGCTTGCCTGACGCGCCAATACCAGGCTCTGCTCGAAACCGAAAACGTCCAACTCGACTTCCGCCCGGATGCGATTCGGCGACTTGCCGAAATTGCTTTCGAGGTCAACGAAAAAACTGAAAATATCGGTGCGCGCCGCCTGTATACCGTGATGGAAAGACTGCTCGAGGAAATCTCCTTCGAGGCCGGCAAATTCAGCGGCGAAGCCGTGCTGATCGACGCCGACTATGTCGATGGCCGCCTCAAGGCGTTGGCGAAGAGCGAAGATCTGGCGCGCTACGTACTTTAAAAATTTGGTAAGAAACGGCGGAAAAGGGCTGTTCTAGCGCCACAAAAAAGTTGATAATCGAGCGAGGATCAGCCGTTCCCGGTTCGGGCAAAACGGCGAGCCTTCAGCAGCGCCCTGAACCCGCAAGGAATTTTAACCGCACCGCGAAAGGAATCGACAGTGAAAGACCAAATCAAACCTGCTCGCCGCCAATTTCTCAAGATGGGCAGCGCCGCCATCGCCATGATCCCGGTGGTCGCCCTGACCGGCAATGCCTTCGCCGCCACCAACCCGGGGATGCGTACTTCGATGAAGTATCAGGAAACCCCGCTCGGGGATAAGGACTGCGCCAATTGCCTGCAATTCGTTCCCGGCAAGACCCCCAAGGATTTGGGCGGTTGCAAACTCTTCCCGGGAGATACCGAAATTGCACCCAAAGGCTACTGCGCTGCTTGGGTGGCTTTGCCGAAATAGGGGTCGTTTTTCCCATTCCGCAACAAGGCGCCGTCAGGCGCCTTTTTCATGTCTGCACGTCCTTAAAACTCTAGCGGATCGACATCCAGCGTCCAGCGCACGCTGCGTGACTCCAGCGCTTCCAGGCGCCCGCGCCAGCTTTTCAGGAAAGCCTGCAGCGCGGCGCGCGAGGCGGATTGCACCAGCAAATGGGCGCGCTCCTTGCCGGCCACCCGCACCATCAGCGCCGGCGTGGGATCGAAGACCGTAACCTGCGCGTCCACCGCTGCGACTTGCGCGGCGGCAGCGCGCAGGAACTCCAGTACTTTTTCCATTGCCGGCGCCTCGGCACGCAGCAAGGCTTGGTAGCAATAAGGCGGAAAGTCCGCGATGCGGCGCTCGGCCAGTTGGGTTGCGGCGAAGCCTGGAAAATCGTGGCGTTGCAGCGCCATGAACAGCGGGTGGCCGGGGAACTGGGTCTGGATCAGCACTTCACCGGGCAGTTCGGCGCGCCCGGCCCGCCCCGCGACCTGCATCAACTGCGCGAACAGGCGTTCGGCGGCGCGGAAATCGGCGCTGTAAAGCGCGCCGTCGGCGTTGACTACGCCGACCAGGGTCAGTTTTTTAAAATCGTGGCCTTTCGCCAGCAACTGGGTGCCGACCACGATGTCGACCTCGCCGTCGTGGATCTGCTTGAGCATGGCCGGCAGCGCCAGCTTGCGCCGCGCGCTGTCGCGATCCACGCGCAGGATGCGGGCATCCGGCAACAGACGCTCCAAAGTCTCCTCGACGCGCTGGGTACCCTGACCGAGCAAGGTCAAGTCGAGATTGCCGCAACTCGGACAGGCTGACGGAATGCGGCTGTCGTGGCCGCAGTGATGGCAGCGCAAACGCCGTTCGCGCAGGTGCGCCACCAGCCGCCCGGAACAGCGGTGGCAGGCGGAGATCCAGCCGCATTGCCCGCACATCAGCACCGGCGCGTAGCCGCGCCGGTTGATGAACACCAGGCTTTGCTCGCCGCGCGCGATGCGCACCCGCAATGCCGCCAGCAGCGGCTCGGACAGCCCGTCTTCGAGCTTGAGGCGACCGGTGTCGACGAAGCGGATCTGCGGCGGTGCGGCGCCGCTCACCGCGCGCTCCGGCAGGCTGAGCAGGGTGTAGCGTCCGGCCTGCGCGTTGTGCCAGGTTTCCAGCGAGGGCGTCGCGGAACCCAGCACCACCGGCACATCGGCCTGCTTGGCGCGGATCACCGCCACGTCGCGCGCCGAGTAGCGCAAGCCTTCCTGTTGCTTGAAAGAGGCATCGTGCTCCTCGTCGACGATAATCAGCCCGAGACGCGGTAGCGGGGTGAATACCGCCAGCCGCGTACCAAGCACGATTTGCGCTTGGCCGGACTGCGCCAGCAGGTAATTCTTCAGGCGCTCGCCGCCGCTCAGGTTGCTGTGCAGGCTGAGCGGCGGGGTTGCCGGGAAGCGTGTCCGAAAGCGTTCTTCGAGCTGCGGGGTGAGATTGATTTCCGGCACCAGCACCAGCACCTGGCCGCCGCGTTGCAACACCGCTTCCACTGTCCGCAGATACACTTCGGTCTTGCCGCTGCCGGTGACGCCGTGCAGCAGCCAGGCGCGAAAGCCATCCAGCGCGCTGCGGATGGCGTCGACCGCTTGTTCTTGGGCGGGCGTCAGCTTGGGAAGCGCTATCTCCCCCCTTTGTAAAAGGGGGGCGGGGGGGGATTTAGCGGTGTCGGGGTTGCCGCCTCCGTTTGAAATCCCCCCTAGCCCCCCTTTTACAAAGGGGGGTACGGTAGCTATGGCAGCGCATTCCTCCACCCATCCCAGTCCGATGAATGCCTTCAGCGCCGTTGGCGCGCTGGGCGATAGTGCGGAAATTTCCTCGCGGCGTAGCGCTTCGACTTCGCGCAGCCATTGCAGCAGGCGTCGCTTGACCACGGCGCGCGCCGGCAGGGCGGCAGGATCGGTCTGGCGACCCGCCGTACTAAGGCAGAAAAATTCCGGTTTGGGGAGTGTCAGCGGCTTGCTCTGCCGCATCGCGGTCGGCAGCGCGTTGAAGAGGGTTTCGCCGAGCGGGTGGTGGTAATAGTCGCTGCAGAAGCGCAGCAGGTGGAAAATTTCCTCCGCCAGCGGCGGCACTTCGTCGAAGACGCGGGAAACCGCTTTGATCCGTTCCGCCGGCAAGGCGGACTGGTCGGTCACTTCGACCACCACCCCCACCACCCGACGCGGCCCGAACGGCACCAGCACGCGGGTGCCGACAGCCACTGCGCTGCCTTTCCAGGAATAATCGAACAGCGTGTTTAGCGGAACATCCAGCGCAACACGCAGGATCATCAGTGGTATTGCCTGCTTAGCTCGTGCACCGCCTCGATCAGCGCGGCGGCGTTATTCGGGTCGGTGAACTGGGAAATGCCGTGGCCGAGGTTGAACACGTGGCCGGAACCCTTGCCGTAGCTGGCGAGGATTTTTCCGGTTTCGGCGCGGATCACTTCCGGGTTGGAGAACAGCACGGTGGGGTCGAGGTTGCCTTGCAGCGCCACCTTGTCGCCGACGCGCTGGCGCGCTGCGCCGATGTCCACCGTCCAGTCCAGGCCGATCGCATCGCAACCGGTGGCGGCGATGCTTTCCAGCCACAGCCCGCCGCCCTTGGTGAAGACGACGCACGGCACCTTGGCGCCGTCGTGGTCGCGGATCAGGCCGTCGATGATCTTCTGCATGTAGGCCAGCGAGAATTCGTGGTACGCCGCGTGGGACAGTGCGCCGCCCCAGCTGTCGAAAATCATCACCGCCTGGGCGCCGGCCTGGATTTGCGCGTTGAGGTAGGCGGTCACGGCACGGGCGTTGATGTCGAGGATGTGGTGCAGCAAGTCGGGGCGGCTGTACAACATGGTTTTCACCAAGGTGAAATCCGAGCTGCTGCCGCCTTCCACCATGTAGCAGGCGAGCGTGAACGGGCTGCCGGAAAAGCCGATCAGCGGCACTTCGTTGTTGAGCGCCTTGCGGATTTGCGTCACGGCGTCGATCACATAACGCAGGTGGGTGTCGGGATCGGGGACGGTCAGGCCGCGAATTTCCCATTCGTTGCGCAACGGGCGTTCGAACTTGGGGCCTTCGCCTTGGGCAAAATACAGTCCCAGCCCCATCGCGTCGGGAATCGTAAGAATGTCGGAAAACAGGATCGCCGCGTCGAGCGGGAAGCGCGCCAGCGGTTGCAGCGTGACTTCGGTGGCGAGGTCGGGATTCTTGCACAGGCTGAGGAAATCCCCGGCCCGTTCGCGGGTCTGGTTGTATTCCGGCAGGTAGCGCCCCGCTTGGCGCATCATCCACACCGGGGTGTATTCAGTCGGCTGGCGCAACAGCGCGCGCAGGAAAGTGTCGTTTTTTAGTTTGTTCATGTTGTTCACTTAAGTTTGGATTACGTCCGTCGTTGCCAGTTTCCCGGATCGCGACTGGTGTGAAATACGGCAACCACAACGATCCGAGAGGACTCCTCCCGGAAAATCACCGAGTAAGGAAAACGCTTTACCCGCGCAAAACGAAGATCTTTATGGATAATGGCATGAATCGCCGGCAGTTCGGCGGCATGTTGTGCCGCAGCAACCACCTCACCCGCAAACCGCATACCAAGACCGGCATGTTGCTGCTCATACCACGCTATTGCTTCTTCGAATTCGATGCTCGCCGGGCGAAGAAAAGCAACGATGCGGCTCATCGTTTGAGCCGGCTGACCACCGATGCCATCATCTCGTGCAGAGGAACGAGGTCGTCGGGGTTCTGCTCATAAGCAGCCAGGCGCTGGTCCAGTTCGGATTTCTGCGCGTCCGTCAGAGAGTATGCCTGTGCATCGTCGGCAAGGCTCGCCAGAATTTCCTCGACCAGTTCTAGCCGTTCATCTATGCCTAGTCGATCAATGCCAAGTGACTGGATGGATACATTCATTGGACGGCCTTTCTCTACGCGTGGGAGTAATCAAACCCCGAGATACCCCAGGATACCCTTCGCCGCCAGTCGCCCTTCGTTGACTGCGGTGACTACGAGGTCGGAGCCGCGCACCATGTCGCCGCCGGCAAACACCTTCGGGTTGGCGGTCTGGAAGGCTTGCGCATGGCCGCTGGCGAGCACTTTGCCGGCAGCGTCGGTGGCGATGCCGAAATCGGCAAACCACGGCGCCGGGCTGGGGCGGAAGCCGAAGGCGACGATCACATGGTCGCACGCGACGATTTCCTCGCTGCCCGCGATCACTTCGGGGGTGCGGCGGCCGCGTGCATCGGGGGCGCCGAGCTGGGTGGTCACCAGCTTCACCCCTTCGACCTTGCCGGTGCCGACTACCGCCACCGGTTGGCGGTTCCACAGGAATTGCACGCCTTCTTCCTTGGCGTTGGCGACTTCGCGCTTGGAGCCGGGCATGTTGGCCTCGTCGCGGCGATAGGCGCAAGTTACGCTGGCTGCGCTTTGACGGATCGAGGTGCGGTTGCAGTCCATCGCCGTATCGCCGCCGCCCAGCACGACCACGCGCTTGCCTTGCATCGAGACGAATTCGCCGGGCAAATCAAGGCAATGACGCGCGTTGGAAATCAGGAACGGCAACGCTTCCAGCACGCCGGGCAAGTCTTCGCCGGGAATGCCGCCCTTCATGTAGGTGTAGGTTCCCATGCCGAGAAACACTGCGTCGTACTGGTCGAGCAGTTGCTGAAAGGCAATGTCTTTGCCGACTTCGACGCCCAGACGGAATTCGATACCCATGCCTTCCAGCACTTCGCGGCGGCGCTGGACGACAGTCTTTTCCAGCTTGAATTCGGGGATGCCGAAGGTCAGCAGGCCGCCGATTTCCTCGTAGCGGTCATACACCACCGCAGCCACGCCGTTGCGCGCCAGCACATCGGCACAGGCCAGACCCGCCGGGCCGGCGCCGATCACCGCGACCTTCTTGCCGGTTTGCACCACCTTGCTCATGTCGGGACGCCAGCCGGCCTTGAAAGCCTCGTCGGAAATATATTTTTCTACCGCGCCGATGGTCACCGCGCCGAAATCGCCGCTGAGCGTGCAGGCACCCTCGCACAGGCGATCCTGCGGGCAGACGCGACCGCAGATTTCCGGCAGCGAATTGGTCCTGTGCGACAGCTCCGCCGCCTCGAACAGGTTGCCTTCGCGCACCAGTTTGAGCCAGTTGGGAATGTAGTTGTGCACCGGACACTTCCATTCGCAATAGGGATTGCCGCACGCCAGGCAGCGTCCGGCCTGTTCCTTGGCCTGGTCTTCGCCGAACGGCGCGTAGATTTCGCGGAATTCCTGGATGCGGGCGTCCGCCGCCTTCTTGTCGCCGTCGCGGCGGGCAATGTTCAAAAATTGAAATACGTCGTCTTTGGCCATGATTATTAGCTCTTCAATAAGCTGTCGAGATGCGCCGCCTTGGGCTTGACCAGCCAGAACTTGCCGATTTCGCCGCCGAAGTCCTCCACCAGTTGCCTGGCGTGGGCACTGCCGGTGAGCCGGGCGTGTTCTTCCAGCTTTTCGCGCACGTAGTGGCGGTATTGCTCGGTCGCTTCGCTGTTGATGCGCTGGATGTCCACCAGTTCATTGTTGTAGCGATGCGAAAAACGGTCGAATTGGTCGTAAACGAAAGCGAAGCCGCCGGTCATCCCCGCGCCGAAATTATGGCCGGTTTCGCCCAGCACCAGCACCATCCCGCCGGTCATGTATTCGCAGCAATGGTCGCCGACGCCTTCCACCACCGCCATCGCGCCGGAATTGCGCACCGCGAAGCGTTCGCCCGCCGTGCCGCTGGCATTGAGCTGGCCGCCGGTCGCGCCGTACAGGCAGGTGTTGCCGATCATCGCGGTATGGTGCGCGGTGAAGGTCGAGTCCTTGGGCGGGTAAATGACGATTTGCCCGCCGGCCATCCCTTTGCCGACATAGTCGTTGGCATCGCCTTCCAGTTCGATCTTCAGCCCCTTCGAATTCCACACCCCCAGGCTCTGCCCGGCGCTGCCCTTGAGCTTGATCGTCAGGCAGTCCTTGGGCAAGCCCTCGGCGCCGTGGGCGCGGGCGATCTCGCCGGAGAGGCGCGCGCCGATCGAGCGATTGATGTTATGGACTTGATATTCCAGCGTCAGCGGCTGCTTGGCGAGGATCGCCGCGAGGGCATCCTTGACCATCTGCTCGGCCAGTTCGCCCTTGTCGAACGACGGGTTGGACGGCTCGGTGCAGAAGCGCGGCACGCTATCCGGCACGTTGCCCTGATTCAGCAGCACCTTGATGTCCAGCTTGCGCTGGCGGTCGGTGTCGCCGGCCAGGGTTTCGAGCAGATCCATGCGCCCGATCAGGTCTTCCATGGTGCGGATGCCGAGACGGGCCATCAACTCGCGGGTTTCCATGGCGACATAGGTGAAGTAGTTCATCACCATCTGCGGCAGGCCGATGAAATAGTTTTTGCGCAGGCGCTCGTCCTGGGTTGCGATGCCGGTGGCGCAGTTGTTGAGATGGCAGATACGCAGGTATTTGCAGCCCAGCGCGATCATCGGCGCGGTGCCGAAGCCGAAGCTCTCGGCGCCGAGGATCGCCGCCTTGATCACGTCCATCCCGGTTTTCAGGCCGCCGTCGGCTTGCACGCGCACTCTGGAGCGCAGGCCATTGGCACGCAACACCTGCTGCGCTTCGGAGACGCCCAGTTCCCACGGCGTCCCGGCGTATTTGACGCTGGTCAGCGGGCTGGCGCCGGTGCCGCCGTCGTAGCCGGAAATGGTGATCAGGTCGGCGTAGGCCTTGGCCACGCCGGCGGCGATGGTGCCGACGCCGGGCTCGGCAACCAGCTTGACCGATACCAGCGCCTGCGGATTGACCTGTTTCAGGTCGAAAATCAGCTGCGCCAGATCTTCGATCGAATAAATGTCGTGGTGCGGCGGCGGGGAAATCAGCGAAATCCCCGGCTTGGCACAACGCAACCGCGCGATGGTCTCGGTGACCTTGTCGCCCGGCAACTGGCCGCCTTCGCCCGGCTTGGCGCCTTGCGCCACCTTGATCTGCAACACTTCGGCGTTGACCAGGTAATGCGGGGTGACGCCGAAGCGGCCGGAGGCCACTTGCTTGATCTTGGAGCGCTTCACCGTGCCGTAGCGCACCGGGTCTTCGCCGCCCTCGCCGGAATTGGAGCGTCCGCCTAGACGGTTCATGGCTTCCGCCAGCGCTTCGTGCGCTTCCGGCGACAATGCGCCGAGCGACATCCCGGCGGAGTCGAAACGCTTGAGGATGGCTTCCAGCGGCTCGACCTCGTCGATAGAAATCGGCGCCGCGTCCAGCTTGAGCTTCATCAGGTCGCGCAAGGCGGCCACCGGGCGGGTATTCACCAGCCGGGCGAATTCCTGGTAAGCGCTGTAGTCGCTGTTCTGCACGGCTTTTTGCAGCATCATCACCACGTCGGGATTGTAGGCGTGGTATTCGCCGCCGTAGATGAATTTCAGCAGGCCGCCCTGCGACAGCGGCTCGACCGGGTTGAAGGCGAAGCTCACCAGCTCTTTCTGGTCGGATTCGAAATCGTCGAAATTGGCGCCCTGGATGCGCGACACGGTATCCTGGAAGCACAGTTCGACCACGTCGGGATGCAGGCCGATCGCCTCGAACAACTGCGCGCCGCGATAGCTGGGGATGGTGGAAATCCCCATCTTCGACAGGATCTTGAGCAAGCCCTTGGCGATGCCCTTGCGATATTTGTAAAGCGCCTGGTTGAGGGTGTGGCCCTTGACTTCGCCGCTTTCGATCAGGTCGTGGATTGCCTGGTAGGCAACGTAAGGGAACACCGCCGTCGCGCCGTAGCCGATCAGGCAGGCGAAATGGTGGGGGTCGCGCGCGGTGCCGGTATCCACCAGGATGTTGGCGTTGCAGCGCAGCCCGGCGTGAATCAGGGCATGGTGCACGCAACCGGTGGCGAACAGCGCGTGAATCGGCAGCTTGTTCTTGGCGATGTCGCGGTCGGACAG
>Ga0163199_1000305_pt1 | contig 31267 bp, 14 predicted proteins | sample PL_2010_150m_FD_113537 | JGI IMG/M metagenome (GOLD analysis project Ga0163199, IMG submission 113537) | Freshwater microbial communities from Powell Lake, British Columbia, Canada to study Microbial Dark Matter (Phase II) - PL_2010_150m | ecosystem: Environmental > Aquatic > Freshwater > Lake ...
ATATTCATCTTTGCTCAGAAAATAACCCATCTCCGGCTCGCCCCAATGATAGGAACCTTCCGTCCACAGCAGATGTTTAGGATCAAGACGTGCATTGGGATCGCCGGCAAGCACCTTTGTAACATCGGCATTATACGGACTTTTCATGTTGGCCAGGTTGTCGCTGTGCCAGGTAATATAAAAGATACCGACCACACGGCGCTGGTCCTTCTTCACCGGACCAACCTCCTGAAAAGACGGCATTTTTCGCCCGAGTGCATCGGAAGCCACCCAGGTATCAGAATAGAGATCCCTGTAATATTGCTGGGCAACTGACGGGATTGCGGATAATTGCACAACCGCGATCAACAGGAACAAAATGTTTCGAAAAAACAATCTTTTCTTTTTCATACTTTCAATCCTTTTTTGTTCAAAACAATATAATAAGATGTGATATAATCAGTTAAATTCATTCATAAACCCGTAAACAATCAAGAGATATTTTACCATGTTTCCCTTTGATGATAATAGCGTTCTTCTTTTGAGGAATCCCTCGCATTGAGTAAACTACCACACTTTTCTCAGGTGTATCAGAGTGAAGATCTATTTCACCTGCGATTGCACCATTAACAATGATTTCAGCCTTTCCCAAAGCGGGCATTCTGGGGCAATACAGATCAAAACCGCTTCCGGTGAAACTCCACTTGGCTAGGGCAGTATCAATCTTTGATACAGCACCCACACCATAAGTGAATAAAGAACTGTTTTCAACCGTTTCCCAATCTTTTAAATCTGAACCGGAATTGCTCAATCCTTCAGTATACAGCCAATTGATAAAACCCGGATGATTTCTCCCGCTTACAATAAACGACCGTACATCAATGCCCGACCTCTTCATCGCAAACAAACCGCAACTTCCATAATCGGTATCATTTAAAGAACCCTGCCACAACACTTCATTATCAATCGAAATGATGGTATTCTCGTCGCGGTGCTCAATTTTCAGGAAATAAAGTTCTCTTTTATCAAGCCTGCCTTTGCTGATCGTATCCGTTTGCCCGCCAGCTGTAGCATTTAATAAAAACCATTGATTTTCAGTTAACTGAATCCTGGTATGAAAAGTAAACATTAGCGGATGCAATTCAGCATCTGCTTTCGGGCGGTCTGGTCCAACCGGAGCCTGATCATTCCAGACAAAAGCAATTTCGCCATAATAGGAAAAGGTTGATTCGATATCCGGCTGATTGTAAAATCCGGGGATGGATGTAAACGATGGAGCACCGTGCCCGGTAAGCACAAAACCCGAATCTCTTTGAAGTTTGTTCCAATCAGCATAAGCTAAATTGATTGTACCACGGTTTTCCTTATCCCGGCTAGGATACATAACCTTAAATTCACCATCCTCATTGACAAAACCTGAAAAGGTTTGCCCCCATATACCCTCATATTCATTCTCCGTATGGATGCTGTGCCAGATCGAACCCTCCTGCCACAATTCCCATTTTTTCGGATTCATGGCTTCATTAGCTGCCACCCTGAAAATACATTGAAAATTCCTGTTCCTGGCCACCGAGGTAGCCGGTGCATATAATGTGTCTTTATATTGAAAAACAGGAAAGTATTCCATCAGGGAAGGATGGTATTCGTTTGATTCACAGCTGACAACAAGAACCGGTTCCGACCATGGACCTTCAGGGGCCGGAGCCGACATGGCGGCGAGTCCCCAGCTGAAGTATGGACCAGAATCCAGGTCGAACAGAAACAACCATTGATCGTTTGATTTAATGAGTGTTCCGGCATAACACCTGTTGTATTTTCCCAGCCAGGGGTTGCTGTAAAAGTATCCGTTGGTGATAGCAGGCTTACTGAAAATCGCATAGGGTCCTTCAGGTTTATCTGAGACTGCTACTGCGAGACCACCGTTCATGATATTCTTAATATCCCATGTGAATCCTGTCGTAACATAATCAAGTCCCATATAATATTTCCCTTCAGAATATACTACCGATACATCTGGTGCTATACTTACCGGACCGGCCTGACCATCGAGTATAACAGCCTCTTCCTTAAAAGCAGAACCTTTATATTTCCATGTCTTGCCTTTATCTTCAGAAGAATAAACGATACAACCTTTACTGATATCCAGGTTCTTTTTATCCGTGCTCATAGCATAACCTGTGCGGTATTGCCCGGCAAAAATGTATTGATTCCCCGAAACCGGGTCTTCAAAATAATAACCATTCACAGGCCAGTTAAAAGGAGGAGATCCCCGCTGAACCGGATTTTTCTCATACCTTTTAAAATTATCAAACGAAGGGTCGCCCAATACCGGGTGCCTCATCCATGCCTGACTTTGTGACTGCAAGGCAAAATCGGTTCCGGGCAAAACTAAATCATGCATTACATTCAGCCAGGTTGTATAACTCTCTCCGTTTTTGCCGGCACTTGCATAATCAACCAATGCCACTTTCCTCCCGTTGGTCGTTTCTACCAAACCATAAAACCAAAAATCTTTGTTTTTCTCAAAAACAATTTTCTTCACGTTCGAAGCTTTCATTTTGTAGCTGACGGCTACCTGGGAAGCTGAATCCATTGCTAACAGAACCGGACCGGAATAGATGGATGTTTTGTCTGAAATCTGATCGTCACCAATCCAAAAATGAATCGACATATCAAGCTCAATATCAATAACGTCGCCCGCATGCCAGAGGCGGTTTATCACATAATAATCTCTCGGCATAACATTTGCTAAAGCTTCACCATTGACCTTGACCGAAGTATTTGAAGACCAGTTCGGAATGCGGAGGTTTAGCTTAAATTGCTCACTTTTATCCATCGCGAGGGTAATTTTAACTGCTCCGCTCCTGGGGTATTCCGTCTCCTGTAAAATCTTTATGCCGGTTCCATCAGGTGTTTTAGTCTCCGCCTTTGACGACCCATAATAATTAAGGTAAAGATTTTCCTTGTCGGTCAATACCGCCCATTCGGTTAACTGGCTGATACCCCTGTTCCCGTTGGCCTGGCAGCAGCTAAGTTCCTTGCCTCCCTTAAATCCATGTCCGGCAAGAGTGATCAAGGCCGATACCCTGGTACCGTCGGAATTGTTCATATAAATAAAATCATGATCACCAAGAAGGCTGCCCAGTGCCGCGTTGTAATAGGCAATTTCAAGTTCATCTGCCACATATGAAATCTTGCTGACCTTTAGATATTCAGTTGAAAATGCCATCCAGGCAACCGTACTACAAGTTTCGCTGCCGTTGCCATAGGCATTACCGGTTGCACCCTCTCCCGTACCAAAGCCTCCGAAATTATGCCTGTCATACTGAACAATGCTCCACCAGTAATGCTCCAAAGCCTTATAATACTCCTGTTTCTTAGTTATTTGATACAAAATCGGGAAAGCATGGCTAATTGCAAAATTACACTCTGCCCAGTTCTGGGAAACAAACGGCTGATTTCCCGCAATAAAGTAATTATAAACGCAGTCCGCTGCCTTGATTGCGACATCCAGAGCGTCCAGGTTGCCGGTTATTTTATACCATTGATATAACCCGTAAATGCAGTGGTAATGTCCCCATGTATCCCACTTGTTCTTATCTCCGTTAAAGCGTGCGCTCTTAGACCATGGACCGAGGTACCCGTCAGCTCCCTGAACCGATTTGAACAGTTGAACCATCTTGTTGCCGGCAACCAGTGTTTTTGGATCACGGGAGGCACGATAGGTCTGAGCCATGCCGGTGAGTATTTTACCCGGGAATTCGCCGTGCCACATGCACTTGGCCAGATTATTTCTATCCGGGTTGGCAAAAGCTTCAAAGAGGTTTGGATTGTCCTTAAGAACTTTTTGTAACCACGACCTCTCGTTGGAAGCAAGAAGCTTGCCGACATAACCACCGAGATTTAAATTGGTTAAATGATTTTCACTGGCACCAAGTGTCGGAATTGAAAATTCCGATTTCCCGGGCGTACCTTCAGGTCTATGGTCAAAAGTTTTCGGTAAAACCTGTGCCGTTGCTATACTGCCAGATGTCATGAATGCAAAAATGGAAATTGACCTGACCGATATCAGAAACAGTGATAAAAAATGGATTTTCCTCTTTTTCATTATTAACATCTTCTTCAGATTTAATCTACACAGGTCGCATTGTTTTAGCCCTATTTGGCCGTGTAAACAAAATTGAAACGTCCACCGGGTGCTGTGTCGCCATTGACATAGAAGTCCATGATATTTCCGTTCTCCTGCATGTTGTCGTTCCATTTAAACTCGATATCAATCTCTTTACCAGTGAGATTCAGCACACTGCGTTTGATCGCCAGTACGAGTTTATTGTTGTTGACAGCGAACTTTGTTTCAGCTACCGGTTCCCATTCCCAGCGACCGCCAACGTTTTGTTCAATTATGGTTTTGCTGCTTTTCGGACTAACACGGTTGATGATAAAGTCGTAACCATTCCATCCGGTTGCCTTATTGCGGTCGGTGTCTAAGAATAGCATCATCCAGTTGCGGCCGGTAGAGGGTGTCAGTTTGTCGGCCGTCTCGGCGTAGAAATAGAGGTAGTGAGGGTCGCGTGCTACCTTGGCGCCCACAATGTCGTTGCGGCCGGAGGTATTGGCGTAGTATTCGCCACTGTATCCCTTGTGGTTGCGATGCAGGGTGTTGCCTTTGTAGTGCTTGTAAAAGGGGGTTACATCGGCCCAGGAGTCTGCCTTGCTGATCGTTATGGTTTTGGGTGCGGAGGGTTTCTCAGAGGTGTTCATCCCCTTGAATTTGCGCACATTGTCAATGAGTTGCAAGTAGTAAACGTCGCCGCGATCGCCCCACCCCTTGTTGGGTTCAATGTCGCGGCTGCGATCCCAGTCAAACTCGTCGGGGAAAGCCATATAGTAAGGTTTGTTGGGGGGCCAATTGGCCACGCGCCCTGCAACGTACTCGTTCCAACCGGTTACAAATACCAACTCGGGGTCGATCTCAATGGCCCTGTCCCACTGCTCCTGGAAGTTCCACCCGTAGAGGTAACCCTCTGCGCGCGGGTCAAACCCCTTTCGCTTGCTGAAGCTGCGGCTGTACGTTCCGGGTTCGTTAAATGCACAGAAATGCTCTCCACTGGCTAAATTGGTGTTTTGGGCTACCCCAACCACGGTTTGTTCAAAGCCTCCGTTCTCCAAGGGGACATATCCGTTTTGGGGGTATACCTCCATGAGTACATCGTATGACTCTTTCCAGGTCAGCGTTAGGTTCGAGCAGTCGAAAAATACCACATCAACCCCCGCATCGGCCAATAATTCGGCGTGCTTGCGCAACACCCATGGGTCGGTCGTTTTGTAATACCCAAACAGGGGCTCTTCCCAATAGTAACGCCCTGGGTTGCTCCAGGCGGGGTGATCAAAGGATTTGAGTGCTTCGGGGCATGCGCGAAGGATCTCGGTGTTGTTGTTGACTTTACTCCCCTTTGGTAGGTCGTAGATGTGCCACGTCCAGTAGAAAATGGCGACGTATTTGTCCTTCTTTTTTGTTCCGGCATCTTCGAACGCCCTCACTTTGCGTCCAAGAGCGTCGGTTGCGGCCCAAGAATCGCTGTTGACAGCTTGCCCCGTCGAGTTAAAGGGCGTTAAGAAAAGCGCTGCTGAGAGAATTACACCGACTTTTACTAAGGTAGAAGAATTCATAGTTTAACTTATAACGGTTCTGCAAAAAACTTAGGTTTTTATCGAATAATGATTTCCCTGTACCCACTTCCAAGTTCCACACGCACTCAATATTACTTGCCGACTTTCTTATACTCAATCAGAACTGATCCCGGGCAGTCATTGATCTCAGCCTTTGAACGCACCAGTTCCTCACCGGTCATCGTCTTAGTTGGCAATGGTTCGTAGCTTTGATACCTGGTAACCTTGTACTGTGCATTCGGTTCGATCTCGCGCAATCTGTTTAGAGTGAACTCATTCAGCTGCGACTTAGGACGGCGGAATGCCATGATCATCCCATCATTTTCTTTCGTCCGATGGTACTGAGTCACGCACCATGCTGAGGGGTCTAATGTCACCTGCGTGAGCGGATAGAAGTTGCCGAAATAGTATTTCCGGATGCGCTTGCCTTCAATGATGGCAGATTTAAGCAGATCACGCGGATATTCACCTGGGCGCACATCCTCACAAAAGGAGATCCCGCCGTTAAAACCGCTCCGGAACAGGTATGGAGTGGTGCCCATCTGACCACTTGCGCTGAATGGCACATAGCGGCTGAGGCCGGCGGTCATAACCTGGTTCTGCAGCGCTGCCTGGTTGAAGTCTTTGTTCATGAGCGGCCCTATTGTCCCATCGGTGCGCCAGAGAGGAATTGAGCGTGAACACGTCTCTAAATCGACTCTGTGTCCACCGGCGGCGCAGTTGTCGATAGCCAGAGAAGGAAACTCTTTGAGCAAATCATCCCACAAACGATAATGCCCTTCGACATAACGTATTTCGGAGATGCCAACCCTGTCGGGATGGTCCCTGTCGAGTTGTGCCCACAGACCTTCATAAAACACTGCGTTGTCGATGCGCAGCCAACTGATCCCATATTCCTTTATTGACTCTGACAGATATCTGGTGATATGCTCGCGCGCTTCGGGAACAGCCAGATTAAACATTCCCCATCCTCCACCTAGTGGCAGCACTACCCAGTCTGGGTGTTCGATGGCCATCAAAGTTCCAGCGCAAATACGCTCATACTCAAACCACATCAGGAACTTCATGCCGGCGTTCTTCACAGCATCACCTATGGGTTTCATCCCATTGGGAAAACGCTGAAGATTGAACCCTCGCAACAAAGGAAAAACATAGTTGCCGACTGTCGGAAAATCATCCTTCCCATAATAGGCATCCACCCATAAGTACTCGAAGCCAAGCCCTTTTAGGGCCGAGAGGTGGGATAGAACATCCGCCTCGGTCCCTTTGTCCATCTCATAAAATGCAGTACTGAGTTGGACAATTGGCGGAGTAATCGGTTTCCTGTCGACCTTTGGCACAATGTGTGCAAGCATCGTGTGACGGAACAGGTTATAGGCCCGCAGTTCATCGTTTCCGAACCAGTATAACTGCAAAATCCGCGGGCTACGAATGGTTTCTCCGGGCAAAAGTTTTATATGGAGGTTTTGCATCCCGGCCTGAATCTTACCTGCGCCGTTGCTGTTTTCCAATGAAGCTTTCCACTGTCCGGTCCAGCCGATGGCCGTAATAACCCCCCCGCCATCCCACTGCAAGTTAAACCATGGAGTATTTCCAAATGACGAGCGTCCGGCAGTCGGAGCAAACTCTTTCTTTTGTCCCACGGCAATGGTTTCGTCGAATGGCATCCAGTCGTCGGCGGCCCCTCCTCCTCCATTGATCCGGTGCAATACAGGCGGATCCTGATTCTTCCCCAGCCCGACAGCCACATCGATAGCCTTTACCTGTTCTATGACCGGAGTGTCCTTACTGCCTTTATTTGTGAAATAGAGCGTCCAATCGACTCCTGCAGTGTTCGTATAGATCGTCGCAATCGCACGGACCTCAAGCCCGGTCTCCGGGTCATTGAGAGTTAGAGTCCGTCTACGCTTGGTAGCATCAACTTTCTCGTCCTTTACCTGGCTTTTCCACCCACTTAGAAACTCCGAAGAGTTCCGCCCTCCATAAACGAATGAGAAGGGAATCGCGGGTGTCAGACTGTTGGACCGGCCACCCACTATTCTGGCATTAAATGCGTCTTCAGCCCATTTGCGGTTAAAGGCAATCTCCGTTTTGCCATCGACTGGCAGGCGGGTTGAAGAGGTGTCTTTTGAACCCATAGCAGTGCCCGTTATTAAAATAGTAAAAGCTGAAACAACGATTGCCTCTTTAAAGAAAATCCCGGGTTCCATCTTGTAAATATTCATGATCTTATTTTTGAATTTCTAACCATTATTACTTATTGTTTCTCCAAAGGATTTCCCTCGCTGATCACCGTAACCTGCACCCTTGAATTGACGTCTTCGGGAGCGCTGCAAGCGAATGAAATTTCATTTTTACCATTTTTAAGAGAAGGTACCTTGCCTTCAACCTGAACATCCTGTAAAAACTCCCCCTTCGAACCAAATAATTTACAATCGGTTTGCGAGCGGAATTCGAGGTACATACCTGACTCCATCTTTACCGGAAAGATTATTTTTTCGCCTCCGATTGTGATGAAGGGATTATGAATGGTTACGGGAACCATAGGTAAAGCTTTAATACTTCCAATCAAACAGTTAACCTCTTCCCCAGCTGGCAGATTGTTATACCACAGCTGCAATTTATCCACGTTATTGAATTGAACAGTGTGGCGGAATGAATCGTAAACATAAAAGCCCGAATCGGGCCAGATATAGTTGCTGAATTCCGATGATTCTATTTCTACCAGTTCAAAATACTTCCATCCGGTGAAATCAATTTTAACAAAATGATCCCCGCGAGCTCCAAAAGAGAGATGGCTCGGACTTTCTATTCTGAAATTCAGGAGTTGCCCGTTCCCGTCACCTTTCACCCATACTCCGAGTGCCTGGTTTTTATTAATATTCAACCACGGTTCAAATTTTTTTTCCATTTTGATCCACATACCCTCTCCTGGAGATGTCACCGGCGCACGGGCAGAAAAGAGGCCGCTGGCTACCCCTCCATTTGATTTTTCGGTTGAAGTTTTTATCCCGCCCGATACACCGGCAGCACTTCCTTCATTTATAAATTCACCTGGTCGGGAAAAATCGGCTAAAACAACATTTGCAGGATCATTAAATGATTTCACCGACATCAAAGGTTCCATCCTTAACTTAACAGGCTGTGCACCAAACTCATTATTGACAATCCAATGCGACGAAGGATGGCCGGATCCGGCAACTTTGTGTTTTTGATACGCAACCGGTTTGAAATTCCATTCCCCGTTTTCCTCCCGGAATAAGGTGAATTCTTTTCCCGGCTGACGAAGTAAAGCACGGATCGTGTCGTTGAAATAATTCTTGTGCCTCAACTCTTCGTATTGTTTGATGAAGACAATCAATCGCCTTAATAGCGGATTTGCATCCAGATTTTTCTCATCAACGCCACCCAGCATCGAAAGGCCGGCGTTATTTCCGATCATTTTACAGCAGAGATATTCGATATCGTCAGGGAAAGTCGGTTCCACCTGGGGAGGATTCCATGTTTGATTTCCCCACCAACCCATATGAAGAGGGAGAAGCAGCCCCCCATTTTCAACTGGTGCATATTTATCAATGAGCGGAGTATGGCCCCGCCAAAGACCATGCTCATATTCATTTGACTTAATTTTTAAAGGAAGAAACAGACGTGCAGATTTGATGGCAGCTGAATGAATGTCTACAAACCGTTTATACCCTCTTACCGGTCTATCCCAAGCCTGCCAGCGCGAGCGGTAATGCCACCAATGGTGCTGCATAGCGCTCATTTCCATTCCAACAGGGCGTTTTAATTGTTTTGCAACTTCGAAAATAAATTTGGTTCCATAATACCATGAATTCTCTTCTCCGCCAAGAATATCGCTGCCATCAATTGCATCGAAATAGATCCCGTCGAAACCATAATCACTAACAATCTTTGCCGTATTCCCTGCAACCTCGTTAAAAAGGGCTGTTTCGGGCCCGGGAACAAACCTGCCGAACATTTCGCGCAGATGAAAGACTTTTTCTCCGGCATCAAATGAGGATACTTTTGTTCCATTCACGCCGCGTTTGCACCCGGTAAACCTATAAGGAGGAGTTTGTGTGGCACCGCTGAATTCGATCAACTCACTGCCTATCCTTAAAGAAAGACTGTTCCGTACAAAAAATCCTGTTGTTGTTGAAATGGTTGCAGTTGATTCCTTTACAACCATCACACTGTCGCCTTCCTTAAAAGGTTCAGCCAGGGTAAAAGTGTTAAAATAGCCGAGATCTCCGCTGGGAACGGGGGTTACATATCTGGAATTCTTATCAATAAAAAAAGCATACGTATGAAAAATAGAAGATATACCTGCATCATGCAGACGGGCATTTATCCGTTTGAAAGACTCCCATCCGCCGGGCCATTTTTCCGCATTGAGTTCAAAATCACCGAACTTAAAAAACCCACCTCCGCCATGGCTGTCTATCTGATTGAATCCCAGGCTGTGGCACATTTTTATCCATTCATCAACCGTCTCTTCGGTCAGTGTTCCAAAGTTCATCAGGTATGACCCGTAGCCCTCTTTCTGCATCAAAGCCCATGCCCCGCCCTTGTCGGAATGCGGAACATCTTTTGCATTTGACATAACATCGCGGATAACAGGAAGGATTTTCTCCTGAGGAACACCAAGAAGAGCTATTTCGGCTCCCTCCAGTCCAAATCTCTTATAACAGGTAGCCCACAAGTGAATTTGCAAAGCAGGCAGCTCACGGACATGGGTGAATAAATTCATGGAGAGAACACAGGCAGCGAATGGTTCATAAGGCATACCCTCAAGGGTTAAGGGGATGTTTAGAAAAGTAAGTGATTCCGCTGTTCCCGTAACTGAAGCAACTTTAAAAGTAATTCTGTCATTCTCTTTCCCGACAAGAACATCAGCAGCAACTTTTGCATCCCCGAATACAAGCCTGAGATGTTTCCCCTTAAGTGCTGCTGAAGTGCAATTATGTTGTTCACCATCCTTTACAACAGATGCACAATATGAAACAGCTTCACGATCAAGATAGTCGCTCCCTGTTGCCTTATCGGTAAAATGAAGATTTCTGCCATCCACTCCGGTCTCATACCTAAAACTGTTGTTTTCGATAACGATACTCTCTTTTGAACCGGAAGAGCAACGAACAAAAAGTAAACCGGATAAAAGAATGATAAACAGATTTAATTTGTTCCTGCTATGATTTAATCTATTCATGGTATCCTCCATACCTATTGCCTACCTCGTCTATCAGGGGTAAACATCCGCTGTTATTAGCTTTGTCTGCTTGTGTAAACAAAATTGAATCGTCCACCGGGTGCCGAGTCGCCGTTGACATAGAAGTCCATGATATTTCCGTTCTCCTGCATATTGTCGTTCCATTTGAACTCGATATCAATGTCGTTGCCCATTAAATTAAGAAGCTGCCTGGTGATTTCGATTTCCAGTTTGTTGTTGTTCACCGCAAATTTCGACTGGCCAATCGCTACCCACTCCCAACGTCCACCGACGTTCTTCTCAACAATAACCTTTTTTCCTTTGGAACTCGGGCGGTTGACGATATAATCGTAACCGTTCCATCCGGTATCCTTGTTGCGGTCGGTATCTAAAAACAGCATCATCCAGTTGCGGTCGCCCCGGGCGGTAAGCTTTTCTGCAGTTTCTGCATAAAAATAGATATTCCCGGCATCACGGGCTACTTTTGCCCCTGTAATGTCATTCCTTCCGGTGTTGTTGGTATAGTACTGGTCAGAGTGTCCTCTGTGATCGCGGTGCATGGTATTTCCTTTATAGTGCTTGTAATAAGGTGCAACATCGGCCCATCCGTCGGCTTTGCCAATCTTTATGGTTTTTTGGGCAGATGCTTTTTCCGGCGCAGCCATGCCTTTGAATTTCCTTACATTGTCGATCAGTTGCAGGTAATAGACATCGCCTTTATCTCCCCACCCCTTGTTAGGCTCAATGTCGCGGCTGCGATCCCAGTCAAACTCATCAACAAACGAGAAGGGGTCACCTGTCCAGCTATGCTCCGGCAACCACTGGCCGGCAACAAATTCGTTCCATCCGGTAATAAAAACCAGTTCAGGGTCAACTTCGAAGGCGCGGTCCCACTGTTCCTGGAAATTCCAACCATACAGGTATCCGTCGACTCTTGGGTCGAACCCATTCCTTTGGCTGAAGCTGCGTCCGTAAGATCCTGGCAGGTTAAAGGCACTGCAATGACCTTTGGTGGACGGGCTGGCATTTTGGGATACACCAACGGTAGTCTGCTCGAATTTGCCGTATATATCTTTCACATAGCCATGTTGCGGATAATTTTCGAGCCATCCCCACTGGTCGTTACGCTTGGGCCCGTCGACATAGTCGGGTTGCCCTGGGCGGAAGGTGAAGAATCCGGCAATCTCTCTGTCTTCTGCCGAATTGGTAAGACTGTCAGGGTATCCCATGATGCATGGTTTTCCTTTCCAAACAAACCAGAGATTTTTGTACCGGCCGGGTTTATAAACATCGCGGTAGAGTTGCCGGAGTGAAACCAGAGAGTTTGGTACCGGAGCAAACGGGAGCATGAAGGCGATTTTTGGTATATTCACCCCATCTTTTTGGGCCTGATCCCAGGTTTTCATCAATGCTTCGTACGATTCTTTCCAGGTAAGACTGCCGTTGGTACAGTCAAAAAATATAGCATCAACCCCCGCATCCGCCAACATTTCGGCATGTTTGCGCAAAACCCATGGATCGGTTGTTTTATAATATCCAAAAAGTGGCTGCTCCCAGTAGAAGGATCCCGGTTTTTTGCTGCCCCAGGCAGGATGATTGTAGTTTTTCATTGCCTCTGGATATTTCCTGACGATTTCGGTGATATTTTTTACCTGGTAAGTAGTATCATCAACTCCCTCATGCCAGGTCCAGTAAAACATGGCAATAAACTTGTCGTTTTTCTTCTGTCCTGCCGCGGTGTAGGACCGGACTTCTCGCCCGAGTGCGTCGGTTGCTGCCCACTGGTCGCTTAATATCTGCTGTGCTGCAGAGTTATCTGTGCAACCGGCGATCAGGGCCAAAGCCCCCAATGATTTAAATAGATTTCTGATACTCATTGCCTCGTTTTATTTACTTACTATCTAAAAACCAAGTGATTAGTTGCCCATAAGGCAGGATCTTGCCTGAAGAGACCCAACATCTCCCCGGCAGTCGGTCGATTATTTTCATTAGCGACATAGCCCTTTTTCTGATTTGAAATATCTATCTGCATAATGTCTTCGAAACGGGTAATAAGCTTAGCGGGAATTGCCTTACCCTCCTTTAGATATTTGCGCATCAGCCATGCTAAATTCGCTTCACGGCAATAACAACGGATAGCAGTAACGATCTGTTCCAACACCTTCAAATCGGAAATAGTTTCAATAACATAATTTTTAAACGGGGAGGCGCTTCCCATATTAGCATCTATTTTTTCAAAAATGGTAATCGCTTCCTGCAATTTAGCGGAGGAAGAGGTGCAGCGAAGCCCAACATCTTCAAAAAACCAGGGATCCAGCACCTCATTTTCAGTTACCATAAAAAGACTCCGGCGTGTCGATTTCCAACTGGGAGAAGGAGCAACCTCTCCCATAATGTGCGCGATATCCCACTTATGAAAGACCTGAATATCAGCTGCATTTTTCGGGAGACTCCTGAAGCGCCAAGTGGCGTCCCATGGAAAAAGCGATAACCCCATAGCTGTTGTTTCCCATGCGACCAGAATTCTCTCATAATTATTACCATACGGCTTTGCCAGCTCCTTCAATGCTTCCGAATTAGATTTTGAGGGATTGGCAAATTTTATTGCGGCCATCTGCAAATTGGGGTCATACCTGTCGGGAATCGTGCCATAATACTCTTTTACTCCGCTGAGAGATTCAACATGAACCATGGCATCCAATTCCTCTGCTATCAGTCTCGGAGCTGCTATCCGGTCGAGAGGTTCCAATTCTTCAGTGGCACTCGATAAAAACAGCTCACCCACTACAGGAATATTTCTTTTCGACAACAGCCTGACCATATTCTTAAACCATACGTCAACCGGCCGTGTAAGCTGAACTTCAGCTATATTGGAATGGAGAAAGAAACCAAAATTTTTTGCGGGTAATTCCGGGATACAAATATAAATCTGACCAGCCGATATTTCCCAGGGCTCCCACCACAGTATACCTCCAGGACTAACTTCTGCCCAAGTGCTGGTAAGAGTCTGCAAAAAACCCGGGAGCCTTTCGGATAAAGGGATCCCGCGATCGGTTGGCCCATCACCAAACTCATTGGCAACCCAAGCTTCCTGGTCAAAGGTGTAGAGTTGTATATCGTCTAATTCAGGAACCTCTTTCTTTAGTCTTTTCAGCAAATTCACATATTTGTCTACAACCTCCTTTTTAGAGATGCTGTGCTTTTCGGTCGCCACATCAATCAAATCCGGACGCAGCGACTTGTACAACGAATCCACACGGGGAGCTCCAAAGTGGAACAAAGTCCGGAAACCCCATGCCTTGGCCGTTTTTGCACGTAACTTAATATCGGACAACCTTTTATCTACCCGCTCTTTATCTCCGATACCCGGAACATAAAGAATATCCTCCAGATTAAGAGGCTCATCAGCAGGCCGTGCCCCCCAGGCAATATTAAGCTGAATAGTATTGAACCCCAACTTCTTCAGGGCTGTCAACTGCGAATCGTCATACCTGATATCCGGATTGGCTGGATTTCCAATAATTGCAATTTTATACTGAAATTCCGTACGCTGTGCCAAACACAATTGTCCTGTCAGGAGAATAAGAAGGACTGCAGCAAATTTTACACAGAGGATTTTAACTTTCATAATCATTTTGTTTTGTATTCATTCAGCTGATATTCATTGCGTAACCACTTCCCATACTTTCGACCTGATCGATTTGCCTGCGGGTCCTTCCACAGTGAGAATAACTGTCCACAGTCCGCTGCTGTTATATTGATGCACGGGATTCTGCTCTTTAGAAGTATTCCCGTCGCCAAAATCCCAATGCCATTTGGTGATTTCGCCAACTGAATTGTCATCAAACCTGATGATTCGCTTTTCCCGGTTTTCAGTGTAAAATTTCCAATTGGCATCCATCGGCTTTTTTAAAGAATTTTTGAGTGGCATCAGGCGAAAAGCACACAGGTACGAGGCATCGTTGATCATCCGCCAATCGTGCGAAAGATTCATAAATGATTCACAGCTTTTTCCGTCGAAATCCAGCATGGACCATGACATGCCGATGATTTCATTTTCCTTCAGGCTGGATATTAAGGAATGCTCGGGTCCTTCGAATGATGCATAGTCGAATGGCGTTACATAGAATTCCATGAGTAACCTGCCACTTTCGCCGTGTTTGAAATTATAATTATACGCTGCATTGGCATATGGAAATTCCTTGATCCAGGGAGTGCTCCCCCACACCATCGCCCAGTCCTTGCCCTTTACCGGCGTAAATACATGGTAATTCTGGGCATGGGCACCATGACCCTTGAAATACAGCTGGTTTTTGAAAATTTTATTGATATTTCCGTTCTCTTCATTGATAAAAGGCCCTCCGGAAATATCACCATCGATAACCAGCTCAAAAATATCCTGTCTAAGGGCAGGATCTTTGAAGTCCCAGAAATCATCATACGCATCGATAAAAAAATAGAGCCGGTTCAGATCCTTCACCCAGCCCACTTTTACTTTTATATCAAAATCTTTGGGATCCAGCTTTTTCCCTTCGCCAAATTTGGTGTTTTTCACTTCATCCAGTCCGATGGAATAGGATTCCGGGACTATACTCCAATCGGAAAAATCTCCGTCGATCCGGGGCATTTTATCCTGAGGAAACTGAAATACCTTAAATTCTTTATCCGGCCGGGCAAACGACATTAATCCAATTACAATTACCGGTATTATCAGATATTGAATTTTTACAATTATTCTTTTAATAGTCATTTTACACAATATTTATTGGTGAAACCGATAGTTGGCCCTGCGTTCCGGGGCATTGTCCCCGTTTAGGAAAAATTCAGTGATGTCGCCGGTCTTCACGATATTATCCGCCCAATGAAAATCAAAGGCCAGCTTTTCATTTTTATTAAAATCCGACCTTTTAACCCCGATCATTAGTTTGTTCTGGCTTGCCTTGAAGGGCACCGGTAATACTTTTCCAGTAGATCCATCCTTGTTTAACCAGGCCATTACAGAGTTTTTACTGTCGATTACACGGATGTTTATCACAATATCATATCCTTCCCATCCAGTTTCCTTACTTTGGTCGGTGTCGACGTAAAGCAGCATCCAGTTTGGATCGGTTGATGGAGTAAGTGCTTCGCGTGTTTCAGCATAGAAGTAAACCATAGAAGCATCATAAGCAACTTTCAGGGTAACGATGTCGTTTCTGCCGGTGGCATTGACATAAGGGCCAGCCTGTCCCTGTCCGGGGTTGTTCCGATGCTCTGTATCACCAATATGGTCATAATAAACCGCCTCAACTTTATTCCATTGTTTAAATTCGCCACGGATATCGATGGTAACCGGAGGGCTTGCCTGAGCCGGTTTTTCCATGCCCTTGTATTTGCGGATATTGGCCATCAGCTGATAATAATAATTGTCGGTATGGCCACCCGTCATGGGTTCGATATCACGACTAAACTCCTGATTGTACTGATCGATGAAATAGTGGTCGCCAGTTTTCAATTCTTTGCCGGCTTTCCCCAGATGAGCACCCGGATAAAACTTCCATACCTGCAGGGATTTATTAATATCCGGGCCCATTACCTGCGATCCGGCGCTCCATTCGTTCCAGCCGGTAATAAACACAAATTCAGGATCTACCTCAAGCGCACGGCTCCATTGTTCCTGGAAGCAAAGACCCTGATCCGTATAAGGTGTCAGGTCAAATTTATCAGCCGGGGGCTGACTGAAGTTATGGAAGCTGCGGCCGATGTTGGACAATGGATGCTGCCCGACTGCTACCGGGATCATTTCGGCTTTATCGGGGGATTCATGCCAGCTGATTGCCTGGGGATAATGGTCCACCCACGGCCATTTGTCTTTGCCCCACGGAGTAGTTTGGTACCAGGGCAATGAGGTCCATGCCCAGCTCTGCCTGATTGAAAAGAAGTTGCGGATCTCCTCCTGAAAAACCACATCATTGTTTAGCTTCCTGGAAGGGATTTCATGCTGGCCGAAAAGCAGCAACGGCTTGCCTTTCCATTGAAACCACAGATCAGGATACATGGCTTTCCGGTAAAACTCGTTCCATAACTTGTTTACGGAGATTTCACTTCCGAGAAAGGCAATGTCAGGGGTTCTTTCCCCAATGGCTCTCATTTCACGAAATACCTCACATACAGGAAGATATACTTCCTGAAAGGTTCTATCGTTGGTTACGTCGAAGATGATCACATCCACACCTGCATCCGACAATTGCTGCGCGTGCCGCCTGATCATCCACTTTTCATTGGAAAGATAATAACCCGTTTCGGGTTCGCCCCAGAAATAGTCGCCGCTTACCCATTGCGGATTATCCGGATTAGCTCTTATGGTTTTTGTAACATCAAAGGGACCTTTGCCTCCAGGGCTGATATGCGTCATGAAATAGAACATCCCTACGAAGCGGCCCTTCTTTACGGGGCCGCACTCTTTATAAGAAGGCAGCTTTCTGCCGAGGGCATCGGTCGCTACCCAGTCATCCATATGTAAATTCCGGAATAAGTTCTGTTTTTTAACCTGGTCAATTTCTCCTATATCGGTTTGCAGTTCAATTTGCTGCGACCAGCCGGTGCAAACAACCGAGAGGAACGATAACATGAAGGCAATATTTTTCATTTTAATATTTTTATGGAACGCTGATGACCAGGATGCTGCGCAAAGCTGATTTACATAGATTTTTTATTAAGAATCCGCGTTAATCCGCGTTCCAAATTCTTTTCATTCTTAACCCTCTTTACGTTCTTTTCCTTCTTTACGTCCTCACTCCCGTAACGCCCTCACTTCCTTAACGGTACACTTTGCCATGAAACGGGAGGAGATGCAATTCGATAGTTCGCCTCACAGATCGGGTTTCCCCTGACGCGGGATCCCACTCAGTGAGCCCCCGGTTTTGATCAAATCTCAAACTGGTCTTGACTTCTTTATCTGAATCATTGATAAGAAAATACACATCTTTCCCGTTGATCATCCTGTGGCAATAGCGAACCGGAACCTGTTCATCTCCAAGGCGAAAGTCCTTCACCAGAAGTTTTGTCAACTGACCGTTCAATTCTGCAGGCGACCAATCATTGAGGATTACCGATTTATTAGGGCCGCTAAAGATTTCCTTGCCGATTTTCAGAACGGTTTCATCAGGAAAATGAGATTCTGAGTTTTCCGGTGAAGCATCAAGGGAAATTATAATGCCCCCTGTTTTTGCAAACAATGCTAATTTTTCCCAGGCTTCGGCTGGTAATGTATTAATAGCTGGTAATATGACCACCTTCCATTGCAGGAGACCGTGGACCAGTATTCCATCTTTTACTTCACCGTCGATAATAGCTTTTGAATCAATGTATGCGTATTCCCACCGATGGTTGTAGAGGAAGCGTGATACGTTCCGGAATGATTGCTCAACCATTACCGCATCAGGATCACCTCCTGAAACGGAATCCCAGCCTGCAACCGAAACGGGCTCCGGGATCCATTTTGTCCACATGGTTTCAATCGGATAAACCACAGCTATATCAGCCTTCGTATACCCTCCCCTTAAAAGCATGGATATCCTTGCTACATAGGTATTAAACTCCTTTTTCTCTTCCTGATCCGAATTGCTTAGTTGGAGGTAATTGTTAAAATCAGTGACTCCTCCGAGAAGCTGAATATTGAGAAAGCCCCTCACATGGTCAGCAGGGGTTTCCTGGCCTCCGAGCTTTATCCGGTCAGCCACCGGACAGGGCTCACACATCACCCTAGTGGCGCCCGATAGTTCGGCTGCACTGGAGGCGAGTTTTGGGGAATGTACCGGAGTAAGGGCCGGGAAACAGCTTAACACATCGATGCCCGGAGCATCCATTTCCTGCATGCAGCGAAATGCATTGCCATAAAGAGGTACATGGGCCATCAATGTTTCCTCTAGCAGAAGGTGGCCTCCCGATTTGAAATTGTGTTCGCGGCACCACTGTTTGATCGGCTTGAAGTAATTATTGGCAATCAGGTCGGCCATGGTATTGAAGTACTGATACCTGACCTCCTGACCTTTCGGGCCCTTATCCATAAATAGAAACTCAAGTTTCTCTTCCGGCCGGTAACCGTATCGTTTGTGGACCTCATCAGAAAGCAGTCCGATCCAGGGGATGACGCTCCAGGGAAATAATCCGAATGGTACTGCCATCAGGGAGGGTTCATCGGTAAAAGTCGAAACGAACCAGGCTCCCAGGTCATCACCCATGTACTTCCGGTAAGCCTCGTGAGTTAATTCAATAAACTTCTTAGTTACCTCCGGGAGCATCAGCGATGGATAATTTGCCCCCAGTTTGCCGGCATCTTTGGCGCAGGCCTGGAAGTTTTCATACAGCCGGTATTTTGTTACAGCTAGAATCTTCCAAGTGCCTTTTGGCACGTTCCAGCTTAAAACACCGTTCCTGACCTGCATATTTAAATCTATTTTCGATTCCCAATCCGTGATATTGTGCCAAGCAGGAAAAGCTGAAGCAGAAACAAGTTCGCCGGGAGGAAGGGAAAAACGCAGCTGTCCTACCTCTATCAATGTGTCTTTTTCATAGAGACCCATGGATTCCCAGGCCGGATTTGATTTGATCACCAGATCTCCCGCATTACCCGACGGATAGCCTCGTTCATCATACAGCCATAATGACATCCCTCTTTTTCGTACCTGATTGCTAAACCGAACGAATGATTTCATCCCTTCATCCGTGAGGTAATGATGAAAGTCGACATTGGAAGCAAATCCACCGTAGCCGTTCCGGTAATAAGATTCGATCAGCGAATCCTGTCCAACCGAATCCATCGGTACGTTATGAATATTCTGATTCATCCTGAAACCCAAAGGCGGATTGAGAAAATCTTTCCTCAGCGATGAATTGTCATCACATCCGCAAATAATCACCGCTAGCACCAGACCAACAAACCACGTTTTTTTCATTCTTATCCTTCTTTTCGTTCTTTACGTTCTTAACGTCCTCACGTCCCTATCCTCAGTGTCTTTCCCGAAATCTCCGGGGTCACCTCAATCTCAACCTGCCCATTGGCAATTCGATACGGCACGTTCTTCTTTTGCGCAGTGCTTATTTTCAGCTCCTTACCGGGCCCCAGTGGAATGGGTAGTTGGATATTGCCTTCACCTGAAAGGATTGCCATATAATGGCCGGACTGATCACTTTCGGGTGCAAAAGCGATGGTTTCAAAAGGTTTTTGGGCAAACTCATAGCGGGTACCGTCAACGACCACTTCATTGCAGCCATGGCCTTCGAAAGCAATCAGCTGATTGGCGTCATTGGTCCGGAAGGCAAGTAACAGCCGACCGTTGTAGGTCAGATTATGGCCATTGACTTTCAGCTCGTTCAGGGTCATGGTATCCGAAGGCATCGGATTAACCGCAAGGGCCGTTTCATCAGCCTCTTTGCTCCGGGAGAATCCACCGTCCCAGTTCTCTGCATGGGTACGGTAATGCCTGACAATCACAGTACTGTTATTGGGGAAACTGGTGGCCAGATAATCTGTGGTCCGTGAAATGAAGGTAGGATTATCATTATGCTGCGGAAATTTGCCGCTGCCTGTATATGCCCCGGAGGCATTCAGTATCTCAAAAAGGGTACGGGTTTCGTATCCCAGGCTGGCCGATTGGTCGTCGCGGGGCCTGAATCCAAAATAGTAGGCTGAACCATTGCCTTTTTTCAATCTGGTACCCATTATTTTTTCTCCAGATTCCGCCAGGATTTCACAGTTTTTACCCGGGGTGACCGGATAAATCCTATCGACCAGAAAATCAGTCAGAATGGTCTGTTCGGGGATCCGGGCAAAACTGTTGAGGAAAGTAATCTTCCTGCCGGCAGCAATTTCTCCCATATATTGATCAAAAGCATAGTTCACCCCAAATAGCTGCTGCCATTCGGCACTGCAGTTTTTTCCGTTGCCGTTGATAAGCGGCGGCGGACCGCACCAGAGCATATTCCCACCTTTCTCTGCGAACAGGCTCATTATTTTTAACAAACCTTCGGCGGGAAGAGGTTCAAACAAAGCAACCAGTGTATGATATTTCTTTTCACCAACCTTAATGCATCCGTCATCGGTGATTTCACCCATTTCCAGGAGCTTTTCAGCCGTGAGATAGTTGGCATAAGCATATTGAGTCATCCAGCTACCGAACCGCTCTTCAACTGCAACCAGGTTCATCGGATAAAGAATCAGCACTTCGATATCGCGGTGAACACCACCCGTTATCTGATTGACGGTTGAGCCATCTCTGGCACCAAACGCGCTATTGGTAGCCTCTTTCCACTGCCTTGATTTATTGGGCATTCCCCAGGCGGCAGCATAGGCATTTGGATATTTATTGATCACCCCGATAGAAGCTGACATGGCTGCACCATAATAATTGCGATCCATCCACCCGCATTCGGCAAAATCATTACCAGTGGGCTCCAGGTACTCGCCCCATTTAAAATAGTCGTAACAGGCAGCTGCGGCCTGCTGCACAGTATTTCCCCATACATAATTTGAGGTAAACTCGTATTTGACTGCATTTTCGCGCAGTTTCTCGGTATCCCAAAGATCAATGGTCGGGCTTTCGGCCCAGGATGAATGTCCCGTAGCTTCAAGGTCCCTGCCGAACAGCGTTTCGGCATAATCTTTTGCCTCTTTAAACAGATCGGCCACACTGTGATTAAGCATTTTGTAATAGCGGTCGCGCAGGAGGAATGTCCGATTGATCTCCTCTGGTTCTGAACCCATCACATACTGCACATTCCGGACAGCTTTTGCACCGGTTTCATAAAAAGGGGTGCCATAAGCAAAATACAACAGGTGTTTATCCTCAAATGCCTGTCCGAATTTCTTCTGATAGGCATCTGAAAAATTCTTTGTCAGGTACCTGATATTGAATTGTCCGTTTTCATGGTGGACAAAATAGTACCAGTCCTGCTGGATATGCATTTCATCGGAATACAGGGAAACGAGATCAATACCCTTATCGTGGTATTTTTTTAACAGATTCTTTAGGAATGGCATAGCTTGCGGGCTGAAGTAATCCATCTCGGGGGTATCGTATTCCAGGAGGACGAGTACACGGTTATAACCCTGCAATTGTGCATCGCCGTTATAAAAAACCTGTAGGTTCCTTGATTCAAAAACCATATCCCTGGCTTCCGAAGAAGAGGGCGCAACCCACAATTCCCCGGTTGGCACCACTTTTATCGTATCAAGAGCATCATATTTAACTCCGTGGATTTCAATTATATCCTCTTGTGCTACCGATTTAAAAGGACTGTTCCCGACCGGAGTTTCGCGGAAAGCAAATGCCCTGACATTTTTAAGTTTTATCGCGAATTTCCCTTTGTTGTTGGTCCAGAAAAGTTGCTGCCACATCTGGAGGCTGAACTTACCGGAAGAAGGATCCCGGTAACCTACCTTATAATTCAGCCATCGGCCGGTTTCTCCGGTGTTTTTCTTATAGGCCGGACCCAATTCAAGCGGACTCAGCAAACTCAGGCCGATTCCCATTCCATAGCGTGCAGCAAAATCGCCGATCACTTTGATTTTGTCGATATATTCATCCATATCGGGTGTCAACCGGCGCTCAGTTCCGGCCTGTTCGCGGTATTGCCGGAAGAATTCATCAAAGGCTATTGTCAGTGTTTTATCGCCACTTTTTTGAGCCGACTCGCAGATCTCCCTCAGGCTTGCAAATGTTTTCACCCTGCCGGTGGAAAGGTCGACCTTCTTATCAGGATCCAGAAGATCGTTCAATTGCTTGTCACTGGTGAGGATAATTGTTGTTGCCAATGCAGGCGACAAGATCCCCATAACCAGCAGTAACAGAATGGTTTTTAATGTCTTCATAATTAAAGAATTATAAGTAGCCCGATTTTTTAATCTCAATAATGTACCGGCCCGAACCTAAACGGAGCATTTTTCTCTCTTTGCCATCTCTTTTTCCGTTGATGGTTGAAGAGGAAAAATCATCAAAGGGCAAAATCACCTGACCTTCGCAATTCGATGGAATAATTATTTCCCACGAGAACTGGTCATCTTGCCACTTCCAGGAGCTCTTGATCAGTCCATATTTCGACCGGTAGGTAGCTCCGGCCCATTTGAGCTGGTTAGTAAGCAGAGGCTCAAAACGAATGGTACGAAAACCCGGATTTTCCGGAACCGGACTGATCCCGGCGATCCCCTTGTACAACCAGGCATCGAAATTGTAAATAGACATGGGTGCTACTGCATGGGCATCGCCTAGCCAGCCGCATTTTTCGCGATGAGGGCAATCGCTTGGAAAGCCCTGAATATTACTGGTAAGTTTCCATAACGCCAATTCATGCAAACGATTGATCTGCGGGTCGGAACATCGGAATGAGCCTACCGTATCGACGGAGGAATACACAACAACACCTTTCAGCGTTTCCTGATCAGGCCTGGTCGACAATCCGGATACTTCCACATATCTGAATCCGTGATAGGTAAAGCGGGGTTCCCAGATCTCGGTCCCTTCACCCTTACAGATATAGGTATCTGCTTGTAGGTGCTGTGTTGCTCCCACTCCGGTGGAGGTGAAATCCAGCGACCCGTCGGGATAAAGCTCTTCACTCATCCTCATCCGAATGGCAGTCCCGGCAGGCTCATTTACCCTGATTCGCGCCCATCCGGCAAAGTTTTGTCCCAGATCAAAAATATATGTTCCATCTCCATGAGGGTAGAATTTCTTAACCTTTAATTCTTTCATCTTTTTTATGGGGGGAAGAATTTGCGCTTTCAAAGCAGGCGGATAAGATTTTGCTACCACCGCCCGATGCCACGTTCCATCAATGCTCCCGGGCACACTCCAGTTCCTGATCTCCTTTCGGGCGTCATAAACCTCACCGGCATAAACATTTGCAGAAATAACAGGACCTTCTGTCCATTCCCAGGTGGTATCCGAACCAATAACCTCTAACCTCCTATCCTCATAACCTAACTCCACCTGACAAATAAAGCTGGGCTTACTGTAACTCAGATCAATCCCAAATGCTTTGTTTTGATTGTACCAGCCATCACCGAGCATGATTCCGATACGGTTCGATCCTTCTTTTAACTGATCCGATACGTCATAAGTCGTGTAAAGTGCATAGGTATCATAATTAGTCTGGGCAGGATCAAGCACCTGATCTCCAACTTTTTGTCCGTTTAGATACAATTCGTTATACCCCAAACCGGAAATATAAATTCTCGCCTTCTCCAGATGCTGTCCTACCGCAAACTCTTTCCGGAATAATGGCATAGATGAATCATCTGTAACATTCGAGGTAATCCACCGGGCCTTCCAGTCATCAGGCAGATCATGATTGGGTGTGCAGGATGGAATGCCCAGCCAGGCACAAAGGAGAATAACCAGATACGTGGCGTTATTTTGAATCATCGGTTTTAAGAGTAACAGGTCCTATTAATCCGGAAGACGGAGGTGCTTCATCCGACTTTAAATCAGTTACAACGGTCCAGGTATAGCGGTCCTTTACCGGCAGGCGGCTATCGAGGATCATCCGGTTTCGCCAAAGGTTCGCCACTTCGATTTCGATCGTGTTCTTTCCGGGCTTCAGATAGCTCTTGATTTCAACGATCCACGGATACATCCATGCTCCGCCGGCATCCGATCCGTTAATCTTGACATGGGCAATAACCATAACATCACCCAGATCGAGATAAACCCTTCTTACATCAGGAACTTTGTCGAGGTCAAACTCAGTGGTATAGTTTATTGTTCCGGAGTAATACCTGATTTTTTCAGACTCTGATTTTGACAAATCAATCAACGATTCCCAATAAACAGCCTGATCAGGACCTATGACTTTATTACTGAAATCCACTTTCCATGGACCGCTCAGAGCCTTTAATATCTTTTTACCCGGGAAATTGGTGGTGAATCTTTCATCAGAAATTCCTTTCTTTTGATCAGAAAAAACAACAAACCAACTCTGTCCCGGTTCCATTGTCAAAGGAACATAAGTACGCTCGCCAACGACGGTGAATTCATTCAATAGCCGCACTTTACCCGAAACCGCATCCCATAGTTGAGGCTGTGTACCTGCCGTTCTAAATGATGGTTTAAAATTAACCTGTTCATTTCCCTGATTGGTAATGAAATATATATCCATCCCCGGCATAGTACGGTGAGCCCACAGAACCGCATATTTTCCTTCGGGATTAAAATCCTCCGGAACCTTAATGAGTCCAAAGGCTTCCTTAAGATCCATATTGCTCAGAACAAACCCCTTACCAACTTTCCTGGTTTTGCTGGTTGCAGCATCGGCACCCCAAAGTGAATCAGCAAGTAACTTAACCTGTTCGTCACAAGCCGGATAACCTTTCAAGCTCGGTGATTTTTCGGGTTTGGGGCTAAGAATTATCCCGCCCTCCTTAACCAGGCTGCTCAATTTTTCGAGGAGCTCAGGACGGATCGTTTTATGAGGAGGCAATACCATAATACGGTATGACATCCCGTCGGGCAAAACAAACCGGCCATCCTTTACTGTTAATCTTTGGAGGATAACCTCTGCATTAATATAATCATAGGAATATCCGGAGGGTAATTCCGGATTCCTGACTCCAGTCATTTTGGGTGCATCTTCTCCGATAAAATAGCACACATCTGCAGCATATTTTCCCTGCTGAAGCAAATGCTGACAGCGCCTCTCGTAATCGAACCATACCTTACTTTGTTTAAACCAGGTATTGTGCCGGTTGAATTCAGTACTGAACCAGGCGTTTACACCCGGTACCCTCTTATCATCAGGCTGATGGATATAAACGTGGACCACAACATGATTGATGCCTTCGGTGAACGACCAGTCGCCCCGGCGCTTTAGGAGGGCGGGATACCTGAGGAACGAATTGCCTGCAGCCGTGAACGACTCAGCTGAAGTTTTTAGTTTACCATAGATATGGGCTGCCGATGAGGATGCCTTACATTCAATATTCCCCAATTCTCCTTCGTTCCAGAATTCGCCGCTGACCAGGTTGGACTGCCCGCCGTACATCAGAAATTCAGAAGGAAATCCCCAATGGCCGTAATTCTCGAGCCATGTTTTCAGGTTGTTCTCATTGCTGATTTTCCGCAGTCCTCCAACATATTCATAGGCAATATCATCAGCAACAGCCCGGCGAAGGTCCCACAGGAACCGCTCCGATTCTTCAACGCTTCCGACAACCCTACCGGATAAAACCGGAAAATATCTTTTCGGGTCGTACCCATATCTCAGCTTGAACTTTTCAGCATATCCATCGGTCCAGTTCTGTGACCCCATTTCATAGCTATCAGCAATAACATACTTAAGTGCAGAGCGGCTTTCAGCGGGAATCCGCTTAAGCAATTCACCAACATAATTTTTAAAATGAAACCGGATTAATTCACTGTTAGCCTTGTCAATTTCATATCCTTTTCCCTGAGGAGCCGCCGGTGAATTCTTTGTCCCGGTCGGGGTCATTCCGAAGCGCAGAATGGCCCATTTCCCTGCTGTTGCATTCCACTCCAGATTCCCGTTAGCATCCATAAATTTGCTAACATCAATAATTTCACTTTCTGAGATTCCTTTATCGGGTGCATTGCTGTTAACCTGTTTATCCCACAGATAAGTTCCCCAAGTGGGAAAAGGGGTCGGATGCATTTTCCCCAATTGTTTTTCAACGTATCTCTCAAGCAGCACTTCTTCTGTAATAATAATCTCAGCAAATCCGGCCTTACTCTCGTTGCCCGTCAGGTTTTTGAAGGTTAGCCTGAATTTCCCCGACTCCACACCCGTCAACGAAACAGCCAGTGGTCCATGAACATCGGGACCCACGGACGGTGAGTTGTTGCTTCGATCGTAAATAAATGATTTTATTGATCTGTATTCACCGCCCTGTAGGGCAAATAATTCACAATCAGCCTTTAACTGGGCTTTTGCAGGATACAACAGGATTGTATTGGCCTTAATCGTCCCCGGAACTGCAAATTCCAATGAATAGGATTTTTGTGTGTTGGTTTCATAAAGTTTTTCTCCGGACTGATTGATAGTCTTATACTTGCTGTCATCATGAGGAATGGCCAGTACATAAACATCCTGGAAAATTTCCCGTGGTTTGGGCAGGTTGACGGTAATTTTTGCTCCGCCGGTAATCTTTGTTTCCGAATAAGTCAGATAACGCATGGCCATTTCGGGTTTTACCCATGGGCCGCCGGATTGGCTCCAGCCGGGGCAGTTAAATACTCCGATATTAACTCCCAGCCGTTTCCCTTCATTTACAGCATGAACCATAATTTCCCACCACTGATCGGAGAAAAGGGGAACACGGCCATCGACCTCATCCGGATTAATATTCCCGATAAATGCACCGCCGATCCCGGCTTCCTTCATCGCTTCGAGGTCTTTGGTTACACCCTCTTTTGAAATATCATCATTCAGCCAGTACCAGTAGCACCAAACCTTATTCGTATCTGCAGGGGAAACAAATCCGGATTTAATATTGTTGAACTCCCGGACCGATAATTTGTCGGTATCGGTACACCCTAATAATCCGGATAGGGCGATAATTCCTATTAACATCTTGTACTGAAATCCTGATTTTTGTTTCATGGTAATATTTTTAATGAAAATCTTAACCACATTAGGCAAATTAGATCACATAGGTTTTTCCATAAGTCTCAGGCAGTTCAAATCTATTATGGACTAATGTGTCTATATGGTTAAATAACAGTATTCTTTATTGAATAATCTCGATCCCGTCCGGAGCTGTAATGCTGGTTTTAATCTTTCCGCCGGGCTGTTTATCATGCCTGATCCTGACCACTCCCAGCGGAGTCGGATAAGTGCCTTCCACCCATTCCAGATCTCCCAGGTGAGGTTCAATCCTGATCTTCCGGCAACCGGGTTCAAGAATCTGAACTCCAAGAACTACTTCCGACAGCCAGGATGTCGGGCCCGATGCCCAGCCATGACAAAAACTATGTCGATACCCTTTATAACAAAAATCACCATAAGTACGGTGCACATCAATCTGTTGATCATTTGGCATTTCATCGATCCGCGAAGCATTTTTTAACCAGTCGATATTAAAATCTTCCCAAAAGGTGGTTGCCCCCAGCTTAAGCATACCGCCCCAATATTCACGGATCAGATTCAGGGCTTCGGTATAACTTCCGGCTTTGGCTTTCGCCTGCAGCATATAAAAACCATAAAAAGTAGACACATTCTTAGCGCCATCAGCGGATATTATTCCATCAGCCTCCTCTGGCGGCATCAGATCAGCCAGACTGAGCAGTGCAGCAGCCTGCTTCGATTTCACATCCTTAAACTTTACCGATGACATGGGTCTGATTTTATTCAGGCACAACTTCTCCGTTTCCCGGTCTCCCAGAATAGCGCATAGCTCTGCGCCAGCTATAAGTGTCATCAATAGAAGCCCCTGATAACCAGCGTCCACCGCAAGCTTATCCGGACTGCTCGGCCAGTCGAGAAACCTGTTTCCATCGAGTTTCTCCACTCCGTTGTCATCCACCATGGAGCAAAATTTCCTGAGCAGTGCAGATAAATACGCTTTTTGCTCCTTTAAATAGTTCAGGTCGCCTGAATGGGTATAATAATCACGATGAATAAGAACCCACCACATGGAATAGGAACTGATTCCATTCATCCATTCTGTTACCGGTGTAATATCCCGAACCAGATCAAGACTTTTAGGAATAACTTCGCTATAACCAAATACCGAGAGGATGGTCCTTACTTCCGGATGCATATCGCCCACCCAAACCAAACGGTCGCGTTTGATGCCATCCCACAGATAATCCTGCATATTCAAGTGAACGGTATATGCACCGGTCTGCCATATCTTGTTTAACAATTGATCGTTGCATGTAAAACTGCCCTCATAGGGAATATCTCGGTAAATGGATATCGCATTAATTTCTTTTAAGCAGGCAGTGCTGCTTTCTTTCAGCAGATCGATCCTTGCAAACCGGAATCCGGAGTTCCCGATTTCGATCTTTCCCAACCAGGGTAAGGTTAATTCGAAATCCCGCATGGCATGGTCATTGGTTGCGGTGCTGCTGCTGTCAATCCCTGCCATCGTTTCAGATACGGATTCACCCAGGCGGACCCGGATTTTTACTGGTTTCTTGCTATCCTTAATCCCTGTGATAATTTGCAGTCCTCCCTGCATCTCAATACCAAAATCAAGTATGATCGAAGCTTGCTGTTTTGGGGAATTGATCAGGTACGCAAGTCTGGATTTCGACAAGTCTGCCTGTCCGTTCCCGGGAGTCAGCAGGTATTCCGGATTTTTAATAAAGGTTCCGGTATTATCCGACATCCAGACAATACTCATTGCAGCAATTGGTTTCCGGATTATGGGTTCTGCCTGTCCTAACAGATCAGACAATGAAGCCGCAAGCTGAAGTAAGAAAATAAAAAAAAATCCGGCCTTTTTCATATTAGTGGCTACCTTTTCCTCAAAACACTACTCTCATATTCCTGAACTTCGGCGATATAATCCTCGGCAACCGGGACCCCGCATTTCATGCAGTAGTAATCCCATACTGCGCCGAATGGCTTTGTTTTCAGCTCTTCCATGAGGGCAAGCCTTTCGAAAAGCTGTCCATTCTCTTCCATCCCGGCCAACCTGGAGGTGGGTTCAAGGAAAGCCTGCATAAAAGCCTTCTTGACAGCCCTTGAACCGATTACATAAGCTCCGAGGCGATTTATGGATGCATCAAAGAAATCGAGCCCGATGTTCACCCTTTTCAGAAAATCATTCCGGATGATTTCCGAAACTATCAGCTGAACATCTTCATTCAGGGTCACCACATGATCTGAATCCCAACGGACCGGGCGCGTCATGTGCAGCAGCAATTCATCCACATAAAGCAGACAGGACGATATCTTATCCCCTACCTGCTCGGTAGGATGGAAATGCCCGTTGTCGAGGCATATCAGCTTGTTGTGCGTGATTGCATATCCAAGGTAAAACTCATGCGAGCCAACCGTCATGGATTCCGCCCCGATCCCGAATAATTTACTCTCCAGGGAATCCTTCATGAATTCTTTGGGATATTCCACCGCCAGAGCTTCATCCAGCGATTTTCTCAGGAGGGTCCGGTGCCTGTTCCGGTCGACCGGCAAGTCCTTGGATCCGTCGGGGATCCAGATATTAAGTATACTCGGCGTTCCCAGCTGTTTTCCCATCTCTGCCGCAATTTTGCGGCACCGTTTCAGATGTTCCACCCAGAATTGCCGGATGTTTTCATCTTTCGACGACAGGGTGTAACCGGATTGCGCTTTGGGGTGCGAAAAGAAGGTGGGATTAAAATCCATACCGATGCCTTGCTGCCTGCACCAGTCGATCCAGGATTGAAAATGGGCGGGTTCAATCTGGTCGCGGTCGACAAACCGGCCCCCGAAATCACCATAGATAGCATGCAGGTTCAGTCGGTATTTCCCGGGCAATAAGGATAATACTTTTTCGAGATCCTTGCGCATCTCGCTGATACTCGAAGCTTTACCCGGATGATTGCCGGTAGCCTGGATCCCGCCGCCCGACAGTGCGGAACCGGGAGTTTCAAACCCACCGACATCATCGGCCTGCCAGCAATGCAATGAAATGATCACTTCGTCCATTCGTGCCAGGGCCTTATCCGTATCTACCCCCAGGTTTGCATATTGCTCCCGGGCTATCTGGTAAGCCTTTTCCGTTAAATCTCTATTATTCATATTATAATTTGTTCATCCTATAAGGAGTTTCCAATCCCTACGATAAAAACCGAAAGGAGGATGGCAACAATTCCGATGACAAAAGTCCGGATGGTCCGGGATGAAACCCCTTTCCATTCTCTTCGGTACAAGCCCCACATGTTGGCCGTGAGGATAATGGTTGACATGTGCAAAATCCAGGAACTGGCTCCATTTCCGAGTTTGCTTTCACCCATTCCATAGAAGAAGAACTGCGTAAACCAGAGGGTACCGGCCAGTGCGGAAAAGAGATAGTTATTAAACAGGGGTGTTGCCTTATCAACAAAGTTTCCGTACGTACGGTTTTTCAGGTTGAGGATAGTGGTCCAGATCAGGTTAGTTGTGAGGCCCCCCCAGAGCAGTACGACAAAGGTTACATTATTCTGGAACAGGGGATTAAATCCGGCTGCCACAGCTGCTTGAGCCATTGGTTTTCCGGCTTCGATGCCGAAGTTGAAGAAAGAGCTCAGGACACCTGAAATGACAGCAATAATAAGGCCTTTGACTATGCTGAACTCTTTATCAGCAGTTCTTGTTCCGTTTCCGGCGATTTCCTTTTCCTTCATCATCCCGGCTTTCCCGGATATAGCTATACCTGCCAGAGCCACGGCCACACCGATAAGAACCAATTGTCCGCCGGTATGGCCCAGCATATCGGTAAAGGAT
>Ga0163199_1000309_pt1 | contig 31099 bp, 27 predicted proteins | sample PL_2010_150m_FD_113537 | JGI IMG/M metagenome (GOLD analysis project Ga0163199, IMG submission 113537) | Freshwater microbial communities from Powell Lake, British Columbia, Canada to study Microbial Dark Matter (Phase II) - PL_2010_150m | ecosystem: Environmental > Aquatic > Freshwater > Lake ...
ACTCAAGCGCGATGAAATCCTAGGCAGAACCATTTTTAAAGATATCGACCGTGAAACTGCGATGGGTATGTTGGAGGAAGTTAAACGCCTTGCCGAGAACGACCTTGGTGATTCCTTTATCGAAAGTGATCGACTTGGTGTTGAGTTCAATAAAGAGACTGGCGATGTCAAGTTGCCAGAGAGTTTTAAGAAGTCTTACCGCGCATATATGGATAATGAATGGTGGCGAATTGATGCTCCGGTTGAAATCGGCGGCACTTTAATTCCAGCTTCGTTGCGTTGGGCAATCGCTGAAATGATTCTAGGCTCAAATCCTTCAATTCATCTCTATGCATCAGGTACAGCATTTGCACATGTTGCATACGTTCTTGGAAATGAAGATCAGAAGAAGATGGCACAGCTCATGGTCGACAATGACTGGGGCGCAACTATGCAACTTACTGAACCAGATGCGGGCAGCGATGTTGGTGCTGGAAGATCTAAAGCGGTTGCGCAAAGTGATGGGACTTGGCACGTCACTGGTACGAAAAGATATATTACATCGGGCGATTCAGATTTAAATCCAAATATTGTTCATTATGTCTTAGCCCGCCCAGAAGGTGCTGGCCCTGGAACAAAAGGATTAAGTCTATTTTTAGTTCCAAAGTTCATGTTTGATTTTGAAACTGGTGAACTTGGAAAACGTAACGGTGTTTATGTAACTAGCGTTGAGCATAAAATGGGGCTAAATGTTTCGGCTACCTGTGAGATAAATCTTGGTGAGAAAGAAGCTGCAGTTGGTTATTTACTTGGAGATGTTCACGAAGGTATTGCCCAGATGTTTAAGTTAATTGAATACGCTCGAATGATGGTTGGAACAAAGGCAATCGCAACCTTGAGCGCTGGATACCAACAAGCACTTGCATATGCGAAAGTTCGCGTACAAGGCCCAGATCTAACTAGGGCTGCGGATAAAGCAAGCCCACGTGTAACAATAATTAACCATCCAGATATTCGTCGCTCTTTGATGGTGCAGAAATCTTATTCCGAGGGAATGCGGGCGCTAATTCTTTATACCGCTTCAATCCAGGATGAAATAATTCTTGCAAATGCAGCAAAGGATTTAGATCGAAGTAAGGATATGGAAGCGCTCAATGACCTACTTCTGCCAATCGTTAAAGGTTATGGCAGTGAAAAATCCTGGGTCTTGCTCGGAACTGAATCGCTCCAAACTTTTGGTGGTTCTGGTTTTACCCAAGATTGGCCACTTGAACAATATGTCCGAGATGCAAAAATTGATACCTTGTATGAAGGAACTACCGCAATTCAAGGTTTGGATTTCTTCTTCCGTAAAATTATAAAAGATGGTGGCCGGGCAATTGGCTTACTTGGCAAAGAGATCGCAGTCTTCGCAGCTTCTGGTGGTGCGCTCGCTGAAGAGAAAGCCGCACTTGCAAAGACCCTTGAAGATTTGAATGCGATGATCGGCGCGCTTGTCGGTTTTGCAATGGAATCTCAAGAGGATGTTGAAAAGATATATAAGGCGGGTTTGAATACCTCTCGCTTGTTGATGTCGGTTGGTGAAGTGATTATCGCTTGGTTGTTACTGCGCCAAGCAGAGATTGCTGTAGCGAAATCTGCAAATCCAAGTCGCGATGCTGATTTCTATGCAGGCAAGATAGCCTCCGCAAAATTTTTCATTCGAACTGTTCTACCTCACATCAGCTCTGAATTAAAGATTGTATTGAGCGAGACTGGTGAACTTATGGAGATTCCTGAATCCGCTTTTTGATAGGGTTCGCTGTGCTAAAAAATATTCGCCATGAGGCTTATTTAATTCTTGGTGCCTTCTTCTTTGCGCTAAATAGCGTCCCTGCCAAATTGGTTATGGAGGGTGGAATAAGCGCATTCCGACTCACCCAAATCCGGATTTCTGGCGCGTTCTTATTGATGTTCATATATGTATTTATTCGAAACCGTAAAGGCTTGCGGATTACAAAGTCTGAAATTCCATTGCTAGTTGCATTTGGTGTTATCGGTTTTGCTGTTGTAAATGGTCTCTATTTTTCAGCGATTGCCAGATTAAATGTAAGCATCGCTCTAATTATCGAATTCACTGCGCCGATCTGGATAGTTCTTTGGATGCGTTTTATAAAGAAGCGAAATGTCTCAAAGTTAATGTGGTCTGGATTATCAATAGGTTTTACTGGTTTGTTATTAGTTGGCCAAGTTTGGCGTGGACTAACTCTCGATGGTATTGGTTTGATCTATGCCTTTGTTGACGCCTTTGCCCTTGCCTTTTATTTTGTAGTTGGCGAGAGGTTCGTAAAGGAGAAAGGCAGTGAAATCACCATGGTTTTAGGTTTTGGTTTCTCTGCCGCATTCTTCGCAATTGTGATGCCTTGGTGGAGCTTCCCATTTGAGGTATTTTCTAAATCTATCGAACTCACCGGGCGCTTCGCTGGCAATTCACTTCCTGGTTGGCTCCTTGTTCTCTGGGTAATTATTGGCGGAACTGCCGTTCCTTATTTCTTAGTTCTAACTGGGCTCAAAGGGCTTAGCGCCGCAACATCGAGCGTTATTGGAATGCTGGAACCAGTATTTGGTGGCGTCTTGGCCGGGTTCTTCTTATTTGAAAAACTTACCTTTATGCAATTTGTCGGAAGCTGTGTTGTACTCGTTGGTATCTACTTAGCCGACCGCGCCAGAGCGAGCATTTAAGGTAAATTTCCACCATGGAAAACTTTGCTGATCTGCTTGGTGCAAATAAAGAATATGCGAACACATTTAAATCCCAGGGCTTAAGTGGTCAAGCCAAAAAAGGTTTAGCCATTGTTACCTGCATGGATTCACGAATAGATCCACTTCATATTGTTGGTATGGAGGCAGGAGATGCAAAGATTCTGCGCAATGCTGGTGCTCGTGTGACCGAGGATGTGCTTCGTACCTTGGTTCTTGCAACCCACCTGTTAAGCGTTAATCGCGTTCTTGTTATGCCACATACTGATTGCAAAATGGCAAGTGGTGAAGAGGATGAAATCCACGCTGCAATCTTGGAGAAGTCTGGTGTTGATACCCGCGGGATTGAGATTCGCACAGTTAAAGATCAGAGAAAAGCGCTTATAACTGATATCCAAAGAATTGAAAGTTATCCATTGCTTGCAAAGAATATAAAGGTTATGGGCGCAATCTTTAGCGTTGAAAGTGGAACTCTTACTCCCGTAATTTAATTATCTTTTACGAAGCTCTCGGCGTTCTGAGAATAACTTGGCGCCATATCGGTAAATCTTGCGAAGTGAAGTTGTGCGCTTACAGTAATGGTGCGAGTAGGTCCATTACGGTGCTTAGCGATAATTAAATCTGCCTCACCTGATCGGTTCTGTCCGTCGTACATATCGTCGCGGTGTAGAAGAATTACAACGTCGGCATCTTGTTCAATCGAACCTGATTCACGTAGGTCAGAGAGCATCGGCTTCTTATCGGCACGTTGTTCTGGTGAACGGTTTAGTTGGGAGATAGCGATTACTGGAACATCAAGTTCCTTTGCGAGTAATTTAAGATTTCTGGAGAACTCGGATACTTCTTGCTGGCGGTTCTCAACGCGCTTACCGGATGTCATCAACTGTAAGTAGTCGATAACAATTAACTTCAAACCATGACGTTGCTTGAGGCGTCGGGCCTTTGCGCGAATCTCCATAAGGGAGAGGTTTGGCGAATCATCAATAAATAACGGTGCTTGTGAAATTTCACCCATGCGCTTTGCCAGGCGGCCCCACTCTTCATCGGTGAGTGCGCCAGAGCGAATGTTATTTAGCGCTACGCGCGCTTCAGCAGAGAGCATGCGCATCGTAATTTCAGAGCGGCTCATTTCAAGTGAGAAGATAACTGAAGGATCACCGTTGTGAATAGATGCATAGCGTGCAATATCTAGGCCAAGTGTTGACTTACCAACTGCAGGACGTGCAGCAAGAACAATCATATTTCCTGGATGCAGACCATTAGTTAAGGTATCGAGATCTTTAAATCCGGTCTTAACACCTTCACCTTTAACGCCATTTGAAATTGCTTCAATTTCATCTAGCGCAGCTGGCAAGAGTTCTGATAGTTGAATGTAATCCTCACTTGTGCGGTGTTCAGTTACTGCGAAAATTTCCGCTGAAGCTTGATCGACTGCATCATCAACTTCACCTTCACCGGAGTAACCAAGTTGAACAATCTTTGTCCCGGCCTCAACTAAGCGACGCATGATTGCATGGTCACGAACAATCTTTGCGTAATAGCCAGCGTTTGCAGCGGTCGGAACAGAATTAATAAGTGTGTGTAAATATGGTGCGCCACCTGCACGAGCGGCGTCGCCACGCTTTGTTAATTCAGCCGCAACAGTTACTGGATCCGCAGGTTCGCCGCGACCATACAAATCTAGAATTGCATCATAAATAAGTTCGTGTGCTGGCCGGTAGAAATCGCGTTCGCGAATAATTTCAACAACATCGGCAATTGATTCTTTACTCAATAACATTCCACCAAGAACGCCTTGTTCGGCAATTAGATCTTGAGGTGGTGTACGTTCGAATTCAATTGTTGCTGGAACGCGATTGTTATTGTTTCCGCGGTTGGGGAGTTCTGCGATGCTCATAGGCAAAGCCTCCCAACTACCACTGACATTACGAGATAAATACTGGTATCTCGTGCACTTGTGGGTAATTTAATGAGGTGGGGGTTAGAGGTGCTAGGCGCGAAGATTTTGATGTGTGTGAGCGTGTGTAGAAGTTGTGAAAAGCCGTGGAGAACTTGTGCATAAGATTGGATAAAGGGTGGATAAGCGAGAGGGATAGCACTCATACACGCTCAAATTTAGAGGAAAGGCTGTGGGTAAAGATTTTTATTTTTATCTCAATATACAAGAAGCCCGCCTCTTTCGAGACGGGCCTCTTAATTTAACTAGCTTTTGGATATGTATTAAATAGCTACAACAGAGATGTTGACTATGGCAGATATCTGACCTTGAAGTGAAACCTTCGCGGTGTACTTGCCAAGCTTCTTAATATGTCCTGCAACCTTTACGCGATGACGATCGATATCTAGACCTGTTGCAGCCTTAATGCCTGCAGCGATGTCCTTATCTGTCACTGAACCGAATAGAACTCCGGTGGCGCCGACCTTTGACTTAATAACAATCTCGGTATTTTCAAGTGATGCTTTAATCTCTTTTGCGTGATCTAGGTCGCGAATTTCACGAGCGCTACGAGCACGACGGATTCCTTCAATCTGCTTCTCGCCACCAAGGCTCCAAGCGATTGCATTACCGAGAGGCAATAGGAAGTTGCGAGCGAAACCATCTTTAACGGTTACAACATCGCCAGCTTGTCCTAGACCTGATACTTCACGAGTAAGAATAAGTTTCATTTGTTATTCCCCTTATCGCGCTGTTGAGGTGTAAGGCAGAAGTGCCATTTCGCGGGAATTCTTTACCGCGGCGGCAATCTGACGTTGGTGTTGAGTGCATGCACCCGTTACTCGGCGAGCGCGGATCTTGCCGCGATCTGAGATGTACTTGCGAAGAAGGTTGATGTCTTTGTAATCGATATAAGTTGCCTTATCGCGACAGAAAGAGCATGGCTTCTTCTTAAACTTCTTCATTGCTGCTGCCGACATCTTGCTTACTTTTGGCTTCGGCTTCAGCGTCTTATTATTTCTTGCGCCCACTGTGGTGCTCCTTTTTAGGATGCCCCGTCAATTCTGACGGGAATGGTTGATTGGATTTTTAGAATGGAGGTTGATCATCGGAACCGGCTGAAGACCAGCCACCTCCGACAGGAGCTGCAGACCATGGATCTTCAGCTGAAGCAGTTTCAGTAACAGGAGTAGAGAATGAACCGCTGCCACCAGACGCACCCGCAGCGCGAGTTGTCTTTGTGATCTTTGCAGTTGCATTTCGAAGTGATGGACCAACTTCGTCAACTTCAACTTCGTACACAGTGCGCTTTTCGCCCTCTTTGGTTTCGTATGAGCGTTGCTTTAAACGACCAGTAACAATTACGCGCATTCCGCGAGTAAGTGATTCTGCAACGTTCTCTGCTGCCTGACGCCAAATATTGCAAGCAAGAAAGAGGCTGTCGCCATCTTTCCATTCATTTGTGTTCTTATCGAGGTAACGTGGAGTTGAAGCAACCGTGAATTTTGCAACTGCAGCACCAGATGGTGTGAAGCGCAATTCAGGATCGTTTACAAGATTTCCAACCATTGTGATTGTTGTATCTCCTGCTGCCATTTTTTCTCTCTCTTATCTCTATTTAATCTACTTTAGATGCTTTTGATTTAGTAATTTACTCTGGACGGACGACTTTTGTACGAAGCACCGCTTCGTTCAAATTTAATTGGCGATCAAGTTCTTTAATCGCATCCGGACCACAGTGCATATCAACGACAGCGTAAATTCCTTCTGGTTTTTTATTTATTTCGAAGGACATACGACGACGGCCCCAAATGTCGAGCTTGTCGACAGTGCCGCCACTTTCCTTGATGATCTTGAGATATGTCTCAAGACTTGGTGCGACTGTGCGCTCTTCTAATTCAGGATCGAGAATGACCATGAGTTCATATCTACGCATAAGTTAACCCCACCTCCTCTGGACTAAAGCGGCCACGGAATTTCCGCGGCAGGAGGGTTATTGCTCCTTCGCGAAAACCACGGGTGTGGCTTCCTTGGAGGAAGGCTAAGGGTAACCCTGACCTGCGCCAGATAAAAATTCAAGGTTCTGTGGGCCAAATTTAGGTGTGGATTTACGCATAAGGCGTAGCGAGAACCAGGTCAGCGCCGCTATCCGAAGCAAAATTGCGAAGGCATATGCCCCAGCCGGTATCGCAAACTTCGCCCCAGAGATTGATGCCAGATGCTGCCAAATTGCGAAGTGATAGATCAACTCTGCAAATTGCCAGACCCAGAAATCAAAACGATCTCTCTTGTCTAACATTGCTAAAACTGCGAGTGGAGTTAACCATAAAACATATTGCGGTGAATAAACCTTGCTGGATGTTACGAAGATAGCGACAATAAAAAAGGAGATGGTAGCGAGAGAAGGAATCTCTGGTATCCCAAAAATAAATAAGGTGAATGCAAGCGTGCCTAGCGCAAAGAATATTATTGAAATTAAATTTAGATTGTTAACTCTTATTCCAAAAATTTCTAGGGCATGCCAGATAGAACCCCAATCGGCAGCGCGCTCTGAATTTAATTTGAAGAATCGAAACCAACCTGTAGGCGTCGTAATTATAAAAGGAAGATTTATTGCTAGCCATGTGCCAGTTGTTATAAGTAAGTAACTTATGAATTCTTTAGCCTTACCTTTACGAAGTAGTATGAGAAATATTGGCAGAAGTAAAACAATTGGGAAAAACTTGGTAGCAATGGAAATTCCTAGTGCGATAGCACTCTTTGTGTAATTTAACTTATCAAAATAATAGATCGTGGCAAGGGCGCTAATTACCGCCCAAATATCCCAATTAATATAGAGAGAGGCAATAACTGCGGGTGCTACTGGGAACAAATACCAGAGTTCGGGTTTCATCTTCTTTAAAAGAATAACTGACCCAATAAATAAAAGTGCAACTAGTAGTGCGCTAATATCAAAATAGTTTCGATATTTATTTCCGCCATCACCAACCAAGTACGAGCTTGCCCACATTACGACGCCGGTAATTGGTGGATACTCCACAGCATTGGTTTCGCTCGCATATGGCCAGGCATGATCAATTAATCCACGATCACCAAACAGAGATGGAAAATCTGAATAGCAGGCGTGGATGTAATCACCTGGTGGGGCCCAACCATTTATTCGACAGTTATCAAATTTTGCAAAAGAAATTAACGCTGCAAGAAGTGCGAGAAGAAGTGCGCTCTTGGCGAAGGTTTTCACCGCTTAGTTGCGAGTTTCTTCTTCTTAGTTGCACCAGATTCATACTTGCCAGCAAGCTCTGGATCGAGGGTAGGTACAGCATCTAGATAAGAAACTGGTTCGGTGCCACCGATATTTGCTGGTTCTGGGAATGAAGTTGCAGGCATACCTTTCTGCACCAACTTCGTATAAGTGTTCCAAACTCGTGCTGGGAAAGATCCACCGGTGAATGCATTATTGCCGTCGATTCCATTTAGAGATTGTGTTGCATCATCTCTAAACATCGCGACAGTAGTTGCGAATTCAGGTGTGTACCCATTAAACCAAGCAGAGGCGTTATCCGTTGTGGTTCCCGTTTTCCCAGCAGTTGGTCGGCCAACTCCATTGGCTGCCGCGCCGCCAGTTCCATATTGTGTAACTTGTTCAAGAGCGTATGTTAGGTCGGCCATTACATCTGGTTGGAAAGCTTGTTGTGCTTGAATCTTTCCTTCATAAAGCACGCCTTTATTTGCTCCTAGGACTTCCTTAATAATAAACGGTGCCGCGTAAATTCCATTTGCAGCAAAAGTTGCATATGCCGATGCCATATCAATTACATGAGGTGATGCAACTCCAAGTGAGATTGATGGCGTTGGCATTAGGGCGACAGAGTTTGGAATACCAGCGCGACGGGCAACATCAACAACGTTATCTAGGCCGGCTTTAATCCCAAGTGGGACGAAAATTGTATTTATTGAGTGCGCAGTTGCATAAAGCAAATCTGTTTCCCCCCCTTGTTCATTGCTGTAATTAAATACTGGATATGGTTTTCCCACATCGTCAAATACTTGAGGTGACTCACCGCTCCAAATTGAGGTGAGTGGGATTCCTTGTTCAAGAGCAGCTACAAGGGTGAAGGGTTTAAACCCAGATCCTGCTTGAGTAATTGATTGGGTTGCGCCATTTAATTGCGTTACTAAGTAATCTTTCCCGCCGTAAAGCGCAACTATTTCACCCGTTCCGGGTCTTATTGAAACTAGCGCAGCGTGGAAATTCACTGGTGCCTTTTTTGGACCTCGAGTATCCATCGCTGTGACTGCAGCAACTTGATTCTTCTTCTCTAAAGTCGTTTTAATTACATACCCACCAGTTTGTAATTGCGCCTCACTAAAACCTAATTTCGCTAATTCATGGACAACCCATGAAATTACATATCCTTTAGGTCCAGCAAGCGCTCCAGAAGTTACCCGTTCGCGGATAACTGGATAAGTTAATTTTGCGGCTTCTGTCTTTGTTAACCATTCTTTTGCAATCATTCCATCAATAACATATTGCCATCGCGCTTTAAGTCGCGTTGCATTTTCTTTACTGTATGAAGGGTCGTAATAACCTGGTGAACGCAGAATACTCGCCAGAATTGCGGCTTGTGAAACTGATAAATTGCTTACGCTCTTGCCAAAATAAACTTCCGATGCAGTTTGAATTCCATATGATCCACGACCAAAATAAATCGTATTTAAATAACTCTCTAAAATATCATCCTTAGACATCTGACTTTGTAATTTCATTGAAATGATAAGTTCTTTGACTTTTCGGGTAATTGTTCGCTCTGGTGTTAAGAATGCAGTCTTGGCATATTGCTGGGTAATTGTTGATCCACCCTGACCATTTAGTGACCCTGATTTCAAGTTATTGAAAAGTGCTCGTGCAATACCGATAGGACTGACGGCACTTTGAGTATAGAAATTTCGATCTTCAGCTGCCATGACTGCCTGGCGTACTTGAAGCGGGATGTTTGCCAATTTAACAACGGTGCGGTTTTCAGATCCTAAACGCCCAATTTCTTGACCATCTGCATATTGAATAATTGTCGACTGGCTATTAACGAAAGCATTTGCATCAGGAATGCTTACAGTGAAATATGCATATGCAAAACCGAGAACGGCCACGATAAAACCAATCCCACTGGCAAAAATGCCAAATCGGATTAAGTTTCTTCGTAGATTATTCATATGTGAAGGCTACCTGCTGCTCCTTAAAACTAACGGCCCCTAAGGGATTTCTCATGAAGGTGCCAGCTTTTCAATTCTTTCACTGGTTTCCAATCATCATCTTCCAGCGTATGAATTTTTCGTGGCACCTTTCGAGCGCGGCCATCGCCTAATAAGAATGAATAGATTAAATGATTCCAACCACAATCCAAACAAACTTCTACGGTATAAACCCGAAATTCACCATATTCATTCTGCATCTCATCTAGCTCGGTTATGGACTTGATGCGACCTGAGTACTGCCCTAATTGGTCGCCAAAGGCATAGCGCAACTCTTTAACTTCAATCTTCTTACAAACAGGACAGGGCCGAGCAGACGATTCACCGTGGTGTTTAGCCGCTCGTTTTAAATATGGATCAGCATCGCAGGCATCCATCGCGGAGGAAGAGCCACGAAAGAGGGCAAGCAAAGTTGCACGACGATCAAGTGAATAATCGATGTTATCTCGGCGCGACCACATAATGGCTAAGAATAAACCTTATTTGAAGATTACGCTTTGCATCATGAAGTTAAGAGATGGGTATGGCGCACTACCTAAATTACTTCGGGTTAGGTGGATGGGGCAACTCACTGATGGCGCATTTCAATCTGCCTTAGCCTCATTTGTTTTATTTTCACCAGAACGCCAACCTGATGCAGTTAAGGCGGCGTTAGCTTTCACGGTTGTGCTTCTTCCTTATTCATTAGTAGGACCATATGCTGGAATTTTCTTAGATCGGTTTAGCCGCAAGCGCGTTGTGCAATTTGCCAACTTAATCCGCGCCTTCGATTTATTAGTTATTGCGCTTTTAATTCTCCGAGGTTCAACTGGACTTCTCTTAACTTTCTTTATACTTATTGCATTTGGTGTAAATCGATTAATCCTGGCTGGGCTTTCTGCTGGCCTGCCCTTGTTAGTTAATAGAGAGGTCTTGATTTCAGCAAATGCGCTAGCTGTTACTGGTGGAACTATCTTTGTAGTTGTTGGCGGTGGGGTTGGCATTGGTTTGAAAAATTTCTTGGATACTAAAACTACTGGTGATTCAATAGATGCCTTATTAATTCTTATTGCAGCAGGTGGATATTTCTTGGCAGCTCTATTTGCTTCACTTCTTGAGAAAAAAGAGATTGGCCCGATGCAGCATGAAGTTTCACAAGAGGCTCGTGGTTTCGGTGAAATGCTTGAAGGATTTCATATCCTGCGCAAACATGGGGATGCGTTGCGTGGAATTTTTGCAACTGGTGTGCAGCGAGGTGGCATTACAGCGTTAACTTTGATTGCCCTTTTATCTGAACGAAATACTTACAACCCACCTGATGATCCTGACGCTGGATTAAGGGGTTTTGCATATGCCCTAACAATTGCTGGTATTGGAATTGGCTTAGGTGCCTTAGCTGGACCATTTGGTGTTGCAAAATTTGGTCGTCATAAATGGATGCGAATCTCGATGTTAGCCCCAACTGTTTTCTTAATATTTTTCGGTTTATTTCCAACTGAGTTTATGATGATTTTTACCGCATTCTTTGTTGGCGGCTTTGGCCAAAGTTTGAAGATTACAAATGATGCACTTGTGCAATCAAAAATTGAGGATAAATTTCGTGGACGAATCTTTGCTTTTTATGATGTTGCAGTGAATGGTGCGATTGTTTCTGGCGCAATAATCGCAGCACTCACCTTGCCATCAAGTGGAATATCGCTCACAACGCCCTGGTTGATCGCCTTGTCGTATCTACTCGCAGGCTTAATCTTGCTCCGTACATCTAAATTTTCGGCTTATTCAAACTCCACCAATTAAGAAGTTCGTCTTTAGCCACATCAACACCGAGTGGTCCGCGATCCATTCGCAGATCTAACAAATATTGGTAGGCAAGGCCGACAATTGGTGAAGGTGAGATTCCTAGTATCGCCATAATTTCCAGGCCATCTAAATCTGGACGAATTTTTTCCAACTCTTCTTGCGCCATAAGTTCAAGAATTCTCGCTTCAAGTGAGTCATATGTCTTCGCTAAACCCTCAGCTTTGCTCTGGTTTCGAGTTGTGCAGTCGGCTCTAGTTAAAACATGTAAGTGAGTTAATTGATGTTCAGCATCTCTAATGTATCTGCGAACAGCAGAATCAGTCCATTCCCCGGTGCCGTACCCATGGAAGCGCAAATGAAGAAATACTAAAGATGAAACGCCATCAACTATCTCGTTACTAAATCGAAGCTTCTTCAAGCGCTCTTTCGCCATCCGAGCGCCTACAACTTCATGATGGTGAAATGAAACTCCACCGCCATCTATCAACTCTCGTGTTTTAGGTTTGCCGATGTCGTGAAGCAGAGCGGCGAGACGAATTACCAGGTTGGGGCCACCTAAGCGATCCTCTAGCGCTATTGCTTGCTCCAAGACCTTCAGAGTGTGTTCATACACATCTTTATGATGATGATGTTCATCGATTTCCAATTTAAGTTTTGGAATTTCAGGTAGAACATATTCTGCAAGCCCCGTCTCGACCAAAATCTCGATTCCAGCTCTTGGATTAGGCGACATAATTATTTTTGTAAATTCATCACGTATTCGTTCTGCTGAGATTATTTCAATTCTTGCAGCCATATTCTTTATAGCTAAAGTAATTGTTGGGTCGACTTCAAATCCAAGTTGTGCAGCAAATCTTGCCGCACGCATCATGCGGAGTGGGTCATCAGAGAATGAATCTTCAGGAGACCCCGGAGTTCGTAAAACTTTCTTAATTAAATCTGTTACCCCGTTAAAGTTATCTATAAATGTTGGTGGTGTTGTGGTTAACTCCAGCGCCATCGCGTTAACGGTAAAGTCGCGACGAAGTAAATCACCTTCGATTGATTCACCAAATTTAACTTCTGGGTTACGACTTTCATGGCCATAAACATCACTTCGGTAAGTTGTAATTTCTACAGTTACATCCCCAAATTGCGCAGCAATAGTTCCAAATTCACGCCCAGTTTCCCATAGCGAATCAGCGCTTTTTTTTATGATTGATTTAGTTTCATCTGGCTTAGCATTTGTAGTGAAATCTAAATCGTTACCTAACCGCCCCAAAATCGCATCGCGTACTGGGCCACCAACTAGAGCAAGCGTGAATCCAGCCTTAGCGAATTTTTCTGCCAAATCTGTGGCAAGCCTCCTGGCTAATAGCACGGGAATAGCGAGGTTGGCCGCAATCGTCTTGGGGTCACTTGAGGTTAAATCTGGGTTCGCTGTCACAGTATCTAAGGCTAGAGCAGTAACCTTGCCCAATGACCACGGCGCCTGGTGGCGGTGGCGAGGCTAAACGGAAAAAACGTCGGAGACGACGTCCAAAGGGCCCGACCCCACCAAATTTAAATAATCCTGCAAGCCCACAAGCAAAACCTGCTGCCAAAAAACCGCCGGTTAAACGTGTATATGCAAAACGGGTTGATGAGGTTAGCGCTGGTGGTTTGGTAATTGATTCAACTGGCACAAAGGGTCTATTGATTGGCCGACGCGATTTGAAAGATCAAAACCGTGAGCGCTTGCTCTGGTCGCTTCCAAAGGGCCATATTGAAGAGGGCGAAACTCCAGAGCAAGCCGCAATACGTGAAGTTCAGGAAGAAACTGGAATTGAAAGTGAAATCTCCAGAGAGCTTGGCGTAATTGATTTTTGGTTTATGGCTGGTGGCAACCGAATTCATAAAACCGTTCACCATTTCTTATTTAAAGAAATCGGTGGGGAGTTGGCACCACAAATAACCGAAGTGGATGATGTTGGTTGGTTTCCATTATCGGAGATCGTAGAATTGCTCGCTTACCCAGATGAGAAGAAATTGATTGCAAAATCGGGTGAGTTAAAAGTATGAAGAAGTTAATTGCTTTAGTGGCGCTTTTAGTTTTGACAATCTTGCAAACCCCGATGGCAAACGCGGCAACTGTTGAAATCACTCTTACTGAACCAACCCACCGCCAAATTGATGGGATTTTCGTTGATGATGAATTGGTTGACTTGCTCGCAAACGAAGGTCGATTAGGTCAACTTGTCTTTAACCCTCCACGAGGAAATCGAAGTTGGTTTATTGATCCCCAACTTATTGAAGAAGTGACTGCTATGACCTCGGATTATGTTTTGACAAATGGTGATTCTGGTGCGGGCGCAGATGTTGCAAAAGCTTGGCTTAATCAATTTTCCGCTATTACGCGTGGCGAGCGAATAACTGCGCTGCCTTTTGGAAATCCATCTGGTTACTGGCTTTCTAAACTTGCTCCAACTAAAAAAGTTTTTTATTTGCAATTTGGCGCCAAGCGATTAGCCGCAATTATTGGTAGAGAAGTTTCGCAAATGGCAGATTATCCGAGTGGCGATAGTTATAAGGTAGATTTTTTAACCACCCAAACTTTTAGAGGATCACAGATCGTTTTAAAGGTTAATTCAAATTACATGTCGATTGAAGAGATCGAAAAATTTCAGGCTCAAAGTGCGGCCGTATTCCATCCTGCCTTAAAGAACGGGAATCGCACTTTATTGGCGCTGGACCTAATGACAAGTACACAGTTGTTATCAAATAAAATAAGGTTGGCGCCAGGGCGATTTACAGTAACTTCAACTAAGCAGAATTTACCGATAACTTTAATAAATGATTTCCCTAATCCGGCAACAATTGCGGTAAAAGTCAGCGCTTCTAATGGCAAGGTACTTGTTGGTTCAGTCAAAAATCAGATTGTTAATGGAAAATCTAAAGTCCAAGTGATGATTCCCATCGAGGTTGTTACTTCCGGAAATAGTGACCTCACAGTTTCACTCTCTACTGATAAAGGCAAAGCTCTTGCTAGTGAAGTGATTTATCCCGTAACTCTTAAAGTTATTAGCCCAATTGCTACCTGGATCACCTCCGGTGGGGCGATAATTCTCTTTATCTCAGCGCTTGTTCAAAGTTTTCGACGGATTAGAAAGAAGCGAGTATGAATGATAAGTCGCTCTTAAAATCTTCTACCATAATGGCGGTTGGAACAATTGTTTCTCGGATAACTGGGTTGGCTCGCGGCTTGCTTTTGGTCGCTGTACTTGGCACGACTCTACTTGGTGACACTTTCAACGTTGCAAACACCATGCCAAATATTCTCTATAACTTAATTATTGGTGGCGCACTTACCGCGATCTTTGTACCTCAGATTGTTAGGTCAACAAATGACTTAGACGGTGGGAGTGCATTCATTTCACGTTTAGTCACAGCAACATGCGTGTTTTTAGGTGGCTTAGTAATTATTTCGATTTTACTCGCCCCGGTGTTGGTGCGGATATTTGCAACAAGTTATATCGGCCGCCCAGAATTTGATGTTACGAGTGAATTTATGCGTTATTGCTTACCCCAGATCTTTTTTATGGGACTTTTCGCATTACTTGGCCAAGTAGCAAACGCCAAAGGGAAATTTGGCCCGATGATGTGGGCTCCAGTTTTAAATAACCTAATAGCTATTGGAGTTTTTGGTTGGTTCCTTAAATATTCGACACAACCTACAGTCCAGACAATTCCAACTTCTGAAATTATTTGGATTGGCTTAGGTAGCACTGCTGGATATGTCGCGCAGGCGCTCATTTTAATTCCAGTTATATCGAGAACAAATATCAAGATTCGCCCACGCTTTGATTGGCGTGATTCCGAATTGCGCAAATCACTTCACTTGGCGACTTGGACCTTGTTGTTTGTAGCGATTTCGCAGGCGAGTTATTTGGTAACGGTAAATCTTTCAACTGGCGCTGCAGTTAGAGCTCTAAAGGCTGGGATAGAAACAGGTGTTGGATTTACGCCATTTAGTAATGCGCTTTTAATCTACATGCTGCCTCATTCGATCATCACCATCTCTGTCGTAACCGCCTTATTGCCTACGCTTTCAAAATTTGCACATGAGAAGAAACCACAATTAATCCACGACCAACTTGTAAAAGCAATGCGCATCGTTGGCCTAGTAACCGTTCCTAGCGCTGTTGCATTTCTCTTCTTTGGGCCGCTTATAACCGAAACCTTATTCTTCAGAATTTCCCTTGCGGATTCAAATTATTTGGGTTACACCCTTTCAGCTCTAGCTCTTGGCTTGGCGCCGATGAGTGTCAACTTGATTGCGCTCCGCGGATTGAGCGCCTTTGAGAATGTGAAGTTACAAGTTTTAAGTAATGCGATTATGAATGTTATAGGAATTCTCTTCGCGGTTGCCCTCGCATTTATCTTGCCTCCGGAATGGGTAACGGTCGGACTGGCAGGATCTCTCGCAATTAGTTATTACTTTGGAACTTGGAGCACGGTTCGACTGCTCCGTCGATACGAAATTCATATTTCAATCTCTGAAGTTATTGGGTTTTATGCCAAACTAACTGGGTTGGCACTTGTGATTGCACTTCCTACTTGGCTACTTAAAGGCTCAATCCCGGGCGGGAATACTGTTAGGTTGCTTATCGTTCTATTTGTATCAGCGTCTGGTTATTTAGCTCTCTGCAAGATAGCCCGTGTTAGTGAAATTACTAGCGCCATTGAAGTTCTTACGAACCGTAAAAAGATAGGGTAGCCAGATGAGCGAAATACTTGATGTTGTAATTGTGGGTTCGGGTCCAGCCGGATACACCGCCGCAATTTATGCCGCTCGCGCAGAACTTGCACCGGTACTTTATGAAGGATCTGTCACTGCTGGTGGCGCACTTATGAATACCACCGAGGTTGAAAATTTTCCAGGGTTCCCTGATGGTGTGATGGGTCCAGATCTTATGGATTCGCTTCGAAAGCAATGCGAAAGGTTCGGGACAAAAATATTTACTGATGACATCGTAGCTATGGATTTAAGTGGTGAAATAAAAGTTCTAACTGATGGTTCTGGAAACACTTTAAAGAGTAAGTCAGTAATTCTTGCAACTGGTTCTGCTTACAAAGAGATTGGTCTAGCAAACGAGAAGCGCTTATCTGGACGTGGGGTTTCTTGGTGCGCAACTTGTGATGGTTTCTTCTTTAGAGAGAAAGTAATAGCCGTAGTTGGCGGTGGGGATTCCGCAATGGAAGAAGCCACTTTCCTGACAAGGTTTGCAAGTAAGGTTTATGTAATTCACCGTCGCGATTCACTGCGAGCGTCGAAAATTATGATTGAGCGCGCTATGTCGAATCCTAAGATTGAATTTATTTGGAATACTGAAGTCATAGATGTTCTTGGCGCCGATAAAGTTTCCGGGTTAAAACTTCGCAATTTGCTTACTAGTGAAGAGAGTGAGCGAGATTTCGACGCTCTCTTTGTCGCAATCGGGCATCTGCCTAGAAGTGAGTTGTTAATAGGTCAAATAGATTTGGATGGCGAAGGTTATGTAAAGGTCGATGGCAGCTCTACGCGAACAAATCAGAAGGGTGTCTTTGCTTGTGGTGATCTAGTTGACCACACCTATCGTCAAGCAATCACTGCTGCTGGTTCTGGTTGCCAAGCCGCGCTGGATGCTGAACGTTTCTTAGCCGGCCATTAATTACAATTATCCAACCACCAAGAAATATAAGAGAGTAAGAAGAGGAAATAATGAGTGCAGCACAACCAGTAACAGCAGCAACTTTCGATGAAGTAGTTTTAAAGAGTTCAATTCCAGTGCTAGTAGATTTTTGGGCTGAGTGGTGTGGCCCTTGTCGCGCAGTAGGACCAATACTTGATCAAATCTCCGAAGAATATGCTGGGAAAATAAAGGTTGTTAAGTTAAATACTGATGAAGAATCAGCCATTGCAATTAAATATGGAATTGTCTCAATTCCAACGCTAAATATTTATGTAAATGGGGAAGTTGTTAAAACGGTGGTTGGTGCAAAGCCAAAGCCAGCTCTTCTCAAAGAACTCGCTGCGTTTATCTAAATCTATGTCTCCATCTGGTGAGGAGACCAATGTAATTTCGTTGGTCACAAATACGTTAACCAGACTTGGGTTTTTAAAAACCGCATCTACTAACTTTGGTGCGGTTGAAGAAGATGGTCTGCGCGCATTCCAACAAGAGCGCGGGTTAATTGTTTCTGGTGAAATTGATGGCCCGACAATTCGTGCAATTGATGAAGCCCGTTGGAAACTTGGTGATCGAATCTTGTCCTTCAACCCTGGAAAGCCACTTCGTGGTGATGATGTTGCGGCGCTGCAATCCCGGTTAGTTGATATGGGTTTTGATTGTGGTCGTGTAGACGCGGTCTTCGGTTCCCGCACTGATGGCGCTGTTAAAGAATTCCAAAAATCTGCTGGCGTCAAGGTAGATGGAGTTTGTGGTCCAGCGACAATCATGTCCCTGATGAGGTTATTAAAAACAGTCTCAGGTGGTGCGCCAACCCAATTGCGCGACAATGCGAATCGCGCGGTGCGTGGACCGGCGCTTGCAAATAAAATAATTGTTTTAGATCCAAGTTCGTTGTCGCAAGATAGTGAAATAACCTTTGATATTGCGCAGCGCCTGGAGGGCCGGTTAATTGCTCTTGGTGTAACGGTTTTTATCTCTCGAAGTAGCGTCAAAGATCCCAGCGAGAGTGAGCGGATTAAATTAGCGAATGATTCTGGGGCAGATTTAGTAATTTCGTTTCACACTGATACCTACAAGAATGAGTTGGCGCATGGCATAACTACTTATTATTATGGAAATGATTTGCATGGCGTGCACTCGGTGGTTGGTGAGAGATTTGCCGCTCTGGTTCAACGTGAAATTACCGCTCGTACCGATTTATTGAATTGCCGAACCCATGCAAAATCCTGGGATTTATTGCGTTTAACTAAAGCTCCTGCTGTGCGAATAGATCTGGGGTATTTATCAAACCCTGGTGATGTTAAGCGACTCTCAGATGTTGCCTTTCGTGAAACCGTTGTCGAATCAATAATGGTCGCAATTCAACGCCTCTATCTATCGGCCGAAAATGATGCAAAGACTGGGACTTTGAAGATCTCGGACTTGCGCAAGGCGGGGCTCCGTAAGTAATAAATAGGAATCCCTTCGCCTCCCTTGTTATGGCAAGATTGGACAATGAGTAACGAGATTACGCGCATCCATACTGGTGAGGTTCAGAACTTAACTGATCGCTTCGCCCATCGCGCCGCCATGATGAAACCAAGTGAGATTCGTTCGCTCTTCGCTGTTGCATCTCGTCCCGACATTGTTTCACTTGCAGGTGGAATGCCAAATCTCTCGGCTTTCCCAATGGAGATGATGGCTAGTGTTGTCGAAAAGTTAATACGTGATAACGGTCAAGAGGCGCTGCAATATGGAAGTGGCCAAGGACATCCAAAACTTCGTGAGCAAATTTGTGACGTAATGGCCTTAGAAGGAATCCGTGCTCATCCTGATGATGTAATTGTTACAACTGGTTCGCAACAAGCACTTGATTTAATATCTCGAATCTTCATTGATCCAGGCGATGTAGTTTTGGTAGAAGCGCCTTCTTATGTTGGAGCACTTGGAACATTTCATCAATATGAAGCAAAGGTTGTACACGTCGCAATGGATAACAATGGTCTTATCCCAATTGCGCTCCGTGAAGCAATAACTGCTACGCGCGCTACTGGTCGCAAGATTAAGTTCTTATATTTAATTCCTAATTACCAGAATCCAGCAGGAGTTCTTCTGACTGCAGAGCGCCGAACAGAAATCTTGGAAATTTGCCGTGATGAATCCATTTTTGTAATCGAAGATAACCCTTATGGTTTATTAGGTTTTGAACGCCCGTCGCCTAATGCAATGCGTGCTGAGGACTCTGAGAATGTTTTATATCTCGGGACTTTCTCAAAGACAATTGCCCCAGGTTTTCGTATTGGTTGGGCACTTGTTCCACAAGCGTTAAAAGAGAAACTTGTAATCGCAAGTGAATCTTCAATTCTCTGTCCTTCAAATTTCACGCAGCTTGCAATCTCTAATTACTTATCTGACCAACCATGGCGCGATCAAATTACATCTTTCGCTCAACTTTATAAGATTCGCCGCGATGTAATGCTTGAAACACTCGAGGCTACATTTCCCGCAGGTGCTACTTGGACCAAACCAGGTGGCGGGTTCTATGTTTGGATAACACTTCCTCCAGAGATTGATACCAAGGCGCTAATGCCAAAAGCGATTGTCTCCAAGGTTGCATATGTTCCAGGAACTGCTTTTTATGCCGATGGATTTGGCAGTTGGTCACTTCGACTTTCCTATTGCTTCCCAAGTCCTGAGCGAATCCGTGAAGGGGTTAAATCCCTTGCTGGAGTTATTAAAACTGAAATGGAATTACGCGGCTTAAATTAAGTTATTAATTCGCTCTAAATCTTCTAGCGTCGCAAATTCAATTGTAATTTTTCCTTTTTGTCTCCCGAGTTCCACGGTTACTCGAGTATCTAAACGGTCAGACATTCCATCCGCTAACTCTTTTAGCCTGGGCGAACGCAACTTTCCAGCCTTTGGTCTTGCCGGCTTTGGTAAACCTTGGTGAGTGGCAACAATCTCTTCAGTTGCACGAACACTTAACCCTTCAGAAACAATGCGTCCTGCAAGTTTCTCTATTTCACTTTCATCGTTCAGAGTTAAAAGCGCACGAGCATGCCCCGCAGATAAAATTCCTGCGGCAACTCGGCGTTGAACACTTGCTGGCAAATTTAATAGGCGAAGTGTATTTGTAATTGCTGGTCTTGATTTTCCAACTTTAGCTGCCAACTCGTCATGGGTATAACCAAAATCGTTTAACAAATTTTGATATGCCGATCCCTCTTCCAATGGATTTAATTGGCTGCGATGAATGTTTTCAAGAAGAGCTTCGCGAAGTAATTCGTTATCTGCAGTCTGTCGAATAATTACCGGAATAGTTTTTAAACCCGCTAATTTTGCGGCGCGCAATCTGCGTTCACCCATAATTAACTCGTACTTGCCATTCCCAATATCTCTTACAACCGGTGGCTGTAAAACTCCTACTTCTTTAATAGATGCAGCTAATTCATTAAGCGCATTGGTATCAAAAATAGTTCTAGGTTGTTTTTGATTTGGAATAATTGAATTTATATCTACTTCGCCTTGATCGGCAATTGTTATACCGGTGTTTGTTATAAGCGGTGCGCTGAGCGATGTTGGTATAAGTGAATCTAAGCCGCGACCTAATCCGCCTTTGCGAGTACTCATGCTGTATGCGCTCCATTATTAAGTTGGTTGATAACGTCACCAGAGCCACGTCGGGCAATCTCTCGCGCTACTGTCATATAGGCAATTGCACCTGGAGAAGATGCGTCGTATGTCATCACGGTTTGATTAAATGATGGCGCTTCAGAAATACGGACCGCTCTTGGAATTGGCACATCAATTAACTCGTTTGGAAAATGTTGGCGAACGTTATTGGCAACATCATTTGCCAATCGAGTTCTGGAATCAAACATAGTTAAAACAATTGTTGAAATCCGAACTCTTTGATTTAACATTTGTTGAACTTGTCGGAGGGTTTTCAATAAAAGCGTTAGGCCCTCAAGGGAGTAATATTCGCATTGGATTGGGACCATTACCTCTTCGGCTGCGGTTAGTGCGTTAACGGTTAAAAGACCGAGACTTGGTGGACAATCAATAATTACATAATCAAGCCGGGCGCCCATTGCTTCCCGTTCTGTTAAGAATTTTTCAAGCGCCAACTTCAACCTTGATTCTCTGGAAACAAAACCAACCATATTTATTTCAGCCCCGGCCAATTCGACATCTGCTGGTGCGCATTCAAGGTGTGGGAAGCCAGCAACCTTTGTAATTATTTCAGAGAGTGGCAGGTTTTTAACTAATACTTCATACATTCCGGCTAGCTCTTCGCGATCAATAGCAAGTGCGGTACAGGCATTTCCTTGGGGGTCTAGATCTATTACTAGGACCTTTAAGCCGCCCATAGCTAGGGCTGCAGCAATATTTACCGCTGTGGTTGTCTTACCCACCCCGCCTTTTTGGTTGGCCACGGTGAAAACCCGAGTTTTGAGAGGTGTGGGCATCGGCTCTTTTAGCCGCCTGATACCAACCACCTTGGTTTTGGATGTTTCACGTGAGCCATTCACATGGCTATCTAACCAGCCTTTTTGAGTTCAATAACTCGCGCTACCGGCAACTCGCCTAAGGTGATTTCATGGATCTCAGATTTAGCCACCTTTTTAAAGATTTTAGGTGCCTCAAGTTTTGCAGCCTCAAGCTCGGTTGCTGCGCCTTCGCCCTTCATGGCTAGAAGTGAGCCGCCGCCCATAACTAAGTGCCAAGAAACCGTAGCCAATTTGGGAAGTGGAGCCACTGCCCGAGCAGTTACATAGTTAAACCCACCCTTGAAGGACTCTGCCCTACCTCTTTTTACCGTGACCTCAATCCCAAGCTCGCCAACTACCTCTTCGAGAAAATCGATTCGGCGCTGTAAGGGCTCTAAAAGTGTAACTTTTACATCCGGCCGAGCCAGCGCGATCACAATTCCAGGCAGCCCAGCGCCGGAGCCAATATCTAGAAGCGAGGCTCCCTCTGAGAGCAGGGTTGTAATGGGAATGCAGTTAGCAATATGGCGATCCCAGATGCGGTCCCCCTCTTTTGGACCGACCAATCCCCGCTCGATTCCCCAGGTTGCCAAGATTTCGGCAAATCTGGCTACCTCCTCATGGCGCTCGCCAAAGTAGGTAGAAATTAAGGTTTCACGTGAAACGCTCACAGGATTTCTTTAATTATTCAGGAAGAACCACAACACAACGATTTGGGTCTTCGCCCTCAGATTCGCTAGTTAGGCCAATCTCTTGGATCGTGTCGTGGATGACTTTGCGTTCAAAGGCATTCATGGGGCGCAGCTTCACAGCTTCACCAGATGATTTAACTTGACCCGCTATTTCGTGGGCTAACTTTGCTAGCTCCTCTTTCTTCTCGCTTCGGAAATTATCAATGTCGAGCATTAAACGGGAGCGCTCTCCAGTTGAGGTTTGAACGGCAAGCCGGGTTAGCTCTTGAATCGCATCCAAGACTTCGCCGCGCTCACCAACGAGGTGGCCAAGGGCACCGCCCGCGATTGCTAGCGAGGCGCGGTCATTTTCAACATCAATATCGATATCGCCATCTAGATCTGTAATGTCTAAAAGCCCCTCAAGATAATCCGCAGCTACATCGCCCTCTTCTTCAAGGCGAGCCACTAGTGATTTCTTCTCTCTTTTTGGGCTCTTTTCGCTCTCTTCAATCTGTTCTACTACTTCGCTCATTTATCTCTCCTCCTGTTGATGAAAGTTTGGTTCTGCTGATAAATCCGATATGACTGATAAGTCTGATTTATTACTATTTCTATTACTATTTCTTTTTCTTCTTCTTTGAGCCCTTTGACGGTTGTTGACGTTGTTTTTGGGGTTGTTGAGGGTTGCTCTCCCCTGGATCTGTTTGGGTAGTTCCATCTTCATTTGTTGTTGGAAGCACGCCGTTCTCTTTATCTTTGAGTGCGCGCTTCTTCATTAACTCTTCATATGCTGGTGAACCCGGCGTTGGGTTTCTCTTAATTACATAAAACTGTTGACCAAATGTCCAGAGGTTTGTTGTTGACCAATAAATTAAAACACCGACTGGGAAGTTAACGCCAGATACTGCAAAAATTACCGGGAAAACATAAAGCATAATTTTTTGTTGTTGCAACATCATATTGTTTGAGGAATCCATTTTTGGCATTCCTTTAACCATCAACTGGCGTTGGGTAGTAAATGTTGTCGCTGACATGAAAATAATAAGTGCAATTGTTACAAGCTTGGTATGGGTATTTGTATCTGAACTTAAAAAGGTACTTGAAAGATTTGCGCCAAAGAATTTAGCTTCTTGCGCAGAAAGTAATAGGTCACCTTTAAGTACACCGTGCGGGCTGTTACGGGCAATGCCATTTAAAACCGTAAAGAGCGCGAAGAAAATTGGTGCTTGTGCAAGAATTGGAAAGCAAGAGGCTAAAGGATTTGTCTTGTGCTCTTTGTAGAGCTTCATCATTTCTTCTGATTGCTTCTGGCGATCATCTTTGTGCTTCTTTTGAATCTCCTTCATATGGGGCTGAAGGGCTGTTAGCGCGCGCTGGCTTTTAATTTGTTTTACAAAGAGTGGAATTAAAATAATTCGAATTAAAATTACAAGTCCAATAATTGAAAGACTCCACTTAATACTTTCATGTGAATTCTTTCCAAGGACTGTGCCTAACAATGAGTGAAAAGTTACAATGACCCAAGAAACAGCGAAATACAAGGGGTTTAAGATAGTTCCCATTAGTTTGCTCCAGTTTTTATTGGTTGTTTAGAACTCTTAGATAAGACGTAATCGACACCGCCATGGGACCAAGGATTACAACGAATTAACCGCCAAGCCGCCATAGCTAAACCTTTAGCGCCATATTCTGAAACTGCATTGGCAGCATATGTCGAGCAACTTGGGTAGTACTTGCATCGCGGGCCAAGAGTTGGTGAAATCCAACTTTGATAAAATTTAATAAATAATACGAATGTTTTTCTCATGAACTTACCGCTGACTTACTAACCACTTTTGGCATTAAATCATTTAGTTCGGCTTCGAAGTTTGGTTGGTTACGCAAAACTCTAATTACAAGTTGGCTGTTTAATGGCAGAGTTTGGATGTGGGTTGAAACTAAATGGCGTAACTGTCTAGAAACTCGATGGCGGACTACAGATCCTCCGACGGATTTATTTACAATCAACCCGATTTGAGGCGCGCTGGAACCGTTCAAGTTGGTTGAATTGATTTTGAGGTAAAGAACAAGTGAGAGGGAAGTTGCTCGAACTCCAGTTTTTGTAGTTAGAGCAAAATCTTTACTTGTACGCAACCGGTTCTTGGCTGGTAGCACTGGTATCAGCAATTAATCTGCGGTTAGGCAGAGATGCGTGTGCGACCCTTAGCGCGGCGAGAAGCTAGTACTGCTCTTCCACCACGTGTTGCCATGCGGGCGCGGAAGCCATGCTTCTTTGCGCGCTTGCGAACGTTAGGTTGAAATGTGCGCTTTGACATAAAACTCTCCTTAAGACTTTCGGGGATCTCTCCAACAGGTTTTGGCCTATTGGGTCACAATTGGTGGGTCACAATTTTGTTGGGCAAAATGGCGATGAGGAAGTTAGGTTACGGCCACCTATCGATAAGGGTCAAACCCGGGAAAGCTGCTTTTTTGGGCCTTATTTGATTTACTTGGGTTTACTGTATGTGTGGATAACCACTTGCAATTTCCTAGGATTACCCCTATTTTCACTCTCTATCCACAAAAATGTGGGCTGAAAGGCTCAAGTTTTACTTTAGACCACAGGCTGTGGATAACCCTGTGGAGAAGTCAATTTTAGTAACTTAGTGGTTTTTAGGATTTGGGGAGCCCATGGCACTACTCGAGATTGATGACCTAACCACACTTTGGGGCGCAGTAATTGCTGATGTTTCTGTGGAGTCGCCGCAACACCGAGCATTTCTAGCTCTCACAAAACCTTTAGGTTTGATTCAAAATGAGAGCGGTTCAAATTTATTATTATCTGCTCCCAACGCTTTTGCGAAAGATGTTTTAGAGACCCGGCTTCGCGCGATTTTAAATGAGGCGCTCTCTGCCAAGCTTGACCAGAAAATAAATATTGCTGTGACTATTGATGAAACTTTGCAGGAAGATGTTGTTGAAGATGTTGTTGAGCCAATTATTGAACAGCAGCCAAAATCTGGAACTGGTCGCGACTCTAGATCTTTAGTTGCGACAGAGCCAACTCAATTAAATCCGCGTTATATCTTTGAAACCTTCGTTATTGGTGCATCAAATCGCTTCGCTCACGCCGCGGCTGTCGCTGTCGCTGAAGCTCCCGCAAAGGCTTATAACCCGTTATTTATTTATGGTGAGTCTGGGCTTGGTAAAACCCACTTATTACACGCTATTGGAGCTTATGCGAAAGAGCTTTATGGAAGTGTGCGAGTTCGTTATGTTTCAAGCGAAGAGTTCACAAATGACTTTATTAACTCAATCCGTGATGATAAGGCTTCGGTTTTCCAACGCCGTTATCGTGACCTAGATGTTTTGTTGGTTGATGATATCCAATTCTTGGAAAATAAAGAGCGAACTCAGGAAGAGTTTTTTCATACCTTCAATACTTTATATAACGCGAATAAACAGATTGTAATTTCTAGCGACCGCCCACCAAAACAATTGACCACTTTGGAAGATCGCCTCCGTAGTCGATTTGAGTGGGGGCTAATAACTGATATCCAACCTCCTGAGCTAGAAACCCGGATTGCAATTCTTCGCAAAAAAGCAGCGCAAGATAAGTTAAATGCGCCGGATGATGTTCTTGAATATATTGCAAGCAAAATTTCTTCAAATATTCGTGAGCTTGAAGGTGCGCTAATTCGTGTTACGGCTTTCGCTTCCCTTAATCGCCAAGTTGTTGACCTAGGTTTAGCAGAAATAGTTTTAAAGGATTTGATTCCTGAAATTGGCGGCCCAGAAATCACCGCCACAACAATCATGGCCCAGACTGCGACTTACTTCAGCCTTACCTTGGACGACCTTTGTGGGAGTTCAAGATCGCGAGTCTTGGTAAATGCCCGCCAGATCGCAATGTATTTATGCCGAGAGTTGACCGAGCTCTCTCTGCCAAAAATTGGGCAGACCTTCGGGGGACGCGACCACACAACAGTTATGCATGCTGACCGTAAAATCCGTCAATTGATGGCTGAGCGCCGTTCGATCTATAACCAGGTCACTGAATTGACCAACCGAATTAAACTTCAGGCTAGAAACTAAGTAGGTAACCTGTGTAGAAAGTTGCCCCCAACTTGGGGATAACTTGGGGATAATTGTTGAAAACTAAGGAGAGGGTGTGGTGTTAATGGGTGTAAAGAGAGTTAACAAGATTTATCCACTGGTTATCCACAACGATATTCTTGGTCTTTTACAGAGCTTGACCAGGGGTTTTGCTCCTTATCCACAGGATTCAAGGCTAGTTACTACTGCTAACTATATTAAATAGAGAAGGTTGGGGATTGGCGAACCTGTGTGGGTTTGCTAACTGAGGCCAAGAGGGAAGGATAGAGATATGAAATTTGTTGTCGAACGCGATCCATTGATCGACGCTGTTAATTGGGTTGCCCGTAGCCTCTCCACAAGACCTATCCAAACCGCGCTCCTTGGAATCATGATTGATGTATCTGACTCAATCACACTTACCGGTTCCGATTTAGAAACCTCTACTAAGGCAATAATTAACGCAGACATTGCAACCAAAGGAAGGGTTTTAGTTCCTGGAAGGTTGTTAGCTGAGATAGCGAGATCTCTCCCTGAAAAACCAGTAACGTTTTTATTAGATGGAACAAGAGTTTTAGTAACTGCCGGAAGCGCTAAATTCACACTTCCAACTCTGCCAGTTAATGAGTATCCAAACCTTCCCACCTTGCCGCAAACAGCGGGCGAAATTCCAGGAGATGTATTTGCGACAGCCGTACACCAAGTTTCAGTGGCAGCCGGCAAAGACGACTCACTCCCAACACTTACTGGTGTGCATATTGAAATAACTAAAACAACAATCACTATGGCAGCAACAGATAGATATCGCTTAGCGGTAAAAGAAATTAATTGGAGTCCAAAGGATCAGAATCTAGAAGCATCCACCTTGCTTAGAGCTCGCACATTAGTTGATGCCGCAAAATCATTAATTGGAAACAACCAAATAACTTTTGCCCTTTCGCCAACAACTTCAAATGAAAAACTAGTTGGATTTGTTTCAGATGAAAAAACAATGACATCCCGAACTTTGGATGGCAGCTTCCCGCCATTTAGACATTTATTACCGTCAGAATCTACAGCGGAGGCAACAATTGAAGTTGCGCCATTTTTAGATTCAGTACGCCGAGTGGCTCTAGTAACAGATAAAACAGTCCCACTGCGTTTAATTTTTGGAAACAATCTTTTACGCCTCGAGGCCGGGACTGGCGAAGATGCCCAAGCAACAGAAGAGTTAAATATTAATTATTCCGGCGAAGATATCAACATCGCTTTTAACCCAACCTTTCTAACCGATGGCTTACAAGCAATTAACTCACCATTTGTGCATATATCTTTTACAGGAGATAAAAAACCTGCGGTCCTCACAGGAAAAACTGAACCAGGTGGCGCCATAAATACTTCATACAAGTATTTGTTAATGCCAATGCGCTACACCTCTTAGTAATTTATTAATAATTTAATAAAGTGTTTATTTCAAACCTTTCACTTACAACTTTTAGATCTTACAAAACTTTAGATCTAGATTTGTCCTCTGGGATCTCTATCTTTATTGGGCGCAACGGCGAAGGCAAAACAAACATCATTGAATCAATTCTTTATCTGTCATTCCTCTCCTCACACCGAGTCTCCGCCGACCAACCACTGGTTCAACTAGGAAGCGCCTCGGCCTATATTCGGGCGAAAACCCAACTACCCGACCGAGAGGTCTTAGTTGAATTAGAAATAAACAGTGAGCGGGCCAACAGGGCGCGAATAAATCAGAACCCAGTCCGCAGCCAGAAAGAAATTTTTGGAATTGTTCAAGCAATATATTTCTCCCCGGAAGATTTAGATTTAGTTCGCGGGGACCCAAGTGAACGGCGAAAATTTATTGATCAACTTTTAATTCTTAAATCCCCGCGAATGGCCGGTGTAATCTCTGATTACGAACGGGCGGTTCGACAACGCAACTCACTATTAAAATCAAGGGCAGGCACTGAATCACTTGCGGCATGGGATGAACAGGTTGCGAACTTTGGTGGGGAAATTATTGCGGCGAGGCTACAAGCGCTACGTGATTTTGAGCCGATATTTCAAGAAATTTATCGAGACATCTCTTCGGATAAACCAGCATTTATAAGTTATAAATCGAGTATTGAAGAGCCAACTCTTAACGCAAATGAAAACACCACAAAAATATTGGAGCGCATGCGCATAACTCGCGCCGCAGAAATAGAGAGAGGTTTAACTTTAACCGGCCCACATCGCGACGACTTACTATTAAACCTAGGTGACCATTTAGTTAAAGGTTATGCAAGCCATGGCGAATCTTGGTCGATTGCCCTTAGTTTAAAATTGGCCACTTATCAATTATTAGAAAAAGATGGTTCAAAACCAATTTTAATTTTAGATGATGTTTTTTCAGAGCTAGATGAAGAGCGCAGGGCTCATTTAATCAAATTAGCAAAGAGCGCAGAGCAAACATTTATAACAGTTGCAGTGGAGAACGATCTACCCAAAGAGTTGGTTGGAAGCAGATATCTTGTAAAATCCGGTCATGTTTCAAAGATTGCAATAGGCGAATAGATGGCCCGCGACTTAGCTCGAGAGCTCTACCGAGCATTTAGAAATCAACCACGAAGAAATAAAATTGATGAAACCACTGAAACCCGCGGCCAAGTTGGTGACCCCCAACAAATTGGGTCAGTGTTTGATGAATTAGTGATCTCCCGTGATTGGCGACAAGGTTTAGCCGAAGGAAATATCTTTGCCGACTGGGCGAAAATTGTTGGTTCTGAAATCGCAACACATTCAAATCCAATCTCTCTAGTAGATGGCCGATTAACAATTCAAACAACGTCGACAGCTTGGGCAACACAATTAAATTTAATTACGGTTGATTTATTAAGAACAATAAGTGGATCAGCGCCGGGCGCTTTGGTCGAAACCCTCGTGTTTATCGGTCCCCACGCCCCAAGTTGGAAGAAAGGGCTTCGAACGATTCGGGGAGCCAAGGGAGCGCGCGACACCTACGGTTAAGATTCATTTAGCCGCCCACACAGTAACTACCCACAACTTCCACGAGATAGCCCGTTAAATCCACCGCACAAGGCGCTTTTGCGGTAGTCCAAGATTGCTTTAAGGACTAGGATTACGGCAGTGATTTAAAGAAAAGAGGCGAGGTTTAATTCTCAGCCAATTTGAAAGATTTTCCTCGCTGGAATTTGAGCATTGATAGGAGGCGCCAATTGAGTAAGGGTTCATACAACGCCTCGAACATCACCGTCCTTGAAGGCCTAGATGCGGTTCGCAAACGTCCCGGGATGTATATCGGATCCACTGGTGAACGCGGGTTACATCATTTAGTTTATGAAGTAGTTGATAACTCAGTTGATGAAGCGCTCGCTGGTTATTGCACCGACATCAACATCACTTTAGCGCCAGATGGCTCTCTGCAATGTGTAGATAATGGCCGTGGAATCCCGGTAGATATGCACCCGGTAGAAAAAAAGCCAGCACTTGAAGTTGTACTAACAGTTCTTCACGCCGGTGGAAAGTTTGGCGATGGAGGATATTCAGTCTCTGGTGGTTTGCACGGAGTTGGTATCTCTGTTGTAAACGCACTCAGCGCTGATCTTGCTGTTGAAGTAAAACGAGATGGCTTTCATTGGTATCAGGAATATAAATTAGGAGTTCCCCAAGCGCCAGTACGCAAAGGGGAGCCAACTTCAGACCACGGAACAACTGTAACCTTCTGGCCATCAGCTGAAATTTTTGAAACTACCGATTTCTCATTTGAAGTTCTTTCAACTCGCTTTCGCGAGATGGCATTTTTAAATAAAGGGTTGATTTTAACGCTTACAGATTTACGTCCTGGCCATGTTGATGAAAAAGGCGAACCAAATCATGTTCGCTACCACTATGAAGGTGGAATTATTGATTTTGTTAAACACTTAAATCAAACAAAAGGCGAAACCCACAAATCAATCATCACTTTTGTCACTGACGAAACAAAGCACAAAATGAGTTTAGAAGTAGCAATGCAATGGAACGCTGGTTTTACCGAATCTGTTTACACCTTCGCAAACACAATCCACACTCATGAAGGTGGCGCCCATGAAGAAGGATTTCGAACAGCCCTAACTTCAGTTGTAAATAAGTTTGGTGAAGAGTGGGGATTCATCCGCAAAAAAGAAGATCGTCTAACCGGTGAAGATATCCGCGAAGGTTTAACTGCGATTGTTTCAATTAAACTTGCAGAACCACAATTTGAAGGACAAACTAAAACAAAACTTGGCAACACGGAAGCAAAATCCTTTACCCAAAAGAGCATGAATGATCATTTAACTACTTGGTTTGAACAACACCCAGGTGAAGGTAAAGATATTGTTCGTAAAAGTATTGATGCCGCCGCCGCACGAGTCGCTGCCCGCAAAGCTCGGGACTTATCACGCAACCGAAAAGGTTTACTTGAAGGGCGAGGCATGCCAGGAAAATTGGCAGATTGCCAATGGACTGAACCGGAAAAATGCGAACTTTATATTGTTG
>Ga0163199_1000310_pt1 | contig 31094 bp, 29 predicted proteins | sample PL_2010_150m_FD_113537 | JGI IMG/M metagenome (GOLD analysis project Ga0163199, IMG submission 113537) | Freshwater microbial communities from Powell Lake, British Columbia, Canada to study Microbial Dark Matter (Phase II) - PL_2010_150m | ecosystem: Environmental > Aquatic > Freshwater > Lake ...
ATCCTCGCCGCGGCCTGCCTGTATGCGCTGGACCATCACTACGAACGACTGGCCGAAGATCACGCCAACGCCGAGCGGCTGGCGCGCGGCCTGGCGGAGATTGCCGAGGTCAGGGTGTTGTCGCAGGCCACCAACATGGTCTTCGTGCAATTTCCCGGCGAGCACTGCGCGGCGCTCGAGGCCTGGCTGAAAGAGCGCGGGATCCTGATCCAGGCACTCTACAATTCGCGCCTGGTCACGCATCTCGACGTGAGCGGCGGCGACGTCGACGCAGCGGTCGCGGCGGTCAAGGCCTTCTTCGCGCAGCTGCCCGGTTGATACTCGCGAGGAACAACGGCATTACCCCTTGAATCTCATCAAGGCGCTCAATATCTTCATCGCCCGCCCGGCATATGGCGGCTGGAAAAGCATCTGGATGGCCGAGAACGGTCCCTGATAGAAGACCGGCCGCAGCTTCGAGAAGGTATTGAAGCCTTCCTGCGAATGGTAGTGCCCCATGCCGCTTGCGCCGACGCCGCCGAATGGCAGATCGTGCTGGGCGACATGCAGCAGCGCCTCGTTAACGGAGACGCCGCCCGACATTACGTGGTCAATATAGAAATCCTGCAGAGTGCGATCGGCGGTGAATGGGTAGAGTGCCAGCGGACGGTCATGGCTGTTGATGTAATCGGCGACCTCCTGCTTATCCCGGTAAGTGCGTATGGGCAGGATCGGGCCGAAGATTTCACGCTGCATCAGCTGCATGTCCTCGGTCGGATTCAGCACCAGATGCGGCGGAAATTTGCGCAATCCGGCATCCGGCTTCTGTTCCTCGGCGAGGTTGATGAGGCGGGCGCCCTTGACCCGCGCATCCTCCAGCATCGCCTCCAGGCGGCCGAACGCCCGGGCGTCGATGATCGAGGTGTAGTCGGGGCCGTTGAGGTCCGGATAGCGCTCTTTGATGAGACGTTGGCAATGTCCTGCAAACTCGTCTTCGCTGCCCTGTGGCAGGAACACGTAGTCGATATTGGTGCAGATCTGGCCGGCATTCAGCATCTTCACCCACATGATGCGCTCGGCCGCGGTCTTGATGGAATAGTCCGGCCCGACCACGGCCGGTGCCTTGCCGCCGAGTTCCAGAGTCACCGGCGTCAAGTTGCGCGCGGCATTGGACATCACCGCCCGGCCGGTGGTGCCGGAACCCGTGAACAGCAGGTGGTCGAAAGGCAGTGACGAAAAAGCCGGCCCACGGCCGCCGCCGTCATCGAAGAAGCTGAGCTTGTCTTCGGGAAGATACTTCGGGCTGATCCTGGCGAGGAGTTCCGCCAGGTGCCGGGAGTTCTCCGACATCTTGACCATGGCCCGGTTGCCGGCACCAATGATCGCGGCCAGGGGAGCGAAGCTCAGATTGAGCGGGAAGTTCCACGGCACGATGACGCCGACGACGCCCAGGGGCTGCGGTATCACCCGGTTGCGCGCGCCCGGGTAGAGCATGAAGTCGATCTTGCGCCGTTGCGGTTTCATCCACTGCCTGAGGTGCTTGGCGGTGTCGTTGATGGTTTCCAGCACCACGAAGAATTCGCTGAACAGGGTTTCGAATTCCGAGCGGTTGCCGTAGTCGCGGTTGATGGCCTGGACCAGCGATTCGCGGTTTTCCTTGAGCAGGCGCGACAAGGCGTCGAGATCCGCCCGGCGTTCGGCGTAGCTTGGCGACGGGTACGCCAGATAGGCCGCTCGCTGGCGCTCGAAACACTCCTTGAACTCGGCGGGCGTCAGGACGTCTTGCGCAGGCAGCGTGTTTGCATTCATGATTCTCTCACTGTCAGGGTAGTGCCTGGCGCTTGAGGCTGCAGGCGATCCATCAATGATAGTGCCATTCGGATTCGCATGGAAGAATTGGCGGATCATCGCACCCTCTGTCGCCAGCGGCCGGCGCTTATCCACAAAATTTGTGGATAAGCCTGTGGGCAGTCATCACCTACCGATGTAGCCACTAGCGTGCCGGTGGTTTGCCCACTAATTAATCAGGGAGACGCCCCGGACGCAGCGGAATTCCGCGATTCTGGCAGCGCCACTGCGCCGAAGAGGGCTCTGCCGGGCGATAATCGAAGATCGCTCCCGGTACATTGGTGTTTCATGCCCGACATTCTGCGCGCGCTGCGCCATCGCAACTATCGCCTGTACTTCTCCGGACAACTGGTGTCCCTGGCGGGCACCTGGATGCAGATGATTGCCATGAGCTGGCTGACCTACCGGCTCACGGATTCGACCCTGATGCTCGGCGTCGTGAGTTTTGCCGGACAAATTCCGATCCTGGCGGTGGCGCCGCTCGGCGGGGTGCTCTCCGATCGTTTCGACAAGCGCGTCATGATGTTGTGGACGCAATCCCTGGCGCTTCTCCAGGCGGGCGTCCTGGCGATCCTGACGTTGACCGGGGCGATCCACCCCTGGCACCTGGTGGGGATGGCCTTGTTCCTCGGCTTGATCAATGCCTTCGATACCCCGGCCCGGCAATCCTTCCTGGTCGATCTGGTGGATGACAGGAGCGACCTGCCAAATGCAATCGCGCTGAATTCGTTCACGATGAACTCCGCACGCTTCCTCGGGCCCTCGATCGGCGGGATCGTGGTCGGCCTGGCGGGCGAAGGGATCTGCTTCCTGGTGAACGCCCTGTCATACCTGGCAATGATCCTGGCGTTGTGGGTCATGCGCACCCGACACCACAGCCGCACCCATCTGCCGGCCGGCGAGGCCATGCGTCAGGGCTGGCGCTACGCGTTCGGCGTTCCGCAAATCCGCCAGTTGCTATTCCTCGTCGCGGCCGTCAGCTTCTTCGCCACCCCGTATGTGGTGCTGTTGCCGTATTTTGCCCGGGAGATCTATTCCGGAGGCGCGCAGACCTTCGGTTTCATGTCGGCCTCCGCCGGTGCCGGCGCCCTGCTCGGAACCCTCTACCTGGCGGCCCGTAGGAGCGTCGTCGGCCTCGACCGCGTGATTGGCAGTGCGGTGCTGTCGGCGGGTCTCGCCGTAGCGGCATTCTCGCTGAGCAATTCCATGGGGCTGGCGATTGCGGCATTGGGAATACTCGGTTTCAGCATCATCTGCACCATCGCATCGAGCAATACCCTGATCCAGTCGGTCGTCAATGACGACATGCGCGGCCGGGTAATGGCGCTATTTACGGTGGCATTTCTGGGCATTGCGCCACTGGGCAGCCTCACGGCCGGGGCAATGGCGCATCAATTTGGCGCGCGGGCCACGCTGGGCGGCTGCGCCGTGGCCCTGCTGGTCGCCGGAATTGCCTTTATCCGGCTGCGCCAGCCGTATCTCGCGCCAGGCCAGGCTTGAACATAGGCATTGAATAATATAATCCTGAAGAAATCGCGGAGAACCACACGATGCAACTCCTGTTCGCAATGCTGGCAGCGACGCTCGCTGCCGCCAACGCTGGTGCGGCTTCGCCTTTGCCGATATTCGACGCGCACGTGCACTACAGCCACGATGCCTGGGAAATGGTGCCGCCGAAAGAGGCGATTGCGATCCTGCGCAAGGCCGGACTGAGCCATGCGCTCGTGTCGAGTTCCAGCGACGAGGGCACGCAGAAACTGTATGCGGAAGCACCCGAACTGATCATCCCGGAACTGCGTCCGTACCGGCATCGCGGCGAGATCGCGACATGGTTTCGCGACGACACCATGGTGGCGCATCTCGAGGGCCGGCTGAAGCGCTACAAGTATGTCGCCATTGGCGAGTTCCATATTTACGGCGCGGACGCCGACCTTCCGGTGCCGAGGCGCATGGTGCAACTGGCGAAGGAGTACAAGCTATTCCTGCACGCCCATTCGGACGTGGACGCCATCGAGCGCCTGTTCCGCCAGGACCCGGGGGCGCGAATCTTGTGGGCCCATTCAGGCTTTGAACAGCCGCAACGGGTGCGCGAGATGTTGCGCAAGCACACGAACCTGTGGGCCGATCTGGCGTTTCGCAGCGAGCACGGCAGCGGCGGCAAGGTCGATGCCGAGTGGCGGGCGGCGTTCCTGGAGTTTCCCGAGCGCTTCCTGGTCGGCACCGACACTTTCGCCCCGGAGCGCTGGCATTACATCGTCGAGCACGCCAATTGGTCACGCGAATGGCTGAGGGACCTGCCCCGCGACATCGCCGAGAAGATCGCCTACCGCAACGGCGAGGCGCTGTTCGGGAGCATGGTGAAGTGAGCCGGCAATCGTGACGCGGCGCGGTCTGCTGGTGGTTGCGGCATTGCTGGCATTGCCGGCATTGCCGGCGCTGGCAGACTGCGAATCTGCTCCAGATCGAATTCGCGCCGAAGGCCGCGCCGTCGTCATTGCATTCACCACTCAGCCGGCCCGGATCCAGGTGGGGGAGTTGTTCTCGCTCCAGGCCACGCTTTGCCCGAAGCCCGGCGCCGGCGCCGTGCGCGGCATGAAGGTGGATGCGAGCATGCCGGACCACCGCCACGGCATGAACTACCAGCCGAGCGTGGTGCGCAGCGGCGAAAATTCCTACACCGCGAGCGGGCTGATGTTCCACATGCCGGGGCGCTGGCAGTTCGTCTTCGAGGTCGACAGCGCCAGCGGGCGCGAACGCATCCCCGCCGACTACCTGCTCGACTGATGCGCAACTGCGGCTTGGTCCTGGCCCTGCTGCTGGCTGTCGCGCTCGGGCTCCCAGCGGGCGCGGCGGAAGGGCTGGCAGGCTACTCCGCCGACGAGATCCGCCACGTCCTGCGCCACGGCCCGTGGCCGCAAAAGGTACCGCGTGATCCCTCCAACCGCGTGTCCGGTGACCCCGCTGCGGTGGCCTTGGGGCGTGCGTTGTTCTTCGACACGCGCCTGTCGGCCGGCAACGCCATGGCCTGCGCCACCTGCCATCTGCCGCAACAGGCCTTGAGCGACGGGCGCGAGCGCGCCCAGGGCCGGGTGCGCTTGAACCGCAACACCCCGGGCCTGTGGAACGTCGGGCTGGCGCGCTGGTTCGGCTGGGACGGCGCGGCCGACAGCCTGTGGGCCTTCGCGCTCCGGCCGATCGTCCACCCGGACGAAATGGCGGCCACCCCGAGGCAGGTCGCGCAACTGCTTCGCGGCGATGCGACACTGGCGTGCTGGTATGGAAAGGCCTTCGGCGCGCGGCCCGGAACCGATCCCGACCGCCTGCTGAGCGACGCCGCGAAGGCGCTCGCCGCCTACCTGGAAACGCGGGTATCCGGCAAGAGCGATTTCGACCTGCTGCACGACGCCCTGGCACGCGGCGATGCCGCCGCCGCGGCGCGCTACCCGGCTGACGCGCGCCGCGGACTGGGGCTGTTCTTCGGGCGTGGCCAGTGCGCCGTGTGCCACTTCGGTCCGAATTTTTCCAATGGCGAGTTCCACGACATCGGCATTCCCTATCTGGTCGCGCCGGGGCGCGTCGATCCGGGCCGGTACGGCGGCATCACGGCGGTCAAGGAGGATCGCTTCAACCGCCTGGGCGAATTCAGTGACGATGCGGCCGGCATCTCCGCCGGCCATACCCGCCACGTGGTCCAGAACCACACCACTTACGGGCAGTTCAAGGTGCCCTCGTTGCGCAATGTCGACGTCACCGCTCCTTACATGCACAACGGCCATCTCAAGAGCTTGCACGAGGTGGTGCGCCACTACTCGGAGCTGCCGGAGGATCGCCTGCATCAGGACGGCGAAGCCCTGCTGAAGCCACTGAATCTGTCGGCGCAGGAAATTGATGCGCTGGTCGCGTTCCTGCGCACGCTCACCAGCCGCGGGTTTCCAGACGACAATCCGGTGACGGCGGACTGCCGTTAGCCCCGCAGGCCGGACATGTTCAGCGCGGCAGCAGGCGCAGCGTGCCTCGCTGGTGCTCCTCGATGTCGGCGCGCTGCATGCTCATGGGGATATATTCGACCCGGGCCCAGGGGGCGTTGAAATTTCGGTAGAAGGGCGAGAACGGATTGCCCGACTGCCCGCTGGAAAACATGTAAGACGAGCGATCGAGATCCGACAAGTCGTACAGCGCGCGCAGGCTGGCCGCATGGCGGGCGGAAAACGGCTGCGGCTCGTTGCCGAGCGCATAGCGGGCGACATCTACGGTCCAAGTATCGCCTGGCACCTGTTGGCGCAGTTCGAATAGCGGTGCCAGCCATGCCTGCTTGCTGAAGGGGCGGTGATCCGAGACGGCGACGTGGGCTTCGCCCCAGCGCCATTGGCCCATGTCGGCGCCGAAACGGCGGGTAAGGTCAGCGATCGCCAGGTCGAGCGCGCGGGCGATCATTTCGTGGCAGGTTTCGACCTGCGGCGTCCGGATGTCGTCGCACCAGCGGCTCTGCCCATCGACATCGCGCAACACGTTGTGCATGAAGAGCGGCCGTTCCGTCCAGTTCTTGGCGAACAGGTCGCCCAGTTCGTCGGCATAGATCAGGCGCGTCAATTCGCGCAGCCAGGCGTTGGCGATCAGTGGCTCCGCGCGCTCCTTGCGCATTTCTGCGTCCCAGGTGCGCAGCATGGCGACGGCATCGCGGCCGCCATCGCTGACCGGCGTCGCCGCCAGCAGCAGCGGCAGCATGTCGCGCAGGTACAGCGAGCGCACGTCGGCATGCATTGCGGCAAAACCCGCCGGATCGTGCAGGGGCCTGGCGGCCAGCAGTTCGGCGATGCGCCGCGCGCGATAAGGAGGCTCCCAGTCGGAGGTGATCCAGTGCCGATAGCCCGGCGGCGTGATTTTTTCGTTGGCGGTGGCGATGGCGCCGGTGGCCGGGTTGAATTGGTGCGGCAACTCCTCGAAAGGTATGAAGCCCTGCCAGTCGTACCTCGAGTCCCAGCCGGGAGACGGTGCCAATCCCTTCAGGTCGTTATCGGCCCGTCGCAGCGGCACCCGGCCGGCCGCGACGAACCCGATGTTGCCATCGACGTCGGCAAACACGATATTCTGTTGCGGCGAATGGGAATCGCGCAGCGCTGCGAGGAATCCCTCCCAGTCATGCGCCCGGCTGAGCCGGACCAACGCCTGGGCGGAAAGGTCGTCCTCGCGCAAGGCAGTCCACGCAAAGGCCAGCGCATAGCCCCTGGGCATGGCCTTGGCGGCGTCGGCGAAGGCGTCGGAGATGATCGGGCCGTGGCGTGAAATGCGCACCGCGAGATTCAAGTCTGGCTGCCCCTTGACCTTGATGACTTCGTTGACCGTGGTAAAGCGTTGTTTGCCGGTGGGCGTGTCGTAGACCGCCGCATCGGTGGCATCGAGGCGTTCGATGTACAGGTCCTGGGCGTCCGGTCCGGTGTTGGTGAATCCCCAGGCAATCTGCTCGTTGCGGCCGAGAACGACCATCGGCACGCCCGGCAGGGTGCCACCGATGGTGCGGACCTCGGGACTATCGAGATGGGCGAAATACCAAACGGCCGGGGTCGTCAGACCGAGGTGCGGATCGTTGGCCAGCAGGGGTTTGCCGCTGCTGCTGCGGCCGCCAGATACCACCCAGTTGTTGGACCCGATGCCATTGGGCGGTTGCTCCGGTGCCGCGGCGGCGATCTTGGTCGCGGCATCCGCCATGCTGGCGTAGAGTGCAGTCAGATCCGGCAACTCCACCGCGCCATCGCCCGGATACGGGGGAAGGAATTCCTGGATCTGCCGCGTGCTGATACGCCCCGCCAGCTGCATGCGGAGCAGCTCGGGGCGCCAACTGCCGTTGAGGTCCCACGCCATCATCTTGATCCACGCCAGCGAGTCCACTGCCGACCAGGGTTCAGGGCGCACATCCAGCAGCACGAACTCTGGCGGCAATGGCTTGTCGTTGGCCGCGAGGAAGGCGTTGACGCCTGCCGCATACGCCTCGAACAGGTCCCGGGTTTCCGCGTCGAGGTGGTCCAGCGTGGCGCGGGCGACGCGTCGGATGCCGATGGTGCGCAGAAAACGGTCGGTGTCGAGTGACGCTGGCCCGAACAATTCCGACAGGCGACCGGCGCCGATGCGCCGGTTCATCTCCATCTGCCACAGGCGGTCCTGTGCATGGACATATCCCAGTCCGAAGTTCGCATCGTGCAGGGACGCGGCATAGATATGCGGGATGCCGTGGCGGTCGCGGATGATGTTCACTGGTTCGCCGAGCTGCCGTCCCGTCGCGCCGGCCAGCAGCCGGGCCCCAGAGATTTCCGGCAATGAACTCTTCAGATACTGGAAGGCGACGATCCCAGCCAGGACGATAAACGTCAGCAGGTACGCCAGCCCTTGCAGGATGCGCCCCTTCATCGCGGCCCGGTCCTTAACGCGAAATGCGGTTACTAAGCGCCCCGCACCCTGACCTCAAGGTCGGGCAGCAGTAACGCGCCAGCGCAGCGAGCGATTTGCAGCCCCCGCCTGGGCGGGTATTGGGGGCGAAAGCGCTGTTCTTGAACAAGTTCATGGCACAGGGAGCAGTCTGACGACCATGCGAGTCAGCATCATTCATCGGTGAACAACGACACGCCCAATTGTGCGCGGCGTTTCAACCAGGGACTGGGCCGATAGCGCGGATCGCCATAAAAAGCCTGCATCGCCTCGAGGATTTCCAGGATATTGCGCGCGCCCAGCGCGTCACCCAGCGTGAGGGGACCTTTTGGATAGCCGAGGCCCAGCGCTACCGCCCGGTCGATGTCCGCCGGGGCGGCAATGCGCTGCTGGGCAATATCGCAACCGATGTTCACGATGGTGGCGACGATGCGCTGGGCGATCAGGCCGGCGCTGTCGCGAATCAGCGAGACGGGCACGCCGTCCGCGGCGAACAATCCGTGCGCGGCCCGGCGCATCTCCGGCGTCGTCAGCGGTGTGCTCATCACCGTTCGCCGCTGTTCGAGCCCGAACAGGCAATCGATGGCGACGGTGCGGCGCGCGTCGAGACCCTCGGAAAGGCACATCGAGGTGGCATCCGTTCCAAGCGGCGTCACGACGCAAAGTGCGCCGGCCGACGGACGCTGTCCGCTTTCAATTGCCACCCCTGATGTCTCCACGACCTGCTGCACGGTCCGTGCCCAATCCGGTCGCGCCTGGCTGATCCAGACATGGGTTGGGCGTTCCTGCGGGGTGTCCGCTGTGGCAATCGGCTGCGCGCGGTTATCGACATAGGTGTAGAAGCCGCGGCCGGTCTTGCGCCCGAGCATGCCGCCGACCAGTCGCTGGGCCGCCAGCGGGGATGGCCGGTAACGCGGTTCCTCGTAGTACTGATGGTAGATCGACTCCATCACTGGCTGCGACACGTCAAGGCCGGTGAGATCCATCAATTCGAACGGCCCCATCCTGAAACCTGCCTCGTCGCGCATGATGCGATCGATTTCGTGGAATTCGGCAACCCCCTCGCCCAGGCAGCGCAACGCCTCGGTGACGAAACCGCGGCCGGCATGATTGACGATGAAGCCTGGCGTGTCCTTGGCGCGCACGGCAGTGTGGCCGACCCGCTGCCCGAGAGCCAGCAGGGCAGCGGATACCGCGGGTGCGGTGAGCAAGCCATCGATGACCTCCACGATCTTCATCAGCGGCACCGGATTGAAGAAATGGAAGCCGCAAACGCGTTCCGGATGCTTGCAGGCTGCAGCGATGGCGGTCACTGACAGAGAGGATGTGTTGGTCGCAAGGATGGTCTCGGCGGGAACGATTTCCTCCAGCTGCTTGAAGATCTGCCGCTTTACGTCCAGATTCTCGACGACGGCCTCGACCACCACGTGCGCCGGTGCGAGTTGTTCCAGATGCGCGACAACTTCGAGATGGCCGCTTGCGTCGGCGAGAGCCGCCGGAGTGATCTTGCCCTTCTCCGCGAGCTTGCCCAGAGTGGCGATGATCGACTCGCGGGCGCTCTTGGCGGCGCCCGGCATGGCGTCGTAGAGCAGGACGCGGACGCCCGCCTGGGCTGCGATCTGGGCGATGCCGCGGCCCATCGCGCCGGTGCCGACGAGAGCGATGATCAGGGTCGGACTCTGCATATCCTGAACCATGTGCGGCCCGCTCACCAGAGCTTCCACCATGGCTCGGTGCGACTAAGGCCGCGCGCATAGAACTCGCTGTTGGGAAAATTCCTGCGCATTACGCGTTCGGCGTCGTCGCGCAGATCGTTCAAGCCCAGGGCGTCGTATGCCCGGACGATGATGAACAAGGCCTCTTCGTTGGCCGGGGCGCCGGGAAAGGACTTGAGTGAGGCCTCGGCTCGGTTGATCGATGCCAGAAATGCGCCGCGCTTGTAGTAGTAGTTCGCCACATGAACTTGATGGGAAGCGAGATTGTTCACCAGGTAGTTCATCCGCGCGGTGGCGTCAGCGGCGTACTTGCTTGAGGGGAATCGTGTTACCAGCGCCTTGAAGGTATCGAAGGCTTCCTTGGAGGCTTTGGGGTCGCGTTCGCTCAGGTCCTGCAAGGTGAGTTGGGCGATGAAGCCCTGGTCTTCGCCAAAATTCGCCAGGCCTTTCAGGTAGTAGGCATAATCGACGTTCGGGTGGTTCGGGTGCAGCCGTATGAAACGGTCGCAGGCGGAGACTGTAGAGGCGACATCCTGGAGCTTGAAGTTGGCGTATGCGACCTCGAGTTGGGACTGCTGGGCATAACGACCATAGGGATACTTCGCTTCCAGCTTCTCGAAAAGCTTGATGGCCCGGTCGTAGCCGCCATCGTTCATCGATTCCTTGGCTTCCGAGTAGAGCTTCTGCGCCGACCAGTTCGCCTCTTCTTCTTCGTTGTCGGGCAACAGACCGCATCCGCCCAGCAGGAAGGACAGAAGAAGCGCATTAAACACTGCCACAGCCGCTAAACTACGCATGATGAAAGTCCCACAATCGAATCGGATCGATTATAGCGCAAGCCTTCCCGAGTGCAGGTCCGAGCCGGAGTGCCTGGCCGTGCCAGCGGAATACGCGGGCCTGCGTCTCGATCAGGCACTGGCGCGCCTGCTTCCCGAGCATTCGCGCAGCCGCCTGCAGGACTGGTTGCGGGCAGGGCGCGTTCTGGTCGATGGGGTCGCCGGCGCCGACGCCAAGCGCAAGGTCTGGGGGGGCGAGAAAATTCTCGTCGCCGCGTCGCTGCACCCCCGCGCGGAGCAAGATGCTGCCGAGGACATTGCGCTGGACCTCATCCATGAAGACGACGATATCCTGGTGGTCAACAAACCGGCCGGCCTGGTGGTGCATCCCGGCAGCGGCAACTGGCGGGGCACCCTGCTGAATGCGCTGCTGCACCATGCGCCGCAATTGGCGGCCATACCGCGTGCCGGCATCGTCCATCGGCTCGACAAGGACACCAGCGGCTTGCTGGTGGTGGCAAAGACGCTCGAAGCGCAAACCGACCTGGTGCGGCAGCTGCAAGCACATACGGTGAAGCGCCATTACCTGGCGCTGGTGCATGGGGCGGTCGAGCGGGATGGAACCGTCGATGCGCCGATCGGGCGTCACCCGACGCAGCGGGTCAAGATGGCGGTGGTCGCGGAGAGGAAGGGCAAGGACGCGCGCACTCATTACGCGCTTCGCGAGCATTTTGCGCATGCGTCTCTGCTCGAGTGCCGGCTGGAAACCGGGCGTACCCACCAGATCCGGGTACATATGGCTGCCATCAAGCACCCTTTGGTCGGCGACCCGGTGTATGGCAAGCGAAGCACGTCCGCAGGCGGCGTGCCACTGAGGGCCTTTCCGCGCCAGGCGCTGCACGCCTGGCGGCTGGCCTTGCGGCACCCGCGCAGCGGCCATGAAATGGCGTGGGAAGCGCCGTTGCCTGAAGATTTTGCCGCCCTGTTGGCAACACTGCGGTGCGCGATCGCTGGTTGATTCCAAGTTGGGAGGCCCCGGCGGCGGTGCGCGCCCTGGTCACCACGCGTTGCGGCGGGGAAAGTGTCGCCCCATATGAAAGCATGAACCTGGGGGCCCACGTTGGCGACGATCCCGCGCGGGTCGCCGGCAATCGCATGCGCCTGCGGCAAGGAATCCCGCCGCTCCCTTCTGATCCACAGTGGTTGGCGCAAGTTCACGGCACGCGGGTGGTCGAAGGAGAGCAGTTTCGCACCGGCGTCGAGGCCGACGCCTGCATCTCCCGGGACCCGGGGCGCGTATGTGCCGTGCTCAGCGCCGATTGCCTGCCACTGCTGTTCTGCGCCGACGACGGCTCGGTGGTGGCTGCCGCGCATGCCGGCTGGCGCGGCTTGTCGGCCGGCGTGATCGAGGCCTGCGTCACCGCGATGGCAATTCCGCCGGCACGCCTGCTGGTCTGGCTCGGACCGGCGATCGGCCCGCAGGCCTATGAAGTCGGTGACGAGGTGCGCGCTGCGTTCTGTGGGCATGACGCCGCGGCGCAGTTGGCGTTCGTTCCGCGCGTGCCGGGCAAATGGCTGTGCGATCTCTACCTGCTGGCGCGGCAGCGACTCATTGCGCTCGGAGTAATGCGCGTGTCGGGCGGCGGCGACTGCACGTTCAGCGATCCGCTTCGCTTCTACTCCTACCGCCGCGACGGTGTCACCGGACGAATGGCCTCGTGCGTCTGGCTCGATGCCAAGCGGATGGAGCGGGGCATTACCGTATAATTTCGCGCGCCATGTCAGTTCTTTCCTGGATCATCATCGTCTCCGTCGCCGGCGGCAGCCTGTCGGTACTGGCGGCGGCGCTCTTCGCCCTGACCGCCGGAGCCGCCTGGGTGTCGCAACTGGTCAGCTTCGCGATCGGCGCCCTTCTGGGCGCGGCATTCCTCGAGGTGTTGCCGCATGCCATCATCGCCAGCGGCGATGCCACCTCATCTTCGGCGCTGGTCCTGGCCGGCATCCTGGCGTTCTTCGTGATGGAGAAGCTGGTTCTCTGGCGTCACTGCCATACCGAGGATTGCGAGGGACACGAGCAGCATCTGCATGCCGTTCCAGGGCACCACGGGTCGAAGGTGTCTTTCGACGGCGGACGCAGCGGGTTGTTGATCCTGATCGGCGATACCTTCCACAATTTCGTCGATGGCGTGCTGATCGCCGCTGCCTTCATGGAAAGCATCCAGCTGGGCATCATCACGGCGCTGGCCATGATCGCCCATGAGATTCCCCAGGAAGTCGGCGACTTCGTGATCCTGTTGCATTCCGGGTATTCGCGCGCCAAGGCGCTGGCCTACAACCTGCTGTCAAGTTTCGCCACGCTGCTCGGGGGCCTGCTGGCCTATTTCGCCCTTTCGTCGGCGCAAAGCGCGGTACCCGTGTTCCTGGCGCTCGGCGCCGCCAGCATGATCTATGTCGCCGTGGCCGACCTGATTCCGGGCCTGCACAAGCGTACCGAGCTGAAGTCCACCCTGCAGCAGGTGCTATTGATTTGTGCCGGTGTCGGGACGATCTGGCTGTCCCACCACCTGGTCGACCGATTTGCAGGCTAGCGGCGGCGCTTCGGGCCGGCGGTTCGATGCCGAATGCCGGTTGCGCCGCCGCTGCGGCGTGCCGACCAGCCAGAGGAACAGCGCCAATGGCAGCAGGCCGTAGAAGGTGAAACTCAAGACGCCAGCGGTGACGCTCGGCTCGGTGAGCGCCATCAGCAAGGTGACGAAGATCCAGGCGATGGCGACGATATACATGGTGGAACGCGGAGCCGTCTGAATCGGGTCTCCATTGTAAGGGCCGGGACGGCGATGCCGGCATCCTTGACAGCCAATTTGCTGCAATGCAAAATCCGGCGTCGGGATGTCCCACAATTTGATCTGGAACGAAACACAGGAGTAGCGGATGTCCAAACTACCCGATCCGTCGGCGCAAGCCATGCAATCCATGCTTCAGGCCGGCCAGGCATGGGCGCAAGGCTTCGCCCAATGGCTGTCGGCCCAGCAGGCGGCCGTGTCGCCCGGCGGCCCGGCGGCCGGGCCGGTCATTGACGCTGCGCGTTCCGACGAGGTGGTGCGGCTGCAGCAGGAGCTCGCGACCCGGCATGCCCAGCTCTGGCAAGCGCAACTGGTGCGCCAGCGTCAGCAGCCGCCGCCGGCGGTGGCGCTTCCCGCGGCCGGCGACAAGCGCTTCGCCGCACCGGAATGGGCAGAAAGCCCGATCTACGATTACTTGCGCCAGTCCTATCTGATCAACGCCGAGTATCTGGGCAAGCTGGTCGAAGCCATGCCGGCGGCCGACGAAGGTGCCAGAAGCCGGTTGCGCTTTGTCACGCGCCAGTATGTCGATGCGCTGGCGCCGTCGAATTTTGCCGCGACCAATCCCGAGTTCATCAAGACGGCATTGGCGACCCAGGGCGAAAGCATTACCGCCGGCATCAAGAACCTCATCGCCGACATCGAGAAAGGCAGCATCTCGATGACCGACGACAAGGCCTTTGAAGTTGGCCGCAACCTGGCGGTGACGCCCGGCGCGGTGGTTTTTGAAAACGAACTGATCCAGCTTATCCAGTATTCCCCACTCACCGAGCAGGTCGCCGAACGGCCGCTGGTGATGGTGCCGCCGTGCATCAACAAGTACTACATCCTCGACCTGCAGCCGGAGAATTCGGTAGTACGGTATGCCGTCGAGCAGGGCAACACCGTGTTCATGGTGTCCTGGCGCAACCCGAGGGAAGAGCAGGGACATCTGACCTGGGACGACTACATCGAGCAGGGCGCGCTGGCCGCGCTCCGGGTGGCAGGCGATATCTGCCAGGTGAAACAGGTCAACGCGCTCGGCTTCTGCGTTGGCGGCACCATACTTTCGTCCGCGCTGGCCGTCGCCAAGGCGCGCGGCGAGGATCCGGTGGCCTCGCTGACACTGCTGACGACGCTGCTCGACTTCTCCGAGCCGGGCGAACTGGGATGTTTTATCGACGAAAATTCCGTCGCGCAGCGCGAGCAGACCATAGGCAACGGCGGCCTGCTCAAGGGAGCCGAACTCTCCTCGGTGTTTTCCGCCCTGCGCGCCAACGACCTGATCTGGCAATACGTGGTCGGCAATTACCTTAAGGGCGGCAAGCCGCCGGCCTTCGATCTGCTGTTCTGGAATGCCGACAGCACCAACCTGCCGGGGCCCTTTGCCGCCTGGTACCTGCGCCACCTCTACCTCGAGAACAGCCTGCGGGTGCCCGGCAAGCTGGCCATGTGCGGCGCCCAGGCTGACCTGCGGCGGGTGGACATGCCGGCATTTCTTTACGCCTCGCGCGAGGACCACATCGTTCCCTGGAAAACTTCCTACCTGTCACGCGGCATCCTGGGTGGCAAGACGATGTTTACCATGGGCGCCAGCGGACACATTGCCGGCGTCATCAACCATCCGGCGAAGAACAAGCGCAGCCACTGGACCAGTGATAGCGCGGCTGCTGACCCGGACGCCTGGCTAGCGACGGCAACCGAGCACAAGGGCAGCTGGTGGCCGCGCTGGTCCGGATGGCTCGCCGGGTTCGCCGGCAAACCGTGCGCGGCGCGCGGCCGGCTGGGTAGCGCAGACTACGAACCGAGCGAGCCGGCGCCCGGGCGCTACGTGAAGCAACCGGCGGCATGATGTGCGATGTGGCGCTCAAAGGGGCACGCCGCAACGGTGTCTCGTAAGTCCCTGCGAAAAAATCAGAGGAGATGACAATGCAAAGAGTGGCACTGGTAACAGGTGGCATGGGGGGGCTGGGCGAGGCGATCTGCATCAAGCTGGCGGCCCTCGGCGACAAGGTCGTGACGACCTACAGCCCGAGCAATACCAAGGCGCAGGAGTGGCTGCGCACGATGAACGACATGGGCTATGGTTTCAAGGCCTATGCGTGCGACGTGGGCGACTTCGATTCCTGCAAGGACTGTGTGGAACAGATCGTCAAGGACATGGGTCCGATCGACGTGCTGGTCAACAACGCGGGCATCACCCGCGACATGACCTTCAAGAAAATGACCAAGGCCGATTGGGATGTCGTCATGCACACCAACCTGGACTCTGTCTTCAACATGAGCAAGCAGGTCATGGACGGCATGACCGAGCGCAACTGGGGCCGCATCATCAACATTTCCTCGGTGAACGGGCAGAAGGGCGCCTTCGGCCAGACCAACTACGCGGCCGCCAAGGCAGGCATGCACGGCTTCACCAAGTCGCTGGCGCTGGAGGTGGCAAAGAAGGGCGTGACCGTGAACACCATTTCCCCCGGGTATATCGGCACCAAGATGGTCATGGCGATCCCGCAGGAGGTGCTCGAGTCGAAGATTCTGCCGCAGATTCCGATGTCCCGGCTGGGCAAACCGGAAGAGGTCGCCGGCCTCGTGGCCTATCTGTCCTCGGACGAGGCGGCGTTTGTCAACGGCGCCAACATTTCGATCAACGGCGGTCAGCATATGTTCTGATGAATCGAAACGCGCTCCCCCGGATTGGGGTGGGGCGCAGGCCCGATGTCGGGCTGCAAAGGTTTTTTGTCGCAATGGGAAATACGAAGATGTCCAAGAAAGTAGCGTTGGTAACCGGTGGTATGGGCGGTCTCGGGACCGCGATTTGCAAGGCTCTGGCGGCGGATGGTTACACCATCGTCGCAAACTGCCTGCCCGATTTCCCGCCGAAGGAAGAGTGGCTGGCGAAAACCAGGGCCGAGGGCTTCGATTTTCATGCTGCCGAGGGCGATGTCACGGATTTCGATTCGTGCGCCGCAATGGTCAGGAAGATCGAAGCGGAGATCGGGCCGGTTGACGTGCTGGTGAACAACGCCGGCATCACCCGCGACGGGATGTTTCGCAAGATGGACAAGACGCAGTGGGATGCGGTGCTGACGACGAATCTCGACAGCGTCTTCAACGTGACCCAACACGTCCTTCCCGGGATGACGGAGCGTGGTTGGGGGCGGGTCATCAACATGTCGTCGGTGAACGGCATCAAGGGACAGTTCGGGCAGGCCAACTATTCCGCGGCCAAAGCGGGAATTCTGGGCTTTACCAAGGCCATCGCCCAGGAAGTCGTGAAGAAGGGCGTCACGGTCAATGCCATCGCGCCCGGCTACATCGGCACGGACATGGTCATGGCAATCAAGCCCGAGGTGCGGGAGCAGATCGTTGCCGGCATCCCCATGGGACGCCTGGGCAAGCCGGAGGAAATCGGCCACTTGGTCCGCTACCTGTGTTCCGAACTGGCGGGATTCATGACCGGCGCCACATTGAACATCAATGGCGGCCTGCACATGGGTTGACGCTTCGGAAGTCCACGATAGCAACCCCCGCCGCGGCGGGGGTGTTTTGAAGTTCAGTTGCAGGGTGTCAACATCAGGAGGTATCAGGCGATGGCAGAGAAGCTGAGACTCATCAAGAAGTATCCGAACCGTCGCTTGTACGACACCCGGACCAGCACCTATATCACGCTGTCCGACGTCAAGGCACTGGTGCTGCATCACGAGGACTTCCAGGTGGTCGACGTCAAGACCGGCGAGGACCTGACGCGCGGCGTGCTGCTCCAGATTATTCTCGAAGAGGAGGCCGGCGGCGCGCCGATGTTTACCAGTGACTTGCTGTCGCAGATGATCCGTTTTTACGGCAATGCCATGCAGGGGATGATGGGAAAGTACATCGAGGGAAACATCAAGACCTTCAGCGACATCCAGGCCAAATTCAAGGAGCAGGAACGCCAGCTGCATGGCGAGCATCCGGCCATGAACAGCGACCTCTGGGCACAATTCCTCAGTTTTCAGGGCCCGGCCATGCAGAACATGATGGGCGCCTACATGGAGCAGAGCCAGAAGATGTTTCAGCAGATGCAGGAACAGGTGCAGGGGCAGACGCGCAACCTGTTTGCCGGCTTCAAGTTTCCGAATTTCGTCCCGCCGACGGACGCGGAGAAACCAGCCGAAAAGAAGTAGACGGAGCCGACGCTTCGCCTCTTCCGGAATATTCCATTGCCTCGCGCGAAAAAAGCTCCCACGGTCGGCTTCGTCTCGCTCGGGTGTCCGAAGGCCACGGTAGACTCCGAACTGATTCTGACGCGACTGCGCGCCGAGGGTTATGCGATATCGGGCTCCTATCAGGGAGCCGACCTGGTGGTGGTGAATACCTGCGGCTTCATCGATGCGGCGGTGGAAGAATCCCTGGATGCCATCGGCGAAGCGCTGGCGAAGAACGGCAAGGTGATCGTTACCGGCTGCCTCGGCGCCAAGAAGGATGCGCAAGGTGACGACATCATTCGCAGGGCGCATCCAAGGGTGCTGGCGGTCACCGGTCCGCACGCCACCCAGGAGGTCATGGAGGCGGTACATGCGCACCTGCCGCCCTCATTTGACAGAATCGACGACCCGTTCGTCGATCTGGTGCCGGCGCAGGGCATTCGCCTGACACCTCAGCACTACGCCTATCTGAAGATCTCCGAAGGCTGCAACCACCGCTGCACCTTCTGCATCATTCCCAGCATGCGCGGCGACCTGGTGAGCCGGCCGATCGGCGACGTGCTGCGCGAGGCCGAAATCCTGGCCGAGGCCGGCGTCAAGGAACTGCTGGTAATTTCGCAGGACACCAGCGCCTACGGCCTCGACCTCCGGTACCGCACCGGATTTTGGGGCGGACGGCCGATCAAGACCCGGCTGCTGGAATTGTGCCAGGCGCTGGGCGAACTTGGCATCTGGGTGAGGCTGCACTACGTCTATCCGTACGCCAGCGTCGACCAGTTGATTCCGCTGATGGCCGAGGGCAGGATCCTGCCCTATCTGGATGTTCCATTCCAGCACGCCAGTCCGCGCATCCTGAAACTCATGAAACGTCCCGCCAGCAGCGAGAACAACCTCGAACGCATCAAGGCCTGGCGGGCCATCTGCCCCGAGATTACCATTCGCAGCACATTCATCACCGGCTTCCCCGGTGAAACCGAAGCCGAGTTCGAGAAACTCCTGGCCTTTCTCGATGCCGCCCAACTCGATCGGGTGGGCGCATTCGCTTTTTCGCCCGTTGCGGGCGCGGCGGCGAACGCCTTGCCCGGCGCCTTGCCCGAGGAGGTTCGGGAGGAAAGGCGCCGGCAGTTGATGGAATTCCAGGAAGACATCAGCACGCGCCGTCTCGAAGCGAAAATCGACCGCACCCTGCAAGTGCTTGTCGATGAAGTCGACGAAGATGGCGCCATTGCGCGCAGCGGGGGTGACGCGCCGGACATCGACGGGTTGGTGTACATCACCGACGGGCACGACCTCGAAGTCGGCCAGTATGCCAATGTGGTCGTCACCGATTGCGACGTGCATGATCTTTATTCACGCCTGGCCGGCGTCTGAGCCATGACCGGCCGGCGAACCAGGACAACGCCGAAGCTCGGTATCGCATTGGGCTCCGGTTCGGCGCGTGGCTGGGCGCACATCGGGGTCATCCGCGCCCTGGCCCAGGCAGGCATCGAACCGGATATCGTCTGCGGCTGCTCGATCGGGGCGCTGGTCGGCGCCGCCTATGTGAACGGTGACATCGAGGAACTGGAGAAATGGGTGACCGGGCTCGACCGAAAAGGCGTGTTGGGTCTGCTCGATGTCAGTTTCAACGGTGGCCTGATCAAGGGCAACAAGCTGATCGACTTCTTTCGTCGCCATTTCGTCGACCGCGGCTTTGAAGCGCTCGCGAAGCCATTTGCCTGCGTCGCCACCGACCTCGAGAACGGCCGCGAAGTCTGGTTGCGCCAGGGCAGCGTCGCCGATGCCGTGCGCGCCTCGATCGCCATGCCCGGGTTGTTCACGCCGGCACTGCATGACGGGCGGCTGCTGGTGGACGGCGCACTGGTCAACCCCGTCCCGGTGTCCTTGTGCCGCGCACTGGGGGCGGATTTGGTGATTGCGGTCGACCTCGGTTCCGATCGACCCGGCAAGGGTCAGGGCCAGTCCGGCGCGATACCCACAGACAACTGGAAACAGAGACTGCTGAAAGGGCTCGGGATGGTGTCGGCACATGAGGGGCCCGACGAGACCGGTGAGAGCTTGCCTTCATTGATCGAGGTATTGACCGGCAGCCTGCAGATCATGCAGGTCCGCATCGCCCGCAGCCGTTTGGCCGGCGAGCCGGCCGACGTGTTGCTGGCGCCGCGCCTCGGGCACATCCGCACGACGGACTATCACCGCGGCGCCGAGGCGATCGTCGAGGGATATGCTGAAGTTGAACGGATGCTGCCGGCGATCCGGCATGCACTGGAGTATTGAATGAATTCGGGACTGATCGAGACGCTCGCCGCCATCGTTGGCAAGGCGCACGTTCTCGGCGATGCCTCCGAAACGGCGTCCTTCCTCACCGACTGGCGGGGTCGCTACCACGGTGAGGCGATCTGCGTGGTGCGGCCGGGCACTAGCGCCGAAGTGGCGCTGGTCGCAAACGCCTGCGCCAGCGCGGGCGCGGCCATGGTGCCGCAGGGGGGCAATACAGGACTGGTGGGCGGCGCGACACCTTGTGCGCCAGCCAGCCATCCGCGCGGCGAAGTGGTGGTGAGCCTGGGCCGGATGAACCGGATCCTCGCCGTCGACCTCGACAACAACACGATCACCGTGGAAGCCGGCTGCATCCTGCAACAAGTCCAGGAAGCAGCCGCTTCAGCGGGACGGCTGTTCCCGCTGTCGCTGGCGGCGGAGGGCTCGGCGACGATCGGCGGCAACCTGTCGACCAACGCCGGCGGCGTTCAGGTCCTGCGCTACGGCAACATGCGCGAGCTGACGCTGGGGCTGGAAGTGGTTCTGGCCGACGGCAGGATATGGAACGGGCTGCGCGGGCTGCGCAAGGACAACACCGGCTACGACCTGAAGCATCTGTTCATCGGCGCCGAAGGGACTCTGGGACTGATTACTGCGGCGGTGCTGAAGCTGTTTCCCCTGGCCCGTGCCAGCGCCACCGCCTGGGCGGCAGTGCGCGACCCGGCCGTCGCAGTGGCGCTGCTCGGGCGCCTGCGGGAGCGCTGCGGCGAGCGCGTGAGCGCCTACGAGATCGTCGGGCGCCCAGCACTGGAACTGGTCCTGAAGCATATCCCCGGGACGCGCGATCCGCTCGACGCGCGCCACGAATGGCAGGTGCTCATGGAACTCACCGATATCGCGGCATCGGCGGACCTCGGCGGACACCTGGAGACGGTCCTCGCGGCGGAAATCGAGGCCGGCGGCGTGTTTGACGTCGTCATCGCGCAAAACGACTCGCAGGCCAAGGCGCTGTGGAGTCTGCGCGAGAATATTTCCGAGGCGCAGCGGCGCGAAGGTCTGAGCATCAAGCACGACATTTCGATTCCGATCTCGCAGATCGCCAGGTTCATCGTGCTTGCCGATGCCGCGCTTCGAACCGGATTCGAAGGGGTGCGCGTCGTCTGCTTCGGCCACGTTGGCGACGGCAACCTGCACTACAACCTTTCCAGGCCGGCGGCACAGGATAACCAGGCATTCATCGCCGAGACGGAAGCCATTAACCGCATCGTCCACGACCTGGTGCACCAGCTCGACGGCAGCATCTCGGCCGAGCATGGCCTGGGGCAATTGAAGCGCGAGGAGATACGCCGCTACAAGAGCGTGATCGAGCTGGACATGATGCGGGAAGTCAAGCGTGCACTGGATCCGCGCGGCCTGATGAATCCCGGAAAGTTGCTCTGAAAAGTTTCCGCCAAAGCGCTTTACACCCATTTGGCCCTTCCGTATAATGCGGCCTCTCTTGTGGGGGTATAGCTCAGCTGGGAGAGCGCTTGCATGGCATGCAAGAGGTCATCGGTTCGATCCCGTTTACCTCCACCAAAGTTACTGCTTAGTATTGACCCTATCGTCTAGAGGCCTAGGACAATACCCTTTCACGGTATGAACCCGGGTTCGAATCCCGGTGGGGTCGCCAGTTTTATCGGGGTTGCCAGAAGACGGCAGCCCCTTTTGTTTCGAGCATCAGAGATCTGGAGTGGTAGTTCAGTTGGTTAGAATACCGGCCTGTCACGCCGGGGGTCGCGGGTTCGAGTCCCGTCCACTCCGCCAGCAAGCATTGCGCCCGCCGCACCAACGGGAGATCGCGCATGATTACCCTCTATCAGTTTCCCCCGGCGTTCGATCTGCCGAACGCGAGTCCGTTCTGCATGAAACTGGAACTGTACTTGCGCATGACGGGCCTGCCGTATCGGAACCGTTACACCCTGGAACTACACCGCGCCCCGAAGGGCAAGCTGCCGTGGATCGACGACGAAGGAACGGCGGTCGCCGATACCGGGTTCGTCATCGAATACCTGAAGGGCAAGCATGGCGATCCGCTCGACGCCAAGCTGGACCGGCTGCAGCGCGCCCGGGCAGTCGCAATTGCGCGCCTGCTCGAGGATCACCTGTATTGGACCGTGCTCTATGATCGCTGGATCGCGGCGCCGGGCTGGCAACTGACGCGTCCGGCATTCTTCGGCGGATTGGCGTGGCCGCTGCGGGCCATCATCCCGTGGGTGGCGCGTCGCGGCATCCGCGCCGAACTGAACGGACACGGCATCGGGCGTCATCTGCCGGAGCAGATTCACGCGCTCGGCGTGGCGGACGTCGATGCCTTGGCCGCGCTGCTGGGAGACCAGGCCTATTTTCTCGGTGAATATCCGACTTCCATCGATGCGACGGCGGCGGCATTCCTTGCCAACATTCTCATGGTGCCTCTGGAATCGCCCATCAAGTCCGCGGCAGCGAGCCATGCCAACTTGAGCTCCTATTGCCAGCGGATGGCGCAGCGCTATTTTCCGTCCGGCTGATCAGCGCGCCTTGGCTTCCGTTCACATGCGCGACAGAGGGCGGCTATTCCCTCATCATTCGACCGGCAGCCGAACCGTCACTTCGAGCACATCCGCGGACTCCTGAACTGCAGGGGGCAGGGGCGGGAGACGAGGCAGTTGCCTCAGGACCGATAGAACCCTGCGGTCGAGCCCGGTGTTTCCCGAAGCGCGGTCGACTTCAATTCCCCTCACGGTTCCGTCCGGCATGATGGCGATCGAAACGGCCAGTCCCGCCGGCTGCGTCGATTCTGGTACGGGGCCTTCCAAGTGTCGTTTCAGCCTGGCGCGCAGATCCTTCAGATAGGCTGCCAACGCGGGGGTGGTGTCGGACGACGCGACCTGCAGTTTGCGCTCGCGCTGGCGATACTTCTCCAACTCGGCCAGCACCTGCTTCTCGAACTTCCCATTCACGTCGGGCGCTGGCGTGACGGGCACCACCCGGCTCGCAACTTTCGGCACCGGTGCAAGCGCCGCAACCGGCGTGGCCTTGCGCTCAGCCTTCCGGTCGCGCGGGATCTCCGGCGGGGCGGAGGCTTCCGTCGGTGCCGGGCGCAGCTGCATGAGTCCGGTCGGCGTCCCGCCCAGGCGTGCGCGCCATTCCTGCGCCAATGCTGGATCCGGCGCCACGCCCAGTTCCCCTTTCTCGTAGACCTCGGCGAGTCTCCTCATCGCGGGCAGATAGCCACCGAGCGCTGCGTCCCGATAATGCTTCAGCGCCTCGGCGTTGTTCTTCGGCACGCCGCGGCCATCGGCGTACATGCGTCCCAAATTGGCCCCGGCCTCGAGCGAACCGAGCGCCTGCGCCTTGAAGAAGTAATCTGCCGCCAGCTTGTCATTGCGTGCGACGGCACGCCCTTCCGCGTACATGATGCCCAGGACGTTCAACGCCAAGGGATCGTTTTGCCTGGCAGCGTCGCTGAACTCCGCCAACGCGGCTGCAAAGTCGCCGCGCTGATACGCGGCAATGCCCGCTTCGACATCGGCGCCGGCGCGATTGCAGAGCAACGCCAGGGCAATCGCCGCGATCCGGGCCATTGGTCTTCTGTATGGAAGCATTGACTCGCGTTTAGGTCGGGTTGAATCGCCGGGCAATGTATCACTTTGCATTCGGACTTAGTAGGTCCGGAGTGTCTCAATGGTGAACCCGGGATTGCGGCAAGGGTCCGGGAACTCGCTCCAACAATGGAATCGCGGCAGCCGGGGATGACAAACCGAGCCGATGCGATCAAAATCGCGGCTGGACTTCCAATGGAAATGAAGAAGATCAATTCCGGCAAGCTGCGCGCGATCGGCTACGACGCCCGCAACCGTTTGCTGCGGGTCCAACTGGACGACGGCAGCACGCTCGAATACGGAGGCGTCGGCGACCAGGTCTGGCAACGGCTGAGCGGCTCGGGCGCGGCTTGGAGCTACTATCGCGACGCAATTGAGGAAGAATTCACCTCGAAACGGGTCTCCGGCCATGAGCCGGCCAAGCAGAGCCCGCTCGACGACCTGTTCAAGAAATAACCATGATCAACGTATCTGCCCGCGCCGACAACCTGGATGCGCATGGAGGGATGCCGGTATAGCACCGCTGCAGCGATGACCGAACAGACTTCCGTGGACCGCAACGTACTCGTCGGGGATGCCTGGGGCGGGCTGGCGGCGATGCTGGTGGCTTTGCCCTCGGCGATTGCCTTTGGCGTCACCATCTATGCGCCACTCGCCGGATCACTGGCGGCCGAGGGCGCCCTTGCCGGGATCCTCGGCGCCACGGCGCTGGGGTTGATCGCGGCGGCATTCGGCGGCAGTTCCAGGCTGATATCAGCGCCATGCGCGCCGGCCGCGGCCGTGCTGGCGGCATTGTCGGTGGGCTTTACCGGCCAGGGAATGGACGCCAATGCAGTGCTGCTGCTGCTGATCATGATCGGCACCCTGGCAGGGGCGATCCAGATCGGCCTGGGAATCGCCGGTGTCGGCCGGTTGATCCGGTTCATTCCCTATCCGGTGGTCAGCGGTTATCTCTCCGGCGTCGGGCTGATCATCATCGGCAGCCAGATTCCCAAGCTCCTCGGTGCACCGGCGGGATCCGGCCTGATCGAGGCGCTGCGGACGCCGACCGCGTGGATGTGGCAGAGCATGGTGGTCGGGGCCTTCGTCATCGGCGCGATGCTGCTGCCCGCGCGCCTCACGCGCGCCATTCCCGCGACCATCGTGGCCGTGTTGACCGGCGTCGGCAGCTACCTGATGCTGGCGCTCTTCGACCCTGCGCTGATGACCACCGAGGGCAATCCGCTTCTCGTCGGGGCCCTGGATCATGCCAATGCCGACCTGCCGGAGATGGTCCGACAGCACTGGGCGGCCATGGCCGGCATCGGGCTGCAGGAGGTCGAATTGATCCTCGCGCCGGCATTGACACTGGCCGCGCTGCTCTCGATCGACACCTTGAAAACCTGTGTGGTCATCGATGCCATGACCAACTCGCGCCATGACTCCAACCGAGAACTGGTCGGCCAAGGCCTGGCCAATATCGCTTCGTCGTTGATCGGCGGCATTCCGGGAGCGGGGACCATGGGAGCTTCGCTGGTCAACATCTCCAGCGGCGGCAGTACGCGCCGCTCCGGCATGATCGCGGGAGGCCTCTCGCTGCTGGCCTTTCTCGTGCTCGCCCCGCTGCTCGCCTGGGTGCCGATTGCGGCCCTGGCGGGGACCTTGATCGTCATCGGTTTTCGCATGATCGACCGGCACAGCCTGGCGTATTTTTTCACGCCGGCGACGCGCCTGGACTTCATGGTGATCGTGGCGGTCATCCTGGTGGCGATATTCGGCAACCTGATTGCCGCCTCCGGTGTCGGCGTCGCGCTGGCCATCCTGTTGTTCATCCGCGAACAGACGCGCAGTTCGGTGGTGCGCAATCGCATTGACGGCCGGGAGATCTTCTCGCGCCATGCCCGCACCGCGAAGGAACTGGAGAAGGCCGAACATGAGAGGGATGATGTGGTGGTCTTCGAATTGCAGGGCAGCCTGTTCTTCGGCACTGCCAACCAGTTGCTCAACGCGCTCCAACCGGAGACGGCCACGCGCAAGTATGTAATCCTTAGCATGCGGCGGGTGCAGTCCCTCGACATCACCGCCACCCACGTGCTGGAACAGATCAAGGACCAGCTCGAAGAGCGCGGCGCCTACCTGGTGTTCTGCGACATCCCCAAAGGGCTGCCCAGCGGCCTCAAGATGAAGCGTTTTCTCAAGGATACGGGGTGGTCCGCCCGACCAACAAGGCCTTTGCTTTCCGCCAGCTGGATGAGGCGCTCGAATGGGTGGATGCGCGCTCGCTTGAAGGCGCGCCGGGCGCTCAGGAACCGCGGCGAACCCTGGAATTGGGCGACATGCCGATTTTTGCCGGTCATTCGGACGAGGCTCAGGCAGCACTCGAAGAGGCCGTGACGATGCGACTGGTCAAGGCCGGCAAGAAGGTCTTCAAGGCCGGGGCGGTCGGCGACGAGTTGTACATCGTCCGCAGCGGCACGGTAAAGCTCACCTTGCCGATCCACAAGAAGGAAGGCTACCACATGGCCACCTGCGAACCCGGCGAGATCATCGGCGGCGTCGGATTTCTCGACGGCACCGCGCATACCGCCGACGCCCTCGCATTGACCGATGTAGAGGTCTACGTGCTTACCCGAGGCCGCTTCCTGGATTTGACCACGGAACACCAGGCGATCGCTTTTGCCATCGTTGCCAACATTGCGCACAGCCTATCGACGCGGTTGCGCGTCTCCGCCGCCGAAATCGCCGCGCTCCGGGGTTAGCGGCACCAGTTCCGGGCGAACCAGATCGTCGCGCTGGTGAGCGTTTGCCGGCGTGGAATGGCGGACATTAACGTTGCCGAATATAATGAAGCGGCTATCTTTAGCTAGGTGCGGCAGGGATGGGACAGATCTCCGTGGAATTGGGCAAGCGCCTGAACAGCGCGGTGGAAAGCATGCCCGCGTTTCCCAAGAGCGTTCAGCGCATTCTGGAACTGACGCGGGACATCAACTGCCGCCCGAAGGACCTCGTCGGAGTAATCGAGAAGGATCCGGTCATCACCATCAAGGTCCTCAAGATCATCAACTCAGCCTACTACGGACTGCCTAACAAGATTACGTCGATCAACCAGTCGGCCGTCTACCTCGGCGTCAACACGCTGAAGAATCTTGCCCTGTCGTTTTCCACCATAGGCATCCTGCCGAAGAAGAACGACGCGGGTTTCGACATCCAGCATTACCTGATCTCTTCGCTGGTCACCGCCAACCTGGTCCGGGCCATCGCGGCCAGATACGCCGCGGGTGAGGCAGATCCGACCGACTGCTATATCGCCGGGCTACTCCACGACTTCGGCAAGGTAGTGTTTGCACAGTGCATGCCGGAGGAGTTCAATCGCGCATTGAAGCTCTCGGCGAACGACAACGTGCCGCTGCACAATGCCGAACAGACGATCATCGGCACCGATCACACTTTCGTCGGTGCCATGCTGGCAAAGCGCTGGCAGTTCCCCGCCTCGCTGGTTGACTGCATCGCCGGCCACCACGGGCCAAAATACGCGACGCCGCTCGCCGAGTGCCTGCTGGTCGCCGACCTGGTCGCCGAGCGTCTCGGCTATGACTCGAACGGCAACGTTAGCGCCGGCGGGGAGGAACCGGCTTTGCCCAGGCGCTTTGCCGGTGATCTCGATGCCGTTGTTACCGCCCTCGGCGACACGGGGAAAATGGTCGCAGAAGCGAAAATGTTTTCGCAGGGCGAAGGTGGCTGACGCATGAAATTCAGATTTTGGGGCGTGCGCGGCTCGATTCCCTCGCCGGGACCGCATACCGCGCGCTTCGGCGGCAACACCACCTGCATCGAGGTGCGCAGCGACAACGGGACGTTGATTATCCTCGACGGCGGCACCGGCATTTTCGCGCTGGCGCAGGCGCTGCTAAGAGAACTTCCGGTGAGCGCGAATATCTTCATCACCCACAGCCATTGGGATCACATCCACGGCCTGCCGTTTTTCATTCCCCTGTTCATTCCCGGCAACAAGGTGCGTTTGTACGGGGCAATGGACCCTGTCACGGGAAGCGGCGTCGAGCAGGTCATGGCGGTGCAGTTGCAATACAGCTATTTCCCGGTGCGCGAAGCGGAGATGAAGGCGGCGATCGAATACACCTCGCTGGCAATCGGTCAATCAGTGGAGGTCGCTGACGCCACCATCACTTCCACGCTGCTGAATCACCCGGTCATCGATTTCGGCTATCGCATCGACTGCAACGGCAAGTCGCTGTTCTTCACCGGTGACCACGAACCCTACTACAACATCTACGACCCCGAAGACGATGACTTCTGCGAATACCAGGCATTGATCGACGAGAAACAGGCTTCAATCGACCAGGCAATGCGCGGCGTCGACGCCCTGATCGTGGACACTTCCTACACCCGCGAGGAATATCCGGCCAAGAAAGGCTGGGGGCATGGCTATTTCGATGCCTCGATCGAGACGGCCCTGCGCGTCGGCGCCAAGCGGCTGTATTGCACCCACCACGAACCGACGCGCAGCGATGCCGAGCTCGAAAGCGTATTCGCCGAAGTTATGGCGCGGCATGCGCCGAGGCTGGGTGGATTGCAGGTCTTCCTGGCGCACGAAGGTCTCGCCGTCGAGCTTTAGCCCGCCGGGTTTTCCAGCGAGTCAGTTCGCCTTCGCGGCGCTGACGTAGATGGCGGCTTCGGCTTCGAGCCAGTCGCGAAAATGCTTCAGCACCGCACTGTCCGCCTTGTGTTCGGGATAGATCAAGCGATACGACTTGTCGCTCACGTAGGCATGGTTCACGGGAACCACCAGCGACCCCGTCCTCATTTCGTCCTCGACCAGGAAGCGTGGAATCAGCGCAATGCCCATCTCGTGGATCGCCGCCTGACTGAGCATCGAGAACAGTTCGTAGCGCGGCCCGGTCATGTCGTCGCCGATGGCCAGGCCTAGCGACTCGAACCACTGCCGCCAGGCATAGGGACGCGTGGACTGCTGAAGCAGCGGGTAGCGCCTGATCTCCTCGGGGTTGAGACGCCGGCGCGGCGCGATGAGCCGCGGACTGCACACCGGCACCAGTTCTTCGCGCATCAAGGCGCGTGCCTCGGTACCGGGCCAGCTGGCGTCACCGAAATAGATGGCGGCGTCGAAGTGGGTCTCATCAAACAGGAAGGGGCGGGTGCTCGTGGAGAGATTGATGGTGATGTCGGGATGGACCCGCTGGAAGCCAGCCAACCGCGGCAACAGCCAGCGTGTCGCGAAGGTCGGCACGGTGGCGAGTTCCAGGGTGCCGCCAAGTCCGCGCCGCGCCATCAACTCGAGGGTGTCGCGTTCCACCGCGTCGAGGCGCAGGGAAACCTGTCGGCTGTAGGTCTGGCCGGCCTCGGTCAGGGTAACCCCGCGTTTCGAGCGGAGGAACAGCTTGACGCCGAGGAAGTCCTCCAGCGCGGCAATCTGCCGGCAGATTGCGCTTTGCGTCAATGCCATCTCACGCGCCGCCTTGGTGAAACTTTCATGGCGGGCGGCGGCTTCGAAGGCCGTCAGGGCCCAGGTGTTGGGAATCTTTCTGCGCATCGCCACTCCGGTCTAAATGGCCATTTTAGACGCTGCCGCGGCGTGTTGTGCATGAAACGCACAAGCTCGTACCGATTATTCGTTTGTCGACCGGAGCCGCGACTCCTATGATCCCGCCATGTTGGTTTGGAATCGATGAGGCGTGGCCGGAGAGACGCCTGAAGGCAGATTCAGGCGTTGCGTCATTCAACTGAACATGATCGCCGGCAAACTGGAATAGAATCGATCCCGCCGGAATCTCGCTCCGGCGCCCGAATCCCGGGGAATGAACTAGGAGAATCGTGATGACTGTTGAAGTTGCTGCGCCGATGTCGGGAAAGATCATTGCCTTGCTGTGCAAGGTCGGAGATCAGGTCGAATGTGAAGACGAACTCATGGTCCTTGAGGCGCTGAAGATGGAGAACCCGATATTCGCGCCGGTCGACGGAAAGATTTCGGAAATCCGGATATCGCTCGGCGCCGCCGTCGAATCCAACCAGGTGCTGCTGCTGATTGATTGAGTCGTGCCCGCCGGCACGCGAAATCCGGCGGCGGCAGGCTGAAATAATTTGGAGGTGGCGGGATTGGAGTACTTCATGGGTTCGGTCAAGCTGATGTTGCTTGTCTATGGTTTGTCAGCATTGATCTCGATGCTCGTGGCGTGGGTCATCAAGTTGATCTTTGCCGGCGTCCGCAGGCGCCGTGTGCCGGCCGAGACGGTGCATGCCGCACCGGCGTCGGCGGACGGCACGCAGGGGAAGGTGTCCTGACATGCCCGAGATCGACATCCTTTACATATTCCAGGGCATTGCCACGATGGTGGGATCCGATCCCACGATTGCGGTGGGGCGCATCGTGTTGATCCTGCTCGGCCTTGCCTTCGTCTATCTGGGCGCCAAGGGTACGCTGGACCCCCTGATCATGATACCGATGGGGATGGGAATGTCTTCGGTGAACGCCGCGGTACTGTACCTGTCGCCGACGACCATGGGGACGATCTTCCTTGAGCCAATGGCGAGCGAGCCCACCCATCTGATGGATGTGCTGCAGATCAACTTCCTGCAGCCGATTTACACCTTCACGTTCAGTAACGGCCTGATCGCGTGCCTGGTATTCATGGGCATCGGCGTCATCACGGATATCGGCTACATGATGATTTCTCCAATGCGCAGCATGTTCATCGCCCTGTGCGCGGAACTGGGTACATTGTTGACCTTTCCCATCGCGGTGGCGATGGGATTCACCTACAAGGAGGCGGCAGCGGTCGCCATGGTCGGCAGCGCCGACGGCCCGATGGTGCTATTTACCTCGCTCATGCTGGCCAAGGACTTGTTCGTTCCGATTACCATCGTCGCCTACCTCTACTTGAGCCTGACCTATGCGGGCTATCCCTACCTGATACGGTTCCTGATTGCCAAGAAACTCCGCGGAATCACCATGGACCCGAAGCAGATCCCGAACTTCACCAAAGCGGAAAAGATGCTGTTCGCGGTCGTCATCAACACCCTGTTGTGCCTGCTGTTGCCGGTTGCGGCGCCGCTGTTCATGTCGTTCTTCCTGGGGATCGTGATTCGCGAATCTGGCGTCACCCAGTTCGTCGATTTCATCAGCGGTCCGGTGCTCTATGGTTCGACGTTCTTCCTCGGATTGATGCTGGGGGTCCTGTGCGAGGCCAGCACCATCCTCAACCCCAAGGTAGTCCTGCTGTTGGTGCTGGGCATCACTGCACTGCTGATCTCCGGCATCGGCGGCATCATCGGCGGTTACATCGTTTACTGGGCGAGTGGCGGCAGCTACAACCCGGTGATCGGCATCGCCGGCGTTTCTTGCATACCGACCACGGCCAAGGTAGCGCAGAAGGAGGCGCGCGGCGCCAATAAGTTCGCCGTGATCCTGCCGTGGGCGATGGGGGCAAGCATCTGCGGCGTGATTACCTCGGCAATC
>Ga0163199_1000311_pt1 | contig 31079 bp, 30 predicted proteins | sample PL_2010_150m_FD_113537 | JGI IMG/M metagenome (GOLD analysis project Ga0163199, IMG submission 113537) | Freshwater microbial communities from Powell Lake, British Columbia, Canada to study Microbial Dark Matter (Phase II) - PL_2010_150m | ecosystem: Environmental > Aquatic > Freshwater > Lake ...
ATCCGAGAATGATGCAGGACGGACACCCCTTGCCCTGGAAAAGTATCTTTGGAATCAATGGGTCTTCTGCTATATCCTTTTGCTTAAGTTGACGATCTATCGCATTTTTAACTTCCTCCGGCGTTTCATAGGAATATATGCATTGTGGGCAGATTTTTCTGACAAGCCTCTGAGCTACAATCAAATTCAGCGTAGCAGCTATAAGAAAGGGCTGAATGTTCAGGTCGAAAAGACGAGGAATTGCCGTTGGTGCGTCATTCGTGTGCAGCGACGAAACAATAAGGTGTCCGGTAAGCGCCGCCTGCATGGATATTCCCGCAGTTTCTTCATCTCTTATTTCGCCGACCATTATTATGTTGGGGTCCTGACGAAGAAGCGCCCGCAACCCGTTGGCGAAAGTTATGCCTGCAGCAGGGTTCATCTGGGTCTGATTTACATATTTTATGTTGTATTCAATCGGGTCTTCGACCGTGGCTATATTCACCGTCGGCCTGTTCAAAATATTCATAATCGCGTAAAGAGTCGTGGTTTTCCCGGAGCCGGTCGGACCGCACGAAAGTATTATGCCGTAGGCTTTTTTAAGATTTTCCGAAACCATTTTCGCGGTTGGTTCCAACATTCCCAGTTCTTCCAAAGAAAGAGGTTTTTGCGTCGACTCCAAAAGACGCATTTCGAGTTTCTCGCCGTAAAAAGTCGGCATCACCGCGACGCGGATATCGATGAACTGGTTGGACATCGGATAACGAAAACGGCCGTCCTGCGGCTGATGATGCTCGTCGATTTTCAATCCGGAGAGTATTTTCAGCCTTGCTATCAGCGCAGGGTGAACTTCTTTTGGAATCCTCAGAATTTCATAAAGGATGCCGTCTATGCGGTACCTTATCATCGTGCTGTCCTCCAAAATTTCCATATGAATATCGGAGGCGCGGAGAGAAGCGGCATAAGAAATTATATTATCGACTACGGCGACGACGGGAACCTGGAGCGACGCTTCTTCAAGATTGCGGCTCGCGCTCCTGAGGGACGCTTGAACGTTCTCCTCTATTATTTTTTTGAAATCAAGGGTCATCTCCATTCCGTAGACGGAGAAGGCGCGGTCCAAATCTTCTGACGTAACCAGATACGGTTTGACTTTGCCGTTAAGGCGCTCGCTTAAAAATTCTATTGTTCCAAGGTCGCCAGGGTCTGTCATCGCTACGTCAAAAGTACCGTCCGGCTCGAGCTTGAACGGAACAGCCCGCCTCTGGCGCGCGATTTCTTCCGGCAACATCTTGATGACTTTGTCGTCAACGCCCATTTCGGAAAGATTGGCTACTCCCACCCCGAGCGTTTCTGCAATAAACTGATTTAAAAAATTGAGCTCGACTATCTTTTCGGAAACAAGTTTGTCGATTAAATTTTCATTTTTGTGTTTCGCCTCTTCCACGATGGTATCGAACCTCTCGGAAGAAATCAGATTTTCCTGAATAAGTTTATTCTTAAGCTGTATATTTGAAATAGGAAGGTTCATAGGTTTTACGAAGTACGAATTTTTACGAATATACGAATAGTTGGTAAAATATAAATTTTAAACAAATATTTAAATTCTAATTTTATAACCGCTAGTCATCCTAAGCCCTTCGCTGGTCATTCTGAACGAAGTGAAGAATCTCTTCTGCTCACTCAGGATAAACTCCGCGAAGGATCTCAGAGATTCCTCGCTAACGCTCGGAATGACAAACGGGCGTTCCAGCCATCTCCCCTCATATAATCAGGAAATTCAAAGCCGATTGAGGAATCGAGCTTTTTAGAAGTATAGCAAAAATAGCCACAGGCAGCCACGCGTAGAAAAGCGGTGCCCGTCCTTTTCCCAAAAAATTGTAAAACAAAGAAGCGAAAAGGCCGACAACGAGCATAAGCGGTATGTAAAAAAGGAATCCGGGATATCCGGCCATAAATATTCCGAAGGCGAAAAGCCAGCCTTCTTCCGGTTCAAAAAACCTTTCTTCGTAACGCCGGTTCAAAAATTCACAGACGAATTTGAAAACAAGGGCAAAAAAGAGTGATACGAGAATGGGAGAAAAAATTCTGAAGCCTACATAAGAAAGAAAATATGACCAGTCTCTATATGGCGGCAGAAAAAGAACAGAAAATTTATTTCCCTTCCATGCGTAATACTGGAGAAACGCGGAATAAACGGCTGAGCAGAAACTTCCGAATACGCTGAAAACAAAAATTGGTTTAATGCACCTGCTAAAAAGGGAGCGCCTGAATATCTGCGCTCCCCATGATAAAACCAAAACTACTATGCTGAACTTTTCAGCAACCGACATTTGCCGTTACAAACCTAGGTTTGTTCCGACTTCGTAAATAGTCGAACTGCTGCCGCCGTCCGTACCTTCAACGTCGCTTCCTCCGCCTGATGCGTACCTGGTGCTTTCCATATCCGCGTTAATCTCAAACTGGAAGCTCGCTGAGCCATTGGTAGCATAACTGTAAAAGTAAGTAGCGTTGTTAATCGGGTCAACCGGTTCGGCGCCGATGGGTGTTCCGTAAGTAATGCTCGCGAAGTTTATCGGTATCCAGCCGTTACCGGTGGAACTCCCGGCATTTGCTGCAGTTGTGGTAACGACTGTTGTTACGGTCATTCTGCCGGTACAAGCAGTTGCGCTGGAGCCGGAGAAAGAAACGTAGCAATTGGTAGAAACTCCCATGCTCGGCGAACTAACGTCCGCTAAATAAAGCGCTATAGCACTTTTAAGTGTAGACAAGTCGCTTATTCTTTGCGAGTCTCTGGCTTGCTTGAGCATCTGTGCCGGGTTGAGCGTTAAAATAACCGCAACAGCCAATATGGCAAGAATTGCTATAACGACCAGAAGTTCTATTAACGTGAAACCTTTTTGTAAACTTTTTTGCTGCATAGTTTTATTTTATTTTATTTTGCGACTTTGCCCGTCTTTATTGCGGCGCGGTATTTATTATTAAGTACTACGATAGCATAGCATATTGATAATTCAATGCCTGTGGATAAGTCCACCCCCTCATTTTACCCCTCAAAAACTGAGAATAATTCCTCCGGGTCCGCCTCAAGCCTGAGCCGCCTGCCGTTGGGAAGCCCTGCCTGCGCAGGCAGGGAGAACTCCAAAGAATAGGCGTGGAGCATAAGTCGTTTTGCGAGACCGGCGTTTTTCTTGCCGCCATACAAAGGGTCGCCCATTATCGGATGCCCTATGGATGCCAGATGAACCCTGATCTGATGAGTCCTGCCGGTTTGGGGCGAAACCTCCAGCAACGAGAACGGGATGCCGCCGAAAATAAAAGTTTTCAATACTTTATATTCCGTCACCGCGCTTTTGAGCATTTTTTTCGAATGAACGCTTCTTTTTATGGAACCGTTTCTTATGCCTATCGGCTTATCTATAATTCCATGTTTCTCTCTCGGCTCGCCTGAAACCAGAGCCAGGTAAGTTTTTTTTATTTGCTTTTCTTTAAAAAGCGATTTGAAATAATCGAAATATTTTTGATTCCTCACGGCGAGCATTATTCCGGAAGTTTCCCTGTCCAGCCGGTGGACTATCCCCGGCCGCATTGACGGGTCGTCACCTACATTCTTCATTTCGGGATACTTTTTCAAAAGCCAGTCCACTAATGTATCTGACTCACGCTGATTTCTTACGCGTTGGTCTGCGTTAGTCTGCGTATTGTCTGCGTTAGTCCGCGTTGGATGCACCAGCATACCGGCCGGTTTTGAAATCCCGACAAAATTTTCATCCTCGTAAACTATTTTCGGTTCGTCCATTTTCAAAACAGATTTACCACGTCCCTGACGGTGATTATGGCCATAAGGAATAAAAGTACGGCGAAACCGACGCCATTGATAAGAGATTGTGTTTTTATTGAAACGGGCGAGCCCTTAACTTTTTCGAGAATTATCAGGAAAAGTCGCCCACCGTCGAGCGCCGGAAAAGGAATGAGATTGAGAACGGCGAGGTTCAGAGAAATCAATCCTATGAGCTGTAAGAGATAAATCAGGCCTATATTGCCGGTTTTTTCGGCGACGGAAAAAATGCCGACCGGACCTACAACCCCGGCCATAAGCGAACCGTGGACTATCAGGTTTTTGAAAAGTTCGTAAAAAGCCGAGACGGTAGCTTCGCAAATTAAAATAGATTCCTTAAAACCGGAAACGAGCGCCGGAAAAAATTTCTCTCTTGTTATGCCGGCCTCAGAAAATTCCACACCCAAAGCTCCTTCGTCGGGGCCCGTGGAAACTTTAGGCACCGCGGTAAATTTAAGGTCCTTTCCGCCGCGTATTATTTCAAGCGTCATCTGCCGACCGCGGTTTGCATCAATGAAGTTTTTGAAGTCTCCTGACGTCGGATAATTTTTTATGATGTCCCCCGCTGCTATTCCCGCTTTTTCGGCAGGAGACCCGACCTGTACCCCATTAATGATTATCAAGGGTGATGTGCCTACCATAATAACGAAAGATATTGCCATCCAGCCGATAATGAAATTAACGATAATCCCGCTGGCTATTACCAAAAAACGCCTCCATGCCGGCTGGAAAAGAAAATAACGCTTCTTCTCTTCGGGCGGCAGAGCATACAGTTTTTCCGGGTCTGTGATTTGTTCTTCTTCGCCGGAAATTTTCACGAATCCGCCGAACGGCAGCCAGTTTAAACTGTACTCGGTCTCCCCTTTTTTAATCGCCTTTATTCTCGGCGGGAACCCGAAACCGAATTCGTCAATTTTCATTCCAAAAAGCTTGGCAACGAAAAAATGCCCGGCTTCATGACCGAGAATCAGAAGTGCAAGACCTATTATGACTATAATTGCTATCAACATATTGCTACTCTTCTATCTCCTTAATTTTGTCTGCCAGAATCGCTTCTATCTTACGATTCGCCTCGTCAATAAGTTTCTGTGTTTTTTCTTTCGCATCGAATAATTCGTCTTCGGTTATTTCCCCGGCTTCCTCGGCGGCTTTGAACTTTTTATTGAATTCGTCGCGCTGGTTCCGCAGGCGTATTCTGGCGGTTTCGGCAACTTTCCCGGCAAGCTTTGAAATTTCCTTCCTCCGCTCATCGGTCAGCGACGGCAAAGAAGCCCTGATTATGTTGCCGTCGTTTGAAACGCTCATTCCTATATTGGCATCCTCTATTGCCTTCGTTACCGGCTGTATGGCGTCTTTGTCCCAAACCTGAAGCTCTATCTCGCGCGGCGGCCTTAAATTCAAAGAGCCGAGCTGTTTGATGCTCATAATTTGGTCGTAGCAATTCACCTTGATGTTTTCCAGAATCTCAACCGATGGACGATTGCCGCGCACGCCCTGGAGTTCTTCCTTCAGCGCGCCAACGGAATTTTTAAGGGATGCTTCCAGTTCTTTTAAGTTTTTCTCTGTTTGCTGGGTCATTTGAGTTTAGTCATCAGACATTAGAAATTAGTCATTAGGGTTTTGATATTGAGTTATTGGCTATTTACTGATTACTGATGCCTATTGTCTAACTGCTCAATAGGCTCTCCAGCTGCAGCCGGGGGTTTATATTATACGATTCGCTGTCGCGGCGCAAAGCCGAAACCTTGTGCCATAAGTCCGTGTTTTTACCGGAAACGGCATTTTTCGAAATAAGAATTAAAATGGCTTCCAGAAAACCGGAAAGGTTGAATTCTTCGTTCTCAAGCATTTCCTTTATAACGTTGCGTCTTTCCCAAAATCCCGATTTCAAAAATTTTTCCGCCGACTGGCGGAGCAGCCTGAAATTTTCATCGGAGGCGAACATAAGCGCGAGTCCCGGTTGGCCAAAAGAAACTTCGGCAAAATTTTTGGCATCATCAGTTTTGCATTTTACAGTTTCTTTAAGCCATTTTTCGATAAGAGTTTTTCCAACGGAAGCGAAATAAATTTTTTGCATGCGCGACTGGAGCGTCGGCCACAGTCTTTCATAATCGCTCGCGATTATTATTAGAAGCGAGGATTCCGGAGGCTCTTCGGCAATTTTTAAAATCGCGTTCTGCGCCTCGCCGGTCATGGCTTCCGAAGCGTCAATAACCGCAGTGCGGCGGGAACTGGCAAACGGCTTCTGCCATAAAAAATTTCTCAGCTGGCGCATCTGGTCTATGCCGATCGTCCCCTGTTCATCGGGCTTTATAAGTAAAAAATCCGTTAAAATTTTCGGCTTGCCCGCCCCAATCTCTCCGCTGGAAATTAAAGAGGGCTCGGAGAATTCTCCGGTTTCCAAAAAATTGGCAAGGCTGGCGGCGAAAAGTTTTTTGCCTACGCGCGGCTGTCCGAAAAAAAGATAACCGTTGGCCAGATTTCCGCCGGAAACCAGTTTCTTAAAATCTTTTATGAGTTTTTCGTGGCCGATAAGCATCATCTAGCGCTTATTCAAAAGTGTCTGCTTGTACTTGTCCAGGTGGTCGAGAATCAATCCGGTGCCTTTGGCCACGCAGAAGAGAGGGTCTTCGGCAACATACGTGGAAACTCCGAAAAACCTTTCAAAAAATTCCGGGAGAAAATGCAATTGCGCGCTTCCGCCGGAAAGTATTATTCCTTTTTCCATTATGTCGGCCACAAGTTCGGGCGGCGTCACGTTGAAAACTGTCTGAACGGAGCCGGCTATTTCCATCAAATGGGAATTCAGCGCCTCGGCTATTTCGTTGCTGTTTATGACCATGTCTTTCGGGAGTCCTGTAATGAGATTCCGGCCGCGGAAATGATATTCCATTTTTTCTTTCGAAGGGAGCGCGGAACCTATTTCAATTTTAATCTGTTCGGCTGTTTGTTCTCCTATGGCGATTGAATATTTTTTCTTGACGTAGTCGGAAATGGCCTGGTCGAACTTATTGCCGGCCACGCGGAGACTGGTCCAGGAAACTATATTCCCCAAAGCGATAACCGCCACTTCGGACGTGCCGCCGCCCATATTGATTATCATATGGCCGCTCCTCGCGTTAATTGGTATGCCTGAACCGAGCGCGGCCAGCACGGGCTCACGGACCAGAAACGCGTTTCTGGCGCCACCTTCCTTGGCGGCATTTATTACCGCGCGGCGTTCCGTCTGCGTTACGCCGGCAGGCACGGAAATTATCACATCTGGCTTAAAAAAGTTGAAACGTCCGACTGCTTTCGAAATGAAATACGTAAGAAGCGCCTTGGTTATATAGTAGTCGGCAATGACACCGTCTTTGAGCGGCCGGTAAGCGCCTATTTCTTCCGGAGTACGCCCTATCATTTCCTTGGCCTCCACGCCGACCGCGACAACCGAATTGTCCGGTTTCCTCAAGGCGACAATCGTCGGCTCGTTTATTATGAATCCCTTGCCGGGTACGAAAACAACCGTGTTGGCGGTGCCCAAGTCAATTCCGATTTTTCGCGTGAACATTGTAATGTATTTAAAGTCAAAAAGATTCTCTAGTCAATTACGTACAAACACCCTTCTTAGCTGGTTCTTTCGATTTCAGCGCCGAGTTCCGCAAGACGTTCGTCAATTTTTTCGTATCCCCTGTCTATTTCTTCTATGCCGTCTATCTCGGATTCCCCTTCCGCAGTTAAAGAAGCAATAAGATTTACAATTCCCGAACGGAGGTCGCGGACGGTTGTTTTCCCGCCGTGCAATTTCGTCGGCCCAAAAATCTTTGCCGAGTGATAAAAATTCTTTCCATTAAAATGACATTTGGAATCGCTCGGGCATTCCGTTGAAACTTCTATCTTCGCCCCGAGCGAATTCAAATCCTTGGCGTAACCGAAACGGTCTTCGTAAATAGTTTCGTGTATTTCCGAAATGCCGTCGGCCTGCGTTGAAACCAAAGCAAGCGGCTGCTGCCAATCCGTCATAAAGCCGGGATGAACAGATGTTTCCACTCGCAGAGACTTAAGCGAATTGCCACGCCGGAAGAGAATGCCTTCGGGAACAACTTCAAATTCGGCACCGAGCCGCCTGACTGTATTCAAAAAAGTTATCAGATGATCCTGCGCGGCTTCCCGGACAAGAATTTCCCCGTTGATGGCAATGGCAAGACAGGCGAACGAAACCGCCTCGTTCCTGTCCGGCAGAACGCGATGCGACACGCCGTGAAGTTTCGGCACTCCTTCAATGTAAAAATCTCGGTTGGCGCCGAGCTCAATGATGGCACCCATCTTCTGAAGCATTTTCACCATATCAATAAGTTCGGGTTCAAGCGCGGCGTTTCTCAAAACTGTTTTGCCTTTGGCCATTACAGCGGCGAGTATGGCGCTTTCCGTTGCACCTACGCTCGGGAAATCGAATTTTATTTCCGCTCCGTGAAGACCGTTTTTGGCGGTGGCGCGATAGCTTTCAGGGCTTATTTCAATCTTGGCACCGAGCGCTTCCAGCGCTTTCATATGAAGATTTACCGGACGCGGGCCGAGTTTGTCGCCTCCGAGTATCGGCACCTCTGCTTCGCCCACCCTATTAAGAAGCGGCCCGAGTGCGAGAATCGGAATGCGGTTGCGGCGGCTCAGGTGAAAAGCTTTGCTCTTTTTTATTTCGGGCGTATGGATTTTGAGCTCAGAACCGGAAATTTCCGTGATGCTTCCGATTTCCCGGCAAAGTTCCGCCGTTATCTCCGTGTCGCCGATATTAGGAAAGTTATCTATGACGCACGGCTCGTCGGTCAAAAGCGAAGCGACCATCATCTTAGTCGCCGCGTTTTTAGCTCCGCTCAAACGTATTTCCCCTTTCAGCGCCTTGCCGCCTTTAACCAAAAATTTTGCCATGAATGTATTCTCGGAGTTCTTTAATTTGTATACGTTCCTGTTTCGCGGTATCGCGGTCGCGGACGGTAACGTCGCCTTTTTCCAAAGTATCGAAATCAACCGTGATGCAGAACGGCGTTCCTATTTCGTCCTGAGAATAATATCTCTTGCCTATATTGCCGCGGTCATCCCAAGCTACGGTGAAATGTTTTCTCAAGTCGTCGTATATTTCTTTAGCTTTCTCAACGAGCTCCGGCTTGTTGGCAAGCAGAGGAAACACGGCGGCTTTGTAAGGTGCAAGTCTAAGCGGTAACTTCAAAATCACTCGCTTGCCATCCGAAGCTTTAGCGGAGGACGGATCTTCGTGATATGCCTCAAGAAGAGTTACTAAGACTGAACGGTCCAACCCGAAAGTTGGTTCAATTACGTGCGGTGAAATTTCTTCTCCGGTTTCCGGGTCGCGGTATTTCAAATTCTGTCCGGAAAACTTTTCGTGGTTCTTCAAATCAAAATCGGTGCGGTAAGCCAAACCGTAAAGTTCTTTCTGGCCGAACGGATATTCGTATTCGAAGTCAACCGTTCTTTTGGAGTAATGCGCCCTCTCGCCGTCGGGAATTTCCACTTCGTGGACTTTTTTAAGATTCACGCCCAAATCTTTCAGCCATTCTCTCATTTCGTTCTGCCAGTATTCAAATGTTTTTTTCCATTCTTTTTCCTCTATGAAATATTCAAATTCCATCAGATTGAATTCGCGCGTCCTGAAAATGAAATTTCCAGGTGTGATTTCATTACGGAACGCTTTGCCTTGCGAAGCGATGCCGAAAGGTAGTCTTCTTCTTGTCGTATCAAGCACTTGTTTGAAATTGACGAACATCGACTGGGCGATTTCCGGGCGGAAATAAACCTCATTCGCTTTTTCTTCTGCCGGACCGAGAAAAGTTTGGAGCATGAGATTGAATTGTTTCGGGTTGGTAAGTTCTCCGCCGCAATCAGGACATTTTTCATAAGGTGATTTATTTTTTAGCTCTAGTGTATAACCTACCGGACGACTAGTGGGTTCCCCGAAATTAACACCTGAAGGACCTTCTAATATCTGGTCAGCTCGAAACCTGTTGTGGCACTTTTTGCATTCCACCAATGGGTCGGAAAACTCTTTCAAATGCCCGCTCGCTTCCCAGACTTTAGGATTCATAATAAGAGCGGCGTCTATGCCAACCATATCATTCCTGTCCTGAACGAACCTCTTCCACCAAAGCTGGGAAATGTTGTTTTTCAGTTCCACGCCGAGCGGGCCGTAATCATAACTATTGGAAAGACCACCATAAATTTCTGAGCCTGGGAAAACAAAACCTCTACGTTTCGCCAAAGAGATTATTTTATCCATTTTATCGTTAGTCATATTTGTATCAGAAATTTATTGTGGTAAGTCCGCCGTAAACCCCCACACCAAATGGCAAGTTATGTTGCGTACTAATTTTCTCTTGCTGTTTGGTGTGGGGGTAAATCTCCGAACCGGGAAAAACGAATCCACGCCGTTTGCACAAACTTACAATTTTTTCCATTAAGTTTTCTGTCATAAATTAATTCTTGATACTTAACATTACTGCTGCACTGTTCTGTTCTGCAAATTTACGATTGTCTGGTCGTCCGGCAATAAAGTGTTCAGCGCCTGTTTCGTGTCACCGAGCTCTGTGCCCGTAAAATTATCCTGTCCAGTTACGCCTGTGTCGCTCAAAAACGTTATTGCCTGGTTCAGCTGGTTCATTGCGGGAGTAACTTCAACCTGAAAAATCGCTTCGGGCTGCTTGCTGATAACGCCTTTCGTCGCCATCAAATCGCCTACATCCCAGGTCACTTTTCCGCTCGAAGAATCATATGCCGGCTGATTGTCCGTATTCGACTTGGTCACGCCTGTCCATTTGGCGCCGGACTGAAGAAACGCCGAAACCTGCACTCCGGAAACATCGGTGGAGTAATTGGTCAAGAGCCAATGAATGGTGTACTTGGTTGGCTGGTTGACTAGCGGCGGATAAGGCCCGCTGTTTAAAATACCCGAAGAAGCGTCTCTCCAAAATGCCTTCGCGTCAATCGCTATTTTGCCGGCCACTTTAGTTTCCATATTCGCCACGGAAACCGTTTTCGACGCGGCAGTTCCCGAAGGAACCGTCGGCGAATTTATTTCCACCTGAAGCTTGAGTAAATAGTTTTTGTCACTGATTCGGCGTATCGGAAAATCTTTCTTCAGATTCAGCACTATGCTTACCGTTCCCTCTTCCCCGGGCGACAGCTGGGCAAGCGTTGGAGTGTTGGCGGCCATCCAGGTAAACGCATTTTTGATCGGGTCGAAAGCCGCATCGGTTCTCAAGCTGGAAAAATCGAACATTTCCCCTGAAAGCGAAGCCTTTATGGTTATGTTTTGGAAAGTATCCGATGAACCATTCTTGTAATGAAGGCTATATGTAAGCCCGTCGCCGGCATGGGCCACGTAATCCGCAGAGCCGTTGACCGACGGAGAGATTGAAAGCGGAGAAGCCGAAATCGAAACGTTTCCTGTTTGCTCTGAAATAATAAAAGTTTGTCCGCCGAAATCTTTCCCGCTGGCTGAAATCGCGCCATGGAAATCGAATGACGACTGCCCCGTTCCCACGATACTGCCCGTTATCGTAAAATTTCCGCTTGCTCCTTTAGGCAGCTTCCCGAAATTCCATTGGTTATTATTGGCCGACGCGGGAGCTATGCTGCTTTTTGCAAACTGAAAGCCGGACGGATAATCCATTTTCAAAATGACGTCGTTGCTGAAATCGCGGCCGGAGTTATTCTGATATTTAACCGTTATGTCGAAACTGGAACCGCCGAAAACTCCCTGAGGCAAATCAAAACTTAAATCAACCGCCTGCTGGCCGACGGATATGTCAATTCCGCTTTTGCTCTCGAAGTCGGCCGTTGAACCGGTCAATTGATATGACAGCTTAGCGTCAATATGCCTGAGCGTTTGGGCGTCTCCGAGCGCGAGTAATCTGAAATCATTTCCATTTCCATTAGAATTTACGCTTCCTGGGCCTATGTCCCCGATATTTTTTTCGATAATCCGCTGGCCTGAAGAACCGTCAAGATAAGAAATTTTATCGGGAAGAGAAATCGACAATCTCGCGTTTTTCAAAACCTGGTCGGAAAAATTGGAAACAGGAATTGTCAACGTGAACGGATTGCCCACCAATACCTGGCTTGGCGTTACTGAAAATTCTATGGCTACATTCGCGCCGGCTGGACGCATGAAAAAATAATAATAGGAGAAACCGGCGAGCGCGATTACCAAAATGAAAATCGCGACCTTGGTGAAAGTTTTCATGGTTCGATTTTGCTCACCATAATTATCGGCGTCTTCCTCCGGTTCAAAATTGTCTAATTTTTCGTCCTCTTTCCACGGAGAAGAAACTTTTTCTTTTTGCGGATTCATATCAATCATTAGTCACTAATAATCAGTTAATAGTTATTTAGTAAAATCCTGATGTCTGATGTCTATTTTCTAGTATCTAATCAATGTATATTACCTCGTCCGGCCGCAGTTTGGAAGCGCAATTTTTGCAGAAAAATTCCTGCGTTCTTGGATGAAAAATATCGGCTGTTCCGGGGCATATCGCGCAGGAAGCAAAATCGGGGTCCCAGCCGAGTATTTTCAAAGTTATATTCCACGAAAATTTTCCGGCGACCAGCATTTCCCAAATCGTGAATTCCGGCTCCGCTTCAGCCAAAAGCTCTCCCAAAAAACGGAGTTCCGCCAGGCTCGGTGAATGGCGCGCCTGCCCGCCGTAGCTCGAAGAGCGAAGGCAGGATTTTTTGAGGGCGTCCACAACCTGAAGCCCGTTCTTTTCAATCATACGCAACTGAACCAGATTGCCCGGCTGAAGATGTCCCGAAAGTTTGGAGGTTATCTTTCTGATGCTCTTCGCCCTGCCGACAAGCTTGCCGAAACGCTTCGTCAAAAAAACAACACGACCGTTCAGGTCACCGTTCGGCAGCCGGTCGAGAACAACAGCTTCGCTTAGATATTCCTGCATACCCCGTAGGAAATTAAATATTTTCCGTTGCTTTTGACCTTTAGTTTGTGATTCATTGAACGCAATCTAATAACCCTGCATGGTTCTTAAGCGAAAATATTTCATATTTCCGCTTAGTTTCCTGCGGGGCATACGATTATTTTATCATTTAAAAATGAATGAATATATATTCTGCTTATTTAAAAAACTTGTCGCGGCGAACCCTTCCGGATTAACCGCGACGAACTGGCCGGCATGAGCCGACGCCTAATCAAAATCGTGCTGGTGTATGTTCTTGGGGAATGTGCTGACGAGTCGTCCGCCCCCGTTCCGCTGTATTACCAGCCTCTCTACCATTTTCAATTCGCCATCAAGTTTGCCGGCAACGTATCGGACGATATTGGGCATTTCCGCGGTCGGAGTGAAATCGACATGTTTGCGGCGCGAGCTCTCTTCTCCAGACATGTTGATTGTGACGAGGAAATTCCCACAGGAGCAGAACCCTGCCGTTTCCAGAAATCCCCTGAGCGCATCATCGTCAAGCCCTGTTACTTCTAGTTCTGGGAAGCTTCCCATAATATCCTCTCTATATTAATTTTTCAGGTTACTACCATAAAGCCAAAACCGATCCAGGCTCTTGGGGAAAATAATAAAACCAATCCGAATAAAAAGCAAAGTAATTTTGTGCCGCGGGAGGGAGTCCCCTCCCATCGGCGGGCAGGGAACCCTCATATTATTTAATCTTTCCAGTAGTTTATCGTTTTTATGAATTCATCTGTATTCTTCGCGAGCCGAATGGTGTATTTTATCTTCCCGTTCTCTTGTCTTAGTTGTTGTACGCTCGGATGATAACCAAGAATTTTCATCATTTCGGACACATCTTCCACCAAGGGTTTGCAGATATTAACGAAATTAATCATTGAGTAACCTCGATCATTATACTGCGAACCATCTGTTTGAAGTAGTCCGCGTAAACATTCTTTTAGATAATTTATATCTTGTTTAATCCAGTCCGGAACGTACACATTTTGCGCGTCTTTCGGTCCCTTGTCCCATCGCCATCCGAGTAATTCAGTTAATTTATTAGAGTATACACTTACGTCCACGCATCCTTCCCGATTTACGGTACCGACCCGACTTTCTGGAAAAAGAGTATTAAGCGATTCAATAATATGTTTAATGAGCTTAGGATATTTTTTGTCGCATGTTATCCGCAAACGTACAGCTCTTCCGTTAGGATTGGATAAGTTGCCGTCACCGAGGGCAACTCCGATAATATAAGCACGAATTTTTTTATCTTCATTTACAAGTCGCGATTTCATATTTGGTTTTAGTGGGCAGAGAGGGATTTGAACCCTCAAGGAGTTGCCTCCACAGGTTTTTGAGACCTGCGCGTATACCGTTCCGCCACCTGCCCATTTTCCAAAGTCTTTACAATTATATTCAACCCGATTTTATTGATAAAATCAAGAAAAATCTATATTATTAAGCAAATGGCTCGCGTAATCGCAATCCTTCGACAGATTCGACAAGCTTACTGCAAGCAAGCTCAGGATTTCAATAAACTATAAAATTTTATGGCAAGAGTTATTTCAATCTGTAACGCCAAAGGCGGAGTCGGCAAAACGACAACCGCCGTGAATTTGGGCGCCTATCTCGCGGCTATGGGACGGAGAGTGCTTCTTGTTGACTTCGACCCCCAGGCCAACGCCAGTTCCGCGCTCGGAAGCGACCCGTTGCGCGTTGAAAAAAGCATCTATCACGGCATTATCAACGAAGCGCCGGCGACGAGCATAATAAAGCCGACGATGCTTTTCAATTTTCACTTCATACCTTCGGCGCCCCATCTTGCCGGAATTCTTGTCGAATTCGTCAGCCTTCCGGAACGCGAATATTTTCTCCGAAAATTTCTCCATTCCCTCCGCCACCAATACGACTACATAATAATAGACCTGCCGCCGAGCCTGAGTCTTTTGACGATTAACGGCTTGATTGCGGCAGACGAAGTTCTAATTCCCGTGCAGGCCGAATATTACAGCCTGGAAGGCATCGGCCAGCTTCTCGAAGTAATCGGATTGATAAGAAACAATCTCGGCCACGACTTGAAAGTTAGCGGGGCCCTTTTGACGATGTATGACAAGCGCGAACATTTGAGCCGCGAAGTAGCCAAGAATTTGAGGACTCATTTCCCTCATTCGGTTTTTCAGACGGAAATTCCGCGGAGTATTGCCCTTGCAGAAGCACCGAGCTTTTCGAAGCCGATAATTTTCTACCGGCCGGATTCAACCGGCGCCGTCGCCTACAGAAAACTGGCGGAAGAAATAATTTCTCAGGAAGCCGCGAAAATGGAACGTCCCATTTCAAGCGCCGACTTCGGTAATTTCAACATATGATATGATTCTTAATATCTACTAAAATGCTTGGCAAAGGACTTGAATCTTTAATACCGCCGAACCAGGGCAAAAATAACGCCCAATCTCCGCAAAATAATACGGCCGCACAAAATACCGACGGCGCTCCGAGTGTCTTCGCCGCAGGACAAACATCCGAAATAAAACCCGCCGAACCGCAAGCGGATATTTCTGCGCAGCCGGAAACTCCTGTACAACAACAGCAGACACAGTTTAATCCTCGGCAGGAACAGGTTCAGAATAGTTTCAGCGAAACGCCGCGCCTCCTCCAAAAGAAATCCGGCCGCCCCGATACAATCGGTTCTATTTTCCATATAGAAGTTGAAAAAATAAAGCCGAATCCGCAACAGCCACGCCATTATTTCAACGATGAAGCGCTCAAAGACCTTGCTTCGTCCATAAGGGAATTCGGAATACTTCAGCCGATTGTAGTCTCCAAAATAGAAAAAGAAACTCCTGACGGGACCGACGTGGAATACCAGCTCATCGCTGGTGAACGAAGATGGCTCGCTTCCAAAATTCTCGGACTGGAACGCATACCGGCGATAATCAGAAATGTAGATTTGGAACGTGAACGCCTTGAACTCGCCATAATCGAAAACATACAGCGCGAAGACCTGAATCCTATAGAACGCGCCAGGGCCTTCAGCAAGCTTCAGGACGAATTCCGGCTCACCCAACGCGAAATAGCAGCCAAGCTCGGCAAAAGCCGCGAATCCGTGGCCAACACTGTCCGCCTTCTGGACCTGCCTGCGAATATAAAAGAAGCGCTTGAAAAAGGCTCAATAAGCGAAAGCCACGGACGCCTGCTTCTGGCCATCGACGACCAGGCTGCGCAGGAAAGAATTTTCCGCGAACTGCTGGATAAAAAAATGACGACGCGTGACCTCAAAAATAAAGTCCGCGGGATAAAACCGGAAAACGGAAATGAAAAGAACATCGAAGTGTCTCCTGAAATAAAAATGATGCAGGAAAAATTAAGCTCCGAACTCGGCGCTCCGGTAAAAATAGAATCTAAAGGCGAACAGGGACGCATAACGATTACTTTTTTCTCTCCGGAAGAATTGCGCAATATAGTGGATAAATTCGGAAACGAAGAATGAATTAAACCAGCTTGTAGCTTATCTCTCTCACCTCTTTCAGTTTTTTGAGTTTTAGAATCACTTTTTCTATTTTTGACGTGTCGGTTGTTTCGCAACCGATTTTACACGATGAAAACTGGCTGCCTTCGTGTCCGGAAAGCTGAATGCTGGTTATATGAACGTGCGAGCGGGCGATAATTCCGGAAATATCTTTGGTAAGCCCGAGCCTGTTTTGAGCCGTCAGATGGATTTCTATTTTTGAGTACGGCCTCTTTTGCGCCAGGGTCACACGTTTTTCGCGCAGCGCCACCTTTATGTGTTCCCGCGCTATGGAAGTTTTTACGAATTTGAGCCAGTCCTCGGATGGTCGTTTGTTTTTCTGTGTCAGTACCTCAACCATATCTCCCGATTCAAGCGTCGTGTTCAGCGGCATTATTTTGCCGTTTATTTTTGAACCGATGGCGTTGTCCCCTATTTGCGTATGGATGTGATAGGCGAAATCCACAGGCGTGGCGCCCCTTGGTAAATCAATAACATCGCCTCTCGGAGTGATAGCGAATATGCGGTCTTTGAAAAAATCCGCTTTCATCGATTCGACGAATTCCTCGGAATCTACGTCTTCGTGCTTTCTCCTCTCTTGCCATTCGCGCAGTTGTTTCAGCCATGAAAGACTTGCCGCCAGTTTTTCGCCGAGAGGCTGTTCTTTTTTAAAAAATCCTCTTTTCTGGTTTTCTTTGTAAAGCCAGTGGGCGGCTATTCCGAATTCGTTTTCGTCGTGCATTTCCTTAGTACGAAGTTGTATCTCGATATGCTTGTCCTCCGGCCCGATAACGGTCGTATGAAGACTGCGGTAATTATTCGGCTTGGGCATGGCGATATAGTCCTTTATGCGCCCGGGAATCGGCGGCCATAGATTATTGATAACGCCGAGGGCGGCGTAGCATTCAGGAACGGTTTCAAAAACGAGCCTTAGCGCCACCAGATCATAAACTCTGTTTATGTCCATTTCGTAGCGGAGAAGTTTTTTATAGAGGCTGTAATATCTCTTCGCCCTGAAATCGATTTCCACGGGCTTTATGCCTGCTCGCTTCAACGTTTCTTCCAGCGTGGGTTTTATCGATTCGAGATATTTTGTTCTTGATTCATATTCGTCAGCAACATGCTCCATCAGCCATTTGTGTTCTTCCGGATAGAGATAAGGGAAAGTGAGGTCGCGCAATTCACCGCTCAGTTCCCACATCCCAAGCCGGTAAGCGATGGCCGCGTATATTTCGTTGGTTTCGAGCGCGATTCTTTTTTGTTTGGCGGGCGGCAGTGCCGAAAGAGTTTTCATATTGTGAAGTCGGTCGGCCAGCTTTATGAAAATGACTCTCAAATCCTGGCTGATGGCCAAAATCATTTTCCGGAGGTTTTCGGCTTTGGCCTCCGTGCCTCGGTATTTGATACGGCTCAGCTTGGTCACGCCGTCCACCAAAAAGGCTATTTCTTCGCCAAAAGCTTTTTTCAATTGCTCTTCTGTGACCGCGGTATCTTCGACTACGTCGTGGAGCAACGCGCCCGCTATGGTTTCGTCATCCATGCGCCATTGCAGGAGAGTTTCGGCGGCCGCGAGAACATGGCTGAAATACGGCTCGCCGTTTTTTCGTTTTTGTCCTTTATGCGCTTCCTCGGCGAAGCGATAAGCCCTGCCGATAAGGCTTTGCGGATTTTTTTGAGCTGTTTCTCTAACGGTCATTATATGGTGAGCGATGCCGAACCATCGTTTTTCTTCTTGGCTTTGGCTTTAGCCGACTTTTTTGCGCCGGGTTTTTCGCCCGTGACACGAGGCGAATTTTTGAATTTCTCAAACATTTCAGCGACATCTTCCTGAGTCAGCGGCTTTTTGTTGCCTATGAAATTGCAATCAGGATAACGGCTGCAGCCGTAGAAAGCGTTTCCACGCCCACGCGCCTTTTTCTCTATTATATCACCGGGGTTATCTTTCCTGTCGGGCGAAGCCAGGCAGTTGGGGCAGATAAAACCTGTTTTGTTCAATATCTTCTTTATGCCCTTGCATTTCGGATAATCGACGCAACCCAGAAAAAATCCGAATCTCCCTCTTTTTATTTCCATCTCTTTTCCGCAAAGAGGGCATTTCTCTCCTTTGGTTTTTTCTTCCAGTTCTTTTATTTTCGCCGCTTCTTCCGGCATCGGTAATGTCACTTTGCTTTCCGGGTCCGGACAGGCCATAAATTTTCCGAATCGGCCAAATTTGAAAAGCATCGGCTTTCCGCAATGCGGGCAGAGAGTTTCTGAAACCTCGCTGTATCTTCCGACTTCCGCCTCTTTTTCAATAAGATGTTTTTTGAACGGGCCGTAAAATTCGCGCGCCACTTCCCTCCAGCCGATTTTCCCTTCGGCTATCAGGTCAAGTTCTTCCTCTATGTGCGAAGTGAAGTTTATGTCGACTATTTCCGGGAAATGTTCGACGAGTATGTCATTGACGATAATTCCGACTTCTGTGGGATGATAGCGCTTTTCTATTTTTTCCACATAGCCGCGGTCTTGAATGGTCGAAAGCGTCGGAGCGTAAGTGGACGGCCTGCCGACGCCGGCGGCTTCGAGAGTTTTTATTAGCGAAGCATCGGTGTATCTCGGCGGCGGTTCGGTGAAATGCTGTATCGGAAGAATTTCTTTGGCGACGACAGGTTCGCCTTTTTCGAGTTTCGGCAGAATGTTCTCGCCGCTTTCTGATTCGTCTTCGCCCTCGAAATAAACTTTGAGGAATCCCGGGAAAACTATTCTCTGACCGTTGGCGCGGAAAACCATTTCACCGTCTTTGTCTCGCCCTGCCTGTCCCGAGCTTTGCCGAGGAGAGCTTGTCGAATGGGTCTCGATATCGGCCGCTGTCTGTTCAAGAAGCGCTTCTTTCATCTGGGAAGCAAGAGTTCTTTTCCAGATAAGTTCGTAAAGGCTCATCTGCCTTCTGTCCTGCGTGCCCGGGAAATGCCTGGAAATGTCGGTCGGCCTGATGGCCTCGTGAGCTTCCTGAGCACCTTTGCTTTTGGCGGCGAACCGGCGCGGAGATTCGAGCGAATAATCTTTTCCGAAATCGTCTTCAATGACTTTCTTCGCCTGTTTCAAAGCCTGCTCGGAAAGATTGGTGCTGTCGGTTCTCATATATGTTATGAATCCGTGCTCATAAAGGCTCTGGGCCAGCATCATGGTCTGCTTCGCCGAAAAGCCGAGTTTCCGCGAAGCTTCCTGCTGCAGAGTAGACGTGATGAAGGGCGGCGACGGATTACGGCTGACTTCTTTTGAAGAAACTTCTTTTATGGCGTAATCGGCACCCTTCAATCTCGCAACCAATTTTTCGGCCTCGGTGCCGGATTTCACGGCCATTTTGTCCAACGGGCTTCCGTCAACCGAAATCAGTCGTCCGCGGAAAATCTTTTTGTCCCCGCCTGTGGTGAGTTTTGTCGAACCATTTTTTGAAAAATCTCCTTCAATGGACCAATATTCTTCCTTGTCGAACTTTTGTATCTCACGTTCGCGTTCGACGATAAGCCGCACGGCGACGCTCTGCACGCGCCCGGCCGAGAGGCCGTAACGCACCCTTCTCCATAAAAAAGGAGAAAGTTCGTAGCCTACCAGGCGGTCGAGAATGCGTCTGGCTTGTTGGGCATCGACAAGATTCATATCTATGCTTCGCGGATGCTCAAGCGCTTCTTCTATCGCCTGTTTTGTTATCTCGTGGAATACGATGCGCTGAAGAGGCAAAGTTTGCGATTTCGCGACTTGGATGTCGGCGGATTTTTTCCTCTTGGAACTTTTAGGCTTTTCCCCGGTCAGCTCAAGTGCGTACGTAAGATGCCAGGCGATAGCCTCACCTTCGCGGTCTTCATCGGTCGCCAGTATTATCTGCGAAGCTTCTGAAGCAAGTTTTTTCAAAACGGCGACTTGCTCTTTGGCCTTCGGAAGAATCGTGTAGGTCGGCTCGAAATCGGCTTCAACGTTTATACTGATTTTGCTTTTGGGTAAATCGCGCACGTGGCCGTAAGAAGATTCCACTTTATATCCGGCGCCCAAAAACTGGCCAATCGTTCTGGCTTTGGTTGGAGATTCAACGATAATAAGTTTCATATCAAATGATTATGTATCCTTCCCCTTCTTCTTTTATTTCATTTTTTAAAAGAAGGAGTGTAATGGCCTGATTGGCCACTCGAGATTCAAGTTCGGCCATTTCGGCGATTTTGTCAATTCCGAGCGGCTCGACCGAGTTCGAAAGAATTTCCAAAATTATTTTTTCTTCGCCGGTTTTTCCGTAGTCTTTTTCCATTGACGGCTCTGTCAGATTCAAATCTTCAAGAACGTCCGCCGGTTTTGAAACGAGTCTGGCTCCGCTTCTTATGAGGCGATGCGAACCTGAAAAATTCCTATGTCCGGCCGGCCCGGGTACCACGAAAACTTCTCTGTTCTGTTCCGAAGCGAAGCGCGCGGTTGCCAGAGCACCTGACGCTTCGGGCGCTTCGATTACGACTGTTCCCAATGAAAGTCCGCTTACGATTCTGTTTCTCTCGATGAATCGATGAGGAAGCGGCGGAATTCCGGGTGGATATTCCGAAATAAGAGCTCCGCCGGCGGCAATTATTTCTTCCGCCAGCCGCTCATTCGATTTCGGGTAAATATTATCCAAGCCGCAGGCCAGAACGGCCGCCGTTTTCCCTCCGGCATCAAGGCATCCTTTATGCGCCGCCGAATCGATTCCGAAAGCCAAGCCGCTGGCAACCGTAATTCCGGCCTCCGCGAGTTCGCGCCCGAATTGACGGGCAATCTCGAGCCCGTCTTCCGTGGCTTTTCGCGTGCCGACTACGGCAACGGCCGGATTTTTAAGGAATTCCTTTTCTCCTTTAACGTAAATAGCTAATGGCGGCCAGTATATTTCCCGCAAAAATTCCGGGAAATCGGGTTCGTCGGAGAATATCATCTTGATGTTGTATTTTCCCAGCTTCTGCCATTCTTCTTCCGGGTCGATAATTTTCTCGTCATTTTTCAAGCCGGCGAATATTTTTTCCCAAGAAGCATTTTTTGCTTTCAGCTTCGCAGCTTCGCGATGATTACAGCCGATTGTATTCCAAACAGCGTTGTAAAAAAATTTTTCTTTGTCGCTTGCCGAAACCATTATTTTGTAATTATGGTTCCGCCTATGTATTAGTCAATCCTTCGGGATTGACACTGAGTTTATCGAACGTGCCAAATTTCCTCCATTTGATATAATAGTTGAAATGGCTGAAAACTTCCGAAAGAAGCTTTTAATGGGAATATCTTTGATAGGCGGCGGCTTTTTGGCATTCGGCATTATCGCCTATTTCTTTTCGGGCGCGATAGCCGCAGAAGCGGAAAAAATTTCTCTGGATAGAAATCTGATACGCAACCATTCCGATTTGATAGAAGGGCTGGCAAAGCAAAAAGTCAGCAGTCCAGAGGTGGACAAATTCACGCAGGCTATCGACCTTATACTCCCGTCGAAAGACCAATTGGTTAATTTTTCTAGTTGGCTCGAAAGTCTTTCTCGCGCGCATAATGTCAGCGTTAATTTCAATTTCAGCGGAGAAACCGTTCCGGCGAACAATATGGACGCCGGCTATATCAGATTCAGCTTAAACGTCAGCGGAGATTACATCGGCGTTAATGATTTTTTGAGAGACATTGAGTTAAAATCGCCAAAATATACCGTAAGCTTTGACGATCTTGATCTGAAGAGAAATAGCGCTACAAATTACATAGTAATCACGAACGGCAGAGTTTTTTTCAAATAGAGTCATTTAGAAAAACATAAAAGTATGAGAAAATTCATAAAGTACCAGAACGAATTTATCCTTGGCGCGATTGCAATAATTCTGCTTATCGTACTCGTCTGGATTTCCATTTGGGAATTGGGCTTTCTGGCGGTAAATATAGGCAAGGCCATAGACTCCGGAAACGGCAAAGGTACGGGTATGAATTTTGACTTAAACGGTGCTAAGCAATTAAACTTAAAAGGCTTGGCTCAATAAGCAGGTAGCCGGCCCAAAGCGCGCATAGCTCCCGCCCTTAACTAATGCGCTCATAGCTCAGTGGTAGAGCGGTCGCCTGAGGCGACAGGTCCAAGGTTCTATTTCATTTATAATTTTATATGCGCGGTTAGCTCAGTGGTAGAGCGCTTCGTTGACATCGAAGAGGTCAGAAGTCCGATCCTTCTACCGCGCACTATTTAGCATGTATTATATCTATGTTCTCCGTAGCTTAAAGAATGGACGTTTCTATATCGGTTGCACTAACAACATCGAGAGGCGCTTACAAGAGCATAACAAAGGACAAAGTAAATATACTAGTCTTACCAAACCATTCGAGTTGATTTACCGCGAAGAGTCAGATAATCTTATAGACGCAAGACGCAGAGAAAGGCTTCTTAAGGGAGGCAAAGGGAGAGAATGGCTTAAAAGAAAATTTGGTTAGTAGCGGTACCCAGATAGAAATATTCGGGCGACTAGTTCAGTGGTAGAACGCTGTCCTGCAATCAAGTTACGCTTGATTCAAATGGTTCGTTCGGCAAAAATGAAAACAATGGGTGTGTAGTTCAGTGGTAGAACGCTGTCCTGATAAGACAGAGGTCGAAGGTTCGATTCCTTCCACACCCACAAAGTTTTCACTTTTGCCTCGCTGCCATTTGTAAGACAGAAGTCGCGGGACTTATCTTCTTACTTATAATACACCCTGTTCTCAACCCGGAAATCCACGTACTGCAAATTTCCGAAAGTCGTCTTTTCCTTAAGAGATTGTATGACTCCCGGGACACTGTCCGCCGGAAAGCGGAGGCTGAAATAAATCTTCGGGCCATCGTAGGTATCCACTTCGATTTCCTGCGCGGCCAAATCGTTCAGCCGGATTTCTTTTACGCTGAGGCCGCTTGCCGATACGGCGCGGAAAATTGAAAAAATGTTCGCTATAAATTCGTCCGGCACTATTTTGGAATTGAGCCCGATATTCTTCTGCGAATAATCGCTGAGAGACGTTATAAGGTTGCCTTCCACGCCAATTGCCTTTTTGAAGATAATGCCGTCAGAATCGAACCAGAAACAGCTCGAATCCGGAATTGCCTGTGTTTCGTCCGTGTTTATCGTAACCTGACGAAGGCACCACACGCCGAAAGGCTTCTTTTCCTCCACTACAATATTAATCTTTCTTTGCCTGTAGCTTTTCTTAATTGAAACCGATTTCAATTCCGGCAGAAGCTTTAAGCTGTTTACGGAAAAATCATTTGGCCAAGTTAAAATATTTTCAGTTCCCAAAATGCGTTTCCAGAAAGAACCTCTGGAAATTTCCATTGTAGCCAGCGCCATTATATCATCCCTTGAAACGTTGTTTTTACCGATTATTTCTATGTTTTTTATCCTGAACAATGGCGAATAAATTACTGTCCACGCTCCCCCGGCCAAAAGCGCGCATATAGCCAGAAAAACAAAGCCGGAAAAAATACGCACCCGGCGGTGCTCTTCGCGCGAGCGGACATCGGACCACGATATGGCATTTTCTTTTTTCATAGTGCTAAGGAATTATATGCTCCTTCAACCGACAAGCCGGAAAATAATAATACTCTATCCGATGATTTTCCGGCCGACATATTCCTGAAGAACTTTCGGTACTTCTATTTTGCCGTCTTTCGTCTGATAGTTTTCCATTATCGCGATTACCATTCTGCCTATTGCGAACGCCGTGGCGTCGTTCATATGAACGAACTGTAATTCTCCGCTTTCCCTTTTGACTTTGGTGTTGAGTCTTCTCGACTGATAATCGTTCATAAGGTCGGCCGAATGTGTTTCGCGGTATTTATTCTGCGCCGGCATCCAGGTCTCAATGTCCAGGTGGCGGAAATCCGGCCCGCCCTGGTCTCCCGTCGAACAAATAATCACCTGATAGGGCAACTCCAATGACTGCATCAGATACTCCTGAATTCCCACGATGAATTCCTGTTCGGTGAAAGAATCTTCCGGCAAAGTGAACGACTCCATTTCCAGCTTGTCGAACTGGTGAACACGAAGTATTCCCCTGACATCCTTGCCGTACGAACCGGCTTCCCTCCTGAAAGCACTGGAGAAACCCACGTAACGAACCGGCATTTCGCTTTCTTTGAGCGTCTCATCCATATGAATCGGGCCAAGCGTATGCTCGGCGCTGCCTATAAGATATATATCGTCGCTCGGAATATAATAACGTTCTTCGGTCGGCTCAAGCCGTGCCATCTTTTGATAAGTTGTCGGCTTTATGAAAACGGGTGGCACTACCGGGATAAACGGTTTTGGATTGTATCCCGGCTTAATCTTGTCGGCTATTTCTTTCAATATTTTCTCGTCCATCAGCACTCTGAATCCGTGTTGTACCAAAGCAAATTCCAAAAGCGCCGCTCCGCCCTTCAAGTAATTGAAACGGCTGCCGGAAACTTCCGAAGCTTTTTTCACATCTATTATTCCCAGTGCTTCCCCCAGCTCAATATGGTCTTTGGGCGGGAAACCATGCTTTTTCGGTTCGCCCCAGGAACGCAAAAATTTATTTGAGTCTTCGTCTTTTCCTACCGGAGTATCGTCGCTCGAAAGATTCGGGATTTTCATCCAGGCCGAAAGGCGTCCTTCTTCAAGACCGATTAATTCTGCTTCTTTTATTTTTATTTTCTCTTTTACCCCCTTGGCGGCATCGATATCCCTCTCTTCACTGAGTTCTTTATGTTCGTGGCGCAAATCATCGAGTTCGCCGGTTATCCTCTTCCACCCGCCGTCCAATTCCAAAAAATTGTCCACCAATTTCGGGTCGGTGCCCTTAAGCTTGATTGCACTTTTTACTTTTTCCGGCTCCTCGCGAAGTAATTTAATGTCGAGCATTTTTTGATGATACTAAACCCAGACGATTGTCGCAATGAATCCGATAACCCCAAGGATGAGCCCAATGAGCGCTCCTTTTTGCGGCAACTGATTAAAGAAAAAATAGGCGAGGAACGGCTCGACAACAAGTATCGCCACTATTGAAGAAACCGTAACCGTCCAAATGGTTTTGGAGGCGCCATACCCAATCGAATAGCCGACCAATAAAAAAGAACAGCCGATAAAGACCATCAAAAAAAGAACTAAATTTTTCGGTTCAAGCAAAGATTGGGGACCTGCCAATTTAGCGGATGACATTTCTGCCCAAATGTTTATGCCCTCTCCCACGACAAGTATTAAAAAAGAAAATATAATTCCAATCATTCTTAAGATGATACAACGGGCGCGGTGGTTTGTTAAGCCCCGATGCTTGACAAGCATATATCACTATAGTATAATGTAAGCGTTCTTTTACAACCTATGCGGGTCATAGCTTCCAGCTCGTAAGCACCGAGTTTATGAATTGAAAGCTATGACCCGCTGTCCAAAAATCCAAAAGCGGGCTAGCAAAAAGAGTTGCACACCATTAACGTTGCTACCTTTAAGGAGTCGCCATGAACACTGCCACACTTCCTCAAGCCAAACACCTCATCGGAGTATTTGAGACCCTGGAGTCCGACGAGCTTCAAAAGTTGTACGCTTCCGGGCTTCTCACTGACCTCCGGCGCTGCGCTGCGGAACTCGACCCGACAAAGGTCGACCGCGACAAGTATCAACGCATTCTCGGCCTTGACCCATCCGTCTTCAAAGTGAAGATGGGCGGTAGCGAGAACACAGACCAGATCACCGCGAACCTCGGCTTCCCGTTCAACGAGTGGATCACTCAAGCCAACTTACCGCTCACACCAAGCAAGACCCCATGGGAAGATGAAATCGAAATCATCGACCCGGGCTGTGAGTTTACCGAAGAAAAAGGCCTGAAGTTTCTCGCCGACGCAAAGCTCGACCGTCCGACATATGAGCATGGCATCCGGTTCGGTCAGCAGCACGGGAAAGAGACGACTTCCGAGAAAAAACCTTTCATCATCTTCCTTCACGAAGCTTGGCTGGACCCGAACCGCAACCGTCGCATCGTCTGTCTGCGCCGCTACTCCGATTACCGCGAGCTCTACCTGGATTACCCTGACAGCGGGTTCTACGACGACTGCGTTCTCGCCGGTGTTCGCCGTCGCAAGTAGTCCTCAAGAACTACAATCCTCTGGATTTTTGGACTCTCAGTCCCTTTGCCCGTTCCGGTTTCCGGAATGGGCATTGTTTTTTTGTATTGTTTCTTCGGTTTTATTTTTCCATGAAAATGGCTCACAATTAGAGACGGAAGTAGATCAGCATGCCTGCGGTCACGGCTTCGGGCGGTCGAACCCAGCATCGCAAGAGTCCTGAGTGGAGCCGGGTACGCCTTGCTCCAGTGTGGCGCTTGATGTCTTTTGAAAATGAGGATGCTTGGTGCGTAAAGCTGGAGGATTACCTTTTTAGGGACATCCCAAACACGATTCAATCTCAAGATATCGGCCTCGGGATTCCCCGCCCAATATCAAGAGATGGTGGCGCAGATGGCTTTCCGCACATTTCTTGGCTGGACCCGAACCGCAACCGTCGCATCGTCTATCTGAACCGCAACTCCGATAACCGCAAGCTCAACCTGAATTACCCTGACAACAGGTTCAACGACAACTGCGTTCTCGCCGGTGTTCGCCGTCGCAACCCTCTTTATTATCTCGCTGCCGCCCGGGAGTTCCCGGGCGGTGACGCTACTTGTCGAACCCAGCCGCCGAGCATACGGCCGATTTCTTCAAGCGGCTCCGAAAGCGCAATGTACTTGTTGTTATCCAAAACTTTTATTTCCCATGCAAGCTGAAGAAAGAATTTGAGTAGGTCGAGTTTGCCGACTGTTTTCTGGAGATACGGCAACTTTTGTTCTTTCGGAAGAAAACTTGCCGTGTACAGAAGTTCCATGATTTCTAAAAACAACCTATCCACTTTTTCTCCGAGCGTATAGCGGGACATTTTTGCAATATTAGGAAGAACCCCGTGCCACAACTTGTAAACGGCAGTAAGCCGTTTGAGAATAGGAAGCGTCGCTCGGTTGGGAATTTTAGTTACATCAATATTCATATTTATGAAAAAGTTATCACTTACTCTTGATGAAATTGCGAGCACTGAAAATCTCCTTGAGGCGTGGGAAGAATTTATCAAAGGGAAAAGAGACAGGGTCGATGTGCAGGAATTTTCTTTGCGACTCATGGACAATATTATTTCGCTCCACAAAGACCTTCTTTCTCGCTCCTATCGTCACGGGCCGTATCGCGCTTTCAATATCTGCGATCCGAAACCGCGCAGCATTCACAAGGCGAGCGTCCGCGACCGGCTGCTGCACCATGCGCTCTACAGGAAGCTCTATCCGTTTTTCAACCGCGCGTTCACAGCTCACTCCTATTCGTGCCGGATTGATAAAGGAACGCACAAAGCTCTGGGTTGTTTTCGGTCGTTCTCGAGAAAGGCGAGCAGCAATCATACAAAAACAGTATGGGTCTTGAAATGCGATGTCAGGAAATTTTTTGCGAGCATTGACCATGAAGTGTTGCTCAGTATTCTCCAGAGCTATATTCCCAATCGGGACGTGATGGCGCTCCTTACCGAAATAATCGGAAGTTTTACCTCGACTGCTCCGGGCGTCGGGTTGCCACTTGGCAACCTCACGTCGCAAATCCTTGTGAATGTGTACATGAATGAATTTGACCAGTTTATGAAGCATGAATTGAAGGTGAAATACTATCTGCGATATGCCGACGACTTCGCCATTTTCTCGTCAGACAGAATATGGCTTGAAGAGTTGATTCTGCATATTGATGCGTTCCTCACTGACCGTCTTCGGCTTACTCTCCATCCGGATAAGGTTTCCATCAAATGTTTCGCTTCCGGCGTTGATTTTCTAGGGTGGGTTCACTTCCCGAACCACCGCGTCGTGCGCACTGCGACGAAGCGGCGAATGTTCAGGCGTATGGAAGAACGTCCGACACAACAAACAGTTGCTTCTTACACTGGTATGCTGAAGCACGGCAATACGATGCACCTTCAACGCCGAATCGAAAAAAGTTTTCCATTGTGGTTTAGAAAATTATGACTCAGAGTGTTTTTTAATGATACAACAGATATATCTATTTGTCAAGTTAATTAAATCCTGAAGTCGGCGCCTCTTAAATTCTTCAGGGCGACCCTGAAGTTCTTGAATGGGTCGAATGGACTTTAAAAAAACCGGCGTACGCCTTATAATTTTCCTAATGGCAAAAACAAGTAAAGACTCAAAAATAGATAATATCCGGCACTCGCTGGCTCATCTTCTGGCCGCCGCCGTTCTGAGAAGATTTCCCAAGGCCAAGCTCGGCATAGGACCGGTAATAGAAAACGGTTTTTATTACGACTTTCTCCTGCCCCGCAGTTTGACGCCCGACGACATCAAAGAACTGGAAAGGGAAATGAAAAAACTTGTTTCGCAGAAACTTCCTTTCAGCGGCAAAAAAATAATGCCGGCCGAAGCCAAGAAATTATTCAGGGAACAAAAGTTCAAGCTCGACCTTATAAAAGAATTCGTCAAAGAAAAAAAGTCCCTTACCGCCTATAAGACGGGCGACGTATTTTTTGATTTGTGCAAAGGAGGCCACGTTAAAAACACGAAAGAAATAAACACCGATGCCTTTAAGCTGACACATGTCGCCGGCGCTTACTGGCGCGGAGACGAAAAAAACCCGCAGCTGCAAAGGGTTTATGGGCTGGCGTTCGAAACAAAAAACGACCTTGATAATTACTTGAAAATGCGCGAGGAAGCCGAACGGCGCGACCATAAGAAACTCGGCCCGCAATTGAAGATTTTTATGTTCCACGAAACCGCTCCCGGAATGCCCTACTGGCTGCCCAAAGGCACTTTGATTTATAACGAACTAATCAACTTCTGGCGCGAAGAACACCGGAAAAGAGATTATCAGGAAATCGTCTCGCCTCTTCTTAACAAAAAAGAGCTTTATATCACTTCCGGCCATTATGAGCATTACTGGAAAGAAATGTTCGTTGCCAAAACGGATGAGGGCGAAGAATACGGAGTTAAAGCAATGAACTGCCCCAACGCCATGGTTGTCTTCGGTTCCGAACCGAGAAGCTACCGCGACCTGCCTCTCCGCCTCGCCGATACCGACACGCTTCACCGCCATGAACGCTCAGGCACGCTGAACGGACTCCTGCGCGTGCGCGAATTCAGGCAGGACGACGCCCACTGCTATGTTTCCGAAGACCAGATTGGGGACGAATACAAAGAGATTTTTAAAATAGTTGAGCGTTTTTATTCGGTATTCGGATTATCGTATTCATTCCGATTGGGAACCAGGCCGGAAGATTTTATGGGCGACAAAAAAACCTGGGACAAAGCGGAGAAAACTCTTACTAAAATACTGAAAGAGTCCGGGAAAAAATTCTCAATCTTGGAAGGAGACGGGGCTTTTTACGGACCAAAGGTGGACATACTTATGAAAGATTCTATCGGGCGCGAGTGGCAAATGGGAACGATACAGCTTGATTTCCAGCAGCCCCGCCGCTTCCAATTGGAATACGCCGACAAAGACGGCGGAAAGAAAACTCCGGTTGCCATTCACCGCGTCATATACGGTTCGATGGAACGCTTTATCGGAATTCTGATAGAGCACTTCGCCGGAGCGTTTCCGCTCTGGCTCTCCCCCGTTCAGGCGATCATTTTGCCATTGAGCGAAAAATTCACGGGATACGCGGAGAAAATGTCGGATGAATTGAAAAAAGAAAATATTCGCGTTGAAGTATCGGCCGCCAATGAAACTCTCGGAAAACGCATCCGCGAAGCCGAAATGAAAAAAATACCCTATGTACTTGTTGTCGGAGAAAAAGAAGAGACAAATAAAACCGTCAGTGTAAGAAGACGCGGCTCCGCCTTCGCTAAAGCTTCTGCGGACAAGCAAGATGGTGAGACTTCGGTTGAAAAGTTAGTTGAGAAAATCAAGAAAGAAATAGAAAATAAGGTTATTTAATGGCTTGATTAACTCACCGCAAGAAATAAATAAGTCCCTGAATTTTATAGCCGGCAAGCAGCTGCAAAACTCAGGGACTTTATTCTTTGGGGCTCTGGCCCCAGGTTGTGTAAGGGGGCTAACCCTTTAATACTTTCTATTTACTTGGTAAGTTTTTCTGATAGTAATTTTAGACTAACGGCAAAGACCGTCAACCCCCACACCAAACAGCAAATGTCGTTGATTTAAGCCCTATTTTGCTGTTATGGTGTGGGGGTCAAACACTCCTGTGCAAAACTCTCTCCCCAAATTAATAGTAATTGTAGGCCCTACGGCGTCCGGAAAGACCGATTTGGCCATAAAAACCGCCAGTAAGTTCAACGGCGAGATAGTTTCGGCCGATTCGCGGCAGGTTTATAAGGGGATGGATATCGGGACAGCGAAGCCGAGTCTTCGCGCGAATGGCGAATGGCAAATGGCAAATGGAATTCCTCATTATTTAATAAACATCAAAAAACCGGACCAAGACTATACAGTTGCCGAATTCAAAAAAGATGCCATTTCCGCGATAAATAAAATAATCAAAAAAGGCAAAGTTCCGATTCTTGCCGGAGGTACCGGTCTTTATGTAAAAGCGGTAACCGAGAACCTTGAAATACCGGCCGTAAAGCCGAATCCGGCGCTCCGAAAGAAACTCGAAAATAGGATAGAAAAGGAAGGTCTTGAAGCTCTTTATTGCGAGCTTATTGAGCAAGACCCGGAGGCAGCCTATATCGTTGACGGCAAAAATCCACGCCGCGTAATCCGCGCCATGGAAATCGCCATCCTAACGAAAAAACCTTTTTCCGCGCAAAGGAAAAAAGGAGAAAAACTTTTCGATACTTTAAAAAT
>Ga0163199_1000312_pt1 | contig 31045 bp, 34 predicted proteins | sample PL_2010_150m_FD_113537 | JGI IMG/M metagenome (GOLD analysis project Ga0163199, IMG submission 113537) | Freshwater microbial communities from Powell Lake, British Columbia, Canada to study Microbial Dark Matter (Phase II) - PL_2010_150m | ecosystem: Environmental > Aquatic > Freshwater > Lake ...
GCGCAAGGTCTTAACATACTCTGCCCGAACGAAAAGCTCGGTTATCTCACTTTCGGACAGCGCGGACTCTACGCAACGCCGGAGCGACAATCACCCGCGCCCGGTCGCAATTCACTTCGCGTTCATGAACGCAACCGTCGTGTCCAGCATGCGGTTGCTGAAACCCCACTCGTTGTCATACCAGGAGGACACCTTCACCAGCGTCCCGCCCGACACCTTGGTCAGCGTGGAATCGAAAATGCTGGAATGCGGATTGTGGTTGAAGTCCACCGACACCAGCGGGTCCTGGTTGTAGGCAAGGATGCCCTTCAGGCTGCCTTCGGCCGCGTCTTTCATTACCTGGTTGATTTCCTCGGCGCTGGTCGCGCGCTTGGCGACGAAGGACAGGTCGACCACTGAAACGTTGATGGTGGGCACGCGCATGGCATAGCCGTCAAGCTTGCCGTTCAGTTCCGGCAGCACCAGGCCCACGGCCGCTGCCGCGCCGGTTTTGGTCGGGATCATCGACATCGTCGCCGAGCGCGCGCGGCGCAGGTCCTCGTGATAGACGTCGGTCAGTACCTGATCGTTGGTATAGGCGTGAATGGTGGTCATCAGGCCGCAGACAAGACCGATCTTGTCGTGCAGTGGCTTTACCATCGGCGCCAGGCAGTTGGTGGTGCAGGAGGCGTTCGATATCACCGTGTGCGCCGCCTTCAGCACGTTGTGATTCACGCCGTAGACGATGGTGGCGTCGATGTCCTTGCCGCCGGGAGCGGAAATAATCACTTTTTTCGCGCCTGCCTTGAGGTGCGCGCCGGCTTTCTCCTTGCTGGTGAACAGACCGGTGCATTCCAGCACCACGTCCACGCCGAGTTCGGCCCAGGGCAGCTCGGCCGGATTGCGGATGGCGCAGACGCGAATCTTGTCGCCGTTCACGAGCATGTTGTCGCCTTCGACCGTGACCGTGCCCGGGAATTTGCCATGGGTGGTGTCATAGCGGGTCAAATGGGCATTGGTCTGGGCGTTGCCCAGGTCGTTGACGGCGACGATCTGAATATCCTGCTTCTTGCCGCCCTCATACAGGGCGCGCACGATGTTGCGTCCGATGCGGCCATAGCCGTTGATTGCGACCTTGATCGTCATGACTTGCTCCTAACGAAGATTTGGAATTCCGGGTTCAAACAGACATCCATAGGTATACCACGGATCGCCGCGAAAACGGTTTGAGCAATGTCAATTTCGCGACGATCCTCCGTCTGCGCCTAGACCACTCCCTTCACCGCCGCCACTACATGGTCGACGGTGAAACCGAAATACTTGAACAGCTCCGGACCGGGCGCGGACTCGCCATAGCGATCGATACCGATCACGGCGCCTTCGAGGCCCACGTATTTGCGCCAGTAATCGGACACGCCCGCCTCGACCGCGACGCGCGGCACGCCGCGCGGCAAGACCGTTTCACGATAGGCGGCGTCCTGGCGATCGAACACGCTGGTCGAAGGCAGGGACACCACGCGCACGCGCACGCCCTCTGCGCCAAGCTGTGCCTGCGCGCCCATGGCGAGTTGCACTTCCGAACCGGTGGCGAGCAGCAACGCCTGTGGCGCGCCGGCGCAGTCGGCGAGCACGTAGCCGCCGCGTGCGATTCCCGCGAGCATCTTGGCGTCGCGCTTCTGGAATGGCAGGTTCTGACGCGAGAACACGAGTGCGCTCGGACCATCGCTGCGCTCGACCGCACTGATCCACGCCTGCGCGGATTCAACGGTATCGCAGGGGCGCCACACATCCAGGCCCGGCATCAGCCGCAGGCTGGAGACGTGCTCCACCGACTGATGCGTGGGACCGTCCTCCCCAAGGCCGATCGAATCGTGGGTAAACACGAAAATATTGCGCAGCTTCATCAGTGCCGCCATGCGCAGCGCGTTGCGCTCATAGTCGGAAAAGGTGAGGAACGTTCCGCTGAAAGGAAGCAGACCGCCATGCAGCCCCATGCCGTTGGTGATGGCCGCCATGCCGAATTCGCGCACGCCGTAGGATATGTAATTTCCGCCGCCGTCAGCGCTCAGGGTTTTCGCGCCGGACCAGTTGGTCAGATTCGATCCGGTGAGGTCGGCCGACCCGCCGACGAATTCGGGCAATGCCGGTGCCAGGCCTTCGATCGCATTTTGCGACGCCTTGCGTGTGGCGACGGTCTCCGCCTTGGCGTCGATTTTCGCGAGCAGCGCGTCGCAATGCTTGCGCCAGCTGGCCGGCAACTCCCCCGCCATGCGCCGCCGGAACTCGGCGGCGAGTGGTGCATGCTGTTTCGCATAAGCGGCGAAGCGCTGGTTCCATTCGCCCTCGATGGCGGCGCCGCTCTGCCGCGCGTCCCAGCCCGCATAGACTTCCGGCGGCAGTTCGAACGGCGGGTGAGTCCAGCCGATCGCCGCGCGCGTGGCTGCGACTTCCTTTTCGCCCAGTGCCGCGCCGTGCGCGTCGTGCGATCCGGCCTTGTTCGGCGAGCCTTTGCCGATGACAGTCTTGCAGCAGATGAGACTGGGCCGGTCGCTCACCGCCTTGGCCGCCGCGATCGCGCGATCCACCGCATCCACGTCGTGACCGTCCACCGCGGGAATCACGTGCCAGCCGTAGGCTTCGAAGCGCTTCGGCGTGTCGTCGGTAAACCAGCCCTCGACCTTGCCGTCGATGGAAATGCCGTTGTCGTCGTAGAGCGCAATCAACTTCCCAAGTTTGAGCGTGCCGGCGAGCGAACAGGCCTCGTGCGAAATGCCTTCCATCAGGCAGCCGTCGCCGAGAAACGCATAGGTGTGGTGATCGACGATAGCGAGGCCGGGCCGGTTGAACTCGGCGGCGAGCAGGCGCTCGGCCAGCGCCATGCCAACCGCGTTGCCGACGCCCTGCCCCAACGGCCCGGTGGTGGTTTCCACACCCGGGGTCACGCCGACCTCCGGGTGACCCGGCGTCTTCGAGTGCAGCTGACGAAAACGCCGCAGTTCATCGATCGGCAGCGCGTAGCCCGTGAGGTGCAGCAGCGAATAGAGCAGCATCGAGCCGTGGCCGTTGGAGAGCACGAAGCGGTCGCGGTCGGCCCATTTCGGGTTCGCCGGATTATGGCGCAGGTGGCGATTCCACAGGGCAAGTGCGATTTCCGCCATGCCCATGGGCATGCCCGGATGGCCGGAGTTGGCGGCCTGCACCGCGTCCATGGATAGGGCGCGGATCGCATTGGCAAGGTCAGCAGTCGATGTTTTCATGGTGGGGGGGACAGTGCGAAGGGTGGATTATCGTCGAAGCGGCGCGATTTTTCCAATGCGGGCGCCAACGAGAGACGAAAGAAAGCCGCGCCTATCGGGTATGGTACAAGTGTTCAATGGGGAAGTCCTCATCCTCTGATCCTCCTCCCAAAGGGAGTAGGAGGTTTCGAGGCGCAAATGGGCCTTCGCCCATTTGCGCCAACCTCACTAAGCGCGGCGCTTGCGGTCCATGAACTGCAGGATCATCGGGGTGAATATCAGCTGCATCGCCAGTTCCATTTTTCCGCCCGGTACGACGATGATATTGGGCCGCGACATGAACGAGTCGTGCAACATGGTGATCAGGTAAGGCAGGTCTATGCCCTTGGGATTGGCGAAGCGGATCACCAGGAAGCTCTCGTCGGCGCTGGGGATATCGCGCGCGATGAACGGATTCGAAGTGTCCACGGTGGGCACGCGCTGAAAATTGATATGGGTCCGCCCGAACTGCGGCACGATGTAATTCACATAGTCGGGCATGCGCCGCAGGATGGTATTCACCACCGCCTCGGTGGAATAGCCGCGCGTCGCCTTGTCGCGATGCAGTTTCTGGATCCACTCCAGATTGATCGTCGGCACCACGCCCACCAGCAGGTCGGCGTGGTGCGCGATATTTACCTTGTCGGTGACCACCGCACCGTGCAAACCCTCGTAGAACAAGAGATCGGTGCCCTGCGGCACGTCCTCCCACGGCGTGAACGTCCCCGGCTCCTGTCCGAACGGTGCGGCCTCGGCCGCGTTGTGCAGGTACTTGCGGTTGCGGCCGCCGCCGCTCTTGCCATAGGTCGCAAACAGCGCCTCCAGTTCCTCGAACAGATTGGATTCCGGGCCGAAATGGCTGAAATGGTTGTTGCCGCTTTGCGCCGCCTCATCCATCGCCGCTTTCATCGCCTTGCGGTCGAAGCGGTGGAAAGCGTCTCCCTCGACGATGGCGGCGTTGAGTTTCTCGCGCCGGAATATGTGCTGGAACGTGCGTGTGACCGAGGTGGTGCCGGCGCCGGATGAACCGGTAATCGCAATGACCGGGTGTTTGACGGACATGACTCTTGCCTTTCCAGATTATTGACGGTGGCCGACGGTTTCTTCTACTGCACGAACAGCGAGCGCTCGTTGAACAACGGCGACGTAAACGGCTGATCCACGCCGCGATCGTGCTCGCCATGATAGCGCTCGATGCGCTCGACTTCCTCCTTTGAGCCGAGGATTACCGGCACGCGCTGGTGCAGTCCTTCCGGCGCAACTTCGAGTACGCGTTCGCGTCCGATCGAGGCCGCGCCCCCTGCCTGTTCCACCAGATACGCCATCGGGTTCGCTTCATACAGCAGGCGCAGGCGCCCGGCTTTGGCCAGGTCCTTGCTGTCCTTCGGATACATGAACAATCCGCCACGCATCAGAATACGGTGCACTTCGGCGACGAATGACGCTATCCAGCGCATGTTGAAGTCTTTGCCCCGCGGTCCACTCCGGCCGGCAAGGCATTCGGTGACATAGCGCTTAACCGGCGGCTCCCAGAAGCGCTGGTTGGACGCGTTAATGGCGAACTCGCTCGTTTCAGCCGGAATGCGCAGGTCGGGATGAGACAGAATGAACTCGCCGATTTCCCGGTCCAGGGTAAAGCCGTGCACGCCATGGCCCAACGTGAGCACGAGCATGGTGGTCGGGCCGTAAATGGCGTAGCCGGCGCAAACCTGCTCGGTGCCGGGCTGGAGAAAATCCCGGGTCGTCGGCTCGACGATGCCGTCGGCGCAGCGCAACACCGAGAAAATCGAGCCCACCGCGACGTTGACATCGATATTGCTCGACCCATCCAGCGGATCGAACGCAAGCAGGTAGCGGCCGCGCGGATATTGCGGGGGAATCTGATAGATCTCCTGCAGTTCCTCGGAGGCCATGGCGGCGAGATGCCCGCCGCGTTCGTTGGTACGCAGGAAAATGTCGTTCGCCATGACGTCGAGTTTCATTTGCCTTTCGCCCTGGACGTTTGTTCCGGCCGCGGCACCATTGACGCCGGCCAACGCACCTTTGCCGATGAGATTGGCGATGCGCTTGCAGGCAAGACGAATGTCGTTCAGAAGCGCCGTGAATTCGCCGGTGGCACCGCTGAATTTGCGCTGCTCGCCGATGATGAATTCGGTAAGCGTACTTTTTAGCGGCATATGCCCCTCGTTGCCATCGTTATGCCGCCCGAGTCGCCGCGGCGTGCAGCTGCTGCAGTCGTTCCAGTGTCAGATACGGCCCGCCGGCGAGTCTGACGTCGCCGCCTTCCAGCGGCGCGTTCGCGTCGCCCAGATTTCGCAACAATAAATCCGCGCCGCTGAAGTCCTGTCCTTCATTCCACGCAGTGGGCGTAACCACCGTGTACATCCCCGCTGCCTTGGCCGATCGCAGGCCGTTGACCGAGTCCTCGAAGGCAACACAGTCCTCGGCCGGGAGCCGCAGCATACCAAGCGCCCGCGCATAAATATCGGGCGCCGGTTTTTTGTTTTCCACCACGTCGCCGCAGGCCATGGCCTCGAACCAGTTCCAGGCTTCGGCGCCGAACTGCGCGCCGATCAGCGCCGAAATATTGGCTGAAGTGGTCGTCGATGCGATGCCCAGACGCAGCCCGGCCGCGCGCGCCTCGCCGATCAACCGCGCCACGCCGGGGCGCAGCGGCGCGCAACCGTCGGCGATCAGTTCGCCGTAGAGACGCGTTTTGCTGCCGTGAATGAGTTGCACCATGCGTTCCAACCGTGTCTTTTCCTGCGGCGGAATCGTAAGTGACTTGATATAAACCGAAATGCGCTCCTTGCCGCCGGAGGTACGCAGCAGCTCGGCATACTCGCGCCGGCTCCAGTCCCAGGCGAGGCCGTGCTCGAGGAATGCCGCGTTGAATGCCTGCCGATGCGTCTCCTCGGTATCGGCGATGGTGCCGTCGACGTCGAATATCAGTGCCTTGATGCTCACCAACTCTCCTCGTTCTGCATACGCCTAGACCGTCTTGCCGCGAAATACGACCATAGCCGCGCCCTGGGTCTGCTTGAGTTTATCGTAGCCGACCAGGCGCACGTGGTTATTCGGATTGGCCTTGTGACAGGCCTCGGCTTCGGCGAGGACGCGGTCCACGTTAGTTTCGCCAAACAGCGGCAATTTCCACATGTACCAGTAATTGTCCATCAGGTGCGTAGGCTCGGTGTGCTCCAGTGCCGGCGTCCAGCCACGTGCGACGATGAATTCAACCTGTTTGCGGATGCGCTCCGGCGTCATCGCCGGCAGGTAGGAAAAGGTGCCGAATTTGCGGCTCGCCGGATCCGACCGCCGCGATTTGTAGTCCCGCATTTCACTCATCTTCTTGCTCCCAGAGAATTGCCGACGATGCTTAAGCGTCTACGGTGTCGAGCTTATCGACGGTGTCGAATTCAAACTTGATTTCCTTCCACGTCTCCATCGCCGCCTTCAGCTCCGGGCTGGTCCTGGCCGCTGCGACGAGGATCTCCCTGCCTTCCTTCTCCACCTGGCGACCCTGATTGCGCGCCTCGACACAGGCCTCCAGTGCCACGCGGTTGGCGCAGGCGCCGGCGGCGTTGCCCCAGGGGTGGCCGAGCGTGCCGCCGCCGAACTGCATCACCGAATCGTCGCCGAAGATGGCTACCAGCGCCGGAATATGCCAGACATGGATACCGCCTGAGGCCACCGGAAACAGACCCGGCATGAAGCCGAAATCCTGGTCGAAGAAGATACCGCGCGCACGATTCTCAGGAATGAATTTTTCGCGCATCAGATCGATCCAGCCCAGGGTCGCCTCGCGGTCGCCCTCGAGCTTTCCCACAACGGTGCCCGAATGCAGGTGGTCGCCGCCCGAAAGCCGCAGGCATTTCGCCAGCACGCGGAAGTGGATGCCGTGATGGCGATCGCGGTCGAGTACCGCGTGCAGCGCGCGGTGCACGTGCAGCAGAATGCCGTTGTTGCGGCACCAGTTGGCGAGCCCGGTATGCGCGCAAAAACCGCCGGTGAGGAAGTCGTGCATGATGATCGGCATGTCGAGTGCCTTGGCGTGCTCCGCCCGCTTGTACATTTCTTCCGGGGTAGGCGCAGTGACATTCAGATAATGACCTTTGCGCTCGCCGGTCTCAGCCTCGGCTTTTTTCACTGCTTCGGCGACGAAGTCGAAGCGCTGGCGCCAGCGCATGAACGGCTGCGAGTTGACGTTCTCGTCGTCCTTGGTGAAGTCCAGGCCGCCGCGCAGGCATTCGTACACCGCACGGCCGTAGTTCTTCGCCGACAAACCCAACTTCGGCTTGATGGTGCAGCCCAACAGCGGCCGGCCGTATTTGTTCATGATGTCGCGCTCGACCGCGATGCCGTGCGGCGGCCCGCCGCAGGTCATCACGTAGGCGAGCGGAAAACGCACGTCCTCCAGCCTGAGCGCGCGGATCGCCTTGAAGCCGAACACATTGCCGGCGAGCGAGGTAAGCACGTTGACCACCGAGCCTTCCTCGAACAGGTCGATGGGATAGGCGATGAACGCGTAAAAGCAGGATGGATCGCCCGGCACGTCTTCGATGCGATAGGCGCGGCCCTTGTAATGATCGAGATCGGTCAGCAGATCCGTCCATACCGTGGTCCAGGTACCGGTGGAGGACTCGGCCGCCACTGCCGCCGCGGCCTCCTCGCGCGGAACGCCTTCCTGTGGCGTGATCTTGAAACAGGCCAGGAGGTCGGTGTCCTTGACCGGATAGTCGGGTTCCCAGTACGTCTGCCGGTAGTCCTTAACTCCGGCGCTGTAGCCGCTTCCCGCCTTGCCCATGCTTTCCTCCGCTGAATGTTCGTTGAATTGGGACAAAGATTAACCTTGTCCATGCATAAATGATAATCACAGTTTCTTATTCATATGATAAGCTTTCCATGATGCGACCAATCGGCTTGAAACGATGACCCTGCGGCACGCGACGCTGCGCCAGCTGCAGGTATTCGAGGCCGTCGCGCGCCAGCTTTCGTTCTCGCGCGCGGCAGCGGAACTGCATTTGACCCAGCCCGCGGTGTCGATGCAGGTGAAACTGATGGAACGGCATGCGGGGCTGCCCCTGTTCGAGCGCATCGGCAAGAAAATATTTCTGACAGGCGCCGGGACCGAGCTGCATCAGCACAGCCGCGTCATCGCGCAGCAGCTGCGCGATGCAGACGACGCGCTCGCCGCGCAAAAGGGTCTGTCGCAGGGCCGGCTGGTGATCACCATGGTGAGTACTGCGAAATACCTGGTGCCGCCGCTGCTGGCGCGTTTCCTCAAACAACACCCCGGCGTTACGGTAAAGCTGTCCGCGAACAACCGCGAAATCGTGCTGAAGCAACTCGCCGAGAACGATGTGGACCTCGCCATCATGGGACGCACGCCGCAGGGCATGGAGGCCGTGGCCGAGCCGTTCGCGCGCCACCCGCACGTAGTCATTGCCGCGCCGGACCATGCGCTCGCCGGCAAGCGGCGCATTGCGCTCGCGCGTCTGGCGAAGGAAACCTTCCTCATCCGCGAACCGGGCTCGGGCACGCGCGGGCTGCTGGAGCGCCTGTTCGCCGAGAACAAGTTGCCGCTCAACGTAAGCATGGAGATGGCGAGCAATGAGACGATCAAGCAGGCGGTGCAGGCGGGCATGGGCATCAGCCTCCTGTCCCTGCACACCATCGAACTGGAGCTGACGATGCGGCGCCTCGTCGTTCTCGACGTCCGCGGTCTGCCGATCGTGCGCGACTGGCACGTGGTGCACCTGGCGGCCAAGCGTCTGTCGCCGGTGGCGCAGGCATTCAGAACATTCCTGCTGTCTGCCGCCGGAAAACTGGTTCCGAAAAAGTGATCGGTCCGGCGCGAGCACTTATAATGCTCAACTGAACTGAAACTACGGGAGAAACGCAATGGCAAAAGTCGCATTCCTCGGCCTCGGCGTGATGGGCTTTCCGATGGCCGGCTACCTCGCCAAGAACGGACATGAAGTCACGGTCTACAACCGCACCCGCGCCAAGGCCGACGCCTGGGTGGCCAAGCACGGCGGCAAGGCCGCCGACACGCCCAAAGCCGCCGCGCAGGGAGCGACAATCGTTTTTTCCTGCGTCGGCGACGACCCCGACCTGCGCGCCGTGACCGTGGGCGCGAACGGTGCATTCGAAGGCATGGCCGCCGGCAGCATTTACGTCGACCACACCACCGCCTCGGCCAATGTCGCGCGCGAACTATTCGCCGCGGCGGCGAAGAGGAGCATCCATTTCATCGATGCGCCGGTATCCGGCGGCCAGGCGGGCGCCGAGAACGGCACGCTAACCGTCATGTGCGGCGGTGACGCGGCGCCGTTCGAAACGGCGAAACCGGTGATCGCCCATTTCGCCAAGGCGGTGACCCTGCTCGGGCCGTCGGGCGCGGGGCAACTCACAAAAATGGTCAACCAGATCTGCATCGCCGGCCTGGTCCAGGGCCTGTCCGAAGGCATCAACTTCGGACTCAAAGCCGGGCTGGACATGAAACAGGTGCTGGAGGTAATCGGCAAAGGCGCAGCCCAGTCCTGGCAGATGGACAATCGCGGCAAAACCATGATCGACGACAAGTTCGATTTCGGATTTGCCGTGGACTGGATGCGCAAGGACCTGCGCATCGCGCTGGAGGAAGCAAAGAAGAACGGCGCCGCGGTTCCGGTCACCGAAATCGTCAACGGCTTCTACGGCGAGATCCAGAAAATGGGCGGCGCGCGGTGGGATACTTCCAGCCTGATCCGGCGCCTTAGGAAAGTTTAAGGCAGTGCCGAAAACGTGCCGGAGCACGCCGGCATGATGCCCTTCAATGCGCCTGAGGATTTCGTCGGCGGCGCGCTCGATACGGGCGAGCCCGACAGCGCGAGCCTGTGCTTCGTGTTCCAGCAAACCCTGCTGCTCGTGGGCGGCGCCACGCCTGGCGCACAACTACCCGGGCACGAGCACATTGCCGGCATCGGAGTCGCGCCGCTGCGCCGCCTGTATCTGGGCACCCTGGGCGGGCGTGCCTGCTACGCCTTCGAATACGACGCCGATACGCCCGCGACGCAGGGTATGCAGTGGCAGGGGTTGCGAACGCTCTATAACCGGTTGGACGACAGCCTGTTTGCGCTCGCCGGCCGCGCGCTGCAGTACATCGACTGGGACCGCACGCACCAGTACTGCGGCCGCTGCGGAACACCCACGCAGCATCGAAGCGGCGAACGCGCGCGTGAATGCGCCACCTGCGCGCTGATCGTCTATCCGCGCATTGCGCCGGCGGTCATGTGTCTGATCCGGCGCGGGCGCAAGATCCTGCTCGCGCGCTCGCAGCGCTTTCCGCCGGGCATGTACAGCGCGCTTGCCGGCTTCGTCGAACCGGGCGAGTCGCTGGAGCAGTGCCTGGCGCGTGAAGTGCTGGAGGAAACCGGGGTGCGCATCGTCAACACGCGCTATTTCGCCAGCCAGCCCTGGCCGTTTCCGCACTCGCTCATGATTGCCTTCGTCGCCGATTACGCCGGTGGCGAGATCACGCCGGCGCCGGACGAAATCGAGGACGCGCAGTGGTTCGATATCGACGCGCTGCCGAAATTGCCCAACAGGATTTCGATCGCGCGGCGCTTGATCGACGGCGTAGTGGCCGAAATGCGCGCATCCTGAGTATTGCCGGTCGACTTCTACAGGGCGCGGAAGAAATCTGCCCGTTCGATAGCCCGCTTCGGCACCTCGTTCATTGTTCGTGGTCCAAGCCGGGCAGGCCATCGATGCTGCGTACATTGTTTTGGCTTCGATAGAGCGGCAAGCCTTCAACGCCCTTGGTGTCTGCCCATCGTTCCAGCGTATCGCGTTCTTCGACGTACTCAAACTTCGGTACTCCGTAGCCACAGGAGTCACTGATGCGCGCGATGTCGGCTTGAATAATGGTCCTGGCGCCCGGGTACCCCGGGAACATGGCCCGAAGCTCCGGCCACGCGGGTGAAGCCGGGGTGATGACCTCCCCTTTTCCATGAAATCGTACGATCTTTGGCAGACCGGCGAGCGCGCAGAACATGAACACGATGCGTCCGTTCTCGCGTAAGTGGGCGATGGTTTCAGCCCCGCTTCCCGTAAGGTCGAGGTAGGCGACGCGACGCGGGCCGAAAATTCGCAGGGTATCGAGGCCCTTGGGGGAACAGTTTACGTGTCCATCGCCTGCCAGCGGCGCGCTGGCGACGAAGAACAGGTGTTGCTGCCCGATCCATTTGACGAGTTCGGGCGTGATTTCTGCGTAGAGCTTTCCCATGGTTCCTTTCAAATGCCTGACGTTTCAATTCGCCGGCGGCGAAAGGCATTCCGGTCGCCTCGGAGACGGGTCATGCCGGAGCGTTCTCTACCTCGCCAGGTCCCGATTCACTGGCCTTCGGGCGGTTCCCAGAGTTCGACCTTGTTGCCCTCCGGATCCATGACCCAGCCGAACTTGCCGAATTCAGATTCCTCGATTTTGTCGAGCACGTTGCAGCCCTCCGCGCGTAACTCGCGAATGAGGGCGTTAAGGTCAGCCACCCGATAATTCACCATGAATGAAGACGTGCTCGGGGCGAAGTAGTCGCCATCGGTCCCGGAGACATTCCAGATCGTTGTGCCCATCATTGGATTGCCTTCCGCATCGCCCCAGCGAAACGCAGCGCCACCCCAATCCATAACCTCAATGCCGAGATGTCTTTTATACCAGGTTCGAAGTGCTACAGCATCTCTGGCCTTGAAGAAAACCCCCCCGATACCCGTGACGCGTTTCATCTTTACCTCCGCAGCGGTAGCCATAGTCGAATCGTAGCATGTTGCGGCCCGGCAACAGGGAGGGCGGCCGGGCACAATCGGCTTGCCGGATTGCGGTCTTCGCGACGTGGCGGCCCTCCCCAATCCCGTGTTAAGGTCCTGCATCTTTTTCGGTCATCGGGGGGGCTTATGAGAAAAACATTTGCAGTACTCGCTGCAGCCGTCGTTTCCATTTTATTGCTCGACGCCTCTCACGCGCAGACTTCGGCGGAAACGGCAAAGCCGAAGTTCGACCCTGAACTTGCAAGAACAGTCGGCGCAGATGACTACGGAATGCGCAAATATGTCCTGGTCATTCTAAAGACCGGACCAAACAAACTTCCGGCGGGACCGGAGCGCGACGATATGTTCAAGGGTCACTTCGCCAATATCAATCGGCTGGCAAAAGAAGGGAAACTCGCGCTGGCCGGGCCATTCGATGGCGCGGACGGATGGCGCGGTCTGTTTGTATTGGCCGTCGCAGATATTGAAGAAGCCAGGAAACTTGTGGCCACCGATCCGGTGATCATCAAAGGCGAGATGATCGCCGAATATCACAGGTATTACGGCTCGGCGGCCTTGATGCTGGTTAATGACGCGCACGACAGGGTCGCGAAAAAGGGCTTCTAGGCTCTATCGACAGGCCGCGGCCATTACAGCCCCTGCATGCGGAAATCGCGTGCAGAAGCATTCCAAAACAAACACCTCACCGAACCAGGCTGGTATTGAAGTGAGGATTCTCGATGATTCCGAAGCGGTTGCCGAAGGGGTCTTCCACCGCCGCCACTTTAATTCCCCCACCGACCTCGGCGACAGGCTCCAGCGCAGACGCACCCAGTTCCAGCAGTCGGGCATAGGCGGTCTCGATGTTTTCCACCCCCCAAAGTGGTTGCGGACCCGCGGTTCCCGGTTGCGCGCCGGGAAGCAGCCCGAGTTCGAAGCCGCCAACGGAATAGCCGACGTAGAACGGTTCGTCGAAGTACGGCGGCTGTCCGAGCACCTTCGAATACCAGTCTTTGGCGGCGGCGAGGTCCGGGGCGGGATAGATGGCAGTGCGCAGGCCGAGGATCATGTTTGTGGCTCCCTTACATAGTCAGTATGTGTTGCCGCCTTTTTGACCTGCACAACTCAATGTTCGCAGTTGTGCGCGCGAAGCGGGGTCTGCTTAGGGTTGACGTCCGCCGCGTGGTCGGGCCGCTGTGCGGCTACCTACGGGTGTATTTGCCATCGAAGGCTATTGTCCACGCGCCGCCCGCATCCGTCGCCTCCCACAATTGTCGGACGCTCCCGTCGGCGTTTGGTGTCCAGGTAATTCTATGTTTCGCAGTTTTGCCGTCGGCGCCGGTTACCTGGCCTTCGAGCACCATGCTTCGATCACGCAGCCCTCCTTCGAGTACAAGAAGCAGCCCCGACGAGTCAACCCAGGTCTGATGCCAGACCCTGCGCGGCGCGTCATAGACGTTCAGACTCTCGCCGCTGTAACCACGGCCCGTGTCGTAGCGCTCATGCAGCACGCAGCCGCCGTACTCCCGCCGAATACTGTTTGTCCCGGCCAGCTTTCCCTTGACTCCATGAACATTCCACTCTCCCACCCAGAAGTCGAAAGCCCGATACTCGTCCGATGTACACGCAGGGGACGGACTCTGCGCAACCGCGGCGGTGGCTACACCGATCACGGCGGCAACAATCATGGCCAGACTTATGGAACGCATGAAACCTCCATATTGAGACCCCAGAGCCGGTCGAATCAAGCCTGCGAGCGGGGGCTGTTCATGCCTCATCGGTCCAGTAGTCGAGATGATGATCCGCGCGCGTCATATGACGCAGGCCGCCGCCGTAGGCTCCGATTTTTTTTGAATCGGGGTACTCGCAGACCTCCGCCGGCATCTTGGTGCTGACCGACAGATAGGCTAGCTCGGCGTCTGAATCGTTGACGATCTGGTGCGCCGTATCCGGCCCACCCGTTGGGCAGCAGATCACATCGCCCGCGCGGATCTCCCGGGTTTCGCTGCCGTAGCGCAGCGTGCCCCTGCCCTTCACTATGAAGAACATTTCCTCCTCGGCGCGATGACTGTGGAACGGGCAGGAGCGCTTTCCAGGTGGAACGACATCGTAGGAATAGCCAAGATCCTTCGCGCCGAGGAGCGGTCCGACGCGCACGGCATCGCACTCGAACTTGTCGCCCTTGGCGAAATGCTCAAGCTTCAACTGGTCGATGTTGATGACTCTTTTTTCGATCACGCTCATCAGTTCACTTCTCCGTTCAATTTAGGGCCTTTGCCTGGGTCTGGCACGCGAGAGCGAATGTCCACGCTTTGTCCCGTCACCCAGGAATCTCGGGCTCGACGAGTTTCGCCAACTGCGCCAGAGATTCCTGCCAGCCGAGATAGCACATTTCGAGCGGAATGGCTTCAGGCAACCCTTCCTGCACCACGTCGAGTTCAGTTCCGCAGGACACCTGCTTCAGGCTAACTGTCGTCTGCATTTCTCCGGGCAGGTTCGGGTCGTCGAACCTGTCCGTGTAGCGAATCAGTTCGAACGGCACCAGTTCACGATATTCCCCGCCAAAGGCGTGGCCGTGGCCTGTCGAGAAGTTGATGAACGACATCTTGTAGGTGCCGCCGACTTTGGCGTCCATATGGTGGACCTTGCAGGTGAAGCCATAGGGCGGAAGCCACTTGGCCATCGCATCAGCGTCCAAAAAAGCCCGATAGACGCGCTCCGGATTCGCTCGGAGCACGCGGTGAAGCCGGATGGTGCCAGTGGGCATCGTCAATCTTCCTCTTGATGCGTCGTTCGGTGGGAGTTGAAGCGATAACCTAGCATGAATCCAGCGATGGGTGCTTTGAAACGACTACCGACTACGGTCAGCTATGGACGAAGGCAATTCGATGCTACTACCGCGTATTTCTCTCCGCGTGTAGAGCCATTGATCCATTTCTCCGTCCTCAGCGCTCATTCGCGGGCCTACGCGCAGAAAGCCTGCTTTCTCTACCACGCGCCGCGACGCTGCGTTTGCAATGCTGGTTTCCGCAAACACCTCACCGACCTCGGCAGAAGCAAAGGCACGATCGATAAGCATGAGGACTGCCGCGGTTGCCACTCCCTGGCGCTGAAACTTCGCGGCGACGTTGTATCCGATTTCGACCCGGCCGGCCCGCGGGGAACCGCGGAAACCTCCCGACCCGATGGCGCGCGTCGGTTGCTCGATGACAAACAGGAAGAATGAATTCCACAAAGGCTCCATCCCCGCAGAGACATTTCTCGCGGCCAATGCAATGAGGGCGGGCGGCGGAAGTGCACCCGGCGTCAGAATGATTCCCTCAATATCCGGACTGCCAGCGAGGAGGGCGAGCAGGTCGTCCTGTTTGACGAACTGAAGGGAGAGATTCATCAAACGCGGCCTAACGCGCGAATCCGCACGCAAGCAAAAGCCGCACACCGCAGCACGTCGGCGGCAGTGCGTTGTTAGACGTCATCATCGGAGATGAGGCGCCGACCGAAGCTCACGACATCATCCTGCGTGTAACCGAGCTTGCGATAGAACCCGGTCGCCTCGGTATTCGAAGAACGAATCTGGAGGTTTATCTTGGGGCAGCCGCGCGCGATCAACAGTCGTTCCGCTTCCTGCATCAGCATGCGACCGCAGGACTGTCCCCGTAGCTTTGGCGCGACGGCCAGGTAATAGACCCAACCGCGATGCCCGTCGAACCCGACCATGGCGGTGCCCACGAGCGTATTCTCGTGGATCCCCACAAGAAAGAGTTCGGGTTGTTGCGCAAGCTTTCGTGCGATATCGCGACGCGGGTCATTCCAGCGTCGGGTCAGGCCGCATGCCTGCCACAGCGCGATAACCGCCGCTTGGTCGTCAGGTTCGTAGGCGCGAATTCTCATTAGCTTCATGATCGCCGGCGATTTAGTCAACGGCGTACTGTTGCAAACGCCAATTTCACCGCGACACTTCCGCTGCGCACGCTGACGGCATAGAACAACCACGATAATCGCCGCGCCCCCTGCATGCAAAGGTTCGACAGGAGCCCGCTCAAATCAGCGGGTCCCATCCTTGAACTCTATGCTCCAGTGCGTGCCGTCGCAGAACGGCTTGTTTTTGGACGCGCCGCAACGGCACAGCGTGTAGTGTTCTGTTGACGCACCCTGCGCCCAGGATTGCTCAAGCAATAGAGCGCCCCCAACGACGGCGTAGGGGCCGTCCTTGGTCACTGTGATCGCCGCCTCACGCTGTTGATCTCCGCCCTCGACTCCCTCAAGCGTGTAGCTCAGCGCCCCCGACGGACAACTGCGGACTGCCTCAATGATCGCCTCGGCCGCGCCACTGGCAGGGTCGATCCACGGTTCACTCTTGTACTTGAACACCGATCCAAGACCATCGGTACAGCGTCCCGCATGGGCGCAGACCGATCGGTTGTCGTGAATGGTGATGCCTTTGGCTTGGTAGCTCTCCCGCCTGTCCGCGCTCGGATCGGCAAGGTTAGCGCCGGAAAAGCCGTTCTTCTTATGCGCGCCATCGCAGAACGGCTTGTTCGCCGAGCCGCCGCAGCGGCAGAGCGCCATGACCGGCTTGGCTTCAATTCGGTCCCCGCGCCAATCCCTGAGATCCTCGAGATTCCTGACGAGATATGGACCATCCTGCTTGCACTCGATTTCGGGCCGTTCGCTCATCCTGGAGTTCCTTTTGCTGTTGTTGGAAAAACGTCGTCTAAGGCAACGCCCGGCGGCGGCCCGCTGCGGCGGCAGGAAATGGTACGCCGCTTTCGTTCAATGCGCACCAGCAACCGTTGCAGCGACCGTTGGCCCTGATGCGCGGCGACGGGCGACAATTCATCGTGCTCCAGCCTGCTCAAGCGCGCGCACCATGGCTCCATTTCCCAGCGAACGCGGGAAAAATTACCTGGCCTCACGGTACGCATAGCCGAAGTCGATCGGCGGCGATGTTACCGACATGTATACGAACGCGTCGTTCCCGGTGTTCTCGAAACCGTGAATGTCTCCATCCGCAAACCGGGCGACTTCACCTGCGGAAAAGCGCCGTCGTTCGCCGCCGGCAAGCAGGAGATCGCCCGATCCGCTCACGGCGACCCAGACCTGTTCGGACGCCTTGTGTGCATGAGGTGGTTGCACCGCGCCCGGCTGTAGGGTGACGCGGGTAATCGTCAACCTCGAGGAACTCGAATTGTGGGGGGACAACAACTGGAGTGACGTTACTCCGGGATTCGAGAGCGCGCGAATTCGGTCTGCAGTGATGAATTCCATACAGTGATCCTCAGGTGGTCTAACCATCAAGCGCAGCATCGTTGCTGATCCACGTCCGTTGGCGCCTCCGGTCGGACGACCGGCCTAGTCTACTTTGGCGTGCCCCTTGAAAAACTCCCAGATGACGTCCGTTGCCCTGAGTTTTGTGGCGTTCCTTCCCGCCAGGCTTTCCGGCAGGGCGGACTCTCCACCGGGCCAATGATGTCCGTGACCTTCAAGCGTGTAGGCGACCACCTCCGATCCTTGTTCGCAAGGACCGTAGCCGACTGCTTTCACGCCGCCTTCGTCGCGCCGCGACTTCGGTTCCGACGGACAGCCGAGCGCCTGGGCCCATCGCTGGATCATGTCGCGCGTCGGCGGCTTCGTGCCGAAGGTCTTAAGCCCTATTTTCACCTCACCGCCGCCGATCGGATTGAGCGGGTCTGCGGTCCCGGTGAGGTAAAGCAGCGAGATCGGGTGGCCGAGCTTCGGCGGATCGGCGGCCCAGTCCGCGCCGGCCACGGGTGCAATTGCGGCGACCCGATCGGACAGTTCACGACCGATCCTGAAACTCATCGAGGCACCGTTCGAGAATCCTGTGACGAAAATGCGTTGGCGGTCCAGCGCGAAGCGCGCTGCGAGATCGTCGAGCAACGCACGTACAAAACCAACATCGTCCACGTTCCGTTCCACCGCGCCAATATTTAACCGGCCGGAACCGTCATTCCAGGTTTGCGGGTTATGGAGAAACCGGCCCGGTCTGGAAGGATGCGGGGACGTCCCCTCGGGGAACACCGCAAGAAAGTTCTCCTCGTCAGCGCTCGCGGTCCAGCCGTCTCGCATCGCAGATCTGGCAGTTCCTCCCGCGCCATGGAATACCACTACGACCGGCCAGTTTCCGGCCGGATTGTAGGTTCGCGGAATATGAATGACATAGCGCCGGTTCGCACCGTTCACGGAAACCTGGAAAGTATGGGGTCCGGCGGATAGGTTCTTGAATGCCGCTTGATCCTGCACGTTCTGGGCTGCGCGCGCATGCCCGTACAGGAACGGGAGCACCATCAGGACCGCTGCAACGCTTCGACCGGATGGAATCATTCCAGGCACGATTTGTCCGTACGACGTTTCCGGTAGCCAGTCTGCCGAAAGCGGGTCCGGTTGACCAGCGGTTTAGATTCCACCGCGCGTCTGCGCCGACCAACTGTACTTGACATCGTCAAGTTTCCAATTGGGCTCGAAACCGCGTTCCACAACGACGAACCCGTGCTTCTCATAGAACGCGCAGGCCCGGACATTGCGGGTAAATGTGTAGAGCCAAAGGCTGCCTGAGGATCGTTCCTTCGCCAACCCTAACAGAGCGGACCCGATGCCCTGGCGATGGAAGCCGACTTGTACATGCAACTGGCAAACCGACTCTCTCGATGCGGCCATGAATCCAACGAGCCGCGAATCGAGAAGGGCGAGTGTGACCTGGTTGGCTGGTAAAACCTGGGAGAGGAAGTATTCGCGTTGCTCCGATAATGGATGCGGATCGGTCACGCCGACACCAAACTCAAACGCCTCGCGCCATAGACGGACCAAAGGTTCGAGGTAGGAGGCGTCGTATTCGACAAGCGTGGCCGACATTGAACGTTTCCTCGGGAACTTAACCTGTGAGTTCACCCGCGCGCAAGGACGGCAGGCCGTAACACGTCGGGCGAATCGAGAGGTTAATCCACGGCCTCGCGGATTTCATGACGCATGACGACAACGGCCGCCGTGGACTCGTCGCAGTGCACATGTTTTTTCTCCGTGACCGGAACATACCCTGCCTGACGGTAGAACTCAACGGCGTTGAGCGAAGCATCGAGTGTGATGGCCTTGATCCCGCGCTCTGCTGCCATTGCTTCAAGTGCGCGCAAAATTCTTAGTCCAACCCCCTGCCGCGAGTGTGAAGGATAGACGTAGACACCGTCAATATGCGTGGCTTCCTGGTTCAACAGGCCAAACGCAACCACCACGCCTTCCATCTCTTCAACAAGCATTGCCTGCCGTTCAATCGACGCGCGGTATGTCGCGGCGGTTCGCGAAGCGCACCACCCATCGATTTCGGCTTTCGGATAGTGCGACGAAGCCAGCACTCGAATCGCAGCCATGCGAACCTGCATTATTTCAGATGCATCAGAGGCCAATGCGAGTCGGATCATTTAACTGCGGGCTAACAATGAATGGGTCCCCCAGGAGGGGATTTACCCGGCGCCAAGCGTGGTGCCCAGGGCAGGCAGCGTATCCTCAAGTTCTTGATTCCTCAACCCCGTCGACCGATACAACCCCTCTACGTTCGCGCAGAAACGAAAACTATCAGGATATGACCTGCAATGGACTCCTCGGGTCATTTTCGCCCAGTCCAGGGAGCGCCGGTGTGGAAATGCAGGTCTTCGCGCTAGGTCCGCAAGAAGTTGAACTCCAGCTCCGGCTTTCTGCCGCTGACGATATCCGCAATAGCCGCGCCCGCGCCACAGGCCATGGTCCATCCCAGCGTCCCGTGTCCGGTGTTCAGATAAAGGTTGGGGTAGGACGTGCGACCGATGCAGGGCACGCCGCCGGGCGTGGCCGGTCGCAGACCGGCCCAGAACTGCGCTTCATGCGGCCGACCGGCCCGCGGGAAAAGCTCGAAGGTGCGCGCAACGATTGCCTTGCAGCGGACTTCGTTGATTGCCGTGTCGTAGCCGGCAAGCTCGGCGGTGCCTGCCACGCGCAGGCAGTTTCCCAGGCGCGACATGACCAGTTTGTTGGCGCCGTCGCTAATACTCATCTGTGGCGCCACGTCGCCAGGGGCCAGTGGAAGCGTGATCGAGTAACCTTTCAGCGGATACACCGGGATTGAAATACCCATCGGCCGCAGCAGCAGGGGACTGTAGCTGCCCAGGGCCACGACATAGGCGTCGGCTGTGATCGAGTCGCCCGTGCCCAGGCGTACGCCCAGTACGCGCCCGCCACTGCTTTCGATGCCCGCGATGTGGCTGCCGCAACGAAACTCGACACCGCGACGCGCGCACATCCGCGCTAGTTCCTGCGTGAACTTGTGGGCATCGCCGGACTCGTCTGCCGGCGCCCACACGCCGCCGGCGATGGTCGCTGCACGCTCAGACAACGCCGGCTCCAGTTCTATGCAGTCGGCGGCACTCAGCACGCGCAGATCGATCCCGTGCGCCTGTTCCACCCGCGCCGCCGCGATCGCCTCGTCCAGTGCGCGCCGGTCCTGAAACAGACGCAGGATGCCGCGCGCCTGGCGCTCATATTCGATTCCGGTTTCGTCTCGCAGCGCCTGCAGCTGCGCCCGGCTGTAGCGGTTGATGGCGGCAATCTGCGCCGCGTTGGCGCGGCTGCGTGCAGGCAGGCATTCGCGCAGAAACGAGAGACCCCAGATCCATTGACGGGGGTCGGCGCGCAGGCGAAACAACATGGGCGCATCCTCGCGCCCCAGCCATTTAAGTATCTGCCTTGGCGTCGAAGGATTGGCCCAGGGCTCGGCGTGACTGGTCGAAATCTGCCCGCCGTTGGCGAAGCTGGTTTCCGCCGCCGCCGAATCCTGGCGATCGATCAGCGTTACCTCATGTCCGGCGCGCGACAGATACCATGCGCTCGACACGCCGACGACACCGGCGCCCAATACTGCGATTTTCATGTTCAGTGTGGTCGCGCGCGCTCAGACCCCGCCGAGGCATCCCGTCGCTTCACCGCCGACCGGAATCAGCGGTTCGACATCGTTTCAGCCCGGGAAAGCGACGACATCCTGGCGCTGTTCACCCAGGCCCTGGATGCCGAGATTCATCACGTCACCCGGCTTGAGCCAAACCGGTTCGGGTTTCATCCCCATGCCCACTCCTGGCGGCGTGCCAGTCGTAATGATGTCGCCGGGCATCAGCGTCATGTACTGGCTCACATAAGACACCAGTTTCGCTACGCCGTAAATCATGGTGCGCGTGTTGCCCTTCTGCATGCGCCGGCCATTCACGTCCAGCCACATGTCCAGATTCTGCGGATCGCGGATTTCGTCGGTGGTCACGAGCCACGGGCCGATGGGACCGAAGGTATCGCAGCCCTTGCCCTTGTCCCACTGGCTCGACTGCAGCTGGAACGCGCGTTCGGACACGTCATTCACCACGCAGTAACCGGCGACATAATCGATCGCCTTGTCTTCGGCGACGTATTGCGTCTTCCTGCCGATGACCACGCCCAGCTCCACCTCCCAATCAAGCCGGGTCGAATTCCTGGGGATGATGACCTTGTCGTTCGGGCCGGTAATGCAGGTGGTGGCTTTCATGAACACGATAGGTTCGGGCGGGATGGCCATGTTCGCCTCGCGCGCATGGTCGGCATAGTTGAGGCCGATGGCGATGAATTTCGAAATTCCGACGTAAGGAACGCCCAGACGCGGCTCCCCTTTCACCAGTGGCAGCGTCTCGGCCTTGATTTTACGCAACTTTGCCAGCCCTGACGGCGAGATCGTCCCCTGGTCGATTTGCTCTACCACGGCAGACAGCTCGCGGATGTTGCCCTGAGCATCGATCATGCCCGGCTTCTCGAAACCATTCTTACCGTAACGACAAAGTTTCATGTTTTCTCCGTTTCAAGGGACCCGGACTGAATAGCGGGGTGTTTTGCCTGACAATTTTTGGTATTTTACTTAGCAATCGCGAAATTCCCAACTGTTTCGATGGAATCTCCCTCGGTTGCCCGGGTCAATCGATCACCATCCCGATTCAGCCTGCCATCTAAGCACCCGCGCCACAAAGGTTATTTGCCTGACTGACACCGGAAAAGCGCACGCACTGGTGTTAGACCGTCATGCCGCCGTCCACCGAGAATGTGGTCCCCGTAGCGAAGCTGGATTCGTCGGAGGCAAGATAAATGAAAAGGGGCACCATATCGTCCACCGTACCCAACCGCCCCATTGGCTGGCGCGCGATGAAATCCTTGCGTGCCTGCACCGGATCGGGCAGCGCGTTGATCCGGTCGGCAAGCGAAGGCGTATCGATCGTGCCCGGACATACCGCATTGCAACGAATGCCCTGCTTGACATAGTCCGCAGCGATTGCCTTGGTCAAACCGATCACCGCTGCCTTGGAAGTGCCGTAGACCAGACGATTGGGCAGGCCGCGCATGCTCGAAGCAATCGACGCCATGTTGATGATCGAACCGGCTTTCTTTTCCAGCATTCCGGGCAGAAAAACGCGCGTCACGAGATACATGGAACGCACGTTTACGTTCATGCTGAAATCCCAATCCGCAGGCGTGCAATCGAGGATGCTGCCATGGTGCACGTAGCCGGCGCAATTGAGCAGCACGTCGATACTGCCGACTTCCGCGGCAAGCTTGGCGATCGCCTGCTCGTCGGTGGCATCCAACTGGCGTGTGCTGATGCCGGCGACGCCGGCCAGTTCGTCCAGCGGCCCGGATTTCAGGTCGGTGGCCCAGACTTTCGCGCCCTCGCGCGCAAACGCAACCGCCGCCGCCTTGCCCATGCCCTGCCCTGCAGCGGTGATAAACGCGATTTTTCCTGCAAGTCTGCCGCTCATTTCGTACTCCTTCGTTTGATTCAAGAAATTCCGCGCCCGCAACATTCCGGCCCGGCCGGAACAACGTCGGGTGTTGCGTTGCAGCACCGGACGCCGCGCTTGTCCGCTTGCTCGCGGCGGCTGAAAATTGGTCTGACCACTTGACCAAAGTGTAGCGCGGCCGCTATGCTCACGTCCACCATTGCGCACGCCGAGAACCGTCCATGCCGCTGCAAGTGCTCGAGCCGCGCCGCCTCTACCGCCAGATCGCAGATCAGATCAGCGTACTCATCAATGAGGGCGAATACACCGAAGGATCGCGCTTGCCGGCGGAGCGCGATCTGGCCAGGCAGCTCGGCGTTTCCCGGCCTTCGGTGCGCGAGGCACTGATCGCGCTCGAAGTCGAGGGACTGCTCGACGTGCGCGTCGGCTCCGGTATCTACGTGACACATCCGGAAAATCGGCGTCAGCGCGATGCACTTCAGGGCGATTCCGGCCCGTTCGAGGTGATAAGGGCGCGCTGGCTTATCGAGAGCGAGTGCGCGGCGCTTGCAGCCAGGAACGCAAATCCGGCGCAACGGCGTGCGGTACGCGAGGCACACGCCGACATGGTCAGGGAAAGCAAGCGCGATCACAACCCGCTGGCCGCGGACCGGAAGTTTCATGTGAGCATCGCCGAAGCGAGCGGCAACAGCGCGCTGGTGCTGGTGGTGCAGACATTGTGGGACCAGCGCATGGGGCCGCTGTACCGCAGCCTAGAGCGCAAGCTCGAGTACCCGAAAATGGCGGCTGAAACCGTGAGCGAGCATCAATTGATCCTGAGTGCGATCGTGCGTCGGGTTCCGCGAGACGCGCGCAGCGCGATGCGACGCCACATGAACCAGACGCACAATCGATACATAAAGGAATGGAGCGCAGGTAACTAATCATGGCTGCAGTCAATCTGAAAGGCGTATTCAAATCCTTCGGCACCACCCGCGTCGTCCATGGCGTGGACATTTCAATTGCCGACGGGGAATTCTGCGTGCTGGTCGGGCCTTCGGGCTGCGGCAAATCCACGCTGTTGCGCATGATCGCCGGCCTCGAGGAAATCTCGGGCGGCGAGATCGAAATCGGCGGGCGCGTGGTGAATCAGGTGCCGCCGAAGGAGCGCGACATCGCCATGGTGTTCCAGAACTATGCGCTCTATCCGCACATGACCGTGTTCGACAACATGGCATTCTCGATGAAACTCGCCGGCGAAACCCGCGAGAGGATGCGCGAACGGGTCGAGGTGGCGGCAAACATTCTGGGGCTGATGGAGTACCTCGAGCGCTATCCGCGCCAGCTCTCCGGCGGCCAGCGCCAGCGCGTGGCCATGGGCCGGGCGATCGTGCGTGATCCGCAGGTGTTTCTGTTCGACGAGCCGCTGTCAAACCTGGACGCCAAGCTCAGGGTACAGATGCGCACGGAAATCAAGGAGCTGCACCAGCGGCTCACCACAACCTCCATATACGTCACACACGACCAGATCGAAGCCATGACCATGGCCGACAAGATCGTAGTGATGAACGCCGGAAAAACCGAACAGATCGGTTCGCCGCTGGAGCTCTACGATAATCCGGCCAACTTGTTCGTGGCCGGTTTCATCGGCTCGCCGGCGATGAATTTTCTCAACGGCAAACTGGTGAAGGGCGCAAGCGGCATGCAGGTGCAGATGGCCGACGGCCTGCTGCTGCCGGCGCCGGGCACGAAGGCGGAGGAAGGTCGCGACGTCGTGGTAGGGGTTCGTCCCGAGCACCTCCTGGTCAGATCCGACGGCGTACACGCCGAAGTCGTGGTGGTCGAACCCACCGGCGCCGACACGCAGATCTTCTGCAAGGTCGGCGGCACCGAGGTCACCGCGGTCGTGCGCGAACGCCATGAATTCAAGCCGGGACAGTCGATTCGGCTGTTTCCGGAACTTACCTTCCTGTTTGATCCGTCAAATGGGATGCGACTGTAAGACTGACGCAATTACCAAAGGAGGTATGTGACTATGAGCAACATCGATCGTCGTAATTTTTTGAAAATATCTGCCGGTCTCGCGGCGGGCGCCGCCACCGGTGACCTGCTCGCGCAGGGCAAGAAAGCGGCCGCCGGGCCGACACTCAATCTGAAACCCGAGAAAGGCGCCAAGCTGCGGGTGCTTCGCTGGAAGCGTTTCGTTCAGGGCGATGAAGACATGTGGCTGGCGAACACCAAGAAATTTACCGAAAAAACCGGCATCGAAGTCCGCGTGGACAGCGAGGGCTGGGAAGACGTGCGCCCCAAAGCGGCGGTGGCGGCCAACATCGGCAGTGGGCCCGACATCATCATCAGCACTTTCGAGGATGCACACCAGTATCCGGACAAACTGGTCGACGTCACCGACGTCGCCAACTACCTCGGCGCCAAATACGGCGGCTGGTATGACGCCGCCATGGCATATGGGACTGCGCATGGCAAGGGCAAGCAGTGGATCGCGCTGCCCATGGGCTGCGCCGGCAATGCACTGGTCTACCGCGAAAGCCACGTGAAGGCCGCGGGCTTCAGCACTTTTCCCAAGGATATGGATGGATTCCTGAAACTGATGCAGGCGCTGAAAGCCAAGGGCACGCCCGGCGGATTCGCGCTGGGCAATGCCACCGGCGACGGCAACACCTGGACCCACTGGCTGGTGTGGGCATTCGGCGGCAAGATGGTCGACGAGAAGAACAACGTCGTGATTAACAGCCCGGAGACCATCAAGGCGCTCGAATATGCGAAGGAACTGTACGCGACCTTCATCCCGGGCACGCTGTCCTGGCTCGACCCGAACAACAACAAGGCCTTCCTCGACAGCCAGATCAGCCTTACCTGCAACGGCATCTCGGTCTACTACGCCGCGAAGAGTTCGCCTGACGCCAAGTTGAAGGAAATGGCGCTGGACATCCAGCACGCCAACATGCCGATCGGCCCGATCGGCCGGCCGACGGAACTGAACCTGATGTTCCCGATGATGGTGTTCAAATACTCGAAATACCCGAACGCGGCCAAGGAGTATCTGCGCTTCATGATGGAAAAGGAGCAATACGAGCCCTGGCAGCAGGCGGCCATCGGCTATGTGACGCAGCCGCTCAAGTACTACGAATCGAATCCGATCTGGACCGTCGATCCCAAGCACACACCTTATCGCGACGCGATGAAGGTGATGCAGCCGAACGGCTACGCCGGTGACATGGGCTATGCCTCGGCCGCAACCATGGCCGACTTCATCATGGTCAACATGGTGGCCGAAGCCGCGTCGGGCTCGAAGACACCGAAGGAAGCCGCCGAGCGTGCCGAGAAACGCGCCCAGCGTTACTACAAGGTATAGATAGCGTACCTCCTCTGCCCGGCCAATTGAGCCGGGGCAGAGGTTTGAGTCTAGGCGCGCGCGCCGCGCCTAGACTCAAACCACAAAGCACAGAACCCCTTGCGCCGACTGCTCGAAAACCGTAATTTTCTCGGCTTCGCCTTCATGCTGCCGGCGGCGGCGCTGCTGCTGCTGTTTCTCACCTATCCGCTCGGACTGGGAACATGGCTCGGCTTCACTGACGCAAAGGTGGGGCGCGCCGGCGTATGGGTCGGACTGGAAAACTACATCTACCTGTTCGGCGACGCCGTGGCGCGGCTGTCGCTGTTCAATACGCTTTTCTACACGGTGGTGGCGAGCGTGATCAAGTTCGTCCTCGGCCTGTGGCTCGCGATCCTGTTGAACCAGAACATCCCGTTCAAGTCCTTCACCCGCGCGGTGGTGCTGCTGCCCTTTATCGTGCCCACCGCATTGTCCGCGATCGCGTTCTGGTGGATCTACGACGCCCAGTTCTCCATCATCAGCTGGGTGCTGGTCAAGCTGGGCTGGATCGACAGCTACATCGATTTTCTCGGTCAGCCCTGGATTGCGCGCCTGTCGACCATCGCCGCCAACATCTGGCGCGGCGTGCCTTTCGTCGCCATCTGCCTGCTTGCGGGGCTGCAGACCATTCCGCCGTCGCTGTACGAAGCCGCGAGCATCGACGGCGCAAAACCGTCGCAGCAGTTCTGGTTTGTCACGCTGCCGCTCCTGACCCCGATCATCGCGGTGGTGATGACCTTCTCCGTGTTGTTCACCTTCACCGACTTCCAACTGATCTATGTGCTTACCCGCGGCGGACCGCTGAATGCGACGCACCTGATGGCCACGCTTTCGTTCCAGCGCGCGATTTCCGGCGGCGCGCTCGGCGAAGGGGCGGCACTGGCGACCGCGATGATACCGTTCCTGCTTGCGGCGATATTGTTTTCGTACTTCGGTCTCCAGCGCCGCGCCTGGCAACAGGGCGGTACCGACAAATGAAATTCGAAGAAGCATGGGTACTTTGGCTTCCACATAACATCGGCTACGCCGATGTTAGTGTCCGCCGCAACAAGCCCGCTGCGCGGGCATGTTGTGGCCTCCAGCGCCGCGCCTGGCAACAGGGCGGTACCGACAAATGAGCAAAGACGAAGCGCAAGACACGCAGGGCATGAGCTACCTCGAGTCGCTGCCGCGGCGGGTGGTGATCGTCTATATCCCCTTGCTCGTTTTCCTGTTGGTGCTGCTGTTCCCGTTCTACTGGATGGGAATTACCGCGTTCAAGCCGAACGCCGAGCTGCTGTCGCGTACGGGCAATCCATTCTGGGTTATCGCGCCGACGCTGGCCCACTTCGAGCACCTGCTGTTCCGCACCGCCTACCCGGACTGGATGTGGAACACCATCTTGATCTCCACCATTTCAACCTTCTTCTCGCTGTTCGCGAGCGTACTCGCCGCCTACGCCATCGAGCGCCTGCGCTTTACCGGCTCGCGCCAGGTCGGCCTGTCCATTTTTCTGGCCTACCTGGTGCCGCCGTCGATCCTGTTTATTCCGCTCGCCTACATCGTGTTCCAGCTGGGGCTGTTCGATACGCGCTGGGCGCTGATGCTGACTTACCCGACATTTCTCATCCCTTTTTGCACCTGGCTGCTGATGGGTTATTTCCGCTCCATTCCCTACGAATTGGAGGAATGCGCGCTGATCGACGGCGCGAGCCGGCTGCAGATCCTGACCAAGATCGTGCTGCCGCTGGCGGTGCCGGGGCTGATTTCGGCCGGGATATTCGCGTTTACCCTTTCCTGGAACGAATTCATCTATGCCCTCACCTTCATCTCGTCCTCGGAAAACAAAACGGTTCCGGTGGGCGTGATCACCGAACTGGTGGAAGGGGACGTCTATCACTGGGGGGCGCTGATGGCGGGCGCCCTGCTCGGTTCGCTGCCGGTCGCCGTGGTCTACTCCTTCTTCGTCGAATATTACGTGGCCGGCATGACCGGCGCGGTGAAGGAATAATTTGACACAAGGTACCGGCGCCCGCGGGCGCCGGTTTATTGCACACGAGCGCATCGGCGCCAAGCATTTCTTTCTGTCGGGGTCTGAACCATGAACCAAATCGATCTGAAGCAACGTACGGCCATCGTCACCGGCGGCGCGCAGGGCATAGGGCTCGCCATCGTCAAACGCATGCTCGCCTCGGGCGCAAGCGTACGCATCTGGGACCGCGACCAAAAACTGCTGCAGCAGACGCTCTCCGGCCTGTCCGGGCCGGTGAGCGGGGATGGCGTGGACGTCGCCGATGAAAAATCGGTGGCGCAGGGCGCGGCGGCCGCAGTCGCCACACTGGGCAAGATAGACATCCTGGTGAACAATGCCGGCATCGCCGGCCCGACTACGCCGGTCGTCGACTACCCGGTCGACGAATGGGAGCGCGTGCTCAAAATTGATCTGACCGGCCCGTTTCTGTGCGCGCGCGCGGTTGCGCCGCATATGGTGAAGCAGAAATACGGCCGCATCGTCAACATCGCATCTATCGCCGGCAAGGAAGGCAATCCGAACGCCTCGGCCTACAGCGCCGCCAAAGCCGGGGTCATCGCGCTCACCAAGTCGCTCGGCAAGGAACTGGCGAAGGACGGCGTGATGGTCAATTGCGTCACGCCGGCCGCGGCCAAGACCGCGATTTTCGATCAGATTTCGCAGCAGCATATCGATTACATGCTGGCCAAGATCCCGATGGGGCGCTTCGTCCTGGTCGAGGAAATCGCGGCCATGGCATGCTGGCTTGCCTCAGAGGATTGTTCCTTCACCACCGGCGGCGTGTTCGATATCTCCGGCGGCCGGGCTACTTATTAAGAAACTGTCATTCCGAGCACAGCGAGGAATCTGCTGTTCGACCGAACAAGAAAGCAGATTCCTCGACCTGCGGTCTCGGAATGACAGTTAAATAGAAATTCTGGGAGATTTTGCAATGGCCAAGAAAAAACAACTGCGCAGTCAATCCTGGTTTGGACGGGAAGACATTTACGGCTTCATCTACCGCTCCTGGGTAAAGAACCGCGGCGTACCGCACGACCAGTTCGACGGCCGGCCGGTGATCGGCATCTGCAACACCTGGTCCGAACTCACGCCATGCAACACCCACTTTCGCGTGATCGCCGAGCATGTGAAGAACGGCATTCTGGAAGCCGGCGGCTTTCCGCTTGAATTCCCGGTGATGTCGCTGGGCGAGACGCTGATGCGGCCGACCGCCATGCTTTACCGCAACCTGGCATCGATGGACGTGGAAGAATCGATCCGCGCCAACCCGCTGGACGGCGTGGTCCTGCTGGTGGGCTGCGACAAGACCACCCCGTCGCTGTTAATGGGCACGGCGAGCGTGGACATTCCCGCAATTGCCGTGTCCGGCGGACCGATGCTCTCGGGCAAATACCGCGGTACCGACATCGGCTCCGGCACCAATACCTGGTCCATGTCGGAGGACGTTCGCGCCGGCAAGATGACGGTGGACGAATTCCACGAGGCCGAGTCCTGCATGCATCGCTCCCACGGCAGCTGCATGACCATGGGCACCGCTTCGACCATGGCGTGCATGGTCGAAGCCCTCGGCATGGGCATGCCCGGCAATGCCGCGATTCCCGCAGTGGACGCGCGGCGCAACGTGCTCGCGCGCATGGCCGGACGGCGCATCGTCGACATGGTGAAGGAAGATCTGACCATTTCCAAGATTCTGAAACGCGAAGCGTTCGAGAACGCGATTCGCGCCAACGCCGCCATCGGTGGTTCGACCAACGCGGTGATTCATTTGATCGCGATCGCGCGCCGTGTCGGTGTCAAGCTCGACCTTGAGGACTGGGACCGCCTCGGCCGCGGCGTGCACACCATGCTCAACCTGATGCCCTCGGGCAAGTACCTGATGGAGGATTTCTACTACGCCGGCGGCCTGCCGGCGGTGCTGCGCGCGCTGGGCGAGCAAGGCCTGCTGCACAAGAAGGCGTTGACAGTCAACGGCAAGACGATCTGGGACAACAACAAAAAGGCGGAATGTTTCAACCCGGACGTGATCACGCCGTTCGAGAAACCGTTCAAGAAGAACACCGGCATCGCCGTGCTGCGCGGCAATCTCTGTCCCGATGGCGCCATCATCAAACCCTCGGCGGCAACGCCCAGGCTGATGAAGCACCGCGGGCGGGCGGTGGTGTTCGAGAACATTCTGGATTTCCACAGCCGCATCGACGATCCCAAACTCGACATCGACGAGAACTGCGTCATGGTGCTGAAAAACTGCGGGCCCAAGGGCTATCCGGGCATGGCCGAGGTCGGCAACATGCCGCTGCCGCCCAAGGTGCTGAAAAAAGGCATTACCGACATGGTGCGCATTTCCGATGCGCGCATGAGCGGCACGGCTTACGGCACGGTGGTGCTGCACATTGCGCCCGAGGCCGCCGCCGGCGGCGTCCTGGCGCTGGTGGAGAACGGCGACATGGTCGAACTCGATGTAGCAAAACGCCGACTGCACCTTGACATCCCCGAGCGGGAACTGGCGCGCCGGCGCAAGAAATGGAAGGCGCCCAAGGCGCCGATGAGCCGCGGCTACACCAAGCTCTACGTCGATCACGTGCTGCAGGCGAACCAGGGAGCGGACCTCGACTTTCTCGTCGGATCTAGCGGCTCCAAGGTTCCCAGAGACAATCACTAGGGACGCAAGATGGCTACGCACGCCCCGGATATCGCCGACGCCAACGAACACGTGCTCGGCGCCGACGGCGAATTTCACGTCACCGACGAGCCGATCGATCTGTCGCATCACCGCTTCGAGGACTGGCTCGCCTTCGCCTTTTTCTGGGTATTGGCGTGCACCGTGTTCTAC
>Ga0163199_1000314_pt1 | contig 30895 bp, 28 predicted proteins | sample PL_2010_150m_FD_113537 | JGI IMG/M metagenome (GOLD analysis project Ga0163199, IMG submission 113537) | Freshwater microbial communities from Powell Lake, British Columbia, Canada to study Microbial Dark Matter (Phase II) - PL_2010_150m | ecosystem: Environmental > Aquatic > Freshwater > Lake ...
TAACGTGCCAAGCGTCGCCGAGAGAATGCGCCCGGCAAACGGCGGCGCGAAAAATAATTGAGCGAACCAAGAGAGGTAAACGAAAAGCGGATGTCCGCCAAAGGGGAGTGAAAAGTATAACGGGCAGCAGACGGTGACACCTTCGCCCAAGTTGCGCGCGTTCAACGCCATCCAAATTTCGTCGAGCAATAATCCGCCGTGATAGTTTGTCAGATCATAAAAGCGCAGCCATGCCGCGATAAGAGTGACGATGAGAGTCGCCCGCCAAAAATTCTTGTTCATCCTTCACGCGAAGCGTCCTGTGGATAATTCATAATTTGCAGAGCGCAGTATAATCGAATCGAGGTGTGCTATGGCTGACGAACAGAAAATTGACCTCGACAACCCCACGCTCTACATCAACCGCGAGTTGAGCATGTTGGAATACTTCCGGCGCATATTGGACGAGGCACAGGATGATCACAATCCATTGTTGGAGCGCGTCAAGTTTTTGGCGTTTGTTGGCATCAACATGGATGAGTTCTTCATGGTGCGCGTAGCAGGACTCAAACAGCAACTTGCCGCAGGCGTGGTAGATATTCCGGCGGACGGCATGACGGCGGCAGAACAGTTGGCAGCGATCCGCAAGATGGCGGCGAGCTTGATGAACGACGCCCGCAAGTGTTGGTATAACGACATCAAACCTAAACTCGACGAGGCGGGCATTCACGTTTTAGAGTACAAAGAATTAAACGATGCACAACGAGAGAAGGTCGAGGAACATTTTCAAGAAGTGGTGTTTCCGGTTCTCACGCCTCTCGCCTTCGATCCGGGTCGTCCCTTCCCGCACATTTCAAATTTAAGTTTAAGTCTGGCAGTGATCGTGCAAGAGAAAAAGGGACAGCAGAGATTCGCCAGAGTGAAAGTGCCGGACACACTGCCGCGCTTGGTGCCCATCAAACGATCTTCGGGCGGCGTGCGTAAAGACGGCACGGTGCCGTTTCATCATTACTTCGTCTGGCTCGATCAAGTGATCGCCGCCAACTTGCACACGCTCTTCCCCGGCATGAAGGTCGTCGAAGCGCATCCCTTCCGCGTCACGCGCGATGCCGACACGGCGATACAAGAACTTGAAGCGTCCGATTTGTTGGAGACGATTGAAGAGAGCGTGCGTCAACGACGCTTCGGGTCTGTCGTGCGGATGTCCATCAACGAAGCCATGCCGTCTCGCATCCGCGATCTGCTGATCGAAAATCTGGAAATGGATCGCAATGATGTTTATTCGATTGACGGTCAATTAGGCTTCAGCAGTTTGATGACTCTCTATAGCATTGATCGTTACGATCTTAAAGAAGTTCCATTCGTGCCGACGACGCCCAAAGTGTTAGAGGGGCGATACGACGACGGCAACATTTTCGCCGCCATCCGCCGCGAAGACATTCTCCTGCATCACCCTTACGACTCATTCATGCCCGTCGTGGACTTCCTCAAAACGGCGGCGCATGATCCCGATGTGTTAGCCATTAAGCAAACGTTGTATCGCGTCGGGCGCAATGCTCCCGTGGTTGAGGCATTGCTCGAAGCCAGTCTCAACAACAAGCAAGTGGCGGTGTTAGTAGAATTAAAAGCGCGGTTCGACGAAGAGAGCAACATCACTTGGGCAAGAGCGTTAGAAGCCGAAGGCGTCCACGTCGTGTATGGGTTGTTAGGGTTGAAGACTCATTCCAAGATCGCGCTCGTGATTCGCAAAGAAGGCGACAGCATCCGTCGTTACGTTCACGTAGCAACCGGCAACTACAACACGCAAACGGCGCAGACCTACACCGACATTGGCCTGTTCACCTGTGATAAAGAGATCGGCGCAGATGCCACCGACTTGTTTAACTACCTCACCGGCTACTCCGAGAAAACAAACTTCCGTAAATTAATTGTCGCGCCGATCAATATGCGGGCGCGGATGGAAGCGTTGATCAAGCGCGAGATCGAACATCAGCGCAAAGGCAAAAAGGGTCAACTCATCTTCAAAATTAATTCGTTGGTAGATAAAGGGATGATCCAATTGTTGTATCAAGCGTCGCAAGCGGGCGTGAAGATCGATCTTCTGGTGCGTGGGATGTGCTGCCTGCGCCCCGGCGTGCCGGGCGTGAGCGACAACATCAAAGTAACCAGCATCGTCGGGCGTTTTCTAGAACACAGCCGTATCTTTTATTTCCGCAACGAAGGCAATGAGGAAGTCTATGTGGGCAGCGCCGACCTCATGCCGCGCAACATTGATCGCCGCGTGGAGATTCTCTTCCCCATTCAGGATTCGCGTTTGATCAAACACCTGCGCGATGACGTGCTTGCTACTTATCTCGCCGACACCGCCAAAGCGCGTTACTTGCAACCCGATGGATCCTACACACGACCTAAGAAGAGCGAGCGCGAAACCGGCTTGAATAGCCAAGCGCGTTTGTTAATGCACAGACCTATAGAAGGAAAGGAGAAGGAAAAAGAGAAGAAATAACAAAACGTCAAAACTCGCAGCAAAAAGTTGTTGACAGTTAACTCACCCCTATTGTAAAGTAGTAACACAAATTTCTCTCACTTAAGGAGGAGAGCAGATAATGAAAACACAATCACATATTCAAAAAATGTTAGGCGTATTCTTCGCCGTCTCGTTGATCTTGGCTGCCTGCGCTACGCCCGCGCCGCAACCTACAGCCGTGCCCGCCGGACCCAAGAAGGGCGGCAAAGTAACGTTAGCAGTTTGGCAATCGCCAGTAACGTTGAACGGTTTGCTCGGCACACAAACAGTGATGAATGTCGTCCTCAACTTCGTCGCCGAAGGTATGACCGACGTGCAGCCCGACGGCACCCGTGTAGCGGCATTGGCGAAAGAAGTACCCACCGTGCAAAACGGTGGCGTGAGTGCCGATGGCAAGACGATCACTTACAAGCTCAAAGAGAAGTTGGTCTTCTCGGACGGCAAACCTGTAGAGTGCGAAGATTTTAAATACTCGTGGCAAGCCATCATGACGCCCAATGTGGGTATCGTTTCGACCACCGGTTATTCTTCGATTGACACAGTGGACTGCCCCGATCCTCTCACCGTCGTGGTGAAATACAAAACATTCTTCGCGCCATACATCACCCTCTTCAATGGCTCGGATTTAATTCCGCGCTCAGCCGGTGACCCGAAAGGCATGAAGGATTGGGCATACAACCGCAAGCCTGTCGGTGCCGGTGCATTCACAATTGAAGAATGGAAGACGGATGAATTTATCCGCTTGAAGCGCAACGATAATTATCGTGAAGCCGGTAAACCCATTTTGGATGAAGTCGTCGTCCGTATTGTGCCATCGTCCGAAGTCGCTCTGCAGTTACTAGCGAGCGGTGAAGTGGACATCATGTGGAACAACACCGAAGCCGACATCCCGCAATTGGAGAAGATGGCGGGCGTGAAAGTTTCCGCGCCGTTGCAAATCGGCGGCGAGCGTTTGTTCCTCAACATGGCAGAGAATAAAGACCCGTCGGATCCCAAGAAGCCGCACCCGATCTTAAGCGATGTGAAAGTGCGCCAAGCAATTGCTTACGGCATCAACAAGCAACGCATCATCGAGAAGTTGCTCAACAACAAAGCGAAGCCCGGCTCAAGTGAATTGAACGCCGGTTACTTTGAGTGCAAGAGCATTCAAGCCTATCCGTACGATGCCGATAAAGCGAAGAAGTTGCTCGACGATGCTGGTTGGAAGCCCGGCGCTGACGGCATCCGCGTCAAAGACGGCAACAAGTTGCGCTTGAAGTATTCGACCACATCAGGCAACAAATTGCGTGAAGATTCGCAAGTGTTGGTGGTCGAAGATATGAAGGCGATTGGTATTGATATGTTCATCGAGAACGCGCCGTCGTCAGTAGTCATCGGCACATGGGACGGCGGCTCACCGCGCCGACATGGCAACTTCGACATCATCATGTACACCACCAACGCTGGCATTGATCCCCACAGCCAAATGGTGAACTTGTGGTCATCGGCGAACATCCCGAGCGTGGATAATAAAGGTGGTTTGAACTACACCCGCTTCAATGATCCCAAAGCCGACGACCTGTTGAAGCAAGCGAGTGGTGAGCCCGATTCGGCGAAGCGCCGCGATATGTATTGCCAATTGGCGCAGATGACCTACGATCAGGCGAACATGATCTACCTCTATCAACGATCCCAAATTGATTCATATCGTGATAAGTTATTGGGCTTCACGCCCAATGCGTGGAATAACGGCTCATCCTACAACGCCAAAGAATGGTCGTTGAAGTAAAATAAGAGCTACTCCCTGTTTTGTTTAAAACCCGAAGGGTCTCGCGCAGCGCCCCGTAGCGAAGCGGAGTGGGTGTGACCCTTCGGGTTTTAAAAAATTCCTCATGGGCAAATACATCCTGCGCCGCCTCTTGCAAGCCATTCCATTAGTGATCCTGATCAGCATGATGGTCTTCTTGCTGATGCATCTCATCCCCGGCGGGCCCCTCGCGGCGTATGAAAGCCCTGGCATCACCCCCGAAGATTTGGAACGTTTGAAACATGAACTCGGTTTGGACGTGCCGTTACACATTCAATATTGGAATTGGTTATCGGCTATCGTCCGCGGCAACTGGGGCACGTCTATCGTCTCCGGTCGCCCGGTGTTAACCGAGATTGGCGAGAGAATTTTCAACACGGTTTATCTTTCCATCGTTGCCTTCATCGGCTCACTATTAATTTCGATTCCGTTAGGCGTCATTTCGGCGACGCGCCAGTACTCAAAGATTGACAACCTCGCCACGACCATCGCCTTCTTCGGTCAATCCATTCCAATTTTTTGGATGGGTTTGATTCTAATCATCATCTTCAACGTCATGATCAAAAACCCGGACACGGGGGGACCGTTACTGCCGGGCGGCGGCATGTCCACCATCGGCTCCGATTTTTCGTTTGAAGATCGGCTCAAACATTTAATTCTCCCCGCCAGTGTGTTGATCTTTTTCAATCTCGGCACACATGTGCGCTACACCCGCTCCGGCATGTTGGATGTTCTGCATCAAGACTACATTCGCACGGCGCACGCCAAAGGTTTAAACAAACGCACCGTCATTCTTAAACACGCATTGCGAAATTCTTTGCTACCGCTGATCACGATCATCGGTTTAGAACTGCCCGGTCTCTTTAACGGTGCTCTCATTACCGAGACGATCTTTTCGTGGCCCGGCATGGGTCGCCTCTTCTTCAATTCGATTGACCGCGCCGACTATTCGGTGATGATGGGCGTATTGTTGATGAACGCCATTTTGATTGTGCTGTCAGGGTTATTGACCGACATCGTCTACGGCTTTTTGAATCCGCGAATACGATTCGACTAATGACTCCTCAAGCGAAACTCATCACAGACCCATTGGCTTCAACCGCCGCCGCAATGCCGCGAGAGCGCACGATGCGCGAGCTCGTCTGGAATCGTTTTCGTCAACATCGCGCCGCGCTGCTCGGCGTCAGCGTTCTGGCGATCATCGTGCTGTTGACAACATTCGTCCCCATCGTCACCAATTACGATCCGCTTAAAACAAATGTGGATCACATCCGCGAAGCCCCATCGGCGCAAAATATCTTTGGCACGGATGAACTAGGACGCGATCTCTTCAACCGTTTGTGGGCTGGGGCGCGCATCTCGTTGATGATCGGCGTTGCCACCATGTTGATCTCGGTGATGATCGGAACGATCATGGGCGCGGTTGCCGGATACTACGGTGGCACCGTTGATAACGTCCTGATGCGTTTTACCGACTTCATGCTTTCTATCCCGCAACTTTTCTTACTGTTGATGTTCGCCCAACTCTTGCGAACCACCAACGAACCGGCACTCAGCGGCGGACCCTTTCCGATCATCCTCATCATCGGCGTGTTGTCATGGATGGGCATTGCCCGATTGGTGCGCGGCGAATTTTTGGCGTTACGTTCCAAAGATTTTGTGGAAGCCTCACGCGCGCTCGGTGCTAACGATGCCCGACTTATTTTTCGACACATCCTGCCCAACGCGGCAAGCTCGCTCATCGTGGCGGCGACTCTGCGCGTGGGCGCCGCCATCATCACCGAATCCACGTTGAGCTTTCTCGGCTTCGGCGTTCAGCCACCCACCCCAACCTGGGGCAACATGCTCAAAAACGCCCAAGCGCAAATGACCTACGCCCCGTGGACGGCGATCTTCCCCGGACTCGCTATCTTCATCACGGTGCTAGCGATCAATTATGTGGGTGATGGTTTGCGTGATGCACTCGACCCGAGAACGATAGTGAAGACGGGGAAGTGATGTATAGCCTTGATAAATTTGCCCCAGAGAACTATAGTTCGACATTGACAACAAGATATAGATTTTGATATATTGTAAGTGGAATTCGCCCCAGCGTTACATCCCGTCGACGTTGGGTTTGGTATTCGCAGGCCACTCTTATATAGAGTGGCCTTTGTTTTAAGGAGGAGTCAATGAACACAACCCGTATCGCTATTTTTATTGATGGCGCTTATTTGGACGCAACCACCCGCTCTGAGTGTGGGGGTATCAGGATTGACTATTCCAAATTGGCGCAGAAGTTGGCAGGAGGAGTAGAAATTCTACGGACCTATTACTACAACTGCCTACCCTATCAACGAGCCACGCCCTTACCAGAAGAGTCAAGCCGTTTCGCTCAAGCTCAAAAATTTCATACTGCCTTGCGCGCTTTACCGCGCTTTGAAGTGCGTGAAGGCATGTTGGTGTATCGTGGAAATGACGAAAAGGGCAAACCAATCTATGTTCAAAAGGGTGTAGATATTCAGTTTGGTGTGGATTTAGTTCTACTCAGTGCCAAGCAACAAATAAGCCACGCTGCTCTGATTGCCGGGGATAGTGATTTCATTCCGGCAATTGGAGTAGCAAAAAACGAAGGCGTGTTGATTCATCTATACCACGGCTCGACACCACATAGAAAGTTGATCGAAGTTGCAGACGAGCGCACTCAAATAACAACCGCATTTCTTTCAGATGTTCGTTGGAATCCATAAACAAGACCCGTTTTTAGACGGCGCGAAACATTTCCCGCGCCGTTTTATTTTTCCAAACTTTTCATGCGCCACACATACCCCCTCGCCGTTCACCTATTCTTCTTTCAAAACGATCAAGTTCTCCTCTTACGCCGCTTCAACACAGGATACGAAGACGGCAACTACAGCGTGCCTGCGGGTCACATTGAAGCAGGCGAGTCGGCAACGCAGTGCGCCATCCGCGAAGCACGCGAAGAAGCGGGCGTGGAGTTAAATCCACAGCACATCACCTTTGCCCAAGTCATGCACCGCAAATCAGACGATGAGCGCGTCAACTTCTTTTTTGTCATCACACAATGGCGCGGTGAAATCGTCAACGCCGAGCCGCACAAGTGCGACGACCTTTCGTGGTATCCACTTGACGCGCTTCCACATGATATGATCCCCTACGTGCGACACGCGCTTATGCAAATTAGAAATGGAATTACGTTTAGTGAATTGGGTTGGGAAAATTGAAATCGGTTGAAGGCATACGTTTCCTTTAGTTCCACTATCTCCTTTATTTCCTTCACAGGTATAATCGCCTCATGGCAATAAGAAAAATTTTGCAATACCCCGAAGACGAGAAACCCCTTCGGCAAAAATCTGTCGCCGTACAAAAAGTAGATAAACGCATCCGCAAATTGGTGAAAGACCTCAAAGACACGCTGGAGGATAGTTTCGGCGCCGGTCTAGCCGCGCCGCAGATCGGCGTGCATGAACGAGTCGCGCTCGTCAAGTTCGGGCAAGAGGCTGAAGGCGGAATGCGCGAGCCGATCACCCTGATCAACCCGCAGATCATTTCGGCGGGTCCCGATGAAAAAGGTTTCGACGGCTGTTTGAGCATCCCCGATATTGTGACGTGGGACACGTTGCGTCCCTCCCCTCTCATATTTTCCGCGCTCGACGAAAAAGGCGAGACGTTCCAAATGGAAGTAAGCGGAATTGATGCGCGGGTCGTTCACCACGAGATCGATCATTTAGATGGCATTCTGTTTTTGGATCGCATCAAAGATTTCAACAAGGTGTTTCGCTCCATTGAGACAGACGATGGCGAAAAGTTAATCAGCCTGGCATCACTCAAAGCGAAGATCGAAAAAGAGATATTCAACACGCCGATAGAAAAAGTTTTAGGGCGTTCCTAAAGACCGACGTGCTTCGCAAAACCGCGTCGGTCTGGTTACGAAACAATTTTTGACAAAAACGCGATAGCCAACTACAATGCCGAATATGAACTTCGCCCTGTTCCACGCCCATCCTCATCCCCATCATCATGATGGTCTTTTTCGTTTGAGCTGAAGCAGATACGCATTGATCGTTGAACGGCGTAGGCTAATCGGCTTACGCCGTTTTTGTTTTAGAGATTAAGAGATTAGAGATTGGAGATTGAAGCAAATAATCTCCAATCTCCAATCTCCAATCTCCGACTTCTATGAAAACCAAAATCCCCACCGTCAAAGGCGCGCGAGACTTTTACCCGGAGCAGATGTCTCTACGCAATTGGCTATACGAAAACATGAAAGCCGTTTCGCAAAAATTCGGCTATCAAGAATACGATGGACCCTTTCTCGAAACGCTGGAACTCTACGCGGCGAAGAGCGGCGAAGAGTTGGTGAAGGAGCAAGCCTTCGTGTTTAAAGATCGCGGCGATGAACAGATCACGCTGCGCCCCGAACTGACGCCGTCACTGGCGCGGATGGTGGCGCAAAAAGCGAATGAGCTGCCGCGCCCGATCCGTTGGTGGTCGTTTGGACCGATGTGGCGCTACGAGCGTCCGCAAAAGGGAAGGTCGCGCGAATTTTTTCAGTGGAACATTGATCTGCTGGGAAGCGATTCGCTGGAAGCGGATGCCGAGATCGCCGCGATTGGCGCCGAGTTCTTCAAAGCCATTGGCTTGACTTCGTCGGAAGTGAAAATTCAGATCAACAATCGCCAGTTGATGGAGAGTCAAATTGCCGCGCTCGGCGTTGGCGACGTCAAAGCGGCGTTTCGACTCATTGATCGCGTGGATAAACTTTCGGCACAAGCGTGGGAAGAGTATGGAGTCAAACAAGGTCTCACCGCCGATCAAGTTAAGAATCTTCGCGCCCTGCTCGACGACAAAGAGTTGTGGCGCAAGTCGGATGAGTTGATTCGATTTTTCAACGCGCTTGAGTCGCTTGGCGTGCGCGAGTATTTTGAATTCGAGCCAACGGTGGTGCGCGGTCTCGATTACTACACGCGCATCGTGATGGAAGCGCGTGATCGCGATAGCGAGTTCCGCGCCATCTTCGGCGGCGGGCGTTACGATAATTTGGTTGCCGATGTGGGCGGGGATCGAATCTCGGGCGTGGGCTTTGCGATGGGTGATATGGTGATCGCCTTGGTGGCGGAAAAATATGGAAAGACGCCGAAGTTCGCCAAGTCGCCTGCTTCCGTTTTAGTGACTCTGTTCAACGCCAACGGGGTTGTCGACTCCCTTAAATCGGCGGCTGAGATTCGGGCTGGCGGCATCCCCGTAGAAATGTTTCCCGATCCGATCAAGCTCGATAAGCAGTTGAAGTACGCCGACGCGCAGGGGATCAAGATCGCCGTGATCATCGGACCCGACGAAGCGAAGGAGGGGAAAGTGACGATCAAAGATTTGGGAAAGAGAGTCCAGATCACCGTGAATCGGGGCGAAATGGCGGGGAAAATCCGCGAGCTTTTGTAATTGCTTGAGGGGGCTTGGGGTTCGTGATAAAATCCCCGCGCTTAACATGGTGCCTGTGGCTCAATCGGTTAGAGCGCCACACTGTGGATGTGGACGTTGTGGGTTCAAGTCCCATCAGGCACCCTTGAAAAATGAACAATGACAAATGAACAATGAACAATTTGTCATTTGTCATTTTTCATTGTTTTGCCCTCGTAGCTCAATGGATAGAGCACTTGACTTCGGATCAAGTGGTTGTGAGTTCGAATCTCGCCGAGGGCGCTCCAAGTGCGAACACAGGTAGACAGGTATTCAGGTAGACAGGTTCACAAGTGTCGCTTGAATACCTGTTTACTTGTATCCCTGTTTACTTGTTTACCTCTTTACCTCATCCCCATGCGCCGCACACGTCAGTTGCTTTATAGCGAAGAGTCCTTACGTCTCGAATTATTGACGACGCCGATTAACAAACTCCACGTCTCGGTGGAGTCGTCGCTGATGTTGAATGAAGCGATCAATAAGGTGCGCGCCGATATGGAACGGATGAAGATCAAAAAGATCAAGCCGTTCTATTATCTCTCCACCGGTTATGGCACGATTGCCGGGACGACCAACATCTGTCTCGGTTTTTATGACGCCGAAGAACGCTTGCGCGAACTGAATAGAGAGTATCGCGGCTGGGGATATTCCAACGAAGAGATCACCGCAACCATTCGTCACGAAGTGGGGCACGCCTTCGCTTACGCTTACAAGTTGTATCGCTTGCCCGAATTTCGATCTGTCTTCAACGTCAAAGGGCATTACTTCAACTCCTACCCCGACACCAACCGTTATATCTTGCGCGCCAATCCGTGGAGCCGCGACTTTGTAAATCCATCGGGTGATCATTACGCGCAAAAACATCCCGACGATGATTTCGCCGAGACATTTATGGTGTGGCTCACACCGCGACTCAATTGGCGAAAGAAATGGCGCAACTATCCGGGGGCGTTAGAAAAGTTGGAATACGTGGATAAAGTGGTGACGGAGCATCGCAGCCAAGAACCGCTTGTTGACAATGTGCCGCAAGAGTACGAAGGACTCTCGGAATATAAAATGACGGTGGCGCAGTTCTTCAAAGCCAACATCACATCGTATCGCAAGAAAACAACCGGCTTTGTGGATCCCGATCTCAAGCACATCTTCCGCGCTCGCCCGCGCGTGCAGAAGGCAGAACGCGATTACGTTCACGCCGATAATTTTTTGCAGAGAAATCAGTTGGTGATCGTCAACCGCGTGAGTCAGTGGGTGGGTGTAGAAACAACGGTGGTCAAAGATTTGATTCTCAAATGCCGCCAACGCGCCGATGCGCTGGATTTGTGGGTGAAGCGTGATGATCAAGAGAAGAAGTTGGTTGAGTTTACAACGTATGTTTCAACGCGGTGTGCGTATTATGAGGTGTGGGAGACTTACTTCGTATAAAGGGAAATAGATATGCAGGTATACAGGGAAACAGGTATACAAGTATCCACCTGCTTACTTTGTCTACTTGTCTACCTGCTTACTTTGTCTACTTGTCTACCTGTTTACTTTCTTCAATCACTTCCTCGTAAACTTCTATAATCTTCTCGGCGATCAAGTTCCACGTATAACTCTTGGCGTAATCCGCCGCTTGCGATCCTAGCTGTCGTCGCAATTCGGCATTGTTGATTATCTTCTGCAAACGATCACACAACATCTCTGGATCACGATCAGGGATGGTGAAACCAGTCTCGCCATCTTTAACCAAGAACGCCAACCCCCCCACTTCTGAAGCGATGACCGGCGTGCCGCACGCCATTGCCTCTAACGCCACCATGCCAAATGATTCATAGTGCGATGGCATGATCACGGCGTGTGCCGCAGCGTAATAATTATTAAGTGTGTCTTGATTACGCGCGCCCAAAAACGCCACCACATCGCCAATGCCAAGTTCTTGACGCAATGCTCGCAAACGCTGCATCTCGGCATCATCTTGCGATGGGTTCGACGAGCCACCGATGATCGAGAGGCACAAGTGATGCGGCATCACGCCGCGATCTCGCAACAACTTCATCGCGCGCAACAACGTATCCACACCCTTCAACGGTTCGATGCGCCCCACAAACAACAGCATCATATCGGTAGGCGGCACCCCAATTTTTTCTTTTGCTTCGGGCATGGGGATCGGATGAAAAGTAGAAAGGTCAACGCCGGGCGGTATCACTTCGATCTTTTTCATATCGGCTTGCAGCAGCCACTGGAGTTGAGCTTCTTCGGCGGCGGTTGCGGCAATGATGCGATCGGCCCATTTGAGAATCTTCGATTCGTTCTCCAAGCGCAATTCCGGTTCAAACTCTTCTGGGCGTTGAGCGATGCGGTTCTTCATCACGCCTAAGGTGTGCGCCATGTGGATGATCGGCACGTTCCAAAATTGGCGCAGCTCTTGGGCAGCAACGCCCGACAACCAATAATGCGAATGGATCGCATCGTATTTTAAATCTTCAAGCGCGGCAAACTCACGCACACCGCCGACGAACTCCGGCAGCCATTTATAAATTTCAGTTTTAGCCAACGGGGTTTCAGGTCCGGCAGGGATGTGAACGACGCGGTTGCCGTTGCCCAGATCGTGTTTGACGTGCGGTTGATGTTCGTCTTGAGATCGGGTGAACACATCTACGCCGATTCCGCGTTTGCCCAACTCGCGCGTGAGATCGCGCACGTAGACGTTCATGCCGCCGGTATCTTTTCCGCCCAGAGTCGCCAACGGACAGGTATGAACAGAGAGCATTGCGATTCGCATAATAGTATTATACGATCTCAGCATGGAGCCTTTACTTCTGCAAATCGCTATTGTGCTTGCCGCCGCTAAAATGGGCGGCTGGATGTCTAAGCAAATCGGTCAACCGGCGGTGTTGGGTGAATTGCTCGCTGGTTTGATCTTGGGACCCTCAGCGATTAATGTATTTGGGATTAATTATTTTAGCCAAGCCCATACCACTGAAACGATCCGGGAACTCGGCGAGATCGGCGTGATCTTTTTGATGTTCGTCGCTGGGTTAGAGATCGAACTTTCGGATTTTGCCAAGTTGGGCAAACCGGCTTTTCTAGCCGGAACGTTGGGCGTGATTGTGCCAATTGCATTAAGCATGATCTTCATCACGCCGTTCGGTTACGATTTGACGCACTCGGCATTTGTTGGCATCACGCTGGCGGCAACATCGGTCAGCATCTCGGCGCAAACGTTGATGGAATTAAATCTTCTCCGCAGCCGCGAAGGGTTAACTCTGCTCGGCGCGGCGGTGGTAGACGATGTGCTGGCGCTGGTCGCACTCTCGATCTTCACCGCGCTCGTCGGCGAAAGTAGCAGTGGATTTTTGGAATTGGTTTGGATCACCACGCGCATGATTCTCTTTCTGACGATCTCGTTCTTTGGCGGTCTGTGGTTATTGCCGCGTGTGGTGCGCTGGGCAAATCGGCTTTCGATCAGCCAGCCCGTGATGTCTATTGTCATCATCAACATTATGATTTTCGCTTGGGCGGCGCAAGCCTTGGGAAGTGTGGCGGCGATCACCGGTTCGTTCATCGCCGGAGTCGGACTGTCGCGCAGTGAAGTCAAGAACGAAATCGTGCGCGGCATCCACACCCTCACCTATTCTTTTTTTGTGCCTATCTTTCTGGTGGGCATTGGGCTCACTGCCAACATACGCGCCCTGTCACCCAACGATCTGGCTTTCGCCAGCGTCGTGATCGTCATCGCTATCATTTCCAAGATCATTGGCTGTGGGTTGGGGGCAAAGGTTGGCGGCATGACCTTAGGAGAATCCTTCCGCGTGGGCGTCGGCATGATCTCGCGCGGCGAAGTGGGATTGATCGTCGCCAGTGCCGGCATCACCAGCGGAATCATTTCGAACAATATCTTCACCGTCGTGATCGTGATGGTGATCGTTTCAACATTGGTGACGCCGCCTTTGCTGCGACTCGTTTTCAGTAAATCCGCTTCACCAACTATTATCACTAAAAAAGAGGAGAGTGCTTAATGCCTCAACTGATCGTGTTCGTAGTAGACAACCCCGAAAAAACGGATGAAGTGGTAGATGTGTGGATGTCGCTCGGTGTGCCGGGAGTGACAATTTTTGATAGCAGTGGCATCGGGCGGGCGACAAGCAAAGGCAACATGCTTGACGATATGCCGTTGATGCCAAGTTTGTCGAGCCTGTTGCGAAGCAGCCGCGAAGCGCCGCACTGCACATTGTTCGCAGTGGTCCCCGATGATTTCAACGTGGACGCGCTGGCGCAGGCAACCCAAAAGATCACCGGCGAGTTCGACGAGCCGAACACCGGCATCTTGTTCACCGTGCCGATCTCGCGCGTGTGGGAAACATCGCCGCACAAGATCAAGGGTTGATACGTAGAGCAAGATGACATCTTGCTTTACGCTTATCTTCATCTGGGAAACGTCGTCACACAAGATCAAGGGTTGATACGTAGAGCAAGATGACATCTTGCTCAACACTTACCTTTGTGTGGGAAACGTCGTCACACAAGATCAAACGTTGATGCGATCTTTTGTTTCTGGTAGAATGTCCGCCGTTGCCACCATAGCTCAATCGGTAGAGCAAACGCTTCGTAAGCGTTAGGTTATCGGTTCAATTCCGATTGGTGGCTCTGCACAAAAAATTTCATGAGACGCCAGCCAAGCGGCTGGCGTTTCTATGACTCAGAAAAGTTGGGTAGAACATGCAAAGTCGTTACACTATTTGGCTCATTCCAATCGCACTCCTCTTCGCCCTCGCCGCGTGGTTGGCGTGGCCCAGCAACAACAGCATCAATCTCGATCTCGGTTTCACCACCTTCGCGCGCGACATCTCGGCGCGTCTCGGTTTAGATTTGCAAGGTGGCTTGCAAATTTTGCTCGAAGCCGATCTACCGTCCGACAAAACAGTTGAATCGGGCGCAATGGAAGCCACCATCCGCATCATCGAGAGCCGCATCAACGCCCTCGGCGTTTCCGAACCGCTCATTCAACAATCGGGTGACAGGCGCGTGGTCGTCGAACTGCCCGGGCTCAAGAATCCGGAGCAAGCGATTGCGTTGATCCGACAAACGGGCTTGCTTGAATTTGTGGACGCTGGATCGAATTTCTTGCCGGAAGGTTCTGCTATCAAGACTGATTACGTGATCGGATCGAATTCGTTGACGGGTCCGGCTGCCACGCCGACCTCTGCCGCGACGGCAACCGCAGTGGCTACCGCCACAAGCGCGGCAACTGCCAACGCCGGGGCAACTCCCTCCGCATCCGCAACACCATCCGCTTCACCCACCCCGGCTCCCACGCCCGACGTTCCAACCTATCACACGGTGATGACCGGCGCGGCGTTGAAGACCGCTACGGTGCAAAGCAGTCAAGGACGTATCGTCGTCGCCTTCACGTTGACCGATGAAGGCAAGAAAATTTTTGGCGATCACACTTCGGCAAATGTGGGGCGAGTGTTAGCGATTGTGTTGGACAAAAAAGTGATCTCCAGCCCGCGCATCGAAAGCGCGATCACCGGCGGTGAAGGCGTCATTCAAGGTAAATTCACTACCGAAGAAGCAAACAGCCTTGCTCTGCAACTGCGCTATGGTTCGTTGCCTGTGCCTTTGAAGATCGCCGAGAGCCGCACCATTGGTCCAACGTTGGGTCAGGACTCGGTGCGTAAGAGTCAGATCGCCGGCATCATCGGCTTGGTGGTCGTGGCGCTATTCATGATCTTGTATTATCGCTTGCCCGGTGTGTTAGCCGTTCTCGCCTTGTTGTTGTATGCCACGATCACGTTTGCCTTGTTCAAATTAATTCCGGTCACGCTCACTCTGCCGGGCATCGCCGGCTTTGTGTTGTCGGTGGGCGTCGCAGTAGACGCAAACATTTTGATCTTCGAGCGTATGAAAGAAGAACTGCGCTCCGGCAAAAAGTTGATCACAGCAGTAGATGAAGGTTTCCGCCGCGCCTGGCCCTCGATTCGTGATTCGAATATCTCGACGTTGATCACCTGCGTGATCTTGTTCTGGTTCGGCAGCCAGTTTGGAGCAAGCATCGTCAAAGGGTTCGCCCTCACGCTGGCGTTGGGTGTGTTCGTCAGTTTGTTCACGGCTATCACCGTGACACGCACTCTGTTACATTCTGTTCTAGATAACGTTGATTTCTCCGAGCGACATTCGTGGTTCGGGATTTAGGAACTCGCTAAATACACACTCGCGCGAACCGTCATTGCGAGGAGCGCTGTTTGCGACGAAGCAATCTTTGTTAGATCGTATATGAGATTGCTTCGCGAAGAACGCTCGCAATGACGTTGCGTAGGGCGAGTTATGAAGGATGAAATAATCATGGTTAATATTGTTGGCAAACGCTATTGGTATTTTGCGCTGTCGCTGCTGGTGATGCTTCCCGGTCTAATCGGGATTGGCATTTGGGGCTTGCCGCTTTCGATTGACTTCAGCGGCGGCTCAAAACTTGAAGTGCGCTACCCTAAAGCCGAAGGGACGATCCTTCCGGCAGACGTAACAACGATCTTGGGCAGTGTCGGCTTTGGCGACAGCATCGTGCAAACTTCAGAAAATAATACGGTCATCATTCGCACCAAAACATTGGATGAACCGTCACAGGCGAAAGTGTTAGACGCCATGAAAGCGAAGTATGGCGAAGTGACCGTCTTGCGAATTGACAATGTAGGTCCGACGGTTGGCGCAGAAGTGACGCAGAAGGCGGCGATTGCAGTTGGGTTAGCGGCAATCGGCATTCTGCTCTACATCACCTACGCTTTCTGGGGCATCCCTCATGCTTTCCGCTACGGTGTGTGCGCCATTGCGGCGATGCTGCATGATGTGTTAGTCGTCATCGGCGTTGCCTCGATCTTCGGGCGGTTCTTAGGTTGGGAAATTGATTCACTGTTCCTCACCGCCCTACTGACCGTGATCGGCTTCTCGGTGCATGACACGATTGTGGTCTTTGATCGCGTGCGTGAGAACCAACGGCTGCATCGCCGCGCGACCTATGAGTCACTCATCAATCATTCGATCATCCAAACATTGGATCGTTCACTCAACACGCAGTTGACAATTGTTTTCACGTTGGTGGCGTTAGCCTTGTTTGGCGGTGTGACGATTCAACACTTTATCGTCACGTTGTTGGTCGGCATGATCAGCGGCACCTATTCATCGATCTTCAACGCCGCGCCGTTGTTGGTGGTGTGGGAGAACAAAGAGTGGGAGCGCCTCTTCGGGCGCAAGTCTGAAGCGACGGCGTAAAATCGCCAGGACCCGAAGGGTTTCATAAACCCTTCGGGTCTTTTTATTTAATTCCCTTGAACTGATCTGAAAATTTCTTGGTCAGTGTTAAATATAAATCGCCATAAGATTTGCCCGGCTCGATCTGGCTACCCTCGACCCATTCGTTGAAGGAGTGAAGCAAAAGCATATCGGGGTTCGTCGGTAGCACGGCGTTGAAGGTGTCGAGGTAATACGCGCCGTTTTTGCGATCTCGGGCAAAGGGCTCGGAGGGAATGCGGAGATCATCGTGACCAACAGTGCGCGTATCATCCCAGCCGGGTTGAATAGTGCCGACCCATAATTTTTTCTTGCCTGTCGCCTTTTCTGAATCGCGCACCCAAGCGGCGAAACGCGGAGCTTTTTTGTAAGACTCGGGGCAACAGGCGTGATCGATCTTGTAGATGAACAAACCATCGAAGACGTTTAAATAAGCGGGGTCAAGCCCTTCGGCGATCCAGATCGATTCATTCTTCGGGTCAACGTCGTTACGAATCGCCCGCCACGCTTCAATGGGGTTGACCGCATTACCCAACGGCACGCGCGGCATATCGGAGAAGAAGAGGATCGGCTTGTCTTTCGCGCGCAAAAAGTTTGGCGAGGCGCTGTACGTTGTCAGGATGTAGCGCAAACTATCGGCGACGGTTTGACGTTGGACATGAGGCACGATGTGGTTGAGGAACATCACGGTGGAGTAAAAGTCTTTACCCGTTGAAAGTTTTAGGACTTGAGAGAAATTTTTGTCGGTGCGATCATTTGCCTGAAACCAGTGGACGGTGAAACCATCGAGACCTGCCGACTGTGCCACGGCGATGTGCTGTTGAATGATCGCCGCATCATCGGAGCTGTATGGTTTGAGCGGGACATCCCACGTTTGTCTTTGCGCCCAGAGTGTGATGTCGTACCACGGAAAATAATTGGCGATGAAAAGTTTGCCGTTGCCTTTGGGTGTCGGGGTGACTGTGGTAAAGGGAGTGGCGGCAACCGCGAGGGAAGTCGGCGGCAGGGGTGAGGGGTGAGTCGCCGTGATCAACGGAGTCGGACTCATCGGACTCGTAGCGCTACATGCGCTCAATAATCCGAGAAGCACAAAAAAATAGAGGGGGAGTTTAGGCATCGGATATTATCCGTAAGATGACAGTTCACCTACCCCCCTGCTCTAAAGAGCATCCCCCCATTTTCGCTTTAGAAATTAACCCAGTTTAAAACAATTTGCGAAAATGGGGGGACTGAGGGGGACGACACACCCTGTTTTGATTCTATTTGATGAGTTGTATTGACGCTGGTGGATGATAGACCTTGGGATCGTTATAAGTAATATCGAGCGTACCATTACCGTTGCCTAACACGCGGCTAGCAATCACTTGCCCGATAATGCTCGTCTCATACGGCGAGGACCCACCGCCTCTGGCTTGAAGCGTCCCATTCAAAGCATAAATTGTTCCGACGATCGCATCGCCGCCGTTGCCGCGGACATCAATAGTGCTGGTGTTATCGCGCGCCATGTAGATGCTCATGCCGACGTAGGTACAAGAAGCGTTCGTATCACCAAATGTTCCTAAACAATTCGAGGTGGTGGGCGCGGAGATCGTCATGCCAGATGTGCCGCTCAGTGTGATGCCGCCAGATTGAAGATAAAACAACACACCTGTACCAATGATCTGTCCGTTGCCGCTCGGGTTAATACCGCCAGTGATGCAGTAAATACCCGGAGCATACACGCCCCAATCCATCGCTACCTCTCCCACCCCGCCGTAGCTGCCGGGTTGAAAGACTCCATTCACCTTCTTGCCCAGCACTTTGGCGCCATTCGAGTCATTACAGGTCGGTTCAGGCAAATCGGATAGCGGGTCGCCGATGGGAGTGCCACCGTTGTAGCCCGTCGTAATGGTGCCGGAACCACCGGCATTGATCTTGCCAGCCGCGATATCACTTTGATAGTTATAGGCACCCACGCTGGTGATATTAAAGCCCGAGTCGACGGTGATGCCAATACCGTTATTGGGCGGTTGGATAGCACAGGGGGGCCACGAACTCGATTCCGGCGAATTCACATAGATGCTACCGTTATGCACGTTGACGCCGCCGCTGTTACCACCGCCGGTGACGCCGACATTGGTGCCGTTGTTTGTGGACACACAATTGCTCAAGCCCACAATAGCAAAACCAGACATCGGTGCAGTGCTCGATTTGCCGTGAGCAATGGCACTCACGGTGAAAGCCACCGGACCGTTATAGACAAGATGAATGAACGCTGTGGAAACGGTTGTGGTGAGAACTACTCGCACATCATTGTTGGTGTAACCCGTGGGGGCGCGGGTGATCGTTATCTGAACAGTGTTCACGCCGTCCACATAACCATTCGCATTTAAGATCGCGGTCGCTGCCGTATTCCCGTTGGCGCTCACTTGGCTGCTTGACGTTCCACCTTGGTTGATCTTTAGGGCATATGCCAGCGCGGCGTTATCGGCCACATTCTGCGCTCGGCGGCGCTGAGTAAAGACGTTGCCGCCATCAATGGCTAAACCGGCAAAGCCCAACAGAATGACCATGACAACTGCTAACAGGACAATGATCTGCCCCGATTCATTTGGAGAGTGCTGGGATTGTGTTTTCATAATTTGATTGCTTTCTTATGGACCAGCCGAGGTGATGAGTGCCACCGCCTTCGCCTTGAGCGGCAGAGTCTGACTCCCGACGATGGTGCCGATAAACGGAGTCACTAATTGAAAATTACTGGTCACCGTAACAGTGATCTGATTACCGATGCTTGTACCGCCCGAAGTATCTATGTTCACCGTCGCCGATGACCAATTTACCAGCGTGCCAGTAGGCGCTGATGTCTTGACACGATAGGTGATGTTGTTGGGATCTGTTTTATCGGCGCTCGTTTTCCAAGTGGGGTGAAGAGAGCCAAACATTGCCCCTTCGCCGGCGGCATCCTGCATCGCCAAAAAAGTGAAATACGCGCGTCCCACATCCAGCACACCCAAGAGTAGCGAGAGGATGATCATCATCATCAAACTGAATTCCACCAAGCTCTGCCCGCGTTCAGCGCGTCGAGATACCGTTTTGGATCGAAGAGTGTGTGTGATCATAGTGTTTTATGGATACGAAACAGTGGCGGTGCATTGCGACCCCAACCCCAAATTGAAGGTGGCTGCCGCGCTGAATGACCCGCTCGAGAATCCAGTGACGGTGAAGTTGAAGGGCATCAGTAATTGTTTGGTGTCGCCATCCAACATGCCACGGTTGGAACCCACCACCCAATACGATGTGTCGGTGTTGGAAATGGTCAAAGGCGATTTACCCTTATCACCGCCGCTGATAACGCTGACCGTAGTCGTGGGTGGATTGGAACTATCGAACTGGTCGTCTAGCGCTTGATTGCTACCGGTTGCCGGGAAAGTGATGACAAGTTTGTCGAGAGTGAGCGTGGTTAAGGTGTAATTGCTGTACGACACCTGTAATTTTTGTGTCGTGCCCGACGCTAGGGCGAGGGTGCTTGGCACTGCGCAGTTAGATCTGAAACGCGCTGTCGCCGTAGTGTTATTGCCATAAATAGTTACTTGGGAGCTTGCCGTATTCGTTGGGCTGGCTCCACTCCAACTCACAAAAGAGTAGCCGCTGCCGCCGGTGGCAGTGGCGCTGATGTTGACGACTGTGTTGTAAGTGTATCCGCCGCTGCATGTTCCATTAGGCGAGCTGGCAATTGTTCCGATAGAAACTGAGACGGCAGAGACGTTGGGATATTTGCTGAGTGCCAGACCGGTGTAACAGATGGCTGTGAACGAAGCGCTGACCGTTGTGTCATTAGTGAGTGTGACAGTAATAGAGGCGGCAGTGTTTAGCGCCCCACCGTTGACAACCCAACCGTTGAAGTTGTATCCCGTGTTGGGAGTTTCAGATAACGTGACAGTAGTGCCGACCGGATATTTATTCGTTGTACAGCTAACGGATGACGCCGGGTTTTTCGTGACCGTGCCGCCGCTGCCGGCGGTCAGGGTCAGGGTCTTGCACACGATGACTTGGAAAACGGGCGTATAGGTGATGCTGGGATCAGGATTATTTGAACTTCCGAAAGTAAGAGTAGCCTCTTGACTGACCGTCGCGCCGCCCGCTCCATTTGTCCACTTAACAAAGCCGTATCCCACGCTGGGCGTTGCTGTGAGAGTAAAAGGCGTGCCGCTGTTGTACTTATCATTTTCGCCGCAGGTTCCCGTCCGCGAAGGAGCGGCGCTGCCGCCTGTGACTGAAGCAGTGTATTTGAGAGTGTAACAAGAGGTGCTGACGAAAGTAGCGGTCACAGTCTTGTTGGCAGTCATGAGAAGTTGCGTTGGATTACTGTAATTATCGTCAGCCCCCGTCCATTGATAAAAGGCGTAACCGGGACTGCCGATTGCTGTCAAAGTAACGCTCGTGTTGACGGTGTAACCAGGGGTGCTGCCGGAGACGCAGTTGGTCGTTGACGATGAGATCGTGCCGTTAGCAGGGGTAGGGCTGACAGTCAATACATAGCAGTTCTGCGAAAAATTGGCATAATATGTTTTGCTGGCATCGGGCGGATTGAGGGTGATCGGATTCGTGGTGGAGAGGGCGGCGCCGCCGGGCCCGTTTGTCCAATTCACGAAGCCATAGTTGGCGCTTGGCACGGCTTCCAGTGTAACCAGTAAAAATTTACCGGCATTACTGCCGGTGCAATTGGGATCAGGGTTGGGGTTGACATTGACCGTGCCGCCTGCGCCATTACCTGTGGTGAGTGTGTTGCAAACGATCACCGGTGCAATACTTTCACTAACTGCGCCCGTCGATACACACTGCGGGTCAGCCATATCGATCAATCCGTCGCCATCGTTGTCAATGCCATCACTGCACTCTGGCGCGCCCGTCATGTTTGGGAAGATCGAACGGGCTGAAGTGGAGACATACACGCGCGAGCCCACAATAGTTGAGACGAAGGGCATAATGGGCGCATACGACCCACGGACCGTGACGACCACACGGTAGCCATTGATAATTGTCGGCTTGGGCGTATCGTCGCATGAGCCATTGGCGTCATAACCGCCGCTGGCATTGGGCTTATCATACGTGATGGAAATATCGGAATCGACTAACGTCAGTAATGTTGCCGTACCTTTAGCCGCAGCCCGCATACCAGCACAATCATAATAATAGGCTGTGCCGCCGCTTGTGGTACCGACGACAGAGCCCCAACGTGTTGCCTCACGACTAGAGTTAGACACGCCGTTGTAGATCGTCAGCAAGCGACCAAACTCGACGATGCCGGCAATGAGTAACAAAATCAACGGCAAGACGAGCGCAAACTCCACCATGCCCTGCCCGGAAGAAAATTTTTTTCGTCGAGTTCCTGCGCGCTTTGTTCTCATGCTTAAATAGATCCCATCAATCATGTAAAGACTCTATTCTTAAACCGCAGCAGAGCAAAAAAAGTTACGGGTCTAAATTTTTAATTTGTGGCGTAGCTTTAGGCGGAAACAAACGGTATCTCTATAAAGAGGCAGTAATACAACAGATAGTACACGAGGGGCATTCTCAATTACGATGTCGGCTGCGAGACGGTTGATCTATAATCATGCTTGGTGACATCCCAGCATCTCAACCCTCCATCGCCACTGACGTTGGAAACCGAAAAGAAACTCGTCGCGCAATCGCAACAAGGTGATCAAGACGCGTTCGCGGCGCTGTATCGCAATTACGTTCAGGCGATATACCGCTATTGCTTTTTCCGCGTCCAAGACTCTGACCACGCCGAGGATTTAACCGCCGACGTTTTTCTTAAAGCGGTTGACGGATTGCCCCGCTATAACGAGCGGGGACTTCCCTTCGGGGCGTGGCTGTTCCGTATCGCGCATGATCGCGTGGTGGATTTTTATCGCAAGGCCGGTCGCCGCCCTGTCGTCGCACTGACGGATGATTTTATGAGCGCTGATGTCGGACCCGATGTGAGCATTGAGATCGCTGAAAGCCATGATCGGCTTTATGAAGCAATTTCACATCTGACAAATGAGCAACAAGCAGTGATTCAATTCCGATTTATGGAGAGCTGGAGTTTAGAGGACACCGGTCGCATGATGAACAAATCGGCGAATGCTATCAAAGCCTTACAACATCGCGCCCTGCAATCACTCCAAAGATATATTAGCCAAAAAAATATGAGGGGAAGTGATACTAACCCATGAGCAACAACCACCCCCTGAATGACTCTGATATTAACCCCGACGATCAAAAGGCGGCGCGGGCAGTGAAATCACTACCTCCCCCGACTCTGGCGCAATCGTCTGTTGAAAAGATTGAACACCAAGCGTTGAAACGCCTGCGAGAACAGAAGCAACGCGCATTTCGCTTCCCGCAGTTTTATTCTTTTCCTCGTCTTGCCGTTGCACTTTCCATCGTCATTGCGCTCATTCTGGCTACGAGCGGAACGGTTGCCGCCTCGGCGGGCAGTTTGCCGGGGGAGCCACTTTACGCGGTGAAGCGTTTGACCGAGCAAACAGAATTGTTCTTCGCGCCGCCCGATCAACAAGCGACGATTCATACGGCTCACGCCGAAGCGCGGCTATCCGAAATTGAAAAGTTGGCTGCCCAAGGAGTTATCCTTCCCGGTCTTCTCGATGAAATGAAAGCCGAGACACAAGCAGCACTCTCTGGCGCAAAAACTTTGTCTGCCAAACAACAAGCAAGCGTGTTATCTGCCATTGTGGTTCTGATGACAAAGCAAGAAACGGTGCTAGCGAAAATTCAATCTCAATTGCCCGCAACTCATGTTTCGCAAAACGATCTAAGCCGCGTCCAATCCGATTTAACAACTCAGCGACAAGAGGTGATTACCTACGCCGAAAAATTATCCATCCCGCTCACGGCACAAAATACTTCAACGGCAACAGCGACTAAACCACTCGCGACTACAACCGCTACATTCACCGCGCAACCCACCGCCACACAACCAACCCTCACGCCAACTCGCGGTGAAACTCGCGCCGTTATCGCTACAGCACAACCTACGGCAACACCTCGCCCACCTACTCAAACCGAAGTGATTGTGCAAATACAACAAAGCACTCCAGTTATTACGGTCACGTCCCCTGCGGCGACAAACATTCCACCGGGTCAAGAGAAGACTCCGCCCGGTCAAGAAAAAACTCCACCGGGTCAAGAGAAAACTCCACCCGGTCAAGAAAAAATTCCGCCCGGTCAAGAAAAAATTCCGCCCGGTCAAGAAAAAATTCCGCCCGGTGGCGGCGGAGGTAAGAAACCTTAAACGAAAAGCGCGATCCTCTTTTGAAGATCGCGCTTTTTTTATCGGCTCACACCCGAACGGGCGCGTATTTCATCGGCAAAGAGCAGCAAGATCACCGCGCCCAGAATCAAAAAAGGACCATAAGGGATCGGCGTAAACAAATTGTAGCGGCGGCGGATCGATGAAATAATTAAATAGATCGCCGCACTGATGCCGCCACTCATCACGGCGATGAACAACGCCAAGAGGATGCCCGACCAACCGACTGCCAACCCGATCACGCCTGCCAAGTTGACATCGCCTCCGCCGAATGGAATCTCGTCTAACGCTTCACCACGAATCCGCGCCATCACCACGCCAAACACCCGACCGAAGAAATAGATCACGTACACAGCGCTGAAACCCACCACCCCACCGATCAATATCTTCTGCAAATCATAACCTGCGCCAAATAAACCATAGAGGGTAGCGATCACCGCAGTAGGGATGATGGTCACGTAGAGAATCAGACGATGCTCTAAATCGATTACGGCTATTAAGAGAAAGCACTCTAACAGTAGCGCCAACAAACCGAACTTCAACGTCAGATCGAAGCGTTGATATACATACAGAAGCATGAGTGGTGAAACGATCTCAACTATCAGCGATCTTAACTTCAGCGATGACTCACAGGTGAGGCATTTAATGTGGTTGGTGAGAACGCCCAAGATCGCTATTCGGCGCGAAGGATGGAGAGACGAATCACAATTTGAGCATCGTGGCGGAAAACGCGGCGTAAGGCGGCGAGGCAGATCATCGGCTAATATATTAATCAACGAGCCGACAATAATACCTAGCACAATGAGGGAGAGGATGAGCATGGGCGCGATTATACAGACTCTTCGCCCACACCTGACAGGTCTTGCCGAACTTAACATCTGCCGAATTGTAAACAGACCTGTCAGGTGTTGTTGAGTGCGAGATCAGGTAAAATTCTCTTTATGACCCCTTCAAATTCTGTGCGTTATTTTCCGAATCAGGATCGCCTCAGTGTGATCACTGCCGTTATTCTGTTGGCATACACTCTCACGCGATTTGTGGATATTCCCACACGCGAGATCAGCGCGACTCTGTTTGGTTCATCCATCGGTTTTGAACTCAATGGGCAGATCATTATTTTGGCAATTGTCGCCGCGTTGATCAGCACCGGCTCGGACACTTTGATCCGCAGTCACCCAAAATCCGAATCAACGGCGGGCGGCACGGTGCCGCATTGGATTTTGCCCGGCGCCTCCGCACTGGGATTAGGTCTGCTGCTCAACCTTGCGCCTTTGGGTCCAGTGTGGTGGATCGGGTTAAGCATCAGCGCGTTGTTTTTGGTATTGGTCTTAGTCGCCGAATACACGGTGGTCGAGCCGAATGATCGAGCTTACCAAGCCGCCGCGTTTGGTTTAACTGCGTTGACCTACATCATCGCCTTAGCGTTGTTCAGTTGGCTGCGATATACCAGCACCCGCGCGGCATTATCAGGAACCACAACCGCATTTCTCGCAACAGTATTAAGTTTGCGCTTGTTGTTATTAAGTGGCTTAAGTTTTTTGCGCGGGTCGGTGTATGCCAGCGTGGTGGGGTTAGTGGTTGGCGAAACAATGTGGGCGTTAAATTATTGGCGCGTCACGCCAATTGGGGCGGGGTTGTTGTTACTGGTGCAGTTTTACATTTTGCACGGGTTGGTGCAGCAACATCTCATCGGCGGCATCACCCGTAGAATGATCGTCGAGTTCGCGGTGGTGGGGTTGATCGGAGTCGTGATCGCTATTACATTGGCAGCGCCAAGATAATAAAAAAACCCTTCGGGTCTTGGAGACCCGAAGGGTTTATAAATTTATTTCGTCGGGGCAATCGCCGGACCCAGTGTTGGGGCAAGTGACGGCGTCCCCGTTGCGCGAAGCGTGGGCGTTGCGGTTGGAGTCACCGTTGGAATGATCAGCGCAAACATTGGCGTGGGCGGAACTCTCACATCCGTCACACTAGGGGCAAGCATACCGATCACCATTACCAACACCACCGCCAATCCCAAGATGGCAAGCATCCGAGAAGAGCGTTGAGATTTGTTCGAAGTCTTGTTTGATTTTTTGCTCATGATTTCTCTGTAGATGATTCGGCTCGCGCGCGAAGTCTGCCTCTCAAACTTTTGTCAAAAATTCTTTCGGTGCCATTCATCAAACGCTCAAAGTTGGGGCGCAGTGCCCAGGCTTGCATGAGAACAACCAACACGCCGTAGATCACATACTCCCAAGGTCCATTATAAAATGCGGCTCGCACTATGAACACAATGGTGAGCGTAATGCCGACGCCAACCGTTGCCACTGAAGCATAACCCACGATAAATAAAAAGAATAGACCGACTGGCAAGCCGTAGGCGACACTCCACGCCCATAGTGCCAATGCGCCGCCCAACGATGAGGCACCGCCCGCCCCGCCTTGAAACTGCAATTTTGTTTTGCCGTCTTCCGTCGTGACACGCTTGGCAAGAAAAAGAGAATTGTTGTGACCGAATACGCCGAGCGCGCCGGCCATCGCTTCGGCAAAATGATTCCCGCCCGTCAACCACGTTGCCACTAACACGGCAAACGTCACTTTGAAAATATCCAGCAACGCCGTTAGCACTCCTGCCCACAACCCCGCCGCGCGCGAGACGTTCGTCCCGCCGGTACGCCCACTGCCCACATCACGAATATCTTGACCGCTTGTGATCTTAACAATGATCCAACCAAAGGGGATCGATCCGAATAAGTAACCCAATACAATAGATACTATGATTAAGAAAATTGTCATCGTTTCATCCTCTGTATGCTTTAACCCTCTTGGTTCATTTAAGTTTCAAGTTGCTATCCGATTAAACTCAATCGCGATGATAGCGTTTTTTTAGACGCTGATACGTGCTGACGAGAGTTGAATCATCTATCGCTTGCTCAAACTCCTTAAGCCACTTGAGAATATAAGCGTCGTCTAGATTATTGCCTTGACGTTGAATGATCGTCGCCACATCTTGTTGATCTTGAGGACGAATAGCGATGATCTTTAAAACTATCAAGTCTTCGGCTGAACAAACGCGCACTTTTAATTTTGGTAGCACTTCCACAAGTTGAGCTCGGGCGATGAGCTCTTCATCAAATGAAGTGTCCGTCAGAGCAATATCAATCCGTTTTCCCTCAGGACTCAAAACGAACACAATACCGTTATGTCGCAGGGCGTTATCAGGATTCGCTTGAAGCGAGCGATAATCATCACCCAGTGTATCTAATAAACGTTTTCGCTCGTCACGTCGCAAGAGAACTTTGATATCAATGTCGCGAGTCAATCTCGGATTCCCCCAAGCGCTAACTGCCAACCCGCCAATCAACGCCGAAGGGATGTTGGCGGTTTCTAAACGTGCTTGCAAACTTACCAATACTCTGAGTAATTCTTCCATCGGGTAGTTGCTCCTCTTACCAAACTGATTGAGTCGTTCTTGCAAACGAATCATCGCCTCATCCCTCTCGTGTTGAAAGATTGGGGCTGTCTGTTCGAGAACAGGCGCAAATTCATTCATCAGCGACAAGAAACCGGCTATGCCTTGTTGCGGCGTTTCTTCCCGCAGCAACTTCACTTCCAACGCCTCAATCTCGTCCCAGTTCGTCCCTTCGCGGATTAAGCGTAAGTTTTTTCGTTGCTCTTCATCCATAAACACAATTATACCCGACCTCTTTCCCACTCGGCTTGACAATCCGATGATTTTAGCCTAATATACATCAGGATTTAGTCTCGCCTAAATTTATCTCGCAAAATATATCATGGATACTGAATCTATTTTTCGCTTGGGAACCGGCATCATCTTCTTCACAACTTTATTGGTGGGCGGCTACTTCCGCCGCAAAGCAGAACGCGAAGGCGGGCAGATGCGTTCAAATGAAGGCAGCAAGTTGGTCATCGTGCTTCGCATTTTAGGGTTGATCGTCATTCTGCCGTTATTCGGCTACTTGATCAATCCGCAATGGGTGGCGTGGGCGCAGATGCCTTTGCCCGTTTGGCTGAGAGGGTTGGGCGCAGTGACGGCAGCCCTGATGATTCCGTTGATCGCCTGGATGCTCGTATCCATCGGCAGCAACATCACCCCCACTCAAGCCACGCGACAGAATCACAAATTGGTGACGAGCGGACCTTATCGGTGGATACGCCACCCGCTCTACACTTTTGGTTTCATCTTCGTCTGCGGCATAACGTGTTTGAGCGCGTTGTGGTGGCTGGGCATAGGCATGATCCCGCCGATGATTATTTTGATGCGGCGCACCTCGATTGAAGAACAACGCTTGATCGAAGCCTTTGGCGATGACTATCGCAATTACATGAAACGCACCGGACGATTCTTCCCGAAGTTCGCTTAGGACAAAAAATGATTACGACAAACACACTCTCTCTATCACCCTTCAAACTTTTTCAAGATTCTGTTAAACAAAACGGCTTGGGCTTCACCCTCAAACGCATCGTCACATTTTTGGGCCCAGCGTTTTTAGTCAGCGTGGGCTACATGGATCCGGGCAACTGGGGCACCGACATCGAGGGTGGCTCACGCTTTGGTTATAGTTTGTTGTGGGTCATTCTGGTCAGCAACTTAATGGCGATACTTTTACAAACGCTCTCTGCCAAACTCGGACTCGCCACCGGCAAAACATTGCCCGAACTGTGCCGCGAACACTATTCAAAACCGATGGCGATCTTTTTGTGGATCACTGCCGAATTCGCCGCCATCGCCACCGATCTGGCTGAAGTATTGGGCGGCGCAGTCGCCTTCAATCTACTCTTCAACATTCCATTGTTCTATGGCGCATTGCTTACTGGCGTCATCGTTGGTTTGATCTTGATGCTTGAAGAATACAACTTACGCCGACTCGAAATGATCATCATCGGCATGGTGGCGATCATCGGCATCGCTTACGTGATCGAGATCGCCCTCGCCCAGCCGATGTGGGGTGAACTCGCCTTGAACATGGTGACGCCGACTCTGCCGATGGGCAGCACCCTGATCGCCGTCGGGATCATCGGCGCGACAGTAATGCCCCATAACATTTATCTTCATTCAGCCTTGATTCAATCGCGCCGCCGATCTGACGATGACGCCGCCAACCGCAAAGCATTGACACTCTCCACTCTTGATTCTGTTATCGCCCTCAACGGCGCGTGGCTCGTCAACTCTGCCATCTTGATCATGTCGGCCGCCGTGTTTCATGGCAAAGGTTTAGAAGTCACATCCATTCAAGAAGCGCACAAGACACTCGCCCCCCTTCTAGGTTCGCTTTCGGCAGGCGTATTCGCTATCGCCCTGCTCGCTTCGGGGTTATCTTCTTCTACAACAGCAACAATGGCAGGGCAAGTGATCATGGAAGGCTTCTTACACTTCCGCATCAACATCTGGCTGCGCCGCGCGGTGACGATTGTGCCGGCGCTGATCGTGATCGGCATGGGGCTCGATCCGCTTCAAATTTTGGTGATGAGCCAAGTAAGTTTAAGTTTTCAATTACCGCTAGCAGTAATCCCATTGGTCTTGTTCACGAATAACAAAACCGTCATGGGCGGGTATGCCAATCGCAAGATCACAACACTGCTCGCTATCGTTTCGACGGTAATCATTATTGGACTCAACGCTTTATTAGTTTGGCAAAGTGTTATGGGTTAAGCCTCGTTTCAACAACACCTGACAGGTCTGTTTACAATTTGGCATACGTTAAATTCGGCAAGACCTGTCAGGTGTAGGGTGATATGAACACCGACAACATTCAACCCAACGCGGAATTGAATCGCGCGCTCCAAAAACGCGCGATTCAAATTGGCACAGGACTCGTATCCGTTGCCGCAATTCTATTCGCCTCAGCAGGTCGCATAGATTGGGTTTGGGCGTGGGCATATCTCGGCACAAGCGTGGCGATAATCATCGTCAACGTTTTCGTTATGCCACGCGAATTGATCGCCGAACGCGCCCAACCTAAAGAGAACGTCAAGAAATGGGACAAAGTGATCACAACCCTGACGATGTTCCCAACAGTAGCGATGTTGTTTATCACCGGGTTCGACCAGCGATTTAATTGGTCAGGCTCATTCAATCCACTGGCGCAGATCATTGCTTTGGCAGCAATGATCTTGGGGCAAGCGTTAACTACTTGGGCAATGACTTCGAACAAATTCTTTTCTACAGTCGTCCGCATCCAAACAGATCGTGGGCATCAAGTTGCCACCGCTGGACCGTATCACTACGTGCGTCACCCCGGTTATGTGGGATTCATAATCGTCAACGCGGTCACGCCGATAGCGTTGGGTTCATGGTGGGCGATGATCTGCGCGGCAATGATCATCTGTCTGTTCGTCGCCCGCACCGCGCTTGAAGATCAAACTCTGCAAAATGAGTTAAGCGGTTACAAAGAATACGCGGCGCAAGTGAAGTATCGCTTGTTGCCCGGTGTGTGGTAAATCCAATCACAAAATAATTCCCATATTCACGGCGTATTTTGTGAAATTTTAAACCGTAGGGGCGTGGTAGGGGCGCAGCATGCTGCGCCCCTACCACGCCCCTACGGTTTAAAATTTCACAAAATACGCCGTGAATATGGGA
>Ga0163199_1000318_pt1 | contig 30546 bp, 25 predicted proteins | sample PL_2010_150m_FD_113537 | JGI IMG/M metagenome (GOLD analysis project Ga0163199, IMG submission 113537) | Freshwater microbial communities from Powell Lake, British Columbia, Canada to study Microbial Dark Matter (Phase II) - PL_2010_150m | ecosystem: Environmental > Aquatic > Freshwater > Lake ...
AGTCGAATGGCTAGTTGTTGCATCAGGGGGATGGGGAGAATCCCGCATGACAGTTCTAGTCGGTTACACTTTCGCCATCTTTCCATCCCATCCCCACCCTGGCCCTCCCCTTGAAGGGGAGGGGACGTCATACCAATGAACCCATTGCTAGATTTCTCCGGACTGCCGCGCTTCGACGCGACCACCCCTGAACATGTCGCACCGGCCATCCATGCCTTGCTCGTCGAGAATCGCGCGCTGGTGCAACGCCTCGCCGAGCCCGGCACGCCGGCCACCTGGAGCGGCTTTGTCGCGCCGCTGACCGATGGCGGCGAGCGCCTGGGCCGCGCCTGGGGCATCGTCGGCCACCTGCACTCGGTGAATGACATTCCGCCGTGGCGCGAGGCCTACAACGCCCTGCTGCCGGAAGTCACCCGCTTCTACGCCGAACTCGGCCAGAACCTGGCGCTCTACGCCAAATTCAAGGCGCTGCGCGCGAGCCTCGAATACCCTGCGCTTAACCCCACGCAACAGCGCATCGTCGACAACGACATCCGCGATTTCCGTTTGTCCGGCGCGGAACTGGCGGAAGCCGACAAGCCGCGCTTCCAGGCGATCCAGGAAGAACTCGCGGCGCTCGGCGCCAAGTTCGCCGAGAACCTGCTCGACGCCACCAACGCATTCGGCGACTACATCGCCGCCGAGGACGAAGCGCAGTTGGCCGGCATTCCGGACGATGTGCGCCAGGCCGCCCACGAAGCCGCGCAAAAGGAGGGCCGGACCGGCTGGAAATTCACCCTGCATGCGCCCTCCTACCAGCCGGTAATGCAGTATGCCGACGACCGCGCGCTGCGCGCTCGCATGTACCGGGCCTATGCCACGCGTGCCTCGGACCTCGGCAGCAGCGACCTCGACAACTCGCCGCTGATCGACAAGATTCTCCGGCTGCGCGCCGAGGAAGCCGGCCTGCTCGGTTACTCGAATTTCGCGGAAGTCTCCCTGGTACCGAAAATGGCCGAATCGCCACCGCAGGTCGCCGCCTTCTTGCGCGAGATTGCAGCCAAGGCGCGACCATTTGCCGAGCAAGACATCGCCGAGTTGCGCGACTTCGCCCGCGACGAGTTGGCTCTGGCCGGACTGGAAAGCTGGGACCTGGCCTGGGCCTCGGAAAAGCTCAAGCAGGCGCGTTACGCCTTCTCCGACGAGGAAGTGAAACGCTATTTGCCGGAACCGCAGGTGCTGGCCGGACTTTTTCGCATCATCGAGACCCTCTTCGGCGTTCATCTGGAATCGGACAGCGCGCCGGCCTGGCACCCCGACGTACGTTTTTTCCGTATCCTCAGGAACGGCGCCCTGATTGGCCAGTTCTACCTCGACCTGTATGCGCGCGAGGAGAAAAGGGGCGGGGCCTGGATGGACGAGGCGATCACCCGGCGCCGCGTGGCAAAGGCGGAACCGATCCAGACCCCGGTGGCCTACCTCAACTGCAATTTCTCCGGTCCCGTAGGCGGCAAAACTGCCTGCTTCACCCATGACGAAGTCATTACGTTGTTCCACGAATGCGGCCATGGACTGCACCATCTGCTGACTCAGGTCGACGAGCTTCCCGTCTCGGGCATCAACGGCGTTGAGTGGGACGCGGTCGAACTGCCGAGCCAGTTCATGGAAAATTTCTGCTGGGAATGGGGCGTGCTCTCCGCCATGACCAAGCAGGTCGACACCGGGCAGCCCATGTTGCGCGCGCTCTTCGACAAGATGCTGGCCGCCAGGAACTTCCAGAGCGGCATGCAGACCCTGCGCCAGGTCGAACTGGGGCTGTTCGATTTGCTGCTCCACTCCGAACCGGATTCCGACGGCAATGTGCTCGAACTGCTGGCGAAGGTCCGGCGCGAGGTGGCGGTGGTCACGCCGCCCGCATGGGCACGTTTTCCGCATAGCTTCTCGCACATCTTCGCCGGTGGATACGCCGCCGGATATTACAGCTACAAATGGGCCGAGGTGCTCTCCGCTGACGCCTTCGCGGCTTTCGAGGAGGGCGCCGATTCGTCTGGTAGCGTGCTCGACCCGGTGATCGGCGAAAAATTCTGGCGCGAGATTCTCTCGGTCGGCGGATCGAGACCCGCGCTCGACTCGTTCCGTGCCTTCCGCGGACGCGAGCCGAGCATCGATGCGCTGCTGCGCCACAATGGTATGATTTCCGGTCATGCGGCCGTTCACCCTTCCCGCGCATAGCGCGTTGCTCGCTGTCCTGTGCCTCGCCACGCTGACGGCGCAGGCACAGGCCACTTATCGCTGGGTCGGCACGGACGGCAAAGTGTATTACTCGGACCAGCCGCCGGCACCCGCGGAAATGAAGGAAGTCCAGAAGAAGAAGCTCGGCGCCAATGTCGTCGAGACCAGCAGCCCGAGCTACCAGGCCCAGGTCGCAACCAAGAAGTCTCCGCTGACGCTCTACACCAGCGCCAACTGTGTCGACAACTGCAAGATCGCCCGCGCGTTCCTGAAGCGCCGCGGCGCCGCGTATGTCGAAAAGGAAATCAAGACCCAGACAGATGCGGACGATTTCCGCAAAGCCACCGGCATCGAGGAACTGAGCGTGCCGGTACTGCAGGCCGGCAACAAGTCGGAAAAGGGCTACGAGGAGAATGCCTGGGGTGGCTTGCTCGATGCGGCCGGTTATCCGCGCGGCGCGGACAAGGCGCAGCCGTCCCGTTGAATCGAACCGTGCCGGCTCAGTCTCTTGCTTGGCGCAGGCGCGCCCTCATTTCCAGGTTGCACAGTTCAGTTGTTGCTTTCGCTTGGAATCCCGTGCCCCACCGGCTTCCGGCGCGAAAAATCATAGCCGCTGAAGCAGCGATCCAGCGGACAGACAACGCTCTTGCGGCAATGGTGTTCTCGGGCGCATTCGCGGCGGGTCTGGTCCAGCAGCACCATTTCCTTGAATACTGGGCAGTAGTCGATAGGGGAATCGAACATGGCTAGGGCGTCACCCTTGCTCCGTTGAAACGGATGATTTCATTGTAGCTTCCCGCCTTGCATTTCGCCTTAGCTTCGCCCTTGGGTATAATGTACAAAATATTGCACGTCCCGCATAACTCAGGAGGCAGCCATGGGAATATCCGCCAGCGACATTGTTCCACTCTCGCAAGCACGCTCGACCTTCTCCGAGCTGGCTGAAGCAGTCAAGGCCGGCGCCGAGAAGATCATTACCAAGAATGGCGAGAGCTACATCGCCCTGATCGACGCGCAACGGCTGGACTACTATCACCTTCTGGAGCGCGAGCACATGCACCTGTTGCTAATCGACGACGCGGCCAAGGGGCTGGACGACGTAGCTTCCGGCCGGACCAGGGACGCCCGCAGCGCGATTCAGTCCATCAAGCGCCGCCGCAGCGCTTGAATTCCGAGACGGTGTGCTGATGGCCAGGAAGCGTGTTGTCAGACTTACCGCCAACTTCGAGCGCAATCTCGAAGAGATCGAACGATTTTTGACCGAGGCCGATGCGGCCCATGCTTACGATGCCTTGCTGGATGAACTGCTTGACACGGTGATTCACAATCTCGAACGGTTTCCCGGCATGGGGCGCCCTTTTTTGGCTCGCGCTGCGGGCTCTGTCGAGGCGGCCAATACGCTGAAAGCGCTACGCGAAAAGTTATTGGCATTGACACTAGACCCGGAGGCGTTGCGCGAATACCTCATGGACAACTACCTGGTGCTCTACGCACAGATTGGCGGAAACGTTCATCTGCTGGCGATCCGGCATCACCGGCAACTCTCGTTTGATTTCGCCTCTCAGTGGGCTGCGTCGCCAATGCCATAGACAAGATTCAAACCTTGAGCGCGCAAAGTGATGTACGGCGATGCGCATAGTCAGAGACAACCCTCCAGCGGGAGTCGGTTGCAGTGAATGAAGGACGGTAGCACATGATACTCGCCACCTGGAACGTCAACTCCCTCAAGGTCAGGCTGCCGCAGGTGCTCGACTGGCTGGCGGCGCAGCGCCCGGACGTGTTGTGCCTGCAGGAACTCAAGCTGGAGGACAAGGCCTTCCCGCTGGCGGCGATCGAGGCCGCCGGCTATCGCGCGGCCTTCAGCGGACAGAAGACCTACAACGGCGTCGCGATCCTCTCCCGCGGCGAACCACAGGATATACAGCGCGGCATCGGCGGCTTCGAGGACATTCAGCAGCGCGTCATCAGCGCCAGTCTGCCTGACCCGGCCAATCCGGCGAGCCCATTGCGCGTCGTCTGCGCCTATTTCCCGAATGGCCAGAGCATCGATTCGGACAAGTACCAGTACAAGCTGCGCTGGTTGTCTGTACTGACCGACTGGCTCAGGGGCGAACTGGAAAAGTATCCGCGCCTGGTGTTGCTCGGCGACTACAACATCGCGCCCGAGGACCGTGACGTCCATGACCCGGTTGCCTGGAAGGATCAGGTGCTGTGCAGCGACGCGGAACGCGCCGCGTTCCGCGGCCTGATCGAACTTGGTTTCAACGACGCCTTCCGACACTTCCCGCAAGCCGAGAAGAGCTATACCTGGTGGGACTATCGGATGATGGGCTTCAGGCGCAACACCGGCTTGCGCATCGATCACATCCTGATCTCGACGGCGCTGCTGAATCGCTGTACTGCCTGCGGCATTGACAAAGCACCGAGGAAGCTGGAGCGTCCCTCGGACCACGCCCCGGTAATCGCGGTATTGGACACGCCATAGATAACCCGGGAGGCACACACCATCGAATCCATCCGCGCTTTTTTCAACCAGCTCAACCACGATTACCTGAAGGTCCACAAGACCAAGGAAGACCTGTTCTGGGACACCTACATGGCGGTCAGTGATGACCATGCCGGCTTCGCCCGGGCCGAACAGGCCTTCAAGACCTTCATCGCCGATCCGGGCAGGCTGGCCGAAGTGCGCGCCAAGCTGGCGAAGCTCGACAATTCGCCGGAGAGCGAGGAAAAGAGCGCGCTGCAGCATGGCCTGCGCGGCTGGCTGGCGCTGTTCGAGTGCAACATCATCGACAACGACACAGCCCGCAAGCATATGTACGACTTGATCGAGCAGGAATCGGCGCTGTTTGGCAAGCGGCGCGAATACGTGATGACGCATGTCAATGAACAGGGCGAGCGCGAGGAAGCCTCGCTTGGAACACTGAGCACCAACATGGGTACCAACCCCGATGAGGCCGCGCGCAAGAGTTCGCACGACGCCCTGCTGGGACTGGAGCGCTGGGTGCTCGACAACGGCTTTCTCGATATCATCAGGAAGCGTAACGACCTGGCACAGGCGCTCGGCTACTCCGACTATTTCGCCTACAAGGTACATAAGAACGAACAGATGAGCGCCGCCGAACTGTTCGCCATCCTTGAAGACTTCGAGGAGCGCACGCGCGAGGCCAATCAGCGCACGTTGGCAGGTCTGGCTGCCGAAAAAGGTGCCGAGGCGCTCAGGCCGCATAATTTGCGTTACCACATGAGCGGCGACGTAACGCGCCAACTCGACCCCTACCTGCCTTTCGCCAAAGGCCTGAAACGCTGGCTGGAAAGTTTCCAGCGGCTGGGCATCCGCTATCGCGGCGCCCTCATGCAACTCGACTTGCTGGAGCGCAAGGGCAAATACCAGAACGGGTTCTGCCATGGCCCCATTCCCAGCCACTTCGACGAGCAGGGACGCTGGGTCTCCGGGCAGATCAATTTCACCTCCGACGCCAAGCCAGACCAGATCGGCAGCGGCGCCAGGGCGATCAACACCTTGTTTCACGAAGGCGGTCACGCAGCACATTTCGCCAACGTCGCGCAGAATTCGCCGTGTTTTTCTCAGGAATATCCGCCAACCTCGATGGCCTATGCGGAAACCCAGTCGATGTTCTGCGACAGCCTGCTGGATGATGCCGACTGGCTCAAACGCTATGCCCGCAACGACGACGGCGACGCCCTGCCGGATGAGTTGATCCGCCGCAGGATTGCCACTACCCAGCCTTTTTCCGCCTATGCCGAACGCTCGCTGCTGGTCGTCTCCTATTTTGAATCGGCGCTCTACCGAATGCCGGATAACCTGCTCGACGCAGATGCGGTACTCGCACTGGCGCGCGATTGCGAGCAGCGGATCCTCGGCGTGGCGGTGGCCCCGCGGCCGCTGCTGTCGATTCCGCACCTTCTCAACCAGGAATCGGCGGCGTCCTACCATGGTTACCTGCTGGCGAACATGGCTGTGTACCAGACCCGCGCCTATTTCCAGAAGACCTTTGGCTATCTCACCGACAACCCGGCCATCGGCCCGCTGCTGGCCGAGCATTACTGGGTGCCCGGGAACGGCGTGAGCCACGACGCCACCTTGCGCAGCCTGACCGGCGAGGGCTTCTCCGCGCGCTACCTGGCCGATAGCTGCAACCAGTCGGTCGATGAAGCGTGGGCGGAAGCGCAGCGGCTCATCGCCTCCGCCGCGCAACGCGATTACCCGGCAGCCGATCCAGTTCCGGATTCACTGAACGCCCGGATACGTATCGTGCACGGCGACGAACTCATCGCCGACAACGGCATATCCGACGCAGCGATGTGCCAGCAATTTGAAGACTGGGTGGGCCGGCGTTACACTGATACCGGGCGCGCCCGGCGCCCGGTTCACCAATGATTGGCGAGTCGTCCCAGAACATGAATTGCAGGATTTGCCAGGAGGCCAGGTGGTGATGAGAGGCTCCCGTTGGCGAGTAGTCCGGGTCTGGCTGCTGCTGGCGCTTCTCATCGCATTCTGCCTGGGCATCTGGCAATTGCTGCGATCCGGCGGCGCTTCGCCGACGCCGGCCAACCTGCTGACGCAGGAGGAACGCGAATGGCTGAGCCAGCATCCGGTGTTGCGCCTGGCCCCTGACCCCAACTTCCCGCCGATTGAATACTTCGACGAGACCGGGCGCTACCGCGGGCTGATCGCCGACTACTACCCGCTGCTCGAGGCCCGCCTCGGACTGCGTTTCGAACTTGTCCGGGCAGGCACCTGGGACGAGGTGCTCGCCATGGCCCAACGGCGCGAAGTCGATATCATTGGCGCAGCACAGCGGACCCCGGCCCGAAGCGAGTACCTGAATTTCACCCAGAGCATCATCGACATTCCCAATGTCATCATCGTGCCGAAGCAGACAGATGGCGTTGTGGATTTCGCGAGACTCTCAGGCAAGAAACTCGCCGTCACTCGCGGCAACGCGCTGGATGAGCACGTGCGCGCGAGATTTCCGGCCGTCCAGATCGTATCCGTTGCCGATGACTTGGCTGGCCTGCAGGAAGTTTCCTTCGGCCGCGCAGATGCAACGGTCGTCAATCTGGCCATCGCTTCGTATCTGATCGGCCAGAAAGGCATCGCCAATTTACGGGTGGCTGGAGATTCCGGCCGTTCGAACGCCTTGCATATTGCCTCTCGCAACGACTGGCCAATATTGAACCAGATACTCTCGAAGGGACTCGCCTCGATCACCGAGACGGAGCACCAGAACATTTATCGCCGCTGGATACGACTGGACGAACACCTGGACCAGCGCCAGCGCCTGCTTGCGCTGCTCGGAACCGGCGCGTTGTTCACCTTGGCCGTGATCATCATCCTGCTGTTCAACCGCTCATTGCGGCGGCAAATCGAAAGCCGGACGGCAGCGTTGAATCGGGAGTTGTCGGAACGCAGCCAAGCCGAGGCCGAAGTCAAGGCGCTCAACGAAGTCCTGGTGCAGCGCCTCCGGCTGCAACGCGACGCCGAAGATGCATTGCGGCAGAGCATCGAGATCTTTGACGCGATCCGGCTCTCGATCACCGAATCGATCCTGCTGGTCGACCTGCAAGGGACTGTCATCAGTGCCAACCCGACGGCTGCCCAGCGTATCGGCCGGTCGCTGAAAGAACTCATCGGCGCTAATCTATTCGACCTGTTTTCTCCTGAAGTATCGCAAACAAGACGCGACTATATCGACACGGTGATACGCACCAAGCAGCGACTTGCAACCGACGATGACAGAGATGGCAGGTCCTATTTGGCGACTTATTTCCCTGTTATCGACAGCGACGGAGAGGTTACGGCGATCGCCGTGATCGCCAATGACGTCACCGAGAGGAGGCAGGCAGAGTACCTGCAGTCGGCGCTGCACGAAATTTCCGAAGCTTCCCATTCTGCCCGTGACCTGCCCACCCTGCTGCATCAAATTCACCGGACTGTCGCGGGCCTGATGCCGGCCAGGAATCTTTTCGTGGCGCTTTACGACGAGGCCAGCAAGGAAATACGTTTCCCCTACTTTGCCGACGAACGTGATCCGGTCCCTGAACCGCGCAAGATCGGCGAAGGCGGCCTGACTGAGACGGTGCTGACATCCGGGGAAGCATTGTTGCTCGACCCGGAATCATTCCTGGCGAAATTCCCGGATCCGGATGCCATTCCCGGCTCCGACTTCGTCGACTGGCTGGGTGTGCCACTGAAGGCTGGCAAGCGCACCGTTGGCGTTCTTGCGGTGCAAAGTTATTCGGGAGAGATTCGCTACACCGAACGGGACAAGGCGCTGCTGCAATTTGTCTCGGAACAAGTTGCCATGACCATCGAACGCAAGCAGGCGGAAGACGCGCAGTTGGAGAGCGCCACGCAACTGCGGCTGATTTACGACACGGCGAGTGTCGCCATTTTTGAAGGGGATATGCACGGAAACCTGATTCATGCCAATCAGCGCACGGCTGAAATGTTCCGCTGCCCTTTGGACAAGATGCTCGGCAGCGCCTATATAACCCACGTGCATCCCGCGGAACGAGAACTCGGCCGGGAAACGTTGCTCGGGTTGCTGGCCGGTGAAATCCGCAGCGTCGATCTGGAGCGGCGTTATCTGCGCGCGGACGGCAGCAATTTCTGGGGGCACCTGACGGTACATCGGAAGCTCAACGCCGAGGGGAAGATGGTCGGGATGGTCGGCGTGATCATGGACATTACCGAACGCATTCAGGCCGAAGCCCACCTTCGCCTGGCCGCCAACGTCTTCACCTATGCCCTGGAGGGCATCACCATCACCGACGCCGAGGGAAACATCGTCGATGTCAATGACACGTTTACCCGCATCACCGGATACAGTCGCGAGGAAGCGATCGGGCAGAATCCGCGCCTGCTCAAATCAGGTCGCCAGACGCCGGAGTTCTACGCCGCGATGTGGAACGAGCTGAAGTCCACGGGACATTGGACCGGAGAGATCTGGAACCGGCGCAAGAACGGTGAAGTGTATGCGGAGATGCTCAATATCAGTGCCGTACTCGATGCCAATGGAATACCGACTAATTATGTCGCGCTGTTCTCCGACATTAGCGCCCTCAAGGAACATCAAAACCAGCTGGAGCGGATCGCCCACTACGATGCGCTCACCGGTTTGCCCAACCGGGTCGTGCTGGCAGACCGGTTAAGGCAAGCGACCGCGCAGACGCGGCGGCGGGAAAAACTCATGGCCCTGGTTTATCTCGACCTGGATGGCTTCAAGGCGGTTAACGACAGTTACGGCCACGATACCGGGGACGAGTTGCTGGTCGTCCTGGCACAACGCTTGAAGGAAGCCTTGCGCGAAGAAGACACCCTGGCCAGGGTGGGCGGCGATGAGTTCGTCGCGGTGCTCACCGACCTGAGCAGCACCCGCGAATGCGAGGTGGTTCTCTCCCGGTTGTTGCGGGCCGCCGCCTCTCCGGTTCAGGTCAAGGATTTTAGCTTGCGGGTTTCAGCCAGCCTCGGGGTAACCATTTTCCCATTGGACAGCGGTGATCCGGACACCTTGCTGCGGCATGCCGACCACGCCATGTATCAGGCCAAGCAGGCGGGGAAGAATCGATACCACCTGTTCGATCAGGAAGGCGACTTGCTGACCAGATCCCACCATGAGAGCCATCAGCGCATCAGCCAGGCTCTGGAAGACCAGGAATTCGTCCTTTATTACCAGCCCAAGGTGAATATGCGCGAGGGCAAAGTGATAGGCGCCGAAGCGCTGATCCGCTGGCAGGATCCTCAGCGGGGCGTGGTGCCACCGGGAGAATTCCTGCCATTGATCGAGGGTAGCGAACTGATCTGCAAGCTGGGTGAGTGGGTGTTGAATGCTGCCCTTGGCCAGATGGCTAAATGGAACAAGGACGGTGTCGAGATTTCGGTCAGCGTCAATATCGCCGCACTCCATTTGCAACAGCATGACTTCCTGAGCCGCTTGCGCGAGAAACTCGCCATTCATCACACGGTCAAGGCGGAAAATCTGGAATTGGAACTGCTGGAAACAGCCGCCCTCGAAGACATCTTCCTGGTCTCCCAGGTTATCAAGGATTGCCAGGCCTTGGGCATGAAGATCTCCCTGGATGATTTTGGCACCGGCTATTCATCGCTGTCCTACCTCAAACGCCTGCCGGCGAATATCCTCAAGATCGACAAGAGCTTTGTGCAGGACATGTTGTGGGACACTGAAGATCTTTCCCTGGTGGAAGGGGTTATCGGTCTCGCCAGAGCATTCAGTCGTACCGTAATCGCCGAGGGCGTGGAAACCGTGGAACACGGGCAAATGCTGCTGAAACTGGGTTGCGATTTCGGCCAGGGTTATGGAATCGCCCGCCCGATGCCGGCGGAAAACCTGATCGAGTGGGTCCGGCAATGGCTGCCGGACCCAAGCTGGTCAGAGGGCGGCGAAAGCGTCTTGGGTCGAAATGAACTGCCGTTGGTGTATGCCGAGGTCGATCATCGCTACTGGGTCAGATTGATGGAAAACTGGCTGTCGGGCCTATCCGACAAACCTCCTCCGTTCGACACGCATGTCTGTCGATTCGGAGTCTGGTACCACGGCGAAGGCAAGACTCAATTGGGGCATATGCCCGAGTTCCAGGTCATCGACGAGATTCATGAACAAGTGCACCAGCTGGGCCGGAAACTGGTCGCTCACAAGATCGCGGGGCAGCTGGATGAAGCGCGGGTGAGCCTTGCGGACCTCTATATCCTGCGCGACCAGCTGATCGGCCGGCTCCTGACACTGTCCGCCGCGCTGGTCGAAACCCGGAAATAGGAGCGAGCTTTCGTCTGCCGGGGATTCCGGGAAGCGGCCACACCTCCCTGGGATATCCCGGGTCCGTCAGTTACTGAAATAGTCCGGGTTGTTCTTCCCCATGCGTTGCCGCCAATCGAACGCCCACCCCCAGCAGGCGCACCGGTATGCTGCCGCGCCGGTAGGCAGTCTCCAGCAGCGCGTAACACTGTTCGGCATCGATGCCCGCCCTGACACATTCGGCCGTGGTAGCACGAAAGTCGGAGAACCGCAGCTTGACGAAAAGCTTGTGGATGACGTCTTCGGCCCCTGCGCGCTTCACCCGCGCCGCGAGCATGTCCAGCAGCGGCGCCAGTTCCCGGCGGCAGGCGGCGAGATCCGGTAGATCCCGCGCATAAGTTTCCTCCACGCTTACCGACTTGCGCTCTTGAGACGGGCTGACCTCGCGCGGGTCATTGCCTCGACACAGCTCAAACAGACGTTGCCCGAAACTACCGAACTGACCCAGCAGGTCGGCCAGCGACCAGGCGCGCAAGTCGTCGCAGGTGTGGGCACCGAGGGATTGAAGCTTGCGCTCCGTCACCTTGCCCACGCCAAACAGCTTGCTCACCGGCAAGCTGGCGACAAAAACATCGACCTCCTCCGGGCGGACAACGAACTGCCCGTCCGGCTTGTTCCAGTCGCTGGCGATTTTTGCCACGAATTTGTTCGGTGCGATACCCGCGGAGGCGGTGATACCGACGTCGCGAGCAATGCGCGCGCGAATTTCCTGCGCGATCAACGTGGCGCTGCCCAGGCAGCGCTCGATTCCGGTGACGTCGAGATAGGCCTCGTCCAGCGAAAGCGGCTCCACCAGCTCGGTGTAATCGCGATAGATGGCGAGGATCTGCCGCGAGGCGATACGGTATTTCTCCATCGCCGGCGGCAGCATGATCAATTCCGGGCAGCGCTTCAGCGCCTGCGCCGACGCCATCGCCGAATGGATGCCAAAGCGGCGCGCTTCGTAGTTGCAGGTGGCGACTACCCCGCGCGTTTCCGGGCGTCCGCCCACCGCCAGCGGCCTGCCACGCAAGCCGGGGTCGTCGCGCATCTCCACTGCGGCATAGAAGCAGTCACAGTCGCAATGGATGATCTTGCGCGCGGATTTCGGATTTGCCTCATTCGTCTTCACCGGCGCCACGGTTCAGACGTTGATCCAGCAGCGCAGGCTGTGGATCGGGGTCATTTTTTGTATTTGCGGAAGCTGCCGGTCACCACGCCGAAGATTTCCAGCTGCCCCTCCGGCCGGATCGTGGCATAGGCTGCGTTACCGGGCCTTAGATGAAAGCCGCGTTTGTCCCGGGCCAGATACTTGACCGTGAATTCGTTGTCGACGATGGCCACCACGATGTCGCCCGCCTGGGCAGGCAGTTCCCGGTCAACCACGATGTGGTCGCCCTCGACCATCCCGGCATCGCTCATGGAATCGCCCTTCACCTGTAGCAGCACGGTGCGGCTGGGCCGGCTCACCAGATAGCTGTCGATGGCGAGGACTTCCGGGTGCGGATCGTTGGCGGCTTGCGGCATTCCGGCACGCACCGAATCGACCACCGGACGCTCAAAAAACCGGTCTCCGGGTATCCAGGCGTCGTCATCCGGGGTGCGCTCAACGAAGCCGGCGTCGGACAAACGGTCGAGCAACTTGCATGACGCGGCTTTCGAAGAAAATCCGAAAAGGTCCGCCAGGCGCCGGTGGGAAGGGATACGGCGATTCTTGGCGTAGTAGTCCTGAAGGCGGGCGAGGTGTTCGGGATCCTTGTTGGGTGAAGGCACGGGCTGCTCCGGTAGCCGATCGATCACCGAACAATAGTGGTCGATCGGCTACTTGTCAAGCCGGGCTCTTCTAGCGGCAGGAGGGGCCTGCGCTTGCGCCGCTGCTAGTTGAACAAAAGCAGGGCCAGGAACACCATCACCAGCGTAAAGGCTTGAAATCCGACACGGGCAGCCATCAACTGGTGGCTGTGGCGATCGTCAAACTCACCGCCTTCGGCCATCGAAGCTATGCCGGTGAATAGCACTGCGAGCGTAGCCAGCATCCCGAGAATGACCAGAATCATTAGTCCGTCCATCGTCCACCTCCCGTCGTGTATTCCGAAGTTGTACCGCCGCGACACCAAGACGACCGGTGCATCTCCACGATGTCGGCGGGGTCCAGTCGACGAGGCCGCCGGCGGCGATGATTGATGTATAGACTCTGCAACGTAAAACACGATCCGATATGGCAAAATCCCCCTTTGCCTTACCTGCCGCGAGGATCGTCTCGCGGCGATTCGACTACATCCGGAGATCTTTCATGACTATGCCGCTATCCCGTTTCTGCATCCCGTTGTTTCTCGCCGCAGCATCGATGGCCGCATTTGGCGATTCGATGTCGCCGGTCGGTACATGGAACACCATCGATGACGAGACCGGCAAGCCCAAGTCTCTTGTTCGCATCATCGAAACGAATGGCGTAATTTCCGGAACGGTCGAAAAGATAGTCGATCCCGCCAAGCAGAACTCGAAATGCGACGAGTGCGCCAGCGACGACCCGCGCAAGGGAAAATCGGTGATCGGCATGACCATCCTGACCGGCTTGAAGAAGGACGGCGACAACGTCTATAGCGGCGGCAGCATCCTTGACCCGAATAACGGCAAGACCTACAACGCCAAGGTGACCGTGATCGAAGGCGGGAAGAAACTCGAAATGCGCGGCTCGATCCTGTTTTTCGGCCGTACTCAGACATGGATACGGGTTGAGTAGATGCAAGCCTACCAGCTGCGCGGGCAGGATATTTGCTGATTCGTCCGGCGATCTGCGAACGGGTCACGCTTGGCCCGGGGCGATTTACCGGGTGACGGCTTTCCGGCCGCGAGATCGTGAGGTCGGGTGACTCAGTCCGGCCAAGTGCCGATCTAGCCTGCTCGTCTCCATACACTCATTCGGCGCACCCACCTGTAAGAGACTCTTCGACGCCACCGATTGTCACTTCTTGCGCGACGGCAAAACAATCATCCAGCCGCACGTCGAGGATGCGAACTCGAAATCTTGGCGTGCTGCCATTGACGACCGATTCAATTCCGGGCGCACACCCGATATGATTGAAAGCGTTGCCTCCAGATCCGCTGAGCCAACCTGAAGTAGGCGATTCGGCCAGAACCGGCAGGAGTGTTGGCGCAACAAATTCACCCTGTAACAAAGCTGGGCGTCACAAATACATGCACACGATCCTTAGGGCCACCCCAGACGACGCAGGACTAATCCTGGCCATCCAGAAACGAGCACACGAGGAGGAGGCTCGACTCTGCCGTGACTGGGAGATCCCACCCCTCACCGAACCGCTCGGGGACGTCATCGAACATATACAGAATCAGACTGTGTTGATCGCGTTGCGCGGAACTCAAATCATCGGGACCGTGCGCGGTCTTGTTTCGGAAAACGTGTGCACCATACGCGGGCTCAACATCGAGCCCGAATCCCAGGGACGCGGCGTTGGCTCCGAACTGCTTTTGGCGATCGAACGTGCGCATCCCCAGGTCACGCATTTTGAGTTGACCACCAACAGCGTCATGGTGAGCAATGTCCGCTTTTACCAACGTCACGGCTACAGGGTCGCGGAACTGCGACAGTACTCTGACCATATTACGCTGGCCCACATGAGCAAAGCACAAGGTGCTGGCAGCGAATGACCCACGGGCGACCGAATGCACCGATCACTCCATTCGTTGAACGTTCACCGTACCTCGCAGCGGAACCAGGCGCCGAACTCAATAACCGCCAAGACGTTTCGCCTGCGCATGGATTCAGGGCCGGAGTGGATCGTCGGGCTTCTTCACATCGCGGGTCTTGCCCAACCGCCGTAATACGTCGTTACGGATGATTACCAGCAATCGATTGGCCGCATCGTTGTCCACGGCCAAAGGAGTTAGGTAAGCCTGTACGGCGGATTCAGAAAGGTAGACTTCATTGCCGCGGCTGGTGAGTGGATTGCCGGCCAAGTTCCGTGCTCCCCTGGTGGGCGCCTTGTTGCCAATCGCGCGGCAAACGTCACTGGCGATGAACCAGGGACTGCTTCGGTTGTCCAACTCATAACGAATTCGGTGTTCGCCGGCGTCGGTAAAGATCACCTCCCCATTCCAACTGGGCTCGGCAAAACGAGCGATCAGGTGAGTGAGCCAGGGAACACCGTCGATTATCGAGACGGACATGAGCATTACTCCCCCGATAACGCCAATTATCGAACCCACGAACACAAAGAAATGCCCGCCCGCGGAATGCATGACCCCACTGAGCAATAGAACTAACCCGCCTATCGCGAGCAAGACGTAGGCGACTTTTCGGCGAACTTCATTCTTCGCACTCATGTCAATATTTCACACTAATCGCTCATCAGTTGGCGGGTTGTGGCGGAGATTTCGGCAGTTCCATGGTCCCAGTCCGGCCAAGACCGGCCGGTGGGAATTTGGCGCCAATGCCGTCACTGTGCAACAACAAATGACTAGTCGATCAATCTATCGGCGCGCAACAGTAACTCCTGCGGGATAGCCAGTTTGATAGCTTTGGCAGTCTTGCGGTTGATCGTCAGTTGAAACTTGGTCGGTTGTTCGATTGGCAGATCGCCCGGCTTCGCGCCCTTCATGATCTTGCTCACAAACTTCGCAGCTTGCGCGAACTTCTCGAGGGAATCTTCACCGTAGCTCATTAGGCCGCCGGCCTCGACGTTCTCGCGAGTCGCGAAGAGCGACGGTAACCTTTGCTTGAGTGCCAGCTCCGCCAGTTGGCGACGTTCCAGGTAGAACATTTCATCCGCAACCGTGATAAAGGCATCCGCACGCTCGCGCTTCATCGCGGCGAATGCTTGTGGCAACTGCGCGGGTGAATCAACCGGGACCACTTGCAGACGTATTCCCAGTGTCTGCGCCGCCTCTTGAATCTTCTGCGTGATGTCCGGACCGGCACCGATGACCTTGGAATTTTCAAGCATTGCCACTCGGGATGCCTTCTTCCGTAGGATCGATTTAACCAACTCCAACTGCTTTGGAATGAGCTCAGCATAGAAGGTGACCAGCCCCGTGAGGTTTCCGCCGGGACGTGCAAGGCTCGCCGCATATCCCATCCCGACAGGATCATGCACGGCGACGCATACGATGGGTATCGTCCTGGTAGCCCTGCGCGCTATGGCCGCTGACAAAGGCGATACCGGGATGATGATGTCGGCGTTTTGGGTTGCCGGTTCGTTGGCTTGCGCCGGCAGACGTTCGTAGACGTCAAGAGAGCGCACTTCGAGCGTGTAGTCGGTGCCAAACGTGAATCCGGCGGTCGCCATTTCAGCCACAAACGCCATGCCGTAAGCATCGCTTTCGGGCGTCTCATCGGGCTTGCTGGAAGTCAGGACGACTATGCGCCACAGCTTTCCTCTTTGTTGCGCCCGGGCGGCGAGCGGAATTGTGCTGAGCGCAAGAAGTGCAAGCAACGTGTCGCGTTTGTTCATTGGTCTGGGGTCAGGCAGTATTGTCCAGGCGGAGCTTATCATTCAATGGCGGCCCTCTGCCGACGAACACGGCGGGCCCCGCGAGCCTGCCGCCAGCAAGCCGCCGAGATTCCAATGCTCCGAAACCGCCGTTCGTCTAATCCTGCAACCAGCCAACGGAAGTCGAGCAGTTGACGGAAAGCAGTGCTCACCATACGCTGTGACATCATCAAGGAATTCTTTCATGAACCAAACTCTTTCTATTATCGCGAAGGAAGTTGGACTCCTGGAACCGGACCGGCTGCCGCTGAGGATGGCATTCGGACTCGCCTGCGTTTCCCGTGTCGAACACTTGCTGGAAGACCCGCGCGCCCAAGATTGCTTGAGGCTTCTGCGCCAATTCGTATCCGGCAAGGCCAATTTGGACACGCTGAGCGCGGTGAAGGCGGAGGTGGCCCAAATTGCTTCAAGTCACCGTGGATCCCAGTCCATTGATGGGTCGGCACACGCGGCTGTTTCCGCGACCTATGCCCTTGCAAATGCGCTGGCGAATCGACCCCTTGAAGCTGCGGATTACGCCGCATACGCATCCGTCTATGCGTACGGTGGCTATGCAGTCGGCGATCCAACGGCGTTCGAGCCAGAGTTTGCCTGGCAAGTCGAACAACTCCAACAGTTGGCCTCCGATCCGAACTACGGCATCGAGTTGGGGATGGCGCAGTCTGATCGTTCCCGAAGCTGACTTTCTCGACAAGGTGCGAAGATTGCCCAGCGAGTCAATGCAGGAAATGCTTGATAGGGCGATTAGGCGTTATCCAGACAAACGGGCCAAGCTTGTAGTCGTTGGCTTGCAGTCGGGCGATCTGGCTGCCTGAATTGCTGCACCGAATTGCCCCGCTAGTGTCCCACAATAGGAAGGTGTTAGTAATTACTATCAGCTAACGCCTTTTTTTGTTGGTGGGCCCACCTGGACTCGAACCAGGGACCAAAGGATTATGAGTCCTCTGCTCTAACCAACTGAGCTATAGGCCCTGGGAAATCAGGTCTCCGAATCGAGAAAACTGCGGAGTTTTTCCGAGCGCGAGGGATGGCGCAGCTTCCGCAACGCCTTGGCTTCGATCTGGCGGATGCGCTCACGGGTCACGTCGAACTGCTTGCCGACTTCCTCCAGTGTGTGATCGGTATTCATCTCGATGCCGAAACGCATGCGCAGCACTTTGGCCTCGCGTGGCGTCAGCGAATCAAGAATCTCCTTGGTCACTTCGCGCAGGCCGGTATACAAGGCTGCATCGGCCGGCGCCAGGGTGGCTGAATCCTCGATGAAGTCGCCGAGGTGCGAATCGTCGTCGTCTCCGATCGGGGTCTCCATCGAGATCGGTTCCTTGCTGATCTTGAGGATCTTGCGAATTTTTTCCTCGGGCATCTCCATCTTGATCGCCAGGGTCGCCGGATCCGGTTCGGCGCCGGTCTCCTGCAGAATCTGCCTGGAGATGCGATTCATCTTGTTGATGGTCTCGATCATGTGCACCGGGATGCGGATGGTGCGCGCCTGGTCGGCGATTGAGCGGGTGATGGCCTGGCGGATCCACCAGGTGGCGTAAGTCGAAAACTTGTAGCCGCGCCGGTATTCGAACTTGTCCACTGCCTTCATCAGCCCGATATTGCCTTCCTGAATCAGGTCGAGGAACTGCAGGCCGCGGTTGGTGTACTTCTTGGCGATGGAGATGACCAGGCGCAGGTTGGCCTCGGTCATTTCACGCTTGGCCCGGCGCGACTTGGCTTCGCCGGTGGACATCTGCTTGTTGATATCCTTGATTTCCTTGAGAGGGATGCCGATGCGACTTTGCATGTCAATCAGCTTCTGTTGCTCCTCGATGATCGCCGGCGCGGCGCGCAGCAGCTGAGAGCCATAAACCTTGGCACTGGCGATTTCGTGCTTGAGCCAGTCCAGATTGGTTTCGTTGCCCGGGAACATCTTGATGAAATGCGGCCGCGGCATATGCGACTTGTCCACGCACAGGTGGAGAATCTTGCGCTCATGCTTGCGGATATCATCGACGATCCCGCGCACCGAGTCGCACAGACGCTCGGTGGTCTTGGCGGTGAAGCGAATGTTCATCAACTCGGCGGTAATCTGATGTTGCAGCTTGAGATAGGTGCGGTCCTGGGAGCCTTTCCTGGCCAGCGTGACGCGCATCTTGTCGTAGAGATGGACGATGACGGTGAACCTCTCGAGCGCTTCTCCCTTGAGCTTCAGCAGCGAAGCGGCGATCGCCGCGCTGCCGTCGTCTTCTTCGTCCGCCTCGATTTCCGCGACTTCGTCCTCTGCCAACGACTCGATTTCCGCGGACGCATTCGGGTCGATCAGGCCGTCGATCAGCTCATCGATGCGCATCTCGTCGCGGGCCACGCGGCCAGCCGAATCGATGATCTCGACGATGGTCGTCGGACAGGCCGAGATGGCGATGATCATGTGCTTCAAGCCATCTTCGATGCGCTTGGCAATCTCGATTTCGCCTTCGCGCGTCAGCAATTCGACGGAGCCCATTTCGCGCATATACATGCGCACCGGGTCGGTGGTGCGGCCGAATTCGGAGTCGACGGTCGACAGCGCCTGCTCGGCTTGCTCCTCGACTTCGGCGGCATCGACGACCGCCGGAGTCTGCTCGGTCAGGAGCAGGGTTTCCGCATCGGGCGCCTCGTCGTAAACCTGGACACCCATGTCGTTGAAGGTCGTGATGATCGACTCGATCTGCTCGGCATCGACCATGTCGTCCGGCAGGTGATCGTTGATCTCGGCATAAGTCAGGTAGCCGCGCTCCTTGCCGAGCGTGATCAGGTTCTTCAGGCGGGTGCGGCGGGCATCGAGGTCGAGCGGCGCGGCGGCCGGCATGTCGGCTGTCCGGTCCTTGCCGCGTTTGCTGCGTGGCTCCGCTTTGGCTTTGGCGGCTCTTGGCGCCTTGGGCGACGCGGTGACAGGCGCGGCGGTGACGGATTTGGCCGGGGCGCCGGACTTGGCCGCGACGCTGGACTTGGCAGAGGCGGTCGACTTGGCCGGGGGAGTTTTCTTTACCGCTGCCTTGGCGGGTTTGACGGCTGCTTTGGCCATGATGTCCTCGCTGTCAGGTGCGGATGGTCGGACTCATGTCCGGGCCAGCCTGTCCGACAAAGATTGGGGAAAACAGACAATTATACACCAGTGCCCGCATTTTCTGCGGGGGTACGAGTCACTCTCTCTGCCGCGCTTTTACCGCCGCCGCTGCCGCGGTTTTCTGCACCAGCAGCGCGGCAAGATGCTGGCGCTCTTCGGTCGAGAGTCCTCCATTACGTTCTTTATAGCTCAAAGCGGCAATTGCGTTGGTCAATCCGGCATTTCGCAGCTGCTCGAGGGCGTCGTTGAATTCCGCCTCCAGAGCCTCTTCATCCACATCGGTGCTGACCAGGGCGCTGGTATATTGGGCCAGCGTCCCCTCGTGGTCGCTGCCACGAAAATGTTCCAGCAGCAAACCCACTCGGGTCCCACTCGGGTTCAAGGCGGCGGGTAACTCGCCTAGGTCCATGGCTTCGGCGATGGCGCGCAACGCGGCTTCCTCCGGGCTGTCGCCGGCAATCAACTCCAGCGGCAGGCGGGCTGCACGCTCCGGATGGTGCAGGATGTTTTCGAGCAGCTGATGCCCGATTGAGCGCGCCGCGGGACGATGCGTCGAGCGCGGCGGGGCGCGGCGACCGAAGTTCAGTGGCTTGAGACCGCAGGCCGCCTCGACTTCTTCCTGGGAAAGCTGGGCGACCCTGGCGATTGCCTTGGTCAGTTGGACCCGCAGCACCGGTGCGGTTACACGCTGCAATAGCGGCTTCGCTTCATGGATCATCTGGGCGCGGCCTTCGGCGGTAGTCGGCCTGGAGCGGCGTTCGAGTTCGCGAACCATGAACTCGGAAAGCCGCGTGGCGTTTCTGGCGAAGCCGAGGAAAGCATCCCGGCCATGTTCGCGAATATACTCGTCGGGATCCTGGCGCCCGTCCATCTGCAGGATCTCGACGTTCTTGTTGTCCGCCAGATGCTCCAGGCTTACCTCCATGGCGCGCCACGCAGCCTTGTCGCCGGCACTATCGCGATCGAAGCAAAACACGACGTGGTCGGTCAGCCTGAACAGTTTTTGCAGATGCATCCCGGTAGTGGCGGTGCCCAGCGATGCCACCACGTTCTCCACGCCGGACTGCGCCAGTCCGACGACATCCATGTAGCCTTCCACGACGATGACGCGGTCGGCATCATGAATGGCCTTGCGCGCCTGGGGCAGCCCGTAAAGTTCACGACCCTTCTCGAACAGCGGTGTTTCAGGCGAATTCAGATATTTGGGCTCGCCGGCATCGAGAACCCGGCCGCCGAAGCCGATGACATTGCCACGCTGATCGAGGATCGGAAACATGATGCGATCCCGGAATCGGTCATATCGGCGGCCTTGCTCATTGTCGATGACGAGGCCGCATTCCGCCAGTTCTGCTGCCCGGTAATCGGGGAACACCTGGTCGAGATTCTGCCAGCCTTCAGGCGCGTAGCCCAAACCGAAACGTGCGGCAATCTCGCCGGACAGTCCCCGCCCCTTCAGATAATCGACGGCGCGCGGACTGGCTTTCAGTTGGTCGCGGTAGAACTTCGCCGCTCGCGCCATGAACTCGGTGAGCGGCGCCTTCCTGGCCTCATCCAGGCGGCGCGCGGCAATCTGCTGCGGGACTTGCAGGCCGGCGTTACCAGCCAGTTCTTCGACTGTCTCGACGAAGCCCAGCCCGGAATATTGCATGATGAATCCGATTGCGCTGCCGTGCGCTCCGCAACCGAAGCAATGATAGAACTGCTTGCTGGGGCTGACGGTGAACGACGGCGATTTTTCGGAATGGAACGGGCAACAGGCGCTGTAATTGGCCCCCGCCTTGCGCAATGGCACGTGGCGTTCGATCACATCGACAATATCGATGCGGGCGAGTAGTTCCTGGATGAATGACTCAGGGATCACAAGCTTCGCCCCGATCTTCCCGTAATGTAACGGCGCTAATCTTACGCTTCGGTCGCCGTCCTGGTCAGCCCGCCAGTTTGGCTCTGACCAGTTTCGACACTTCGCCCATGTCGGCGCGGCCGGCCAGTTTTGGTTTGGCGAGGGCCATCACCTTGCTCATGTCCTGGATTGCCCTGGCGCCGCTTTCGGCCACGGCCTCGACGATGATCGCTTCCACCTCGGCAGGGGATAACGCCTGCGGCATGTAGGTCGTGAGGACCGAGATTTCGAATTGCTCCGCATCCACCAGATCCTGGCGCTTGGCTTTCTGGTACTGCTCGATCGAATCCTTGCGCTGCTTGAGCATTTTGTCGATCACGCCGATAACCGCGACGTCATCGAGGAGGATCCGCTCATCCACTTCGCGCTGCTTGATCGCCGCCAGCAACAGGCGGATGGCGCCCAGCCGTGCGGTCTCGCGGGCACGCATGGCGTTCTGCATATCTTCGATAACCCGTTCCTTTAGCGACATATCAGTCTCCTGAAATACAAATGCCGGCAGCGCTTGCGCGGTGCCGGCCCTGGGTGGATAGCGGATGCAGCGGGATCGAGGCTGCTGCTTAGTAGAGCTTGGGCGGCAACATCTGGCCGCGGATGCGCTTGTGATGGCGCTTCACGGCGGCGGCCAGCTTGCGCTTGCGCTCGGACGTGGGCTTCTCGTAGAACTCGCGCGAACGCAGTTCGGTCAGAACCCCTGTCTTCTCGATGGCGCGCTTGAAGCGACGGATCGCAACTTCAAACGGCTCGTTTTCCTTGAGGCGGATACCCGGCATTTGGTGCTTCCCTGATTGATACAAAGAGCCGCCTATTCTATCCACATTCCAGGCGGAAACCAAGCGAAAAGTCTTGCTCGGCGAATTTGGCGCACCTGGGCCGGGTAGAATCCCGTCCATGCGAGTTCTGGGGTTCGAGTCTTCCTGCGACGAAACCGGTGTCGCCTACTATGATTCCGACCGCGGCCTGCTGCGACATGCCGTGCATTCCCAGGTCGCCATGCATGAGGCTTACGGCGGCGTGGTGCCGGAACTGGCGTCCCGTGACCACATCCGCCGCCTGATACCACTGCTCGAGCGGGTCCTGGCCGAAGCCGGAGCCAGCCTGGACGACGTCGATGCCATTGCCTACACGGCCGGGCCTGGCCTCGCCGGCGCACTGTTAGTGGGTGCCAGCTTCGCCGCAGCGTTAGCGCTGTCAAGGGGAATTCCGGCGCTGCCAGTGCATCACCTGGAAGCTCACCTGCTCTCCCCGCTGCTCGCGGAGGATCCGCCGGACTTCCCGTTCGTCGCCCTGTTGGTGTCCGGCGGCCATACGCAGTTGATGCGGGTTGGCGCCGTCGCAGCTTACGAACTGCTCGGCGAATCCCTGGACGATGCCGCGGGCGAAGCCTTCGACAAGACCGCCAAGCTGCTCGGTCTCGGATATCCCGGCGGTCCGGCGCTGGCGCGACTGGCCGAAGCCGGCAAGCCGGGCCGCTTCCGGCTGCCGCGGCCGATGCTGCGCAGCGGCGATCTGGATTTCAGTTTCTCCGGCCTTAAGACCGCCGTACTGACCGCCGTGCGCGCCCAGCCGCTGGCTGATGCCGATCGCGCCGATCTGGCGGCAGAGTTTCAGGAGGCGGTCACTGAAGTGCTGGTAAGCAAGGCCCTCGCTGCAGTGAGTCGCTGTGGCTTGCGACGGCTGGTCGTCGCCGGGGGTGTCGGCGCAAACCGTAGACTGCGAGAACGGCTCGATCTTGCGGCGGGCAAGGCGGGCATACGAGTGTTTTATCCGGGTCTGGATCTATGCACCGATAACGGCGCGATGGTGGCCTTTTGTGGTGCCCAGCGCCTGCTGGCCGGCGCGGTGGTTCCGGGAACTGGCGCATTCGCGGTGCGCCCGCGCTGGCCTTTGCAGGAACTACTGCTGACCTGAGCTTCCTCCTGCGCCGATCTTGCTTTCAGTTCCAGCCAGCAACTTGCGGATGTTGGCCGCGTGGCGCCAGATCAGCAGTATGGACATGACCGCGACAGGCAAGGCGATATCGGCGCGGTCGGACAGTATCCATGCGACGAACGGCGCCTCCAGCGCCGCGACGAGGGCCGCAAGCGAAGAATAACGGGTCAGCAGCGCGACCAGCAGCCACGTCAGCGCCGCGGCAAGTGCCAATATCCAGTGCAAGCCTAGTAGCACGCCGACGGCGGTGGCGACTCCCTTGCCGCCCTTGAATCCCAGGAACAAGGGAAATACGTGTCCAAGAAACGCGGCCAGCCCAACGCTGGCCAGGGCCGCCTCCTCCGCACCGAAACGTCCGGCCAGCCAGACGGCCAGCCAGCCCTTGGCGATATCCCCAAGCAAGGTCAGCACCGCCGCCGCCCAGTTGCCGGAACGCAGGACATTGGTGGCGCCCGGATTACCCGATCCGTAACTGCGCGGGTCGGCCAGCCCGAAGGCGCGCGAGACGACCACGGCAAACGGCAACGAACCGAGCAGATAACCCAGCGCAACGAAAATCACGGTCGGCATTCAGTTACTCTCGCCTAGAATGTGCGACATTGTAGCGTTGCGGGAAGAAAATCATCATGGACTTTATCTTCATCGACGACATGCGCGTCGAAGCGCATGTCGGGATTTTCCCCCGTGAGCAGGCGGCGGCCCAGACCCTTGAGATCAGCCTGACTTTCGGCGTGCCCGACGCCGCGGCGCAGAACGACGACATTACCGACACCATTCGTTACGACACGGTGATCGAGCGTATCCGCAAGGAACTCGACGAGCGGCACTTCAACCTTTTGGAAACCTTGGGGGAGTTCGTCATCGCCCTGATGCTCGAGGAGTTCGGCGCGCCCTGGGTCAAGATTTCCATCGCCAAGCTCGGCATCATGAAGGGCATACGCCGGGTAGGCGTGCAGATCGAACGCAGCAAGAGCGTATAGACGGGTTCAGGCCTTTGCGGCCTCGACAATCCGCGGCGCCAGCACTCTCAGGATGTCGTGAGGATGTACGCCCACCAGGTAACCGCGCTGACCGCCATTGATATACACCAGCGGCAAATCGAGGATGCTTTTTTCCATGCAGATCAAGAGCGGCTTCTTCACGCCGAAAGGCGAAGTGCCACCCACCTGGTAACCGGTATGGCGCTTCGCCGCCTCGGGTGTGCAAGGCGATATTTTCTTTGCGTCGAGCTGTGTGGCCAGATCCCTGGTCGACACCTGACGGTCGCCATGCATCAGGATGATCAGCGGCTGCGCCTCCTCGTCCTCCATCACCAGTGTCTTGATCACGCAGTGTTCCGGAACGTTCAACTCGCGCGCGGAAACGGCAGTGCCGCCGTCTTCCTCATATTGATAGAGATGATTGGAGTGGGCAACAGCATGCTTGCGCAGAAACTGGGTCGCTGGTGTATCCGGGGCGCGTTGTTCAGGTCTCATGGCTGCGAGTAGGTGAACTGGAAATTTTTAGCTTATCGCCTTTTTCCAAAGTATTCCATCCCGCTCAGGGGAGTGCGGGAAGTCGTGCGGTGACAACCCATCCATCGACAGGGTGGCCCAGTTCTGTCCGTATCACCGCCGACAGGATCGCCAGAACGTCAAATCCAATCGCTGCCAGTGTTGTTGCAATATATTCTCGCCCATGACCATAACGGCCATTCGGCTTGATTCCGTACGGATCGTCGGCGATCAGTGGTGCTTCGGCGGTGAATAGCAGATACCCGCCCCGTCGTAGCGTGGTCTTGACGGCATGGATTACGGTCTGCAAGGGGCCGAAATAGATCAGCGTGTCCGCGATTACGACCAGGTCGAATGCGCGCGGATGCTCAATCATGAATTCGGTCAATTCGACCTTGACCAATTCGGCGTACACCCCTCTTTGCTTGGCCAGAGACAGCATCTTCGACGACAAATCGATGCCAGTGAGGCGTTCGACGTAGGGCGCCAGCAGCACGCCGCACAATCCCGTTCCGCAGCCCGCATCGAGCCCGATCAGTTTTTGTTCCGGAGGCACATGGTGCGCAAGCATCTCGGCGATCAACCGGGGCGCCTGGTAGTCCAGTTTTTCGACGAGTTTCTCGTCAAAGCTCTTCGCCAGATCATCGAAGTACAATTCGACATAGGCATCCGAGGCGCGTTGTGGCGCATCCACGCCGGAACAGGCCGCATACAAGTGGGCGGCGATTGGATGGGCGGGTTCTTCCAGTAACCACCGCCGATAAACCTCTTTCGCGTCATTCAGCCTGCCGAGGATGATGTAGGCGATGCCCAGCAGTTCTCTGGCTGTCGCCTCGGTCGCCGCGGAGACGAAGGCGCGGCACAGATACTCGGCCGACTCGCCCGCCTTGCCCCGATTTGCCAGCAGATGTCCGAGATTGCTCATGGCATCGAAGAAATCGGGATTCAAGGCGAGTGCTTGTCGATAGGAGAAGTCCGCCTCATCGAATTGCTCTTGCCGTTGCAGGATCGCGCCGAGGTTGTTCCAGACCACCGCATGATTGGGATCAAGCTCGAGGGAGGCCATGAAGGCTTCGCGCGCGGCGCCAAGCTGCTCGGCAGCCGCCAGCATGTTTCCCAGGTCGTTATGCCATTCGGGCCTGTTGGCGTCGAGTCTGATTGCCCGCCGGATCATCTCCAGTGCCGCCTGATGGTGGCCACGCTGATGCATCAACATGGCGTAATGATGCGCCGTTTCGGCATTCTCCGGATGGGACTGGAGGAGCCATTCGTAAAGCCTCTCGGCAAGGGCCAGATCGCCCTCCTGATGAGCGACGAGCGCGGCTTTCAATGCCTCGGCTGGAGCCAGCGATTTGAATTCCGGTTCATTCATGCCATGGCGTCATTGTTGCAGCGACGGATTCATACACGCAGGTGCCTGAGGATACTCCGGCTCAAGGGCGTTTTGTTACGGGATCCCTCCACGCGATTTGACGAACCCGGCACAAGGGGACATTTCTACTTTGGTTATACACAGGATCGACCGGCCACTTGACGCCAGGCTCGCCTTGGGCGAGTCTGACGCCATGAGCGCAAACTTGGTCAGTCTGCTGGAGCGGACCGCGCGGGCCTACCCGCGGCAGCCCGCTGTGGCACTCGGCACGCGGGTGGTGTGTGACTACGGGACCTTGGCCGCAAGGGTGAGGCGGCTCTCTGCGGGATTACGCGAGCGGCTGGGATTGCAGGCCCAGGATCGGGTTGCGCTGGTGATGCGCAACTGCCCGCAGTATGTCGAGCTGCTTTTTGCCTGCTGGCACGCCGGCCTGACTGCGGTACCGATCAACGCCACGCTGCATCCAAAGGAACTGGCGTTCATCTTCGAGGATTCCTGCGCCGCCGCCTGTTTCGGCACGCCGGATCATGCCGAGGGCGTGGCCCAGGCGCAGCGCTCATCCCCGTTATTGCGTCACTTGATCGACGTGTCAGGCGACGACTACCAGGAACTTGTCAGCACCACGTCGGGTCGCCCCGGGGAGCGGACATCAACCAATCTGGCGTGGTTTTTCTACACTAGCGGCACGACCGGAAGACCCAAGGGCGTCATGCTGACCCAGCGCAACCTGCTGGCGATGACGCACAGCTATTATTCCGACGTGGACCGCATCGCCCCCGGCGAGGCGATCCTCCATGCCGCGCCGATGTCCCACGGCTCGGGAATATACATCCTGCCGCACGTGGCGCAGGCGGCCTGTAATGTGATCCCGGAATCGGGTGGCTTCGACCCGGCTGAAATCTTCGATCTGCTGCGTGTCCATCGCGGGGTCACGCTGTTCGCCGCACCGACCATGGTCAAGCGCCTGGTAGACCGGGCCGAGATCGCCGTTCCCGACCTGACGAATCTGAAGACCGTGGTTTATGGCGGCGGGCCGATGTATGTCGCCGACATCCGGCGGGCCATCGCCGTCATGGGCCCGCGTTTCGCCCAGATTTATGGCCAGGGCGAATGCCCGATGACCATCACGGCGCTGTCCAAGGCGTTGCATGACGGAGCCGACGAGGGCGTCCTGGCGTCGGTCGGCCTGCCGTTCACCGGTATCGAAGTGCGCGTCGCCGATCATGAGGACCGCTCACTGCCAACCGGCGAAATCGGCGAGGTGCTGGTGCGGGGCGATACGGTGATGGCGGGTTACCTCAATAATCCCGACGCCACGGCCAGTACACTGGCACATGGCTGGTTGCACACCGGCGATATCGGCTGCGTCGACGAGCGCGGTTTCCTGACCTTGAAGGACCGCAGCAAAGACGTCATCATCAGTGGCGGGGCCAACATTTACCCGCGCGAAGTGGAAGAAGTGCTGCTGACGCATCCGGCGGTGGCGGAAGCATCGGTGCTCGGCATGGCCGATGGCCAATGGGGCGAGCAGGTTGTCGCCTTCATCGTCGCGAGGGGCGACGTCCTCGCGGAAGAACTCGAGCGTCTGTGCCTGGATAGCATCGCCCGCTTCAAGCGACCGAAGCGCTATGTGTTCGTCGATGCCCTGCCCAAGAATGCCGCCGGTAAAGTGCTGAAAACCGAGCTGCGGAACTTGCGTTGACGAAGCCGCATAGCGGGGGAGAGCCTAGAATCGGAATTCACCAAGCGCCTGCTACCATGATCGAGGTTGACGTTTACGTCAACGTAAGCTAAATTTCCCGGACACAGTCTGACATTCAGTGATGCGCAGGGAGGCAAGATGACGGATCTGAGCGTAAGCGCCAAGCCAAGCACCTACCGGCCGAAGCAGAAAGTCCGCTTTGTGACTGCTGCTGCCTTGTTCGACGGCCATGATGCCTCGATCAACATCATGCGCCGCATCATGCAGGCGACCGGCGCCGAGGTGATCCATCTCGGTCACAACCGCTCGGTCGGCGAGATCGTCAATGCCGCGTTGCAGGAAGATGTCCAGGGCATCGCCATCACCTCCTACCAGGGTGGCCACCTGGAATTCTTCAAGTACATGCTCGACTTGTTGCGCGCCAATGGCGGCGCCAATATCAAGGTATTCGGCGGTGGCGGCGGCGTGATCATACCCGCCGAGATCGAGGAACTCCACGATTACGGCGTCACCCGCCTGTACTCCCCCCAGGACGGCCAGACACTGGGCCTGCAGGGCATGATCAACGATGTCATCCGCGAGGCCGATTTCGACCTTGCGCCTTTCGCACCGCCCCCCGGCGAGGTGCTGCAGGTGCTCAGGGACGGAAACCGGCGCATGCTGGCGCAGATCATCACGGCGTTGGAGAACGGCGTTTATGCGGCCACGCTGAAGCAGCAAATCGTTCAGGCCGCCGCCAAGGTCACCACGCCGACGCTGGGTATCACCGGCACCGGCGGCGCCGGAAAATCTTCGCTCACCGACGAACTGGTGCGCCGTTTCCGCCTGGATCAGCAGGACCGCCTGTCCATAGCCATCGTCTCCATCGACCCCTCGCGCAAGCGCAGCGGCGGCGCCCTGCTAGGCGACCGGATCCGCATGAACGCCATCGAGCATCCCAACATTTTCATGCGCTCGCTGGCGACTCGCGACACCGGCTCGGAAGTGTCCGCGGCGCTTCCCGAGGTGATCGCTGCCTGCAAACTGGCCGGCTTCGACCTGGTAATCGTCGAGACCTCCGGGATCGGCCAGGGCAACGCGGCGATCGTGCCGCTGGTCGGTGCATCGCTGTATGTCATGACCCCGGAGTTCGGCGCGGCGAGCCAACTCGAGAAGATCGACATGCTGGATTTCGCCGACTTCGTCGCCATCAACAAGTTCGACCGCAAGGGCGCCGAAGATGCCTTGCGCGACGTGCGCAAGCAGTACCAGCGCAACCGCGAACTATTCAGTCAGCCGACGGATGAAATGCCGGTGTTCGGCACCATGGCGGCACGCTTCAACGACGATGGCGTTACCGCCCTGTATCAGGCCTTGCTGCCGCGCCTGCAGTCGCTCGGACTGAAGACCAGGCCGGGCAAGCTGCCGAAGGCCGCCGTGAGGCAGTCCTCGGTGTCCCGCGCCATTGTTCCGACCGGCCGCGTTCGCTACCTGGCCGAAATCGCGGAGGCCGTGCGCAACTATCACGCACACACGGCCCGCCAGGCGACTCTGGCGCGCGAAAGACAATCCCTGAAGACTTCCCGGGCGATATTTGCTGAGCGTGGCAAGGAACCGGGTGATTTCGACGAACTGATCGCCTGGAAAGACGGGCAACTCGACCCGCGCGCGCGGAAGCTGCTGGAGATGTGGCCGAAGACCGTGGAACTCTACGCGCAGGATGAATACGTGGTGAAGATCCGCGGCACGGAAGTGCGCACGGCGCTCACCACCACTTCGCTGTGCGGCACCAAGGTCCGCAAGGTGTCCCTGCCGCGCTCCGAAGACGAAGGCGAGATCCTGCGCTTCCTGATGAGGGAGAACCTGCCGGGCAGCTTCCCGTTCACCGCCGGGGTGTTCGCTTTCAAGCGCGAGAACGAGGACCCGACCCGCATGTTCGCCGGCGAAGGCGATGCCTTCCGCACCAACCGCCGCTTCAAGCGCGTATCCGAAGGCCTGCCGGCAAAGCGCCTGTCCACGGCCTTCGACTCCGTCACGCTGTATGGATTCGATCCCGACGAGCGCCCGGACATCTACGGCAAGGTCGGCAACTCCGGCGTATCCATCGCCACCCTAGACGACATGCAGGTGCTCTACTCGGGCTTCGACCTGTGCGCCCCGACCACCTCGGTGTCGATGACGATCAACGGCCCGGCGCCGATGATCCTGGCGATGTTCTTCAACACCGCCATCGAGCAGCAGTTCGACAAGTTCAAGGACGACAACGGCCGCGAGCCGACCGAGGACGAGGCCGAAAAGATCCGCGCATGGACGCTCTCCAGCGTGCGCGGCACGGTGCAGGCCGACATCCTCAAGGAAGACCAGGGGCAGAACACGTGCATCTTCTCGACCGAGTTTGCGTTGAAGATGATGGGCGACATCCAGGAATATTTCGTGCACCGCGACATCAAGAACTTCTACTCGGTGTCGATCTCCGGCTATCACATCGCCGAGGCCGGCGCCAACCCGATCTCGCAGCTCGCCTTCACGCTCTCCAA
>Ga0163199_1000319_pt1 | contig 30355 bp, 24 predicted proteins | sample PL_2010_150m_FD_113537 | JGI IMG/M metagenome (GOLD analysis project Ga0163199, IMG submission 113537) | Freshwater microbial communities from Powell Lake, British Columbia, Canada to study Microbial Dark Matter (Phase II) - PL_2010_150m | ecosystem: Environmental > Aquatic > Freshwater > Lake ...
CATCAGGCCCAGCTTGTGGGCCTCTTCCATGACGATGCGCAAGTCCTTCTGATGCATCCAGGCTTTGAAACCAGGCTTGAAATTCCGGTCCAGCATGCGTTGGCCGTGATTTTCCAGAATCTTGCTGTAGGCGAAGCCACCCAGCAATGCTTCACGCACACGAGCGGGGTCGACGCCGCTCTTGCGGGCAAAGTTGAATGCCTCGGCGACTGCGGCGACGCCTACACCGGTGAGAATCTGGTTACAGGCCTTCGCCACCTGACCCGCACCGCAATCGCCGATCAGCGTGGCCGACTTGCCCATTTTCTCGAACAACGGTTTGACTTTCTCGAATATCGCCGCCTTGCCGCCGACCATGATCGTAAGGGTCGCCGCCTTGGCGCCGGCTTCGCCGCCCGAGACCGGCGCGTCGAGAAACTCGATTCCGCTGGCGGCGAGCTTCGCACCCACGTCGCGCGCGACCGCCGGGGCGATCGTACTCATGTCAACGATGATCAAACCCGGTTTGCCCGTCGCTATCGCACCTTCGCTGAGGCCACCTTCTCCCAGGCACACCTGCACCACATCCGGACCATCCGCCACCATGGTGATCACGATCTCGGCATGCTTCGCCACTTCCGCGGCATTCGCATATACGTGGGCCGCAACCTCCTTGAAGGGCTCAAGCGATGCCGGTCGCCGCGCCCACAGATGCAGCGTGTGGCCCGCGCGCGCCAGGTGCAGCGCCATCGGGCAACCCATGAGTCCCAGGCCAACAAATCCTATTTGCATGTCTTCTCCTCGAGTAAAATGCGGGCTACAAATTGTGCCATCGGGGTCCCGTCAACCCACCGCCTTGTTGATCAGAGCCGCCAGGTGTTCTGGCAGCCTGATCTTGCCGGCCAGGGCAAAATCACGGCCCGCATCCGACATCTTCTTCCAGGTCTTGCGCAGGATGTCCAGCCACTTGGATTCGTCGTATTCCGGATGTTGCGCCGCAAAGCCTGCCAGGTAGTATTCGATAAAGACGAGATCCACCACGTCTTCCAAAGTCTGAGTTTCCGGATTGACCTTGAGGCCACGCTTGCCGACGATTTTCGCCACCCGTTCTATCGTCTCCTCATCATAGCCGGATTCCCGCATCAAATTTCCGGCCATTTCGGCGTGGAACTTGTTCAGAGTCGAGCGCCAGTGCTGGTAGCCCTGCGGCGTCAGCGGATAATCCTTGCGCGGAATCTTCCAGCGACAGATGTGCTGGGCGCGCACGGCCAGCTTCACTGCCTCGGAAGCGTCCGGGGCGAAGCGCGCCAGCATCCCGCTCATGCGTTCGGCATACAGCAGTTCCTTCGGCCGGGACTGGCCGTCGGCGGATTCCATATGGGGATCTTGCGCGTTGGCCGCGTCGAAAAGTGCGATGGCGCGCGGATAGCGCTCCGGGTCGGCAATCATCGGTCACTCCTGAAGTCGATTCGCGCATTATATCGCGCGGCCTGTCCAGAGACAGCGGAACGATGCTCCGCGTCGGCTTGCCTGGAGTCAGGCGCAACCGGTTCCGGCGCTCTCCCGGACGCCGAGTTTCACCAAGACAATGTCGAGGGGACAAAATTTCGTGAATCCACTCTGGAACAGGTTGGCGCCCACGAACAGGGTAAACCACAGCCAGTACTGGCTGACAAACAATGGGCTGCTTTCATAGCCGAGGGCGAGCGAAAACATGACGAAGAAACCGGCGACACTGCGAACGACTTGATTGACTGTCATGATTCTTCCTTGAGTGACATGAGGCGACCGCGCATCGCGGCAAAGTAGAGAACCGGGATCACCACCAGTGTCAGCACGGTCGAGACGAGGATGCCGAAGATCAGGGACAGCGCAAGTCCGTTGAAGATCGGGTCGTCGAGAATGAACAGGGCGCCGAGCATGGCCGCGAGGCCGGTGAGCACGATGGGTTTGGCCCGGACGATGGCCGACTGGATCACGGCCTCCGCGAATTCCGTGCCTTCCGACACCTGTTGATTGATGAAGTCCACCAGCAGGATCGAGTTGCGCACGATGATGCCGGCCAGGGCGATCATGCCGATCATCGAAGTCGCGGTAAACTGTGAGCCAAACAGAGCGTGTCCGGGCATCACGCCAATGACGGTGAGCGGGATCGGCGCCATGATGATTAGCGGCACCAGATACGACTTGAACTGTGCCACCACCAACAGGTAGATCAGTACCAGTCCGACGGCGTAGGCGATGCCCATGTCACGGAATGTCTCGTAGGTCACCTGCCATTCGCCGTCCCACTTCAGGCTGAACCCGGCGTATGGGTCCTTGGGTTGCTGGACGAAGTATTCTCCGAGCGTGCCGCCGGCACCCGGGATATCGTCGAGCCGCAGGTTCCTGGTCTTGGCGCGAATGTCGAACATGCCATACAGCGGCGAGTCCAGTTCGCCACCCATATCCCCCGTGACGTAGACCACCGGCAGCAGGTCCTTGTGATAGACCACCTGCTCGCGCGGCAGCACCTGAACCTCGGTCAACTCGGAAATCGGCACCAACGCCCCCCCTCGAGAACGCACGCCAAGCTTCAACAGTTGATCGATCGAGTTCTGTTGTTCCGCGGGCAGGGTGATGCGCACCGGTATTTCGTACTTGGCTTCGCCGTCATGCACGGGCGTGACATCTTCGCCGGCGAGGCCGAGGCGCACTACTTCAACAATGTCCTTCTGCGCCACGCCGAGCAGCGCGGCTTTGCTTTGGCTCACATGCAGCCGTATCTTTTGCGCCGGCAAGGTGCTGCTGTCATCGACACCGATGATGTCGGCCGTGCTTTCGAACAGTTGCCGCACGCGCTTCGCCACGGCGATCTGGCCGTTGTATTCGGGACCATAGATTTCCGCGACGATCGGCGAGAGGACCGGCGGCCCGGGCGGTACTTCGACTACCTTGACGTTACCGCCGTGCTTGCGGGCAATGGCGGTCACCGCCGCGCGCACCGACACGGCCACTTCATGGCTCTGCCGCTGCCGGTGTTTCTTGTCGGCAAGATTGACCTGAATGTCGCCCATTTCGGAACTGGAGCGAAGATAGTATTGCCGCACCAGGCCGTTGAAATTGATCGGGCTGGCAACGCCGGCATACGCCTGATAGTCGCTGACTTCCTCGACCGTCGCCAGGTGTGCTCCGATTTCGCGCAACACTTTGGCCGTTTGTTCCAGCGGGGTTCCCACCGGCATGTCGAGCACCACCTGGAACTCGCTCTTGTTATCGAAGGGCAGCATCTTTAGAACCACTAGCTTGACCAAACCCAGCGATACCGAAAACAGTATTGCGGCGAGCATCCCGATCCACAATTTGCGGCGGGCACGCTGGCCGTTTGCTGGGTCGAGGAATGGCGACAGCACCCGGCGAAACAGTTTTTCCAGCCTCCCAACGCCTGTCGCCTCTGGCACTGTGGAATGCAGACGCGGAACATGCGCTGGCTTCCCGCCGAGCATTTTTAGGGCCAACCAGGGGGTGATGACGAAAGCAATGGCCAGCGAGATGAACATGCCCATGGAGGCGTTGATTGGTATCGGGCTCATGTACGGCCCCATCAGGCCGGAAACAAATGCCATCGGCAAAAGTGCGGCGATCACCGTGAAAGTGGCAAGTATGGTCGGCCCACCGACCTCGTCGACCGCGCCCGGAATAATCTGCCAGAGGGGCTTGTCTGGCTCCAGGGTCTGCCAGCGGTGAATGTTCTCGACCACCACGATGGCGTCATCGACGAGAATGCCAATGGAAAATATCAGCGCAAACAAGGACACGCGATTCAAGGTAAAGCCCCAAGCCCAGGAGGCGAACAAGGTCGCCGACAAGGTCAGCGATACGGCAACTCCGACGATCACCGCTTCGCGCCTGCCCAGCGCAAAAAGCACCAGCAGGACCACGAAAGCGGTCGCAAAAACCAGTTTGCCGATCAGTTTCTGCGCCTTGTCCGTGGCCGTTTCGCCATAATTGCGCGTCACCGTGAATTCCACGCCGTCTGGAATTACCGAACCTTTGAGCGCCGTTGCGCGAGTGATCACGGCGTCGGCGATGTCGGCGGCGTTTACTCCAGGTTTCTTCGATACCGACAAGGTTACCGCCGGATATTCGCCCTGTGCAGCAATGCCCCTGCTCTTTGCGGCTGCACCGGCGCCGAACCAGACATAGCGTGAGGGTTGTTCCGCGCCATCGACAACTTTGGCGACATCCGCAATGAACACCGGCTTGCCGCCGTGAACGCCCACCACCAGGCGCATGACGTCCGCCGCGGAGGCGATGTAGTTGCCGGTCTGCACCAGCATCTCGGTGTTGCCGCTGACGAGGTAGCCGGATGGCTGCGACGCGTTCGAGACTTGCAGCACGGCCTTGAGATCCTGCGCGGTAACACCGTGGGCATTCATCCGGTCGGAGTCCATCGCCACGCGGATCACATGGCCCGGACCACCGACGGTGGCTACATCGCGCGTGCCGGAAATGCGCTTGAGCTCGATCTCGGTGGCGCGGGCGACCTGTTGCAACTCGAAAGCCGTCTTGCCACCGACGTTGCCGCTGTCGTCATCCGCAGCTGCGGCACTCCAGAATGTCAGGGTGACGATCGGTACGTCATCAATTCCCTTCGGCTTGATGATTGGGTCGAGCACGCCAAGATTCGGTGACACCCAGTCGCGATGTGAATTGATCGTGTCATACAGGCGTACCAGCGCCTGGACCGGGTCCTGTCCGACGACATACTGAACCGTGATGACGGACATTCCCGGGCGCGACACCGAATAGACATGCTCGATGCCGGAAATACGCGAAAGTACCTGCTCGGCCGGCCTTGACACCAGCGCTTCAACGTCCTTGGCGGAAGCGCCGGGAAACGGGATGAAGACATTCGCCATGGTGACGTTGATCTGCGGCTCTTCTTCGCGCGGCGTGACGAATACCGCAAAAGCGCCCAACAGCAATGCGATCAGGGCGATCAGGGGCGTCATCGAATGACGCAGGAAGTACTCGGCGATGCGCCCGGAGATTCCCATGCTCAATGGCCCGCCGGTTTGCTGGCAAAAAAGGTCGCGCCGCAAAGGCGTGGCAAGTAGCGATTCAATTCGTCACCTCACCGGATCTGCTTCAGGGCAATACCCGCCTTGACCGGATCGAGCGCCACTTTTTCGTTTGCGGCGAGGCCCGCCAATACCTCGATGTCACTGGCAGCCACTGCCTCGCCGAGACGCACCTGGCGCAGGCGTGGCAAACCCTTGGCATCCATCACATAAACGCCGGTGAGTTCGCCCCGACGCATTACCGCACCTGCCGGTACCAGCAACTTCCGTACTTTGCCGATGACAAAGTGCGCGCGCACGAACATGCCGGGCATGATGCCTTCGAGATTCTCCGGCAGATATACGCGCGCTTGAACCACGTGGGTTTGGATGTCCACCGTCGGCAGGACTTCGACGCGCAGTGCATCTATCCACTTACCGGTTTCGGGAAATTCGACTCTGGCGCGCAGTGCGTGTCTGACCTCCGCCAGCTTCAGTTGGGGAATGCTGGCCACCACACGCAGGCTCTTTGGGTCGAAAAGTGATATCAGCGCCTTACCCGGCCCCGCCATCTCGCCCAACTCCGTATGACGCTGGGCGACGATGCCGGTAAAGGGCGCGAAGATGGTCGCAAAACTGGTCGCCGCGCCCGCCTGCCCGACGCTGGCGGCCGCCATCTGGTAATCCGCCTGGGCCTTGTCGAAGGCAGCCTGGCTGATGAACTTCTGCGTCAGCAAGTTCTTGCTGCGCTCCCAGGCGGCGCGGGCATTCGCCAGTTGAGCCTGGGCGCCAGCCTGACCCTGCGCTGCTTCGCGCGCGTCGAGCCGCATCAGCACGTCGCCCGCCTTGACACGGCTACCCGCATCGAAACGCGCCTCGATGACGCGCCCCTGCATCTGAGCGGCGATGGTGGCCTGCCTGACGGCCTCCACGACCGCCTCGGCGGGATAGGTCTGGTCTACCTCTCGAAGCTGAACGGTGACTGTCGCCAAAGCCTGCGCAGCCGACAAGTTCGGCAGAGCACTCAGGATGGCTAGCGAACAAAGTATCTTTATCATGTTTATTAGTATAAGCTAATATACTATTTGGTGCAAGACATTCATTTCATGTTGCTGAGCTTAGTCTATGGACAGACTGTTCTGCCATGAAAGCTTGACCGCTCGGTCATGCTTCCAGCGCATAGGCGGCGATCGACGCGACGACACTGGCGGTTTCGCCGATTGGGGTCGCCATTTCAATTGCGAGTCCGGGGTGGCGTGCGCGGGAAGCCGCGAGCAGTGCTGGAAGGTCACGCTTGGTATGGCCGGACCGGGCCATGAAGATCGGCACAATGACCACCTCCCGGTAGCCGTCGGCGACCAGCACATCGACGGCCTGCGGCAACTGCGGCGCGATGAAGTCCAGGAACGCGAGTTCCACGCGAGCCTCCGGTCGGCGCGCCAGCATAGCCTCGCGGATAGCCAGGATGGGCTGTGCCCAATCGGGATCGCGCGCGCCATGGGCGAACAGAATTATTGCCTTCATGTAGTCTCCTTCCAAATATTCCGGCAACCGGTCTCGCGCACCAGCAACGTCGCCAGGCAGCCGAGCAGCGCGGCGCCGGCCATCAGCAGCATGCCGACATGATAGTCGGCAGCCGAGTAGTTTCTCACACCGGCTATCGTCGCGCCGCTCCCGGCCAGCCAACTGCGATCCATGGCCCAGCCGACCAGTGGCTGCAGGATGGCCGGGCCGAGGAACACCCCGACGTTGACCACGCTGGTCGCCATGCCGGATAACAGTGGGGGGTTGACCTCCTTGGCGCAGGCCCATGACAGGGACAAGCTGGCGGTAAGCAATCCCATTGTCAGGCAGAACGGATAAGTAACCGAAAGCGGCATGGTTATGCCGGACAGCCATACCACCCAGCCCAGCGCGTGCAACGAACTCCCGGCCAGCATGATCGGTTTGCGACGCCGGAGACGGTCGGAAATCCGCCCCCAAAGCGCCGCACCGATCGCGAATCCAAGAAAATACAGACTGATGTGGTTGGACGCGACCGCCCGGGTCATCCCCAGCACCTGGGTGAAATACGGGACCGCCCACAAGCCGGCGAATCCAAAAAAGCTGCCAGCGATACCCATATTCACGAAGAAACCGGGCCAGGTGGCGCGATTCCGCAACACGACCAGCAATCCGGAAACCCATGCGGTGCGATCAATGCGCCTCTCACGGTGCTGCTGCTGGCCGGGAAACTGTGGCCCATCCCTGACCAGAAACCAGCTGGCAATGCCGACGATCAATGAAAGCACGCCCACCGCGGCGAATATTCCTCGCCATGACGAAAACTGGGTCAGCCAGGTGAGCGGTGCGCCGGCGAGTATCGAACCGAGGTTGCCGATCATCATGCACAAGCCGTTGATGGTCGCGAAGCGGCTCTCGTCAAACCACACGGCGATCAGTTTCAGCATCGCGATGAACGTCACCGATACGCCCAGACCGACCAGGGCGCGGCCGGCGAAGGCCATCTCGAAGTTCGGGGCAAGGCCGAACAGCAGTGAGCCCGCTCCCGCCACGAGGCCGCCGAGAAAAAGTATTTTTCGCGGTCCCAGGGTATCGGCGAGGATGCCGGTCGGAACTTGCATCAGCGTATAGATGTAAAAGTAGGCGGCGGCAAGTGAGCCGAGCGCTGCGGCGTTGATCTGAAAAGCAACCGCCAGATCCTGGGCAATCGCCGCCGGCGCTACGCGATGAAAGAACGACAGGAGATACGCCGCGACCGCCAGGCCGAGCGCTAGCGTGCCCCGGTTCATCACGATGAGCGGGCGCTGTGCGGCATATGCCCTAGCGTGCGACGGCTGAGGACTGTACCGGTTCCGCAACCCGGATTTTGTGCGGCGGATCGGGGTGCCATCCCAAGGTGAAATTGAGCACGAGGAATCCAACCATGTAGGCCAGTGGCACGTGCCAGCCATACCTTAGCCAATTGCCGACCGACCTCGCCTGGGGATACATATTCGACAAGGCCACCCCCGCGGAAGAACCGAACCAGACCATAGATCCACCGAACCCGACGGCGTACGCCAGAAAACCCCAGTCGTAGCCGCCCTGTTTGAGCGCCAACGCGGTCAGCGGAATGTTGTCGAAGACGGCGGAGACGAAACCCAGCCCGAGCGCCACTATTGCCGACGCCGGCGGAAGCTTCTCGACCGGCATCATCGAAGCGCAGGTCACCAGCGAAAGCAGGAACACCGTCCCCTTGAAGGTTTCCGGCAACACCTCCCAATCCGGTCGGCGCACCGGCAGACTTAACAGTACTGCGATCCACACGGCGACGCCGATAAAAGGAAAATGGTCAGCGTACGGCCGGAATTTCACGTTGATCACGACATTCGTGGTAATCGCCGCCACCAGTATCAGGCCGACAATGCCGACCCGCGGCCAATCGACATGGGTGTGCTCGTGGCTATGCTTGATGATCGGCGAATAGGCATGTTGCTGCTTGGCCGCGAAATAGGCGGTGATGCACAGCGCAACCACTGCGGCGACATACGCGTCGAGAACCGTGAGGGGATTGACGCCGTCGATCCACATCATGGTGGTCGTGGTATCGCCGACCACGCTGCCGGCACCACCGGCGTTCGAGGCTGCGACTATGCCGGCCAGATAACCGACATGCACCCTGGCCTTGAACAACTGGTGCGCCATCGCGCCGCCGATCATGGCTGCCGCAATGTTGTCGAGAAAACTGGAGAGCACGAATACCATCACCAGCAGGACGAAGCCGCCCTTCCAATCGTCCGGCAGATATTTTGGCAGCACCACCGGCACATGACTTTTCTCAAAGTGGCGCGATAACAGCGCAAACCCCATCAGCAGGCAGAACAGGTTGGCCAGCACCACCCACTCGTGACTGAGATGGGTTGCCAACCCTGCCAATCCGTCCTCGCCCTTGAAACCGGTGAAAATCAATTTGTACCCGGTGATGGTTGCCAGTCCCGTCAGTGCGACGTACAAGGTGTAGTGGTGGAAAAGCGCAACGCCGAGGAGTGTGGCCGCGAACAGGATGAACTCGACCGGAATGCCTGCCACGGAAGGACCATCCGCCGCCCACGCGGTCGAAGCCAGTGCCAGCATCACCATGCCGGATACCGAAGGCAGCAGGCGACCGACAATCATAGAACTCATGGCAACTCCGGCAGACCGGTGCCGCACGCGAAGTGCGGCACCGAATTCACAGCGGGGCGCAGGTGCGCCCTTTTGACACGGTCACTGGTACTTCTTCAGCAAGGCCTTGGCGTCTTCAAGCAGTGCCTTGCCGTTGGCGCCCCGCTCGTTGGCCTCCTTGATCCAGTCGTCATCGACATTCTCCGTCGCTTTCTGCCAGCGCTTGTATTCGTCGGCGCTGATGGTGATGAAGGTGTTGTGGCGATCCTGGGCAATCTTGCGCGAGGGTCCGGTGGTGGCATCGAACACCTTGCCCGCCCAGACTGAAGTTTCGCGGCCACTGTTGTTGTCAATTACTTTCTTCAAGTCGGCCGGCAGACTGTCGTACTTGGCCTGGTTCATTGCGACCACGAAGATCGTATTGGAGATCTTGGCAAGGCCAGCTGGCGTTTCGGTATGGAACTTGGTGATTTCCTGCATCTTGAATGGCGTCATCACTTCCCACGGCAGGCTGACGCCATCCACCACCCCCTTGGCGACCGCCTCGGGCACCGACGGCGCCGGCATCTGCACCGGGATGGCGCCAAGCGCGGCCAGCATCTTGGCGTTCAGCCGCGTGGCGGCGCGAATCTTTAGGCCTTTGAGATCTTCCAGGGTTCGGACGGCCTTGCTGCCAAATTGCAGTTGCGCGCCGTCGTGCAGGTGGGCCATGATCAGCTTGGTGCCCTTGAACTCGTCCAGGGAATTCTTTTGAATATAGTCCCACAAGGCGGGGCTGGCTTTTTCCGCGGTGTTGACCATGAAAGGCAGTTCGAAAACCTCGGACTTGACGAAGCGCCCGGCCTGATAGGTCGGCACCGTCCAGATCAGGTCGGCGACCCCGTCGCGCGCCTGGTCGAATAGCTGCGGCGGCGTGCCGCCGAGCTGCATCGCCGGATAAATCTGGCACTTGAGTTTGCCGTTGGACTCCTTGTTGATCTTGTCGCACCACGGCATGATGAGGTTTTGCTGGGCATTCGAACCGGGTGGCAGGAAATGCGCAAACTTCAGCGTCACTTCCTGTGCGCCGGCGAAGCCGGCCGCTCCAAGCGCAATGGCGAATGCGCTGAATATCATGCTTGCTTTATGCAGTTTCATGTTGTCTCCTCCGGGAAAATCAGGCTTTGAAAGTGTGAATCAGGTACAGCGAAACGATCGGGAAATACACCAGCAATGCAATGCGGGCAAAATCGGACAGCAGGAAGGGAATCACTCCCTTGAACGTCTCCTTGAGCGGCACGTCTTTGGCCAGCCGGTTAATGATGTAAACGTTTAGCCCCACCGGCGGATGCACCAGACCGATTTCCACCACCATCAAGGCCAGTATACCGAACCACACCGATTTGTCAGCGACCGGCATGCCGAAATAATCCAGGCCCATGACGATCGGATAGAAGATGGGAATGGTCAACAGGATCATCGCCAGGGAATCCATCACGCAGCCCAGCAAGATATAGATCAGCAGGATCACGCCCATCACCAGCATAGGCGACAAGCCGCTCTGCTGCACCCAGGTCGCCAGTTCCACCGGCATCTGCGACACGGCCAGCGCGGTGTTCAGCATGTCCGCACCCAACAGCACCAGGAAGATCATCGCGGTGGCCTGGGCCATGCCGGCGGCGCTGTCGATCAACCCTTTCAGGCGCATGCCGCCGGTCACCACGGCGAGGAACCCGGTGGCCGCCGCTCCGATGGCCGCGGCTTCGGTCGGATTGGCCCAGCCGCCATAGATGCCGACGATCACCACCACGAACACCAGCAGTACCGGAGACACCAGCAGCAGGCTGCGCAGGCGCTCGGGCCAGCCGATGCGTGGTCCGGCGGGGCCGGCGGCAGGCTTCAAGCTGACGATGATCTTCACCACCAGCATGTAGCCGAACATGGCAATGAGGCCCGGCAGGACCGCCGCCATGAACAACTTGCCGATCGATTCCTGGGTCAGGATGGCGTAGATCACCAGCGGCACCGACGGAGGAATCATGATGCCCAGCGTCCCGCCGGCCGCCAGGGCGCCCGTGGCCAGCGCCCCGGAATAATTGTAGCGCCGCAGTTCCGGCAAGGCGACTTGACCCATGGTGGCGGCGGTAGCCAGCGAGGACCCGCAGATTGCGCCGAAACCGGCGCAGGCCACGATGGCGGCCATGGCGATGCCGCCTTTTCGGTGTCCGATGAAAGTGCTGACGCAATGGAACAGTGCCTTGCTCAAACCGCCATGAGTGGCGAACTGACCCATCAGCAGAAATAACGGAATCACCACCAGATCGTAATTCGACAATCGGGCATAGGCGAGATTCTTGAGGGAGTTGATAAAGGGCAGCATATCGCCGCCGGACAGATAGATGTAACCTCCGCCACCGACCATGAACATGGCGATGCCGATCGGGATGCGCACCACCAGAAGCACCATCAGGATGCCGAAGATGATAAAGCCGATATGGGTGCCGCTCACCTGAACGTACCCATGGCCAGGCGAATCAGATGAGCGCACATGTAGAACCCGACGATCGCCAGCAACAAGAAGCTGGGCACCATCAGCGCCTGCGCGACCCACACCGGCCAGCCCAGGATCGCCGAGGTTTCATGGACCTCTCTGAGCGACACTGCCCCGACGGCGGTCCGCCAGGCGATCAGCGCACCGAACAAGCCGACCAGCAACGAACCAATCGCGTCGATCAATGCCACATTGCGCGGCGACAGGTGGTGCGTAAAGAAATCGACTTTGACATCGCCGTGGATCATGTGGCAATAGGCAAAGAACGCGGCAGACGCAAAGGCGGCACCCATCTGCAAAACCTCGACGTCTCCCGGGACGACAAAACCGAACAGCTTGCGGCCGACGATGGAGACGATCGACATGCCAACCAGCGCGACGAAAACCAGACCTCCGGCAATCGCGACCAGCTTGGAAATCCTCAACAGCGCCAAGCCACCCGGACCGTACCTGTCTGTGATGACTATCGGCCCGTAAGGGATAGGTGCGTCCGACATGATCCTCCTCCGAATGCCCAACTCCCAGGAACAGAGTTTGATGCAATTTAGTTCATTTTTATGATCGCGTACCCATTATATTTCCCGCGACCGCGAAAAGCCACCGGTTATTACCGAATCTCGGCCCGGCGTCCGGACGTGCGGGGTCACCTTTCGCGGTAGATCAAGTCGCGACGAATCAGCCACTTCTCGATTTCCACGGCAAAAAATACTACCGAGGACAAGGCCAGGCAAAGCAGCAGTTCGCCCGCAGTGAGTGCTTCCGTCTTGAACACCGGGTTCAAGGCCGGCACATAAATCGTGGCCATTTGCAGCAAAACGGTGAATGTCACCGCCGCCAGTAGTTGCGGATTGCTGGCCGCACCCAGCGAGAAAAACGATTCCCTCGCCGAGCGGATCGCAAGCACGTGTCCGAGTTGGGACAGCGTCAGCACCGTGAATACCATGGTCTGCCAGTGCGCGGATCCGCTTCGATACGCCCAGGCTTGCAGCAGCAGGCACACCGCGCCGATGCTGAGACCCACCCAGACGATATGCTGCCACATGCCATGAGCGAAGAGGCTCTCGGCGGGTCGGCGCGGTGGCCGACTCATCAGGTTGCGCTCGGCGGGCTCGCTGGCCAGGGCAAGCCCGGGCAGGCCGTCGGTCACCAGGTTGACCCAAAGAATATGAATCGGCAGCAAGGGAATGGGAAGACCGAGAAAGGGCGCCAGGAAGATTGTCCAAATCTCGCCGGAGTTGCCGGTCATCGCATACTTGATGAACTTGCGGATGTTGTCGAAGATGCGCCGCCCCTCACGCACCGCATGCACGATGGTCGCGAAGTTGTCGTCGAGCAGCACCATGTGCGATGCCTCGCGGGCCACATCGGTGCCACTCATGCCCATGGCAATGCCGATGTCGGCGCGCTTGAGCGCCGGCGCGTCGTTCACTCCGTCGCCGGTCATGGCCACGAACTCGCCCTCCGCCTGCAGGACTTGGACGATACGGATTTTCTGTGCCGGATCCATGCGCGCAAACACCCGCACATCCTTCACGCAGGCGGCGAACTCGGCGTCGGACAGCGCGGCGAGTTGCGGGCCGCTCATGATGATGCCGTCGGCGGCGACGATGCCCAAACGCATCGCGATGGCACGGGCGGTAGCGGCGTGATCGCCGGTGATCATCACCGGCACTATGCCCGCGCTTCGGCATTCGGTGACGGCCTGCATGGCCTCTGCCCGGGGCGGATCCATCAAGCCGACCAGGCCGAGAAACAGCATTTCCTGCTCGAGTCCGGTCAAATCCGCCGGCAGCGTCTCAACCCGCCGGCAAGCCACCGCCAGGACGCGCAATCCAGTCGCGGCCATGCTTTCGGCCGCGGCCAGAACTTCGTCGGCAGGGAACAACTCGGGTCCGTCATTACCTTGTTGCAGGCTGCAAATTGGCAATACGGCTTCCGGGGCCCCTTTGAGGTAGACGATATTGCCCTCACCCAGATGGTGCGCGGTAAGTAGTCGCCGGCGCTCGGCATCGAACGGGATTTCCCCGACGCGCGGCCGCGCGCCGGCAAGCTCGGCTTTGGAACAGCCGGCCTGCGCCGCCGCCTCGAGCAATGCAATCTCCGTGGGGTCGCCGCTATGCGCTCCCGTGGAAGCCAGTTCGGCATCATTGTTGAGCGCCAGGGCGAGCGCCAGTTGCCTCGCCGGCTCGCCGTCCAACAGCCTTGGATGCAACTGGCCCGCGACATAAAAGGACTCAGCGCGCATGCGATTTTCGGTCAACGTTCCGGTCTTGTCGGCGCAGATCACCGTCACCGAGCCCAGGGTCTCGACCGCGGGCAGGCGGCGCACCAGGGCATTCTGGCGCACCAGGCGGCGCGCACCCAGGGCCAGGGAAATGGTCACGACCGCCGGCAAGGCTTCGGGGATCGCCGCGACCGCCAGGCTGACGGCGGTGAGAAGCATCAGCAGCGGCGCTTCGCCGCGCAACAGACCGGCAAGGAACATCACCATGCAGATCGCCAGCACCGCCCAGGCCAGGCGGTTGCCGAAGCGCGCCAGGCGGCGCTGCAAAGGCGTCGTGGTGTCGCTCTCGCTCGCCAGGAGTTGGGCGATTTTCCCCAGCTCGCTATTCAAACCCGTGGCGACCGCCAGCCCGCAACCGCGGCCGCGCGTCACCACGGTGCCCTTGTAGGCCAGATTGAGGCGGTCGCCCAGCGCCGTCGCCCCATTGGGCAAGGCCGCGACAAACTTGTCCACCGCCTGAGACTCCCCGGTCAGTACCGCTTCCGCAACCTGCAGCCGGGCGACTTCGATCAGCCGCAGATCACAGGGCACGATGCTGCCCGCCTCCAGCAGCACCACGTCGCCCGGCACCAACTGCTCGGCCGGAATGACCTGGATCGTTCCGTCGCGTCGGGTCCGGGCGGTCGGCGCAGCCATCTTGCGGAGCGCGCTCATCGCGCGCTCGGCGCGGTATTCCTGGATGAAACCGATCACCGCGTTGAGCAGGACGATGACTACGATGGCGATTGTGTCCGCCGGTTCGCCGATCAGACCGGAGATCACGGCGGCGGCGATCAGCACCAGGATCATGAAGTCGCTGAACTGGTCGACCCACATGCGGATCAGGCTGCGCCGCTGCGCCGCGGGCAGGCTATTGGGGCCATGCAACGCCAGCCGCCGGGTCGCTTCGTCGATCGACAAACCGGCAAGCGGATCTACCTGCAGGTTCTCGGCGACCGCCTCGGGCGTTTCAATGTGCCAGGTGACCGCCGGTTTCTCGTCCATCGGAGGCATGCCCGGTTGCTACACTATTTGCGCTTCCCGAGTTCGATCTGGACGATGTCCGGCCGGTCGGAGATGATGCCGTCGACGCCCATGTCGAGCAGCTTGTTCATCATGGCAGGGTCGTTGACAGTCCAGGGGATCACGACAATACCCAGGGCGTGCGCTTCGGCAAGCATCGCCGGAGTCAGGAAGGTCTGGTTGGGAGCCCAGATCCTTCCGCCGGCGGCCTTGACCGCCCGGGGAACGCTGCCCTCGTGCCGTGCCGGATCGAAACCCGCCAGCCACGGGGAAGCGCCGCCGCCGTTGCCCGGCGCCAGGGTCCTGGGCGAAGAGAGATACATGGTGCGGATTTCCGGCGCTTGTTTCTGCACAATCTGCAACGTGCGCCAGTCGAAAGACTGGATCATGATCCGCTGCTGCATTCCGGCCAGGCGAATCTCTGCAATGGTGCGACGCGTGAACTCCTCGGGCGGCAAGGTCGCGTCCGCGTCGAGCGGCGAGACTTTGGTCTCGCAATCGAAGCCGATCGCCGTATTGCCGGATTTCCTGACCAGGTCGAAGAGATCGGAAAGCCTCGGGACGCGCGTGCCATCCAGCGCCTGCTGGTTGGGGAGGGACCTGGCGTATTCGGTGCCCGGCTTGAGACGCCCGACGTCATATTGCTGCAGCTCCGCGAAGCTCAGCTCGCTGATCGCCGGACCGCGTTTTTCCAGCCACTTGCCGTCCGGGCCGCGGGTGGTGTCCGGGTTGAGCCACAAATCATGGTGAATCACGACGACGCCATCCTTGGTGATGGCCATGTCGCACTCGATGGTGTTCACCCCGAGTTCCAGCGCCTTGCGGAACGCCGGCAGGGTATTCTCGGGCGCCAGGCCGCGCGCGCCGCGATGACCCTGCAGGTCGAAGCCGCGGGCAACCGGCGTCCGGTCGTCACCGGCGCCATGCGCCCCCGACAGGGCGAAGCAGCTCACCGCCGCGATCAGATAGCGAATCATTTTCATGTCATGGCCTTATGCGCCGGGTAATGAGTGGCACAACAGGAATCATACCGGCACCGCCTTGGCGTGCCAGATCTGCTCGGCGTATTGCATGATGGTACGGTCGCTGGAAAACTCGCCCATGTTGGCTACGTTCAGGATGGCCTTTCTGACCCATTCGTCCCGGTCGCGGTATGCCGACTCGACTTCTTCCTGACAGCCGACGTAGGAAGCATAGTCGGCCAGCAACAGATAGTGATCACCGCCCAGCAACAAATTGTCCACGACCGGCTTGAACCTGCCCGACTCCTCCTGGGAAAAGTACCCGGACGAAATCATGTCGAGCACTTCGCGCAGTTCGGCGTTGGCGCGGTAATAGTCCATGGGGCGATAGCCGCTGGCCCTGAGCGCGGCGACCTTGTCGGTGGTCAGCCCGAAGATGAAAATGTTCTCGGCGCCCACCTCGTCGCCAATCTCGATATTGGCGCCGTCCAGCGTGCCTATCGTCAAAGCGCCGTTGAGTGCGAGCTTCATGTTGCCGGTCCCGGAAGCTTCGGTTCCCGCGGTGGATATCTGCTCGGACAGGTCGGCAGCCGGGATCATGTCTTCCGCCAGCGACACCCCGTAGTTGGGCAGAAACGCCACTTTCAAGAGTCCGCGCACGCGCGGGTCGTTGTTGACGATATCCGCGACGTCGTTGATCAGCTTGATGATCAATTTGGCCATCACGTAACCGGGTGCTGCCTTGCCGGCGAATATCACGGTGCGCGGAACCGTGTCGGCCACCGGGTCCCTGCAGATACGGTTGTAGAGCGTCACCACATGCAGCAAATTCAGCAACTGCCGTTTGTATTCATGCATGCGCTTGATCTGCACGTCGAACAGCGAGTCGGGATCGATCACGATCTTCAGTTTCTGCTTCAGCAATGCCGTAAAGCGCTCCTTGTTGGCACGCTTGACCGAAGCAAACTCGGCGCGGAACTGGGTGTCTTCGGCAAACGGAATCAGGCGTTTGAGCTGGGCGAGGTCCTTGAGCCAGCCATTGCCTATGCGCGAGGTGATCAGCGCCGACAACAGGGGGTTGGCCTGATTCAGCCAGCGTCGCGGCGTGATGCCGTTGGTCATGTTGATGATCTTGTCCGGCGCAATGCGATGAAAGTCGGCGAAGATGGTCTGCTTCATCAACTCGGTGTGAATGCGCGCTACGCCATTGACTTTGTGGCTGCCGACAATGGCCAGATGCGCCATGCGTATCTTTCTTCCACCGCTCTCGTCGATGATGGACACGCGCCGCAGCATTTCGTTGTCCCCGGGGAAGCGGTGCATCACCTCCTTGATGAAACGATGGTTGATCTCATAGATGATCTGCAAGTGTCTCGGCAATAGCGATTCGAATTGCGCCACCGGCCAGGTCTCGAGGGCCTCCGACATCAGCGTGTGATTGGTGTAGCTGAAGGTTCGGGTGGAAATGTCCCAGGCCTTGTCCCAGTCCAAATGATGAATATCCAAAAGTATCCGCATGAGTTCCGCGACGGCGATGGACGGGTGGGTGTCGTTCAACTGGATCGCCACCTTGGCGGGCAGTTCGCTGAAACCCTCGTGCGACTTGCAAAACCGGTAGAGAATATCCTGCAGGGAGGCACTGACAAAGAAATACTGCTGGCGCAAACGCAGTTCCCGTCCCATGGCGGTGGAATCGTCGGGATAGAGCACCTTGGAGAGATTTTCGGATTCGTTCTTGTCTTCCACCGCCTTGATGTAATTGCCCTCGTTGAAATACTTCAGTTCGAAATCCCGTGACGCCTTGGCCGCCCACAGGCGCATGTTGTTGACGGTGTTGGTGGCATAGCCGGGAATGGGCGTGTCGTAAGCCATCGCCATCACGTCTTCGGTATCCACCCAGTGGTGGCGCAGGACGCCCTTTTCATCGGCGAACTCGACCACGCGACCGTTGAACTTGACCTGATACAGTACTTCCGGACGCGGGAACTCCCAGGGGTTACCGTAGCGCAGCCAGTTGTCGGGGTGCTCGACCTGCCGGCCATCGTCGATATGCTGAGAGAACATCCCATATTCATAACGAATGCCATAGCCGTATCCCGGCAGGCTGAGCGTCGCCATCGAATCGAGGAAGCAGGCGGCCAACCTGCCCAGGCCGCCGTTGCCCAACGCCGCGTCGTGCTCCACCTCACGCATCTTGTGCAGGTCGACGCCGACGGATTTCAGCGCCTGCTGACATTCGGGCTCGAAACCCAGGTTGAGCAGGCTGTTCATCAGGGTTCGCCCCATCAGGAATTCCATCGACAGGTAATACACTCGCTTGGCGTCCCGGTTGTAGTAACTGCGCATGGTGTCCATCCAGCGCTCGATCAAGCGGTCGCGGGTCATGAAGGCGGTCGCGTAGAACCAGTCGCGTTCGGTCGCCGTGGCGGTGTCTTTGCCGACGGAGAAGGTCAGGTGGTTGGTCAGGGATTTATTGAGCGCCGCGGCATCCAGGCCGACATGATTGCCTTTGGCGGCGATTTGTTTGGCTTGTTTGGTCATGGTTGGATTCCTGTGTAGAGAATTCGCGAATGCCGGAACTTGCGCAAATCCGATGATTCCCGCATTGCTACCAAGGAAATTCTAGCCAATGTAATGGCCGATAGATAGCTCTGGGGGAGCGCTCCGCCGAATCGCGTTACAATTCATGCACCGATTGAATGAAAGGAAACGCCCATGTCACGCATGGTGAATTGCATCAAATTGGGTCGCGAGGCCGAAGGGCTCGACTTCCCGCCAGTGCCGGGCGAAGTCGGCAAGCGCCTCTACGAGAATGTTTCCAAGGAAGCCTGGCAGCAGTGGGTCAAGCTACAGACCATGCTGATCAACGAGAACCGCCTGAGCCTGGCCGACGCCAAAGCCCGCGCGTATCTGGCCGAACAAATGCAGAAGCATTTCTTCGGCGAAGGTGCCGACAACGTCTCCGGTTTCGTGCCGCAAGTTTAGTTGCCGAGTTGCCGGTCGCGCCGGGAGACGTTGACGGCCGCGACTCCGGCAACTAGCCCGCCACTTCCTTCTCGATCGCCTCCAAGCCGATGTGGCGCACGTCGCGGCCCTTGGCCATATAGACGACATACTCGGAAATATTCTTCGAATGGTCGCCGATGCGTTCGATTGATTTGGCGATAAACAGCAGATCCAGGGAGTGCGTGATGGTGCGCGGGTCTTCCATCATGAAGGTTATCAACTGACGCATGATGCTCTTGAACTCTATGTCGACCTCCTGGTCCTGACGCACCACCTGGGCGGCGGCAGTCAGATCCATGCGCGCGAAGGCGTCAAGAGCCTTGCGCAGCATGTCGACGGCGAGGCTCGCGACGTGCCGCAATTCGATGCGCGGCACGAAATGCGTATCGGCGCCATGGATGGCCCTGGCCTTCTTGGCGATCTTCTTGGCTTCGTCGCCGATGCGTTCGAGGTCGGTAATGGTTTTCACCACCATCATCACCATGCGCAGATCGACTGCCGTTGGCTGTCGCCGGGCAATGATGTGGGTGCAGGCCTCATCGAGCTCGACTTCATGGCGGTTGACCAGTTCGTCGTTGGCAATGGTCTCCTCGATCAGCGCAAGATCGCCTTCCACCAGGCCCTCCATGGCCTTGACGATCTGCTGCTCGACCAGGCCGCCCATCTGCAGCACCCGGTTGCGAATGTTTTCAAGATCCGTGTCGAACTGTTTGACGATATGTTCGTTCATGCTGGCGCTCCTTGCCTGATACCGGCGATTCTAACAGCGCCACATGACGAATTTGTTGCGGCGGCCTATGGCCGTCGGAAGGTCCTGACGCCGCCGGGTTCCGCCAATAGCAGGACATCGGCTCCGCGTCGGGCGAACAGACCATTGCTGACGATGCCGACCACATGGTCGAGTTCGCTCTCCAATTCGGCCGGGGCGGTTATTGAGAGTCCATGCACATCCAGAATCAGGTTGCCATTATCGGTCACGAAACCCTCGCGCAGACGCGGCTCTCCGCCGATGCGAACAAGTTCGCGCGCGACCAGGGTGCGCGCCATGGGAATCACCTCGATCGGCAAGGGGAAACGGCCCATGGTTTGCACCCGTTTGCTCTGGTCGCAAATGCAAACAAACACATCCGCGACCGCGGCCACGATCTTCTCGCGTGTCAGCGCCCCGCCGCCGCCTTTGATCATCGCCAGGTCATGATCGATTTCATCGGCCCCATCGACATACACCGGCAGACAATCGACATCATTCAGGTCGAATACCCGGATACCAAGCCCTTCGAGACGTTTCTGGGTGGCCGCCGAACTCGCCACGGCACCCCTCAGGCGATGCCTGATCGCAGCCAGCTCATCGATAAAGATATTCGCCGTCGACCCGGTGCCGACGCCGACAATGGCGCCCGCGGGCACCTTGGCGACCACGTAATCGAGCGCGGCGCGCGCTACGGCGCATTTGAGTTGGTCCTGGGTCATCCTGGCATTCCGCTATCGGGTATCAGATTCTACCGTGGCCAGGATCAATCCAGACGCAACTCCCGTTTCCTGGTCTGGGTGTGTGTCCTGAACGCTCCAAACCTGCCATCAATAGATTTTATGGTCGACCGTTTTGGTAGTAGGATAATGACCATAACAGTGGTAAGCCTTAAGCGACGGCATTGAGTAGCTGCCGGGCAACCGCTCCGAACATAACCGGAGGAGGAAGGATGGAGTCGAACAAGATCAGCATCGTGGTGCTCTCTGACAAGCGCGAGCAGTTGCAAATGGCCGCAATGATGGCCTCGGTGGGCGCGGTAAGTGGCAATGAAGTGCTGGTGTTTCTCTCCATGAATTCCCTGCGCTACTTCGTCAAGGGCGCCGACGAGCAGGCGCCCTGCGAGGGACCGGTGGGCGAGCTAATGGCCCAGAAGAATGTGCCCCCATTCAAAATCCTCTTCGAGCAGGCCGTGACGCTCGGCGAGGCAAAGATACATCCCTGTTCCATGGCCATGGACGTGCTCGCCATTGAGCCTGAAGGGCTTGAAGACTATATCGGCGAGCCGATGGGGCTGACCTTGTTCCTCGACGAATCCAAGGGCGGACAAGTCTGGTCTTTCTAACAGGAGATACGAGCATGGCGGAGAAGAAGATTATCGATGCGCGCGGCAGTTTCTGCCCGGGTCCCCTGATGGAACTGATCGGGGCAATCAAGATGGTTGCGATAGGCGACGAGATCGAAGTGTTGTCCAGCGACCGGGGCTCGGCAAACGATATTCCCGAGTGGCTCAAGAAGGTCGGCCACGAATTCCTTGGCTCTCGCGAGGAAGCGGGGGTCTGGCACATCAAATTGAAGCGCAGCAAGTAATGTAAGAAAGAGGCAACAGGGACGGCGCCCGCGCGACGCCGAGCGAAATCCAATAATCGGAGGCAGACATGAAGATATTGATCGTCGGCGGCGGCATGGGCGGAACCATCCTGGCCAATAATGTGGCGCGCACCCTCAAGAGTGAGCTGAAATCGGGCAAGGTGCAGATCACCATGCTCTCGGCTTCGGACCGGCACATGTACCAGCCGGGCCTGTTGTATGTCGCCGTCGGGCGCATGACGCCGGACGAACTCTACCGCGATCAGGCCAGCCTGCTGGAGTCCGGCATCCAGTTTCACGTCGATCCCGTCGAAACCTTCATGCTCGACGACAACCAGGTAAAGACCAAGGGCGGCAAGGTCCACAGTTACGACATCATGGTCATCGCCACCGGCAGCCGCATGTGGCCGGATGCAATCCCCGGCCTGAAGGAAAACGCCGAATTCTTCTACACCGAGGAGAGCGCGGTGAAGATGTTCCACCGCCTGCGTCAATTCGAAGGCGGCAAGATCGTCATCGCCATGGGTGTGCCGCACAAATGCCCGATGGCGCCCCTGGAAATTACTTTCATGCTCAACGAATACTTCATCGAACGCGGCATTCGCGACAAGGTGCAAATCCATTACACCTATCCGATCGGCCGCGTGCATACGCTGGAGAATGTCGCCAAATGGGCGCAGCCGGAAATGGACCGTGTCGGCATCACCTACGAGACCCTCTTCAACCTGAAATCGGTCGATGGCGAAAAACGCGTGCTGCATAGTGAAGAGGGCACCGAAGTGATTTACGACATGCTCATCTCGATCCCGGCGCACAAAGGCATGGAAGTGATCGAGACCAACAAGATGGGGCAGAACGGCTGGATACCCACCGACCGCTACAACCTCAACATGGAAGGTCGCAGCAATGTCTTCATCCTCGGAGATACCACCAACATTCCCATCAGCAAGGCAGGATCGACCGCGCACTTCGAGGCCGAGACGGTGGGCGCCAACATCGCCGCCCTGGTCCGCTTCGGAGCGCCGGTGCGCAAATACGACGGCAAGGTCTTCTGCTTCATCCAGACCGGCTCCGAGAAGGCGACCTATGCCATGTTCAACTATCTCCAGCCGCCCGACCCAAAAGCACCGACTCGCGCCATCCACTGGTTCAAGCTTGCCTACAACAAGCTCTACTGGATTTCCGCCCGCGGCCTGTTATAAGGAGCCCACCATGAGCGACAATACAAACGAGGCCGGTGCCCTTGCGGAGGTCGACAGCGTGCTGCGCGCCGCCAAGGATTCGGTGACCGACGACATGGTCTCGCGCCTGGCGGAGAACGGCGCCCAGGCACTGGACCTGCTCGACAAAGTCAACCGCAGCGGTCTCGACAAAGCCCTTCCGGCCATCGCCCAGATGGTGCAGAACGGCGATCTCGATCGCCTGTGCAGCCTGGCGCGCGTCTATGGCGCCGCCGAGGACGCTGCCAGCGACGATATGGTCGGGCGTTTCACGGATATGGCCGGCACCAGCATCGATTTGCTCGATCGCCTCAACCGCAGCGGCTTCGAGCGCGCCCTGCCGGTCCTGGCTCGCCTGCTGGACAACGGCGACCTGCAACGGGTGGTGGATATCGCCCGCACCGTGGCGGCCGCCGAGGATGCGATGAACGACGACATGGTCGGGCGCGTGGCACAAATGGCCGCCGAGGCCCTCAGTGTCATCGACCGCCTCAACCGCAGCGGCGTCGAACGGCTGATCGACATCCTCGATCGGCTCAACAACTCCGGCTCCCTCGACATCCTCGCCGACAAGTTGCCGAACATGATTCAGCACGTCGAGATGGTCGACCGCCTCGCCGGCTGCCTCAACCAGGGCGGCGAAGATGCCCGCCAGTTGCCGCCTCCGGGCGGCGGCCTGATGGCCATGGTGCGCCTCATGAGCGATCCCGAGAATCAGGCGGCGCTGCAATTCATGTTGGCAATCGGCAAGCGCATGCGCGCCAGCTGCAAGGCAGGCAACGCCTAGCGCTTCTGCGAGCACCGGCGTTGCGACAAGGCCCGCCGGGACTTCGGTTGCGGCGGGCCTTGCTTAGCCGCCAGACCATGGCGGAAAAGTGTTTGACTTATTTCTTGCGCATCGGCGGCAGGTCGGTGCACACCCCTTCGTAAGCCTCCGCCGCCATGCCGATGGATTCGCCCAGCGTCGGGTGCGGATGAATGGTCTTGCCGATATCGACGGCATCGCAACCCATCTCCATGGCCAGCGCCACTTCGCTGATCAGGTCGCCGGCGTTCGGACCAACGACGGCGCCGCCGATGATGCGATGCGTCTCCTTGTCGAACAGCAGCTTGGTGAATCCGTAGTCGGCGCCGTTGGCAATCGCCCGGCCGGAAGCCGCCCAGGGGAACAGTCCTTTCCCGAATGCGCGACCCTGCGCCTGGCATTGCTCTTCGGTCAGCCCGACCCAGGCGATCTCGGGGTCGGTGTAGGCAACGGACGGAATCACGCTGGCATCGAAGAAGGACTTCTGCCCGGCGGCGGCCTCGGCGGCGACATGCCCTTCATGCACCGCCTTGTGCGCCAACATCGGCTGGCCAACGATATCGCCGATGGCGAAAATGTGCGGCTGGTTGGTGCGCATCTGCTTGTCGACGGCGATGAAGCCGCGCTCGCCGACGGCGACACCAGCCTTGTCGGCGTCGAGCTTGGCGCCGTTGGGCGAACGACCGACGGCGACCAGGATCATGTCGTATGTCTGCACCCCGTCCGGCGCCTGCTCGCCTTCGAAGCTGACATGCAGCCCCTTCTTGTCCGCAGCCACGGCGGTGACGCGCGTCTTCAACATCAGATTGTCGAAACGCTGGGCGTTGCGTTTCTCGAAGACCTTGACCAGATCGCGGTCGGCGCCCGGCATTAGCCCGTCGAGCATTTCCACCACGCTGATGCGGCTGCCCAGGGCGGAATAAACGGTTGCCATCTCCAGGCCGATGATCCCGCCGCCGATCACCAGCAGATGTTTGGGCACCTGTCCACCAAAGCTCGGCAATTCCAGCGCGCCGGTGGAATCGACGATGCGCGGGTCCTCGGGCACGAAGGGCAGCTTTACCGATTGGGAGCCGGCGGCGACGATGGCTTTCTGGAACCTGACCACCTTGTTTCCGTCCGCCGTCGCCACGCTCAGATGATAGGCATCGACGAATCTGCCGACGCCTTGAATCACCCGCACCTTGCGCGCCTTGGCCATGCCGGCAAGGCCGCCGGTGAGTTTGCCGACCACCTTGGCCTTGTGGGCGCGCAGCTTGTCCAGGTCGATTTTCGGTGCAGCAAATTTCACACCCAATTCGCTGAAATGCGCCGCTTCCTCCATGACGCTGGCGACATGCAGCAAGGCTTTCGACGGGATGCATCCGACATTCAAGCAGACGCCGCCCAGGGTCGCATAGCGTTCCACCAGCACGGTCGTCATGCCCAGATCGGCGCTGCGAAAGGCTGCGGAATAGCCGCCGGGTCCGGCGCCGAGGACCAGCATCTCGCATTCGATGTCCGCCGCCTCCGAGGGCGGCACGGCCGCGACCGGCGCCTCGTTTTGAGGAGCAGGTGGCGCCGGCTGCGGCGCAGCCGGATTCGCTGCGGTGGCAACAAGCTCCTCCAGCAACAGCACCAGCGTGCCCTGTGAAACCTTGTCACCAACCTTGACCTTCACATCCTTGACGGTACCTCCAGCGGGGGACGGCACTTCCATCGTGGCCTTGTCGGACTCGAGCGTCAGCAAAGGATCTTCGGGCTGAATCAGATCGCCGGCCTTCACCAGCACTTCGATCACCGGAACATCGTGGAAGTCGCCGATATCGGGGACGCTCACTTCCATCAGCTTGCTCATAACATCGACTTCCGCATGTCGGCCAGCAGCTGGCAGAGGTAGGTCGTGAAGCGCGCCGCGGAGGCGCCGTCGATGACGCGATGGTCATAGGAAAGGGAGAGCGGCAGCTGCAGCCGCGGCGCAAACTGCTGGCCGTCCCACCTGGGTTTGATCTCGCTCTTCGACACCCCCAGGATGGCAACTTCGGGCGCGTTGATGATGGGCGTAAAAGCCGTGCCGCCGATGCCGCCGAGGCTGGAAATCGAGAAGCAGCCGCCCTGCATTTCGGCCGGTCCGAGCTTGCCGTCGCGCGCCTTCCCGGATAACTCGGCCATCTCGCGGGCAATGTCGAGAATGCCTTTGCGATCCGCGTCACGCACGACGGGGACCACCAGACCGTTGGGCGTGTCGGCCGCGAAACCGATGTGGAAGTATTGCTTGAGGACAATATTGTCACCCTCCAGCGAGGCATTGAAGTCCGGGAACTTCTTCAGCGCCACGACGCTGGCCTTGATCAGGAAGGCCAGCATGGTCAGCTTGACCCCGGTCTTTTCGCTGTCCTTGTTAACCGACACGCGGAAGGCCTCGAGGTCGGTAATGTCGGCCTCGTCAAACTGAGTGACGTGCGGGATCATCACCCAGTTACGCCACAGATTGGCACCCGAGAGCTTGTTGATGCGCGAGCGCGGCTTCACCTCGACCGGCCCGAACTTGGCGAAGTCCACCTTCGGCCACGGCAGAAGATCGAGCCCGATGACCGAAGGGAATCCCTGTGGGACCCCGCTGCCGGTCGCCGGCGTTCCCGATGGCGCGCCCGCCAGCATGCCTTTGACATACGCCTGGACGTCCTGTTGGGTGATGCGTTCTTTCGGTCCGCTGCCCTTCACCCTGGCGATCTCGACGCCCAGTTCGCGCGCGAAGCGGCGCACCGAGGGACTGGCATGGGCCTTGGCGCCACCCACTGCGTCCGCAGCAGCGTCGCTGGCCGGCGCAGGCGGAGTCGGTGGCGTGGTTTCGCTAGTGACTGGTTTGGCGGGCGCTGGAGCCGGGCTCGGGCTTGATGGCGCCACCGGGGCCGCCATCGGTGCTGCCGCGGGAGCCGCCGCCGGGGCGTCGCTCGTCTCCAGCATCAGCACTTGCATCCCTTCGGAAACCTTGTCGCCGACTTTGACCTTCACTTCCTTGACCACCCCGGCCACCGGCGACGGCACTTCCATCGTCGCCTTGTCGGATTCCAGCGTCAGCAGTGCCGTTTCGGCCTGGATGGCGTCGCCCGGCTTGACCAGCACTTCGATCACGGGCACGTCCTTGAAATCGCCGATGTCGGGTACCTTGACTTCGATCAGTGTGCCCATGTCGCCTCCGCCGGGCCGCCCCAAGAAGGCGACGAGTCTTGAATCCGAAGCCGCAGCGCAAGCAGCGGCTGCACTATGGTCACCCCCTTCCACGGGGCGAAGGCAGGGTTTCGCGGACCACTGCTCCGCGCTGCCGAAGCCGGCTGGCTGTGCAAAGCCAGCCGTGGGCCGGGGGACGGGGGGAAGGGATTCATAATCATACCTTCATCGGATTGGGTTTGTTCTGATCGAGGCCATACTTGGCGATGGCCTCGGCGACTTTCTTGTCGTCAATCTGCCCGTCGTCGGCCAGGGCGCGCAACGCGGCCAGAACGACCCAGCGCCGGTCGACTTCGAAGAAATGACGCAACTGCTCGCGCGTGTCGGAACGCCCGAAGCCGTCGGTGCCCAGCACCGCGTAGCGGCGCGGCACATACGGGTGGATCTGCTCGGCGAAGAGGCGGACATAATCGGTGCTGGCGATCACCGGGCCGCGCGTGTCCTTGAGGCAATTCTCGACGTGCGTGACACGGGGCTTCTCCGCCGGGTGGAGCAGATTCCAGCGCGCGCAGTCCTGGCCGTCGCGGGCCAGTTCGGTGAAGCTCGGGCATGACCACAGGTCTGCCTCCACGCCCCAGTCCTGGCGCAGCAGATCGGCGGCCGCGACGACCTCGCGAAAGATGGTGCCGGAACCGAGCAATTGCACGCGCGGCGCGTTGCTGGCCGTGCCCTTGCGAAACAGGTACATGCCCTTGAGGATGTCGCTCTCCATGCCCGCCGGCATTGCGGGGTGTTCGTAGTTCTCGTTCATCACCGTCAGGTAATAAAAAACGTCCTCCTGCTCGGCCACCATGCGCCGCAATCCGTCCTGGACGATCACAGCCAGTTCGTAGCCGAAGGTCGGATCATAGGAGATGCAGTTGGGCACCGTCGCCGAAAGCAGGTGCGAATGGCCGTCCTCGTGCTGCAGACCTTCCCCGTTGAGCGTCGTGCGCCCCGCCGTGCCGCCCACCAGGAAGCCGCGCGACCGCTGGTCGCCGGCGGCCCAGACGAGATCCATGGTGCGTTGCATGCCGAACATCGAATAACAGATGTAAACCGGGATCATCTGCACGCCGTGCGTCGAATAGGCGGTCGCGGCGGCGATCCAGTCGGCCATGGCGCCGGCCTCATTGATGCCTTCCTGGAGGATCTGGCCGTTCTTGGATTCCTTGTAGAACATCAACTGGTCGGCGTCCTGCGGCGTGTACAACTGGCCGAGCTGGTTCCAGATGCCAAGCTGGCGGAACATCCCTTCCATGCCGAAAGTGCGCGATTCGTCGGGGACGATCGGCACCACGCGCTTGCCCAACTCCTTGTCCTTGACCAGGACGTTGAGAATGCGCACGAAGGCCATGGTGGTGGAGAATTCGCGACCTTCGCCGGAAGCTTTCAAGAGTGCCTCGAAGGCCGACAATGGCGGCACCGGCAAGGGATCGACGCGGCGACGCCGGCTTGGCAGATAGCCGCCCAATGCCTGCCGGCAGTTGCGCATGTAGTTGAGTTCGGGGGAACCTTCGTCGAATTTCAGGTAGGGCAACTGTTCAAGTTCCTCATCCTTGATCGGCACCTTGAAGCGGTCGCGAAACGCCTTCAGCGATGTCGTGCCCATCTTCTTCTGCTGATGGGTGATGTTCTGTGCCTGGCCCGAATCGCCCATGCCGTAGCCCTTGATGGTCTTGGCCAGGATCACCGTCGGCTGACCGGGATGATTGACGGCGGCGTGGTAGGCCGCATACATCTTGTGCGGATCGTGGCCGCCGCGGTTGAGCGCCCAGATGTCCTCGTCCGGCCAGTTGGCGACCATCGCCTTCAGTTCGGGCGTATTGAAGAAGAACTCGCGCACGTAGGCGCCGTCCTTGGACTTGAAGGTCTGATAGTCGCCGTCGATGCATTCCGCCATCCGGCGCCGCAGCAGGCCGTCCTTGTCCTTGGCCAGCAGGGTGTCCCAGTAGCCGCCCCAGATCACCTTGATGACGTTCCAGCCGGCGCCGCGGAAATTCGATTCGAGTTCCTGGATGATCTTGCTGTTGCCGCGCACCGGACCGTCGAGGCGCTGCAGGTTGCAGTTCACCACGAAGATCAGGTTGTCGAGGTTCTCGCGCCCGGCCATGCCGATCGCGCCCTGCGATTCCGGCTCGTCCATCTCGCCGTCGCCCATGAAGGCCCAGACCTTGCGGCCCTCGGTATTGACATGGCCGCGGTCGTGCATGTACTTCATGAAACGCGCCTGGTAGATCGCCTGCAGGGGGCCCAGTCCCATCGACACGGTGGGGAATTGCCAGAAGTCCGGCATCAGCCAGGGATGGGGGTAGGAGGTCAGGCCCTGGCCGTCGACGTCACGGCGGAAGCCGTCGAGTTGCTTCTCGGTGAGCCGCCCGAGCATGAAGGCGCGCGCATAGACCCCCGGCGCCGAATGGCCCTGGACGAACACCAGGTCGCCGCCATGCTGCTCGCTGGGGGCATGCCAGAAATGGTTGAAGCCGACGTCGAACAGCGTCGCGGCCGAGGCAAAGCTGGCGATGTGGCCGCCCAGTCCCGAGTCGTCCCGGTTGGCGCGCAACACCATGGCCAGCGCGTTCCAGCGCACATAGGCGCGAATCTTGTTCTCGATGGCGTAGTCGCCGGGCGCGGCGATCTGCTGATCGACGGGAATGGTGTTGATGTAATCGGTGTTGGCGTTATATGGCAGGTTGATGCCGGCACGATGCGCCATCTCGATCAGGCGCTCGATCAGGAAATGGGCTCGCTGCGGGCCTTCCTGGGCGATCACGGCGTCGAGGGCGTCGAGCCACTCGCGCGTTTCCTGGGCGTCGGCGTCGGCCGGCTCTGGCAAGTTGGGGGTGGCGGACATCGTTTCTCCTCAAGCGTTGACTGTGCTGTGATGCGCTGCTGGGTGCCGATAGTCTGGCATTGGCCGTAGCGAACAATTTGCTTCAAGCCTAATACGAATCGCGGACGGCGAAAAGAAAAATCGACTTTGCCGAACACCGTTGATGTAGGTCAAGGACTTTTCACATTATAAAAATATAATCCACATCGTGCAATAAGGGCCATTTACCCGGAGCACGTCATAGGTGGTAAATGACGGACAGAAGCGCTAGGCTTTAGTTGCCAGGGTCAAGAAAGGGAGGGGTCATGTTCCAGGTTCGCATACATGGACGGGGCGGTCAGGGGGTGGTGACTGCCGCAGAAATGCTTTCCATCGCAGCCTTCGACGAAGGACGCTACGCCCAGGCATTCCCCAGCTTCGGTTCGGAGCGCACCGGTGCGCCGGTGGTGGCCTTCTGCCGCATCGCCGACAAGGAAATCCGCCTGCGCGAGCCGATCATGGAACCGGACGCGCTGATCATCCAGGATCCGACCTTGCTGCATCAGGTGGACGTATTCGCCGGGCTGAAGAAGGACGGCTACATCCTGATCAACACCAACAAGAGTTTCGAGCAGCTCGGTCTCGGCGACTTCGTCCGCGACTGGCCGCACGACCGGCTGTGCACGGTCTCGGCGACCGACCTGAGCAGAAAGCACGTCGGCCGGCCGATGCCCAACGTGCCCCTGCTGGGCGGATTCGCCGCCGTGTCGGGAGTGATTCGCCTCGAGTCGGTGATCATGGCCATCAATGAAAAGTTTTCCGGCAAGGTCGCCGCGGGCAACATCGCCGGCGCCACCGAAGCCTACGAGATCGTGCGCGCCGCCATGGAGGCTGCGCGCGGCGAGGACAAGGAGAGCGCCCATGCTTAAGCAAACCGAAGGTTCCCACGCCGTCGCCGAAGCGGTGGCGCTGTGCCGGCCGGAAGTGATCTGCGCCTATCCGATATCGCCGCAAACCCACATCGTCGAAGGCATCGGCGA
>Ga0163199_1000320_pt1 | contig 30286 bp, 20 predicted proteins | sample PL_2010_150m_FD_113537 | JGI IMG/M metagenome (GOLD analysis project Ga0163199, IMG submission 113537) | Freshwater microbial communities from Powell Lake, British Columbia, Canada to study Microbial Dark Matter (Phase II) - PL_2010_150m | ecosystem: Environmental > Aquatic > Freshwater > Lake ...
GCCTGAACGAACAGGGCACGGGCGCGCCGCGTGATGTCAGCGCGGCGGAACAACGGGCGAAACTGGACGACCTCCGCAAGAAGTTCCAGGAGGGGCTGCGCGAATACGAGTCGCGCGGCAAGAACATCTACAGCCTGCCTTGGTATATGATGGTCGGTGAGCCAGGCTCTGGCAAGACCGAGGCGATCCGCCATTCGGAGGTTGGTTTCCCGCCGGGATTGAATGAATTCATGCAGGGCGTCGGCGGCACCATCAACATGAACTGGTGGTTCACCAACAAGGCGGTCCTTCTGGACACCGCTGGCCGGTTGATGTTTGAGCAGGTTCGGTCCGGGGAAACGAGCGAGTGGCGCGAATTCTTGAAGTTGCTGCGCAGGATCCGCCCCAACTGCCCGATCAACGGCTTGTTTCTGGCCATCCCGGTGGACACGCTCATCAAGGACACCGCCGACCAGATCGGGGAGAAGGCGCGGCAAATCGCCAAGCAGTTGGAGGTCATCCAGAGCGTGCTCGACGTTCGGTTCCCGGTGTTTGTTTTGGTGACCAAGTGCGACCTGGCGATTGGTTTCCGCGAGTTCTTCGACAGCATCAAGGACCCGGCGCTGCAACACCAGATGATCGGGTGGTCGAATCCAGAGGATCTGGATGCTCCGTTCAGGCCGGCTTTGGTGGCTGAACATCTGCAAACCGTTGCCGCGCGCTTGGAACGGAGGCGGTTGTCCATGCTGCGGGATCCGGCGCCACAGAAGGATGGAGGGCGGCGCTTGTCGGAGGTGGACCAGATGTATGCTTTGCCGGTCAGCATCAGCAAGACGATCGCCGGTCGGCTGGAGCATTACCTGAGCATTATCTTCGAGCAGGGTGAATGGTCGGCCAAACCGGTGTTCTTGCGCGGCATTTATTTCACCTCTTCGATGCGCGAGGGGTCCGCCTTGGACGCCGATCTGGCCGAGGCGCTGGGAGTGAGCGTGTCCGACCTGCCGCCGACGCGGGCGTTTGAGAAGGAGCGCGCGTTTTTCCTGAGAGACCTCTTCATGGCCAAGGCGTTTCAGGAAGCCGGCTTGGTCACCCGCGCGACCAACGCCGGACGGTTGATCAAGCGGCGGCAAATGATCTTCTTCGGCGTGGCGACGCTGGCGTTGGCGGCTCTGGGAACCTTCTCCTGGTTTGGAATGCATGACTTGAACCGGACGATTCGCGAGGAGATGCCCCTTTGGCGCGCGGCGCAGGCGACCGATTCCTGGGACCGGGGCGTGTGGATGCCCATCGTGGTGCCGCAGGCGCAGGCAGGCGCGTCACGCACCTATCGCTATCGCGGTGATGAGACCTTCGGGGCGGGCAGGACCACCTATCTTGAGTTTCACGCGACCTTGCGCGACCGCGCTTCCAAGCCCGTTGAGATCGGCTGGATTTTCCGCCCGATCTCGTCACTGGCGCCTTCGGCCGACCTGAACCGCAGGGATCCGCAGCGGATCATGTTCGAGCGCGGCGTGCTCTATCCGTTGGTGAACGCCGTCCGTCACAAGATGAGACAGGATGATAACCAGACGAACACGTTTTCATCGGCGCGGCAAACGCTGTTGCAGGAGGCGTTGGTTTCCCTGTTGCGGCTGGAGAAAGATGGCGCGGACGAGCAACACATCTTGGGCGGCGCTTCGGCCGCCGAGGAGTATCTCAAAGCCTGGCTCAGCTACGCCACGGGGACCCATCAGGTGGTGAATACCAACTTGGTTGCGGTCATGGATTGGACTTATTCGGCCCAAGGCGGTGGCTACAAGAAATGGCCGCCGGCCTGGCTGCTGGGCGGCGACAGCATGGGCAAGAACACGGCCATCGAGCGCGGCCTGCAGCAGTATTTCAAAGGCGCGCGCATCGGCCAGCTTGCGGTGATCGAGCGCCTGAAGTTGATGGAACAGACGCGGGCTGCTGCCAGCGCTTTTCACGCGGAGGAACGAAAGCTTTACTCCGACATCCAGGCTTTCCAACAGAGGCCGGGCGCGCGCGAAGTGAAACCTGAAGAGCTGAAGGCAGTCGAATCGGCCAAGAAAGCCTTGGACCAGGCCCTCGACACGGCGCGGCAGGCCAGGCTGTTCCAAGGCGACGTGTTTCAACTGGTGGCCGCCTACAACAGCCTGCTGGCCGAAGGACGGGCCAGTTCCAAGGAAGCGATGGCTCCGCTCTACAAGGCGCTGCCGCCAGGCTCCAAGCTGGCGTTGTTCGGAGAGGTGGGCAAGCAGCTCGATTCGCAGCAATCCGGCGGCCTCGTGGACCAGATTCAGCAAAGCGCCGAGGCCGACAAGGGCATGGCGGAACTGGACTCCGCCGTCCTGTCGGCGACCCGCGCCGCCTTCGCCTACCGTCAGCGGTGGGACAACCTCTATCAAGCCGCGGTGGGAATCTATCCGCGGCAGCGTCCCGACTTCAATGGCATGTTCGGACGCGAATGGGCCATGCTGGCGGATTTGCGCGAGAAGCGGAAAGGGTTTGATGCGCGCGTCGTGGAGTATCAAGGCCCGTGGCGTCGGGAGGCGCTGACGATCTGCGACTACTTCCTGACGAAGGGCGAGGAATCGCTGCGGGAGGACTGGATCGGTTACTACGCCCAGCAGGCGGCGCTGGCCATCGCGAACACTCCGCTGGCGGACTTGAACACGGTCTTGGGGAAACTGGAGAAAGACCTCTCGCCGGCGTCGCTCAAGAGGATTGCCGAGACGGAGCCGCCCAAGCTGAAGGAACTGAGGGAAAAGATGCCCGCCCTCTGCGCCCGGCGCATCGAAGAGCGGCTGAAGCAAATCGCCGTCCTCCCGCTCGTGGCGGACGCTTCGGGCCGGTCTATGACGTTGGAGGAGTTGCGCGGCGCGCGGAGCTTCTTGCAGGACTGTGTGAAGGCGGTGGAACTGCCGCTGCTGCGCGACACCGCGGAGATCAAGGCGCTGCGGGACCGCATTCAGCGTTACGACGCGGCGGCCCGCGCTGTTTTGGCGGACGACGGCGCGCCGCTGAACTGCGCGGTCATCCTGGACGCCGGGCAGGACCTCTTGACGACCTTCACCTATCGTTGCATCGAGATGGAGGCCGGCGGAAAATCCCTGGGCGTCGTCGAGACCACGAGCGGCAAGGATCGGGAGCTTGGCAAAGTGTCGCTGGAGAAGGACCTCGCGATCCACGTGCGCTTGTTCAAGCAGGCGCCTTCCGTTGGCGACAGCCAGCTTTCCAACTGGGCCTTGCTCCGACTGTTGATGGCGGGCAAGGACGCCGTGCAGCGCGATGCCCAGGGACGGACATGGCGCGTGAAACTTCCCGTGCCAGCCGCCGGCTCCAAGCAGCAGTTGAGCCTGCGATTGGAATTCGACCGGCCCCTGCCGGAACTGGAGCAGTGGGCCAAGCCATAGGCAATCAGCCGGACAACGGTTCACATGGCGAGTGAGTTTTTCAAAACCTTTCTCATGGACAGTCGCGACGACGGCTTGGACGGCGCGTCGCAACAGGTTTTTCTCGCCGGCTTCGGCAAGCATCCGGGATGGGACGATCACATCGAGGACATCGGGCTGGCCACCAACTCGTTGCGGCTGGCGCGCACGACGCTCTACGTCAGCGGCATCGGCGGCCAGATTGACAAGGCCGCGTGGGAAAACCTCGAGGAGGAAAAGCGGCTTCCCGGATTCAACCACCTCTTCGTCTGGTTGCGCCCCAACCAGATGATCGTCGGCCGGATGTGGTCGTCCAGCGACGGCAAGGGCCGGACGCGGTATCCGATGATCGCCTGCGCGCAGAGCATCGGCCTGCCGATCTCGTGGGTGTTGCCGAACGTCGCGCCGGTCCTGGAATCGCTGCGCCAGACGTGCGCCGGCACCAAGAGCGCGCAGGAGGTGACGGCGGCGTTCCGCAGTGCGCAGGAGGATTTGCGCAAGCGGGCCGCCACAGTCTCCGCCGATGCGAATGCGCCGGCGGTCAGCGAACAGGAGCGCAAGCGGTTTTTCTCCAACCCCGCTTTTGGGAAGGACGGCGAAGGCATCCATCGGGTGTTCTACCACATGAACAGCCAGATGGCGGCTTACCTGCCCAACGAAGGCATCGCCACGTCGGTGCAAGTGGCCAGCGCGCCGCCGAAGCTCATCCGCGTGCCGCGTTGCGGCGGCTCGTTCGAGGACAACGCCCGGCTCTGGAGTTGGTTCTTCACCTCGCTCTGCACCAAGTCCGTGCCGGTCCTCTTGCTGTTCCCGCTGGACGGGAAATGGGTGGACGTGATCATGGGCGAGCCGGGCGGCCACGAAATTTTCTGTCTGCGGGCTTCTCCGCAAGCGATTGCCTTGGCCAGCGACATTCCCTACAGCATGGACGCTCCGTTCCGGGAGAAGGCCGCGAAGAAGTTCGCGATGCTCCAGCAGTCGGATGGCCGCCTGTATCCGCCGGCGCCGGAACGGCCGTCGGGATTGCGCGTGGGCGAGCCGGCTTCGGCGCTGGTCGGGCTGCTGAAGAACTTTCTCCAGCACAAGGCACTCGCCATCATCGTGGCCGTGCTTGCCCTGTTGTTGCTGGTTGGTGGCATGGCTCTCTTGCACCACCTGTCGGCGCGCGGTTCGCAACAGGGCAGCGCGCCGCCGCGGACGGCGACGGAAGCCATTCTGCCCGAACCGACGGCCGCCGCTACGTGGCATGGCGAGTTGTCGGTGACCAGCAAACCCTCCGGCGCGAAGGTGGAGATCAGCGGATTGGAACAGGCGAAGATCGAGACGAACACGCCGTGCCTGGTTTCGGTTCCGGTCAGCAAGGTGACGAGCGCCGCCGAAGTCCAGGTGACGGCGCGTTTCGGCAGCCTGCCGGCGCAAAGCAAATCCGTGGTGGTGGAGAAAGACCGGCGCAACGCCGTCGAGTTTGCGTTTTCGCGCGGTGGTGTCCGGCTGGACAGCCTGCCGGGCGGAGCGGCGGTGCTGGTGAATGGCCGCGAAGTGGGCCGCACGCCGTTCGCGGACGACAACGTCGCGCCCGGCACGGCCACCTACGAGTTGCGGCTGCCGGGTTACAACACGGACATCGCGAAGGTCATCGTCGTGGCGGACAAGGTGACGCCGGTGAAACAGACGCTGACCAAAGGCGGAGGCACGGTGGTGGTGCGCAGCGATCCCGAAGGCGCGGAGGTGTTGAGGTCGGGCGTCGTGTTGGGCCGGACGCCGCTTACGACGAAGCTGGAGGCGGGCCGGCAGCAGTTGGTGGTGCGGCACGCGGTGTTGGGCGAGCAGACGGTGGACGTGGACGTGAAGCAGGACGCGGAGGTTGGGAAGGAAATCCGCTTTGCGCACGGCACTGTGCGCTTGGCGAGCGAGCCTGTCGGAGCCGAAGTGTTGGTGGATGGCAAAGTGGTTGGCGTGACGCCGTATGAGAATCCGCTGGCGCCGCCGGGCAGGACGATCACGTATGAGTTGCGCAAGGGAACGATGCGCGAGTCCGTGCAGGTGCAGGCGGCGGACGGGCAGACGGTGACGAAGAACGTGGTGCTGACCAGCGGCCAGGGTGTGGTGGTGGTGACGAGCGATCCGGTGGGCGCGGACATTTTCTGGCGGACGAAGGCGGGCGACCTGTTGCTGGGCAAAGCGGTCGCGGGTGGGTTGCGCAGCAAGCCAATCGAGAAAGGCGAGCAGCGGCTGGTGGCGAAGCATCCGGTGCTGGGCGAGCAGGAGATGACGGTGCTGGTGAAAGCGGACGCGGAGGTGGCGGCGAAGGCGGCTTATGCGTATGGCGGCGTGCTCGTGAAGGCGGAGCCGGCGGGCGTGGTGGCGGACGTGTATGCCGGCGAGACGAAGCTGGGCCAGACGCCGTATCGCGTGGAGATGGCGAAGGCGGGGCCGGTGAAGTATCGCGTGCAGGCTGAGGATTACCTGGCGCAGACGGTGGAAGGCGAAGTGGTGGCCGGAAAGGCGAGCGAGTTGGTGGCGAAGTTGAAGCTGGCGCAAGGGACGTTGGAGTTGCGGAGCGAGCCGGCGGGAGCGGAGGCGTATTTGGACGGCCAGTTGCTTGGCAAGCTGCCGCTGACAAAAGCGGTGGACGTGGGGACGCACAACCTGGAGGTGAAGTATCAGGACAAGGATTTGCAGTCGAAGCGGGTGAGCTTGAAGAAAGGACAGGTCGTGCGGGAGGAGTTTTACTTTGGAGCCATCCGCAGCAGCAGCGGGATGGAGTTGGTGTGGGTGGCCGGCGTGCCTGGAACGGAGCGGGGCTGCTGGGCGGGCAAGTGTGAGGTGACGCAGGAGGAGTATGAGAAGGTCATGGGAGCGAATCCCAGCAAGGCCAAAGGCAACCGCCTGCCGGTGACCTCGGTGGGTTTCAACGACGCCGTGGAGTTCTGCAAGAAGCTGAGCGAGAAGGATGCCGCCAAGGGCATCCGCTACGCCTTGCCGACCGAGGCGCAGTGGGAGTATCTCGCGGCGGATGCGCGTTTGGAGGATTCGGTGACCAGCAAAGGGCAGCCGGAGAAACGAAAACAGCCGGAGCCGGTCGGCAGCACGGGGAAGGCGAACAAGTTCGGGCTGTTCGACATGCGCGGCAACGCGACGGAATGGTGCGACGCTCCCGGCGCCGACAAGCCGTTGCGCGGAGGAGCTTACGACGGACTCTCCGAGACGGGCGCTTTCGGGACGCTGGGTTTTGGATTCAGGGTGGTGCGCCCGGCCGGCGCGGAATTTTATTCGAGTGGGTTCCGGTGCGTGGCCGTGCGTCTGAAATGATGGGTGAGGCGGCAACAACGACTCAAAGGATGGCGATGATGAATACAAAGTTGAAGCTGTGCTGGACGTGCCTGTTCTTGTTGGGGGCGGTGTTCGCGCTGCAAACGGGTCGCGCGGTCGAACAGCAAGGCTCGAAGGCGGCCGCGTCGCGCCCGCTGACGCCCAGTCTGCTCGTTACCTTGCCCGACTTTGTGGCGACGACCGCCGGCATGGCGGTGGACAATCGCGGCAACCTGGTGGTGGCCTGCCCGAATTTCTCGGACAAGACGAAGCCCGCATGTCTCGTCCGCATAGACAAGCGCATGCAAGTCACGAGGGTTGATCTGCCGGCGTTGTCCGAAACCGGCGCGATTTGTCCGATGGGGATTGCGTTCGGACCCGACGGCGATCTTTACATGTGCGACAACCAGGGCTGGACCGGCAGCGAGAAGGGCCAGTTCAAGGGGCGCATCCTCCGCTTCCGCATCCGCGACAACGCCATCACCTCGACGACCGTCGTCGCGGAAGGCATGGAACATCCCAAGGGACTGCGCGTCCGCCGCCAGGGCATCTACGTCACGCAGAGCATAATGACCAAGGCGCGGCATCCCTCCGGCCAGCCGATCAGCGCGCTTTACCGGTTTCCGTTGGACGGCAGGAACATCAAGGTCAGCAACACGCTCGACGACAAAAACATCGTCGCGATGTTCCTCACCGAGAACAAGTTCTGCCCTTACGGCGTTGATGGCATCGCCTTTGACGGCAAGGGCAATCTTTACGTCGGCATCTTCGGCGATGGCAAAATCCACAAGATCGTTTTTGACACCAGCGGCGGCGTCAAGAGCAACACGGTGCTGGCAAAGACGGATTTCAATCACACGCTGGACCCGAAGGATGCCGGCTTTCTTGCCAAGGCGACGGCCGCCAAGATGCGCACCGTCAGCGGCCTGTGGGCGGACGGTAGTGACAACGTTTACGCGGCCGACTTCTCCAACAACGCGGTGGTGAAAGTTTCCTCCAAGGGCGACGCCATCGTGCTGGCGCAAAACGCGGACACCGATGGCCGCGGCGGCGAGTTGAACGAGCCGGGTGACGTGGTCGTGTGGGAGGACATGCTCGTCATTTCCAATTTCGACATTCTGTTCGGCCCCGACAAGGTCAACACGAAGCACGATTTGCCCGCGACGTTGTCCGCGTTGAAGCTGAAGTGACCGCCCCTCCTAGCGGCGGCGGCGCGGCCGGCTCACTTCGGCGAGCAAGCCACCCGGAAGCCCACGTCCCCGTCCGAGTCGCTCGTAGCGCGGCCGCAGCGGTAGGCGCAGCGCACGTAGCAAGGACCGACGTTCACCGAGCCACCACGCATCACGCGCTGGGTGATGTCGCCGGTGTAGGCCCGCGCGTGCGCGCCGTCCGGATCAAAACCGTCCTGACACCACTCCCAGACGTTGCCGAGCATGTCTGCCAGCCCGAAAGCGTTGCGGCCCCGCGCGCCGTAGTGGTCCACCTCGACCAGTAGCCCGCCTTGGTTCGCCGCGGCGCTCCAGTTCAGCCGCCCTTCGCCTTCCTCTTTGGCATCGCCCCACCAGAACCTCGTGTTCTGCTTGCCGCCGCGACAGGCGTATTCCCATTCCGCCTCCGTCGGCAGACAGATTTTGTAGCCGGGCGGCAACCGGCCTGCCGTCTGCTCGCACTTGGTCAGCCACTCGCAGAACGCGACGGCGTCATTCCAACTGATGCAGCTCACTGGATGATTGTCCGTCAACGTGGAGGCGGAGTTGGGCTTGCGCCAGTTGGCGCCCTTGACGGTGCCCCAGGATTTGGTGGCCGGGTCGTAGGTGAACGACTCGCCTTTCTTCTCGCCGTCCGTCTGGTAGTTCGTCGCGCTGGCAAATTGTTTCCATTGGCCGACGGTGACTTCCGTGCGTCCAATCCAGTAGCTCCGTTCGATGGCCGCCTTGCGGGGTTTCTCGCCTTCAGGTTTCAGGAATCTCGCGCTCGCTCCGGCCTCGACCGCCCACGTGCGTTCCTCGGCCGTGCTTCCCATCATGAACTCCCCGGTCGCGATATAGGCCAGTTCCAAGCCGATGCCGGTCGCATACGGCTGGCCGGGCTGCGGCGGCGTGCCGGTCTGGGTTTGAGGCGATGACGGAGTGGCGCTGGTCGTCGCTGTCGGCGTCGGACTTGTAACGGACGGGGGAGGGGCAACGGCGGGAGGCTTCGTTAAGGTGTCGGGCGTTGTTGTTGTCTGTGTCGCTTCCTTGGTGCCTGTCGCGGTTGTGGTTTCGGCTTGTTTCCACGGCGCCCAGATCAGCAAGCCGACGAGAAGGATGGCGGCCGTCACGGTGCCGGCGGCGGCGGTATAGATCATCGCCGGCGACAACTCCGCCGCCGGTTTTCTCACCGGCATTTGCTGGACGGACTGCTGCCGTTTGGATGATTGCTTGGCGGGAGGAGGCGCCCACTCCGATGGCCCCTCCGCCGCGACTTGCGTCGTTGGCACGGCCGGGGGAGTTCCAGCCACCGTGCTCTTCTTCTTGCTTTCGTCAATCTGGTTGCTGAGTTCCCGTATCTCCTCGGTCAGTTTCGGGTTGTTGGAAACACTGTCCAGCGACATGCGGCTGTAAACCCGCCGCATTTCCTCGATGAACTCGGCGTAGCTCTGGAACCGGGTTTCCGGTTTCTTGGCCATCATCTTGCCCATGAATGGCACGAGCGCCGGCGGGCAGTTCGGCAGCACCTCCAGGATCGCCGGCGGCGGTTGGGTGACGTGCTTGATCATGATCGAAAGCGGCGTCTGATGGGACTTGTCTTCGTAAGGCTTCTTGCCGCTGAGCATGTGATACAACGTGCAGCCGAGGCTGTAGATGTCCGAGCGAAAATCAATGTCCTTGGCGCCCTGCGCCTGCTCCGGGCTGCAATAATACGGCGTGCCCACCGTCGTTCCCGATTGGGTCAGCGACGGGTTGGCATCGCCGCCGACGCGCTTGGCCAGGCCGAGGTCCACGACCTTCACAGCGCCCTTGGTGGACAACAGGATGTTCGCCGGCTTGATGTCGCGGTGGATCAGCTTCGCCTCGCGCCATGCGTAATCCAGCGCCTCGGCCACATAGATGCAGATGGCCACGGATTCCTGTGGATTGATCTTCCCTTCGCGGTCGAGGCGTTGTTGCAGCGATTCGCCTTCGACGAACTCCTCCACCAGATAGTGGAGCTTATCGTGCTCGCCGGCGTTGTAAACCTGGACGATGTTTGGATGGTTCAGTTGCGCGGCGGCGACGGCCTCGTATTGGAACCGCGTGACATAAGCCGGATCCTGGGCCACCCAGGGCGCGATGACTTTCAGCGCGACAAACCGTTTCAAGATCGGTTGGCGCGCTTTATAAACGGTGCCCATCCCGCCTTCTCCAAGGCGGGCGACCACTTCCAGCCCGGCAAATGTTTTGCCTTCCAAATCAGCCACAATTATCCCCTTCGCTTCTGCGGGTCACATTCTACTGACTCACTGTTTTGCGTCAATCGCCATTGTTTCCCTGTCTGTTTTCTTTGCCGGGCTGGCCCGTCCCGCTCAGCCTTTCCGGATGACGCGCTTCTCGCGGTCGTAAACCGTGCGGACGCCGAGGTTGAACGACTCCACGGCCATGATGCAGGCGACGGAATGCTGGTAGCCGGCCTCGATCGGCGCGCGCGTCGTCTTGCCGCTGCGGATGCACTGGAGCCAGTCTTGGAAGTGGTCGGGGCCTTCGATGCCTTTCACGTCGTTGACGCCGCGAATCTTGCCATCGCGTTTGGGGCCGCCCTCGGCGCTGTAGCTCGGCGCGGCCCAGTTGTCGAGGTTCAACTGGCCTTTCTCGGTGTAATAGCGGTGCCGCCGGCCGCCGGAGTGGCCCATGTTGCACGAGAACACCGCCATGAAGCCTTCCGGGTAAACCCACAGCGCCTCGGCTTGGTCCGGCGAGGTGAACTTGTGCTCGTCATTCCACACGAACGTCCCGCCCAGACAGACGCAACTCGCCGGGAACTGCGCGCCGGTGATGTAATGCAGCAGGTCCACGAAATGGGTGCCGAAGCCCGTGATGGGGCCGTCGCTGTAATCGCGGTGTCCATACCAGCCGGAGTAAACGTCAGCGGCGAACTCCCGCTTCGGCGCGTCCATCTGAAACTCGTCCCACGCCACGTCCTCCTTCTTCACGTCCTTCAAGTAGCGATACCAGTAAGGCTGGTCGCTGTTGCGGCACTGCTCGATGCGCGACGCCTTGCCAAGCAGGCCGGACTTCCACAACTCACGGCAGGCGGTGCTGGTGGGGAGGCTGCGAATCTGCGTGCCGACCTGCGCCACGACGCCCGCCGCCTTCACCGCGTCCACCGAGCGGACCAGTTCCTCCATGTTCTTCGCCATCGGTTTCTCGACGTAGATGTGCTTTCCGGCCTTGGCGGCGGCTTCGAGATGTGTCGCGTGCTGGTGGTCGCACGAGGCGATCATCACCGCATCCACGTCCTTGCACGCCAGCAGGTCGCGGTAGCTGGCGAACTGTTTCGCCTCGGCGCCATACCATTCCTTGCAGAGCGCCGACGCCTGCTCGCGCGCGACGCGCCACGGGTCGGCCACGGCCACGAACTCGACGTTCTCGGCCTTGTCGTGCTTGTGAATGCCGGTCATGTGCGCGTCCCGGCCCCGGCTGCCGCAGCCGATCTGGCCGATGCGGATGCGCTCGTTCGCGCCGACGATGCGCGCGTAGCTGCGCGCGGTGAACGTCATCGCCGTCGCGCCCGCGGCGGCTGTCTTGAGAAAATCCCTGCGGTTACAGTTGGCTTGCATGGTTTGACTCTCCTGGATGGGTTGCTTCGATTGCGGCGGCAGCATAGCGCAGCCGGCGCCCGCGCTGCGAGCAAGAATTGACGCCGCCAGCCGGTCGGGATAGAGTTCGCGCGCCATGAAGAACTTCACCACTTTCATCGGGGCTTTCCTGTTGGCGTTGGTCGTGACTGGTTGCGCGACCGTGTCGGAGACGGGCCGCAGACAACTCCTCCTGATCAACTCCTCGGAGGAAATGCAGTTGGGGATGACGGAGTTCGACAAGCTCAAGAAGTCCACGCCGATTTCGAGGAACGCCGCGGCCAACACGATGGTCCAGCGCGTCGGCAGGCGCATCGCCGCCGTGGCCCCGCTGCCCAACGCGCAGTGGGAGTTTGTGCTTTTCGACGACCCGAAGACGGCCAACGCATTCTGCCTGCCGGGCGGCAAGGTCGGCGTCTATACCGGCCTGCTGCCGATCTGCCAGACCGACGCGGGGTTGGCGGCGGTGGTGGGCCACGAGGTCGCGCACGCTGTGGCGCGTCACGGCGCGGAGCGGGTCTCGGAAGGATTGCTGGTGCAGATGGGCGGGCAATTGTTGGGCGAGGCGATGAAGGCCCGGCCCGAAACCACCCAGAAGATCGTGATGCAAAGCTACGGCGTCGGCGCGCAGGTCGGCGTGCAACTGCCGCACTCGCGCTCGCAGGAGTTGGAGGCGGATCATTTGGGCCTGCTCTACATGGCCCGCGCAGGCTACGACCCGGCGGAAGCAGTGGCGTTTTGGAAACGCTTCGGCGCGACGCACACACAGGCCACCGGACTCATGGGGAAGATTCAGGGCTACCTCAGCACGCACCCTGTGGACGCCGACCGCATCGCGCAACTTGAACAGTTGCTGCCGAAGGCGAGAGCCGAATACAAACCCGCCGCGAGGTAATTGCTGGCGGATTGTCGTGGCTGGCTGCGATCCAAAGTAGTCCTCACGCTCCGCGTGAGGATTCTGGTTGTGGCTTTACATAGCAGGAGAACAAACACGCTGACACACCCCACCCTCCGTCTCCATCGAGACAGCGGCTTGTTTTCCCGTTCTCGTGTTGCGCTCCGGCGAACGTCACCGGGGAGCGGCGCGACTACTTGCCGCCGCTCTTCTGCAACTCGTCCAGCAGTTGGTCCACGGCCTTGTCCATCGCCTCGCCCCGGACGCCCTTGAACCGGACGACGCCCTTGTGGTCGAGGACATAGATGGTGGGCCAGCCACGGACGCCCCAGGCAGAGGAGATGGTGCTTCCAGAGGAGCCGTTCACCCAACTGCGCCAAGTCATGCCTTCGTCGCGACAACGCTTCCGTGTCTCGATTCGGTCCTTGTCACTGTTGATGCCCAGCAGCGCGAACGGCTTGCCTTCCAATCGTTTCACGAGCGACCGCTCGTGTGGGATCATAGCCCGGCAGGGTGGTCACCAAAAACCCCAGAAATCCAGGACGACCACCTTGCCGCGAAACTCGCTGAGCTTCATCGGCTTGTTGTCGAGGTCCTTCCCCTGGATTTCCGGAGCCACCTGCCCGATGTCGAAGCCGCCCTCGCTGGCTCGGCTCTTCTTCGTCTGCGCGTTGGCCGCGTCGAGCGCGCACACAACGAGCAACAACACGATGCTGACTGCGATGCGTTTCATGTGGTTCCTTGTTGCGGTTGCTGCCTTTCTATAGGCAACCCGACGGCAGATTGCAAGTTCTCGGTTATCCAAAGAGAATCGCATACCCGGCTTGACTCCGGCGGGCGTAGGAATTATCACTCAACGGAACCAACTAAGGAGCTACATGGACAACAATGTCAATCCCACCAGTCGGCGTCAGTTTTTGAAAACCTCAAGCGCGGCGGTCGTCACCAGCGCGGTGGCGGCGCCGTTCATCCTATCCAGCGAGGCCCGCGCGGCGGGCACCAGCGAGAAGCTTAAGATCGGCTTCATCGGCTGCGGCGGACGCGGCTCCGGCGCCGCCAAGCAGGCGCTCAAGGCCGACAGCAACGTCGAGCTTTACGCAATGGCCGACGTGTTCCCGGAGAAGATCGCCAACAGCCTGGAGCAGTTGAAGAAGATCGCGCCGGAGCAGATCAACTGTCCGCCGGAGCGGCAATTCATCGGGCTGGACGCCTATAAGAAAGTCATCGGGTGCGGCGTGGACGTGGTGTTGCTGACGACTCCGCCGGGATTCCGGCCGCAGCAGTTCAAGGCCGCCGTTGAAGCGGGCAAGCACGTGTTTCTGGAGAAGCCGATGGCCACTGACGCGCCCGGCGTGCGGTCAGTGTTGGAATCGGTGAAGCTCGCCAAGCAGAAGAAGCTCGCCGTGGTCGCCGGGTTCTGCTGGCGCTACGACTACGCGCGGCGCGAATTCTTCAAGCGCATCCTCGACGGCGCGATCGGCGACCTGCGCTCTCTCTATGGCTGCTATTGGGCCGGGCCGGTGAAGCCGATGCCCGCGCCCGAGACGCGCCCGGCGGGCATGGGCGATGTCGAGTGGCAGTTGCGCAACTGGTATAACTTCGTCTGGACCTGTGGCGACGGCCTCGTGGAGCAGGGCTGCCACACGCTCGACAAGATCATGTGGGCGATGAAGGACGTGCCGCCGCAGAAGTGCGTCGCCATCGGCGGCCGGCAGGTGCCCAATCCCGGCGGCAACATCTACGACCATGTCGAAGTCAACTTCGTCTGGCCCAGCGGCGTGCGCGCGTTCTTCGGCCACCGCCAGTTGCCCAAGTCGTATAGCAAGGTTGCAGACTATCTCATGGGCACCAAGGGCGTCGGCACCATCGGCGAAGGCCCCCAGCCGGAGATCACCGGCGAGACCAAGTGGGCCTTCGGCGGCGACAAGAACGACATGTATCAGACCGAGCACGACGAGTTCTTCGCCTCCATCCGCAAGGGCGAGCCGATCAACGACGGCGAGCGCATGGCCACCAGCACCATGGCCTCCATCATGGGCCGCATGGCCGCCTACACCGGCCAGGAGATCACCTGGGAAAAGGCGCTCGCCTCCGAAGAGCGCCTCGTGCCCGAAGTGCTCGACTGGAAACAGGAACTCCCCGTCGCGCCGATGGCTGTGCCGGGAACCACGAAGTTTTTCTAATCGCCGCTTCGCCGCCAAATCGCCGGCCATCGCGGCTTGACGACCCACAGGCTGAGCGCGAGCAGGGCGAAGAAGGCGGCGTAGATGATCAGAAAGACATCTTCGCCGGCCCGGAAGAACAGCACGCGATGGACCCAGTGCTGGAGGAAAGAGCTTTGGTAGTATTGCCCGCCGCCCGCGAGCAGGCGGAACTGTAATTCCCACGTCGTCAGCGGACACGTCACGCCGAAAGCCGACTCCAGCACGACCACGCCCATGCAACCCAGATGCGCGAGGCGGAACCAGAAGTTCCGCACGAAGCTCCACCGGAGAAAATAGCCGGCCCACACCGCCAGCAAGCCGACGACGACAAACGCGACGTAGGCGAAGTGCAGCAGCATCACCGCGTCAGCCAGCATGGAATAGAAACGCGTCATTCCATAACGACGAAAGGCGGCCCGCGCAGAGCCGCCCTTCGCTATTCAAGTTTCCGGTTGACCCACAAGCTTACTTCTTCGCCGGCAGCGGAACAACCGCGCTCTGCAAGCCCAGCTTCGCGCAGGCGAAATAAACCACCGCGCCAACGACGAACGCGGCCACTGGCGCGCACGGCACGTTCACCTGCACCGCCGCCGGCAGCAACGAGTTGGGCAGAATGCCGACGATGAAGCCGAGCAGCCACGCGATCCAACCGGCTGGGTTGAAGCCCGCCCGCGGCCCGCTCCATCTGCCGCCCGCCAGCAAGTAATCCACCAGCATCGCGCCGCAAATCGGGCCGAACGACGCGCCGATCAGACCAAACACGCTCGGTAATTTGCTGGCGACGCCGGTGACCGCCAAAATGATGCTCACCACCGCGCCGATGCCGACCGACAGAAGCGGATTCACCTTGGGCATCACCGTCTTGAAACTGTTGGCCGCGATGAACGAGGAGAAGCACGCGCCGGGGAACGATGCCAGCGTCAGACCGATCATGATCGCCGCGAACAATCCGGACGGCAACTTTTTCTCCAACGCGGCGGTCATGTTCACAACGTCAGGGCCGATGACGCCCGACGCGCGCGCGCCGGCCACGGCGATGACCGAGATGCCCGCCGTGAAAACGATGGCGATGATGATGCCGACAATGCCGCCCATGCTTACGTCCTTCTTGTCGCGGTTGCTCGTGCAGATGTCCACGCCCGCTGCTCCCGCCGTTGCAAAGAAGCCGACAATCGCGCCGACCATCAGCAACACGGTGCTGCATGGGCAGCAGGCGCCCGCGGCTGGCGCCGCCGGTTTGTAATCGGCGGCCGATCCGCCAAACATCGCCAGCCCGATCAACAAGACCACCAGCGGAATCAGCGGCAGATACGTGGCTACCTTCGCGACGTATTGAATGCCTTTCATCCCGACAAACGCCGCGCCCACCGCCCAGATGACGCACAGCGGAATGTAGAGCGACTGCATGTGGAATCCCTTGGCCAAATAATCTGCTGAGCCATAGGTGTTCACGCCCAGCCAGCCGAACTGCAACGCGCCCATCAGAAAGCCCGGCATGATCAGCGCGCCTGCCGCGCCGAACGTGGACGAGCCGACGACGTAGAGCGGCAAGCCTGTCTTCATCCCCAGCAACCCCGGCACCAGATAGAACAGGAAATGGCAGATGACGCCGCCCAGCACGATGCCGAGCAGCGTCGCGCCCAGCCCGCCGGTGGAGAGGCCGTTGGCGGACATCGTGTCCCAGAATATGAACCAAAGAAAGATACCCGCGTAAGTCGGGGCGGTGTTTTTATACCACGGCGCGCGGTTCGTCGTTGGATTCGGCGTGGCGCTGGTGATGTAGCCGGGGAGTTGGGAGGTGCTTGGATTGCTCATGGTGTGTTCATTTCGCTTTTTCTGGAACCAATCCGCAAGCCAAAAATGAGCCAACGCCGCCTGCATTGCCCGTTTGCCTTTGCCGGCTGGAATGATATTTTCTCCGGACAATTAGCAACACCGAGTGTCATACGACAGCGAGATGCAAACACAAATGGACCCGGAGACGGAAAAGACCCCGCTGCGAAAGCAGCTCACGCGGCGCGACGCGCTTCGTCACGGCGCGACCGGCTTGGCGTGCGCGGCGGGCGGTTACGTGGTGGTCAGGTATCTCGTGGATGCCGTGCGCGAGCTGACCGCCGAGGGCGTCTTCAAGGGCGACGCGCCGAACGACGCTGTGTGGGAGTTGTGGCGCCAGCGCGGCTGGACCCACGAGGGCTATCATTACCTCAAGCTCGGCCGGAACGTGCAGTGCAAGATTTGCCCGAACAACTGCCTGATGGAGCCGGGCGACCGCAGCCATTGCCGCAACAAGATCAACCGCGACGGCACGCTCTACTCGCTGGCGTTCGCCAACCCCTGCTCGTTCCACGTGGACCCGGTTGAGAAGAAGCCGCTGTTCCATTTCTTTCCCGGCAGCCTGTCGTTTTCCATCGCCACCGCCGGCTGCGTCTTCCGCTGCCTCAACTGCCAGAACTGGGAGATTTCGCAGAAGAAGCCGGAGGAAACCAAGAACCCGCGCGGCCCGGAACTGCGGCTGCGCCCGCCCGTCGCCGGCCTCACCGCCGCGGATGTTGCCCGCCTGAGCATGTTCCCGGAGGACGTCGTCGCGCTGGCCGCGTGGACGAAGAGCGCCTCCATCTCCTACACCTACTCCGAGCCGACGGCGTTCTACGAATACACCTACGACACCTGCAAGCTCGCCCGCGAGCGGAACATCAAGAACGTCCTCGTCACCTGCGGTTCGATGGAGGAGCCGCCGATGCGCGACCTCGGCCGGTATCTTGACGCCGCGCACGTGGATCTGAAAGGATTCAACGAAGACATCTACTGGAAGCTCAACGCCGGCCGCCTCCAGCCCGTCCTCAAGACGCTGAAAACGCTCAAGAGCATGGGCGTCTGGTTCGAGATCATCAACCTCGTCGTCCCCACCTACACCGACAAGCCGGACATGATCCGTCGCATGTGCGACTGGCTCGCCGCCAACATCGGCCCCGACCATCCGATCCACTTCTCGCGGTTCCATCCACAGCACAAACTCCAGACGCTGCCGCCGACGCCGGTGGAAATCCTGCTGCAAGCGCAGTCCATCGCGCGCTCGGCGGGCCTGCGCTACGCCTACATCGGCAACGTCCCCGGCCTGCCCAACGCCGAGACCACCTACTGCCCCAACTGCAAACGCGCCGTCATCGTCCGCGACGTCTTTGCCATCACCGGCTTCTATCTCAACGCCGGCAAATGCAGCTTCTGCCAGACTCAGATCGCCGGCGTCTGGTCGTAGGTCTTCCGAGACTGTCTCAAGACCCCGCGCACAGACGCGTCCGGCGACACAGAGGGGAATCGGGCGCGCTCGATTTGATAAGTGGGGCGAGCTTCCAAGCTCGGCCAGCGCGCTTCAACACATCAGAGGGCGAGCTTGGAAGCTTGCCCCACTTATGAAGAACGTCGGCAAGAACAGTAAATTACGTTTTGAGACAACCTCTTCCTCGCCGCCCTATCTCGTTTTCCCCGCCGTCCAGCGGATTGCCTGCGCGACGAGTTGGCAGAAGTTCGGGTTTTCGTAGGCGAAATGGTCGTGGCCGAGTTGGAGATAGACGACGCGGGCTTTGCCGTAGGTGTGCGTCCAGCCCAACGTGGGGGAATTCAGCGGCTGGTCGGTGGTCAGCAGCGGTTTCATGCCGGGGCGGATGTCGTAGCCCTTGTAGCTCTCGTCGTGAATCTCGAAGTCCTTCAGCCCGCGCGCGACCGGATGCTTCGGGTCGGCGATGCACACCTTCATGTCCACGTCGTGCTTCCACTGGCTGCGCGCTTTCTCGACCCCGTTGACCATGGTGGGCTTGAGGTAGTAGCGCGCGCCGGAAATCTTCGGATACTCCTCCCACTCCTGATAGCTGGCGATGGCGTGGTGTATCACCACCAGCCCCTTGCCGCCTTTGAGCAACGCAACGAAGTCCGCCTTCGCCTCGTCGGTAATCTTCTGCCACATGTCGTAGAGCACGATCACGTCATACGTCTTCGCCGCGTCGGGCCGGAGCTTCGCCGCGACGGGATCGGGCGCCGGCGCGTTCTTGTCCTTGGGGTTGGGATGCTCCACCGCCTCGAACGTGATCTTCGGGTTGTCCTCGAACACCTTGAAGAACTGCGGCCTTTCAAAAGCATGACCGCCTGTCACCAGCAACACACGAATTTTGCTCGAAGCTCCTTTATCGTCCGCTGTGCATTGAGGAGTGGCGCGCGCCGCCATCAATACCGCCATGAGAACCAGGATCAGCTTTCGCATTGTTTTGTTTTCCTTTCTGTCAGCTTCGTCGAGTTTGCACGCTCGTGGTCGGCTGGTCAACGTTTGCACACCAGCGCCGGCAAATTGCCAACGGTTGCCTTGGCGTCCGCCGGCAAGAGCCGCGTCACGCCGGTTGTGAGATCAATCAATGTAGCGCCGGCGCGTTGGGTGCCGAGCGAGACTCGCACCGGGTTGCCGTCGGTCCAGAGCGCCTCGACAAACCGCGGCGTGGCGTCGAACCGCAGCCAGTGAATCGGCTCGTGCGAATCCATCGTCCGCTTCATCGGGTCGCCCATCGCCGTCGCGAGCGCTTGCAGCGCGCGGAATGCCGGAGTCGGATCGCAGTTGCGGTCCAGCAGCGCGCCGGAGTCGGCGGCGGCGGACGGCAGGATGTTGACGATGACGCCAAGGCCGTAGGTGAGCAGGAATAACTGCGCCACCTGCGCGGGCGCGGCCGGCGGGTTGGCGATGTCGAACCAGAACACCGTCTTCGAATACTGCGCGCGGATTTGCTCAATCTGCCGCGCCAGTTCGCGGCCGGTCTTGCCCTGGCCGTCGAGCACGACCGAAACCCAGATCGAACCCAGCGCTGCCGCGTCGGCGACCTTCTCCGGCGTCACCGGGCCAATCATCAACTGCGGCTTCACAGCGCCGGCCGTGAGCGCGGCGTTGAAAATCTCCTCGTTCGGCGTTTCCACCAACGCCGCCAGCCGACCGACGGTGCGCATGGCGTCCTTCACGATGCGCGGCTCCGGCGGCAGGCTCATCACCGGCCGCATGCCGAGCCGCCGGGCCGCCGCCAGCGCGCGCATGTAATCCTCCGTGTTGATCGCGCCGACGAGGCGCACGTAACGCACGCCGAGATCGGCCGCCTCCAGCAGCGGACTGTCAAGCCGCGTCGGCACGCCGTCCCCGGCGTTCGACGAAGCATGAACGCCGACCGCGCGAAGCTGCTGCTGCCCGCTGAACACCTCGAACTCCATCAGTTGGAAACAATACTTCCCCGACTTGCCGTCGCTGGAGAGACGCGCGGCGGCGACCGCGATGGCCAACGCCTTCTGCGGCGCGAAGCTCACCGTCACCGGCGTATTCGCCTCCGGCCGGAAACCGGAGAACTGTTTCAGCGTCGTCCACGTCTTGCCGTCCTCCGTCGCCTGCACCACGAAGTCGGTCGGGAAGTTTTGCGCGACGCGGTTGCCGTCAAACCGCGGCCACAACACGACGCGATCCACCGCGACCGGCTCGGCGAACGTCAGCCGTATCCATTCCTGGCATTCGGGTCTGGCAGCGTTGGCGCTGCTCCAGCCGCTGCGCTCCACCTCCGCTGTCGGCCGCGATCCACTCAGGCGCTTGCCGTCCGCGACCAGTTCCGGCGCCCAGCGCGGCACGACGGCGCGAGGCGCGGCCAGCATCGTCGCCAGATGGCAGCGCGCGTTTTCCGCCGACTGCCGCGCCACGAGCAGGCTTGCATCGGCTGGTTGTTCCGCCGTGCGCGGCCGGAAACGGTTGATGATCAGGTCGTCCTCGTAAACCCGCACGAGCAGCCAGCCGAGCTTGGACGGCTCGGTATGGAGCGATTTGAGGTCGGGGTAAAACCCGTAGGAGCACGCGAACGACGTGGATGGCGCGGTCAGCAGCAGCGCCTCGCTCCACGCGTTCACGATCGGCTGGTGCGCGTGGCCGGTGAACACGGCGCGCACTTTGTATTGGCGGACCAACTCCAGCAACTGCCCGCGCGCCGGCTCGTCAATGAGATGATAGTTGCCCGGCCCCGGATCGTCCTGCCGGCACCAGAACAGCGGCATGTGGAAGCCGAGCACGATCTTCGATCCCTTGGCGGCTTCGAGGTCGCCGCGCAGCCGGTCCCACTGAGCGCGCTCGGCAGGCAGGCCGGTGTTGAACAGCAGGCAGTTCAGCAGAATCACGCGGCAGCCGGCGCGGTCAATGACGTGGTAGTCGCTCTTGAACTGTTGCATGTAAAGGCTCAGCCACTCCTGCCGCACGCGGTTGACCGCCACCGTTGGCGTGGTCAACGATGGCTTGTTGCCGACATCGTGGTTGCCGGGCACGGCAAAGATCGGCGCGCGCGACCCGCCGAGTTGTTCGCGAGCCAGTTTGGCGGCCGCGGGCCACTGCGGGTCGGTCGGAAAATGATTGAGGATGTCGCCGAGGTGGACGATGAAATCCGGGCCAGCCGCCTGCACTTCGGCAAGCGTCTGTTTCGCCAGCTTCGTGTAGATGTGCTCGCCCTGCCCATCGGTCGGAAACCCGAAGTGCGTGTCGGTGACGACAGCGAACGTCGCCAGCGGCGGGCGCACAAACGCCGTGTCCAGCGCGCGGCGGACGGGCGCGGCTGTGTCCGCGGCGCGGGCGACCCACGGCAAGCCGGCCAGGGACGCGGCGACGACGGAACTGCGTTGAACAAACTCGCGGCGAGTGATGGATGTGTTCATGGCGAGAATAACGTGGACATCGAATCGGCTTTCACTAGATTGCATCTCAGATTTTGCCGGCCATGCCAAACAAATTCCTGAGCCAAGACCCGCAGCGCGCCCCGCAGGTGGAGCAGCTCTTCACGCAACTGGCGCCGCGCTATGATCTGGCCAACGACATCCAGAGCCTCGGCCTGCATCGCCTCTGGAAACGGCGCGTGGTCCGGCTGGCGCTGGACGGCGCTCCGGCGAACACTCGCGTGCTCGACCTCTGCTGCGGCACCGGCGACATGACGTTCAAGGCGCGGCGGCAAGGCGCGGCGCTGGCTGTCGGCGTGGACTTCGCGCAAGCGATGCTGGACGTGGCGCAGCAGCGGCGCGACGCGGCGGACGCGGGAGTGACCTTCGTGCACGGCGACGCGCTGCGGCTGCCGTTCGCGGACAGAAGCTTTGACGCCGTCACCATCGGCTACGGTTTGCGGAACGTCGCCGACATCGAGCAGTGCCTGCGTGAAATGCTCCGCGTGCTCCGGCCCGGCGGACGGCTCGTGATTCTTGATTTTGGCAAGCCTTCCAACCGGCTCGTGCGCGCGCTTTACGCCGGCTACTTGCGCGTGGCGCTGCCGGTGATGGGCTGGTTGTTTCACCGCGATCCGCAGACCTATCTCTACATCATCGAGTCGCTGCGGACGTTCCCGGCGCAGCGCGGCATCGAGGCGATGATGCGCCGCGCCGGCATGGCGAACGTGCGCGTGTTCGAGCCGCTGATGGGAACGATGGGCATCAACTATGGCGAACGAACGATCTGAGAACGCGACGATCGCCAAACGCTACGAGCGGTTCAAACTCTGGCTGCATCTCGGCGAACTCGTGTTCGTCGCCGCCGCGCTCGCCGTGTTCTACTTCGCTGGCGGCTCGCGCTTGCTGGCGGCGTTCGCGCGGCAACTTGGTCGCAACGAGTGGGGCACGGTCGCGGTCTATGTTGTCGCGATGCTGGCGGGCGGCTCGTTGTTGACGTTGCCGTGGAGTTACTTCGGCGGTTTCCGGCTGGAGCACCGGTTCAACCTCTCCAACCAGACGCTTGCCGGTTGGCTCTGGGACGAGGTCAAAGGCTTCGCGCTCATGCTCGTCTTCATGGGCATCGTGGCCGAGGCGGTCTATGCGTTGCTGCGCGCGGCGGGCGCGTGGTGGTGGGCGTGGTCGGCGGCGTTCATGACCGCGTTCTCGCTGCTGCTGAACTTCATCCTGCCGGTGGTGATCATTCCGATCTTCTACAAGCTGACGAAGCTGGAAGACGAATCGCTGGCGGCGAAGCTGCGCGCGATGGCCGAGCAGGTCGGCGCGCGAGTCGTCGGCGTGTTTCGCATCGAACTGGGCGCGAAAACCAAGAAGGCCAATGCCGCTTTCGCCGGGTTCGGCCGGACGCGGCGGATTCTGCTCGGCGACACGCTGCTGGCGAATTTCACCGCGGCGGAGATCGAGACGGTGCTGGCGCACGAGTTGGCGCATTTCCACTACCACGACATCTGGAAGAACATGGCGATCGGCTCGGCGCTGACCGCAGGCGGTTTGTGGGCCAGCGACCTCTGGCTGCGGGCGGTGGCGGGCGGCGTTCTCGCCAACGTCGAGCATTTGCCGCTGCTGGCGCTGGGCATGATGGCGTTCGGGCTGGTCACATCGCCGTTGACGCACGCGTGGTCGCGCCGCGCCGAGTATCGGGCGGACTGGTTTGCGCTGGCGATGACGCGCGACGCGGCGGCGTTCGAGTCGGCGATGCGGAAGCTGGCCGGCCAGAACCTCGCCGACATGGAGCCGCATCCGGCGGTGGAGTTTCTGTTTCATGATCACCCGGCGCTCTCGAAGCGGATTGCAAAGGCCGGTGAGTGGCGGCAAGCTCGGAAGATATGAAGGCAGATGGTAGATGGCAGATGGCAGATGGCGGCAACGCAGACGCACCGGTTGTGTTCCAGCTTCGTCGTCTGCTGCCTTTTGCCTGCTGCCTTCTGCTCTCTGTCTTCGTTCTCGGCTGCGGAAAACCTGCCACCGCCACCACCAAACCCAAACTGCCGGCGGACCTGGCGGGCCGGTTCGACGCCGCGCGCGCGTGGCGTGACATGGAGCGTGTGGTCGGCTTCGGCCCGCGGCCGTCGGGGTCGGATGCGCTCGCGCACACGAGAGCTTACGTCCTGGAGCAGCTTCGCGCCGCGTCGTTGCAGACGGAGGAGCAAGCGTTCACCGCCAACACGCCGCGCGGGCCGGTCGCGTTCAAGAACATCATCGCCCGCACGCGGCCGGACTGCCCGCCGCGGTTCATCATCGCCGGCCACTATGACACAAAGTGGTTTCCGCAGATGAAGTTTGTCGGCGCGAACGACGGCGGCTCCAGCACGGCGGCGTTGCTGGAGATCGCGCGCGTGCTCGCCGGCCAGCCGGTGGACGCGTGGATCGTCTGGTTCGACGGCGAGGAGGCGGTGCAGCAATACAGCGACAAGGACGGCCTCTACGGCAGCGTTTACATGACGCGGGCGCTCCACACGCAGAACAAGCTCCGCGATATCCAAACGGTGATCATCCTGGACATGATCGGCGACAAGCGGCTGCAACTGACGGTGCCCGAACCCACGCGGCCCGCGGAAGGCGTGCCGAACCGCTGGAGCGCGCCGGTGGTGCAACAAGCCTTCGCCGCCGCCGCCACGCTCGGCCTGCGCGACTACATCACGCTGCTGAACCACCCGATGGTGGACGACCACTCGCCGTTCGACTGGAACCGCGTGCCTTCGATTGACCTGATTGATTTCGACTACGGGAACATTCCGCGCGACAACAATTTCTGGCATACCGAGCGCGACACGCTCGACAAGTGCTCGCCGGAAAGCCTGCGCATCGCCAGCCAGATCGCGCTGGAGCTGCTGCGGCGGCTGGAGTTCCAGAAATGGCCGCCGAAGTGAACCGGCAGGCGGCGCGGCTGCGGAGAAATGTTGAAACAAGCGGCGGTAATGTGATAGCGGAGAAGCCATGACTGCGAGAGACACGAGTTACCGGAGCGTTGGCGGAGCGCACGCTGGAACCAAAATGGTCGTGAAGGTGCGCTGGCTCAAACCCTACGAGGGCGCGCAGAACCACATCTGCATCGGTGAAGTGCTGGCGGAGACGCCGCAATGCCTGAAGGTGCTTGGCAGGACGTATCACTTCCGCCGGCCGCAGGGCAACGTGCGCGCCGTCCAAACCTCCGCCATCAAGGTGCGTTGGATTCCGTGGAACCGCATCGAGGTGGTGACGGAACTGCATCCCGACACCGACTGGCGCGATTTGCAGCTCAAGGTGGACGGCAACAACCGCGTCAGCGTGACCGGCTCGGTGGCGCACGGCGAGTTGGTGGCGGATTGACAGCGAACAAGAGGAGTCCGGCCCGTCGAACTGCTGCCGGAACGGAATTGAAAAGCGAACCGGATAGCTTGGTTCAAGCATGCTGCATGAACCTGAAAATCGTCCTGCGAAACCTCATCCTCGCCGCATCCTGCGTCGGCACGGCCCTCGCCCAAACACCGCCATCGTCGCCGGTGGTCGCGCCGGTCGTCACGCCTGCGCCGGTGTTTGGCCGGGGCGCGGCAGCCGGACAACCGTCGTTCGTCAACACAGTCGGCATCCGCATGGTGCTGATCCCTGCCGGCGAGTTCGAGATGGGCAGTTCGAAGAGCGAGAGCTGGCGCTACGACGAAGAAAAGCTCCACCCGGTCAAGATTACCAAACCGTTCTACCTCGCCGCCACCGAGGTGACACAGGCGCAGTTCGAGGCGGTGATGAGAAAGAATCCGAGCTACTACAAAGGCGCGAGCCAGCCGGTGGAACACGTGACGTGGTTTGACGCACTGGAGTTTTGCAGAAGGCTGAACTTTATGGATGGCCGCGCCTACCGGTTGCCGACGGAGGCCGAGTGGGAATACGCCTGCCGCGCCGGCACGGACGACAAGTTCTACAGCGGCGACAACGACGCGGACCTGTTCAAGGCGGCGTGGGTCGGCGGCGTCAGCAGCAGCCACACGCATCCCGTGGCGAAGCTCGCGCCGAACAACTTCGGTCTCTTCGACATGCTTGGCAACGTCTATGAATGGTGCGGCGACTACTACGACGCGAACTACTACCTCAAGTCGCCCAAGATAAACCCGGCCGGCCCGTCGCAAGGCACTGAGCGCGTGATTCGCGGTGGTGCTTACAACGAATACCTCCAGAACGTCCGCTGTGCCTACCGCACTGGCAAAGATCCAACGAAGACGCAGGCCAACCTCGGCTTCCGCATCGCCTGCGACGTTCCGCCGCCGAAAGCAGTTGCGCCTCCCGCCACGAAGCCGTAGCGGTCATCAACACGGACGCGCATCTCACCGCTGGCTTGCCGGCCTGCGCACGTTCGTTGTATGGTTCACGCCATGAAATCGAACTCCGCTTCCCCGACTCCTTCCTCTTCGTCTCACGCCGCCGTCATGCCGCGCCGTGAGTTTCTTCGCTCGGTCGGCGCGACCGCCGCCGGCCTCGCGCTGCCGGCGGTGCTTGCCCCGGAGCTTCACGCCGCGCCGTCAAGTCCGCCGATGAAGCTCGGTCTCGCCACCAACGGCTTCAACAACCTCACCAACGATGAGATGGCGCAGCTCGCCGCCGACGCCAAGCTCGATTGCGTGCAGTTGTTCTTCACACAGAAGGACTCGAACTACTGGAAATACAACCGGCCCGTGGACGTTTCGGCGGTGACGGAGGCGGAGTGCCACCGGATCGCGAAGGCCTACCGCAGCCGCGGCCTGGAAATCCAGGCGCTGGGTGTCTATGCGAACCTGATCGAGCCTGACGAGGCCGAGCGCGAGAAGAACTTCCAGTATTTCACCGATATGATGCGGATCGCCCAGACGATGAACGTGCGGATGCTGCTGAGCGAGTGCGGCTCGATCATCGTGCCCGGCAAGGGACGCGACCTGTCGGCCTCGCTCGACGAGCGCACATGGCCGCGGCTGGTGGAGATGACACGGAAACTGATTCCGCTGGCGGAGAAATTCGACGTGACCATCGCCATCGAGTCGTATTTCCAAGACCTGCTCGGCTCCGCCACCGCTGTGCGCTATTTCATGGAGGAGATCAACCACCCGCGCGTGCGCGCGCTGCTCGACCCGGCGAACCTGTTGCCCCACAACACGCTGGAGGAAATGTTCAACGCGCTCAGCCCCTACATCGTCGCGATGCACGCCAAGGACCGCAAGCTGCACGTCACGCAGGGTGTCGCCGCCGGCAAAGGCGATCTCGATTACCGCAAGTATATCGCGCTGGCCCGCAAACATTGCCCGAACCTGCCGCTGGTCCTGGAGTATGTCAGTCCGCAGAGCTATCAGGCTGCGCTGGCCCACGTCCGGTCGTTCTTATAAGCCAAGCTCGCGCCAATTCTATTTGCCGGTTTCTTCCAGCTTCGTGCCTTCATACATCAGGCGGCGCTTCACGGAGCCGTCTTTGGCGCGACCACGGGCAAACACCAAAGCGTCGCTTCGCAACCCGGCGCATGACACCGTCTCTGCGTCGGCGTTGGTGCGGAAGATGACGACGTCCTCGGCGCCGTCCGCTGTCCACAGCCGGACGCCAACCGCGCCGTCGCCTTGAACAAGCTCTGTCTTTGTCAGCGGCGAGTCGCTGCCGATGCGATGCGGCGTCAGCACCGAGAGAAACCGGCCCGTGGCGCTCGGCGCGGTCGTGGCGGCGGTCAGGTGCCACGTGTTCGTGATCTCGCCGCGCTTCACGCGCTCCGGCTCCGGCTCGTATTTGTCGTTCTGCGAAAACGCCAGGCCCGCAGGCAGCAGCAGGCGCACCTCCATCGTCGCCGGCTCGTGACGAATGGTTAGAAGTTGCTGCGACTCGTCCACGCCGATTTTCTCATGCGCGTGCAGCAACCATTGGAACGTCGCCGGCTTCGTCGCCGCCAGGTCATCAAAAATCACAAACACTCCCGGCCGCACATGCACCACATGGCGGCGGAACCGTTTCAGCTTGTCGCCATACGCCGCGCCGGCCTCGCCCTCGGTGTAATCGTAGCCCTCGCCGTGGAGGAATGCCGTGATCGCGCCCTTTGCCGCCGGGCTGCGCTGCACCTGACCTTCGCCGTCCACGAGGATGCTGTTTACCGCCCGCGTCGCGCGCGTCCACTGGCTGTGATGCGGCGAGCCATACCACGGATAATAACCCGTCGCGATCGCCAGCCCGCGGCCGAGCGCCTCAACGACGAACGCGTTCTGGTCGGCGTGGCCGTGGCTCACGCTGCCGAACGGGCTGCTCCGCAACAGGAAACTGATGTCGCGCTCCTTGTCGCCGAGCGCCGTGTGCATTGAGACGAGGCCCGCGCCGGGAAACACATGCGCCTGCGGCAGCTCCAGCGGCGAGCGCGCCTTCAGCGACGGGTCGTAAGTGGCGAGGCTGAGCACGTCGGCGCCCGGCTTGTAGCCCGCGGCGTTGGCATACCAGCGGAAGAACGGATTCTGCGTCAGCGACGAGAACGCATACATCACCGCGCGCGGGCCGGTCGGCGGCCCGGTCTGACCGTCGCCGAACGGGCAGTTCTCGTGATACGGCGTCGCCGTGTAGAGCGCGTAGTTCGGCGTGTTGCGGAAGAACGGCTTCTGCATCAAGTCCACGCCCGTCGCCTGCCGCAGCGCCACGACGAAATGCATCGCGAAGCCCATGTAAGCGCTCCAGTAGCCCGGCCCTTCCTGCCAGCCGCCGTCGTCGCCACCCCACGCTGGATAGCTGGTCATATAGATCGTCGTCACATACTCCAGCCACTCGCGCGCCTCCGGCCACTCGTGGATGAACGACAGTGCGCACTCGCCGAGGAAACCCGGCAGCCGGCCCGCGTGGCTGTCATAGGGATTGGTCTCGAACGGCAGGCGCTGGAGCCGCTTCAGAAACTGTAACGCCCGCGCCTTCATGTTCGGCTCGATTTTCGCGCGCTCCTCCGGCGTGAACAGGTCGTAAGTCCAGTCGTAGGCCCGCGTGCCGCGCATCATCACCCACATCGGCGGCTCGTCGTAGGCGAAGAAACTCGTCGGCCCCTCCGGATCCCACGAGAAGAAATAAAGCAGCCGCCGCTTCGCTTCGAGGCCGAGCCGCTTGTCGCCGGTCACCAAATACGCCAGCGCGCACTGCTCCATCTTGTCCATCGGAGGGCGCGTCGTGCTCATGATGCGAATGGCCCACGGCCCGCGCTTGCCCGGCTCCTTCGGCTGATAATCCGGCTCCGGCACCAACTCCTCGCCGACGGCTCTCTCGCACGACTTCACCAGTTCCTGCACCGCGCCTTTCAGTTCGCCCTTCGCCGCCGCGCGAACTCGCGCGAGCTGCTCGCTGCGCAGGAACAACCGCGGCCGTTGCGTCGGCACGCTTTGCGCCACCTTGTCGAAGTCGGGCAGCGGAAACAACCGCGCGCTTTTGGGCACCGAGAACAACCGCGCGCGGCCGAACACCGTCCCGTTCTTCGTCTCCACGCCGTAGCGCCAGAACCACCGACCCGGCGGCAGCGGCTCGCGCGACACGAACACCGTCCGCGTCAGCCCCGCAATCGTGCGCGTTTCCTCCGGCGGGAAAAACTCCGAGTGCGACAACTGCAACGCATACGTCGCGCCTCGTCCCGCCGGCGTTCATCTGGGTGCCGGCGGCGTCACCTCCATGATCTGGCCGTCCGCCGGCTGATACGGCTTTTGCCCCGGCCCGGGCGCAGGATCGAGCACTGGCTTTGCCTCGCCCTTCGCTTTTTCGCCGGCGCTCGCGGGGAGAGCAGCCGTCGCGGCACAACAGAGCATCGCCAGAGTGAGAAGGAAGAATCGAATCATGGGCGAGGATGCTACCGGCCTCGCCCTGCGAAGCAAAGCCGTTTGTTCCGCGAACGCGCCAGCGATCCCAAACACCGATGTCCTCGCCTGCGATGACGCCCCGTAGGGGCGATCGAAAATAGCCCGGCGTTTCAACGCCGGGAACGCGACGCAGCAAATCCATCCAGTCCCGTAGGAACGGTTGAAAGTTTCGCCCCCGTGTCCACGAAGTTTCATTCATGCCTACGGCACTTACCGTTGCTTTCTTTTCGCCACCCGGCGTTGAAACGCCGGGCTATTCTCGTGTCGTCCCGACGGGACGCCACCACGGAATCATCGCGAAGACCGTCGTTCGTCGGGGCGACGGCGGGAAGCGGATGGAACGCATGAAACTGAAGCCGCTTGCCCCGCTGCGTAATCCAGCGCATTGATTTGCCAACAAACTTCGCTATGCTCCGGGGCACGATGAAAACACTTGCCCTGCTGTTTCTCCTTTGCTTCGCCGTCGCTCCCACAACCTCCGCCGGCGGCGGTTATTTTGAAGTCACCTACGCGCCGTCCACACGGACGAACGAGTTGCAACTCGGCGTCACCTACCGGCTCTGGCTTCCGGCGAACGTCAAGACCGTGCGCGGCGTCATCGTTCACCAGCACGGCTGCGGCGTCGGCTCGAACAAGGGCGCGGAGCCGGGCGCGCGCGACCTGCATTGGCAGGCGCTCGCGAAGAAGTGGGACTGCGCGCTGCTCGTGCCGGCGTATCATCAGGGCGAGAAGGACAACTGCCGGCTCTGGTGCGACCCGCGCAACGGCTCGGACAAGACGTTCCTGAAATGCCTTGGCGACTTCGCCGCGCAGACGAAGCATCCGGAGCTGGCCACGGCGCCGTGGTGTCTCTGGGGCCACTCCGGCGGCGGGTTTTGGGCGAGCTTGATGCAGACGATGTATCCCGAGCGGATCGTGGCGATCTGGTTCCGCTCCGGCACGGCGTTCGGCGCGTGGGTGAAGGGCGAGGTTCCGCGGCCGGAGGTCACCGCCGCCGCGATGGCCGTGCCGGCGATGTGCAACCCCGGCATGAAGGAGAACGGCGACAAGCGGTTCAACGGCGCGTGGACCGGCACGCTCGACATGTTCAA